>Ga0182011_10000596_pt1 | contig 31655 bp, 27 predicted proteins | sample 711E1DmetaG_FD_120481 | JGI IMG/M metagenome (GOLD analysis project Ga0182011, IMG submission 120481) | Permafrost microbial communities from Stordalen Mire, Sweden - 711E1D metaG | ecosystem: Environmental > Terrestrial > Soil > Wetlands > Permafrost | place: Sweden: Stordalen | collected...
CCCGGTCCCGGCCAAGTTGAGCCTGCGCCGCCGGATCGTCGGCGACAGCGCTCAATGGCGCCGCTTCCCGAGGGTGTTCTGGCTCTTCATCCTTGCCAACGCCCTGTTCACGCTGGGCAACTCGAGCGACGCATTCCTGGCTCTGCGCTCGCAGAACCTGGGCTTGTCGCTGCTCGCCCTGCTGCTGACCATCGTCGCCTTCAACGCCACCAACGCAATCGTGGCCTGGCCCGCCGGTGCGTTATCGGACCGGATCGGTCGCCGCGGGCTGATCGCGGCGGCGTGGCTCATCTATGCCGCCTGCTATGCCGGGTTCGCCGTGGCAACAGCCGCCATCTGGGTCGTGCCGCTATGGATCGCCTACGGCACGTACTACGCCCTCAGCGAGGGCGTCGGCAAGGCAATGGTCGCCGACCTCGCCCCGGCGGACCTGAGGGCCACGGCCTTCGGCATCCTCAACTCCGTCCAGGGCGTGATGATCCTGCCTGCCTCGGTGATCGCGGGCATCCTGTGGAGCCTGGTCGCGCCGCCGGCCCCGTTCTGGTTCGGCGCCGCGTGCTCTGCGGTGGCGGCCGTGCTTCTCCTGACCACGGTCCGGCCGGGGGCGAGGAAGTAAGGCCCGCACGGGCGGGCTCGCCCAAGGCGCTATGAGGTCGCTGCAGAGTCGATGACCTCACCGGTGCCGGCATCGACATAGACGGCACCGCCACCACTGCCCTGGTCGCCGTCCGACCAGCTGTACTTGACCACCCAGCAGAGACGAAGAGGCTCGTCGGGCGAAGCCAGACCCGGCCGGTACCAGACCAGTGTCGCGGTGCATGTCTCGGTCTTGCCGCCAGCCCCATTGGAGCTGTTCTTGCAGCTGGGGTACTTGGCCTTCGCCTGAGCCTCGGTCAGGAGGTGAGCCGGCTTCGGGGCCGTCGCGCTTTCCGTGTATCTGTACGAGATGAATTCCCCGTCGGGCGTGACACTGACCGCGGTGCCGTCTTGGAAAGCCGGGACTCCGTCGATCTTGCGAGGCCACTCCGCGGTCCACTCGGGCACGTTGACGTCGTACGCGAGCAAGTCGGGAACGGGGAGCGTGAGTCCCAAGGCGGTGAGAATCTGCGCAACGCGGGCCCCCGCTTGGGCGGACGTCAGCTTGGAAGCGGTGTTCGACGGGGGTGGAACGAAGACGAAGCGGAGGACTCCCTGCGAATTCCACTGAACTTCCCAGTAGCCAAGGTCCACGACGGTACCTGCCCCATCCGTAGCCGGATCCGAGGCGCTGACCCGGGCCGTGACATCGGCCGGCACGTCAAGACCGAGCGCCTCGAAGATTCGCGTCGCCCTGGCGATGGCGGCAGAATCGGCCGGCGAAGAAGGAGTGGCGGATGTCGTCGCTGAGATCCTCGCCGCCGAGGGCGTCGGAACAATCGTCGGCGTCGGAGCAATCGTCGGCGTCGGAACGCCCGATGGAGTCGAGCCTCCGCCGGACGGCATCGTCACGGTCGAGGAGCACGCGACGAGCAGCAGCGTGGCAGCCAATCCAGATAGCCGGCATAGCGCGCGGATCGCCGTCATTCGACACCCTCCCAATTACGGCCGCCAGCCCGCCGAGCGCGCTGATCGCCAGCTTCAAGACGCTCGGCTGATGGTAGGAGTGGTTCGCTCTCCTGGCCAGGTGCATGCCCGACCGGCCCGGTCCGGATCGACCGTTGGGTGAGACATCGTTCCCCCACGTGCGACCGTATGGCGGCGGTGGGGGGAGAGAGCGTAACGTGCATGCAAGAAGCCCGGCAGGCGGGGCGATGGCCGGATCGGGTTCCGTCGATAAGCACGAGAGGCCGCTCGGGAGGCCTGTTCGGACTGGGAGGTGATTCATGCGGCCGCTCGATGTTCTCATCGAAGCCGCTCTCCGCACGTACGATGAGGATTGCCGCTGGGACTTGATCGCCGGCATTCTCATGGAGTGCACGGACGACGTCCTGGAGGCGGCTACTGGCTTGCTTCGAGGCGATCTCGACCGCGAACGCACCCTCGGGGCAGACGTCCTGGGCAGGCTGGTGGGGATCGAGCCGAACTGTCGAGTCGCGGTCCTCGAGGCGCTCCTGACCGCCATCGCAGTCGAGAAGGCTTCGGCCCCGCTGGCTTCGATCGTGGCGGCGCTCGGGCATGTCGGCGAGCCGGGGACTCTTGGGAAAGTCTTCCCGCTGGCCGGCGATTCGAACCCGGAGGTGAGACTGGCTGTTGCCTTCGCCGTCGCCACAATAGGCCCGCAGCCGCTAGGCCCGGAGGCGCGAACCGCGCTCATCAGCCTCTCGCGAGACACCGACTCCGAGGTCCGCGACTGGGCCACGTTCGGGCTGGGCACGCTCTCCGACGTCGACGGCCCGGATGTCCGGGCCGCGCTCCTGGCCCGGACCGAGGACACCAACCACGAGGCGCGGGCCGAAGCTCTCTTCGGCCTCGCGGTACGACACGATCCTCGAGCCGTGCCCCATCTGATCCGGGCCTTGCAATCCCCGCTCGTCGGCGTGCTCGAGGTGGATGCCGCCGCCGAGTCGGCCGATCCACGATTGCTGCCCGCGTTGTGGGCGCTTCAGCAGACGGGCGCCGCGGACCAGAGCCGGCTGCGTCGAGCTATCGATCGCTGCTCAGGTCGGAATCGGCCGGTCCTCCCCTCCTGACGAGCGCGTCGCGCGGAGATCTGCCGAGCGAACCGGCGCCGGCCTCAGCCAACCAGGTCGACGAGCGAGCCTTCTCGAACGAGCCTTGTCACCGACTCTATGTCGGTGCCCTGCAGTCGATCACGGTCGAGATGCGGAACCACCGATCGAATCCGTCGATGGGCTTCCTGGACGCCGGCCCCCGGTCGGACCTTCGATCCTTCGCCGGCGACCAGATCGAGCCTGAAGTCGAGAGCCTGGGCGGCCACCAGGAGTTCGAGGGCGACGATCCGCTGGACGTTGGCCAGGACCGTCATGGAGTGACGGGCGGCGATCGAACCCATCGAGACATGGTCTTCCTGGTTGGCCGACGTCGGGATCGAATCAGCGCTCGCCGGGTGGGCCAGAACCTTGTTCTCGGAGGCAAGCGAGGCCGCGGTGTACTGGAGCAGCATCATGCCCGACTCCAGGCCGCTATCCGACGAGAGGAAGGGGGGCAGGCCGCCATTCAGGCGAGGATCGACCATCAGTGCGATCCGTCGCTCCGAGATGGCGCCCAGTTCGGAGATGGCCAGCTTGGCGAAATCGAGAGCGAGGGCCACGGGCTCGCCGTGGAAGTTGCCGCCGCTGATCACCAGCCCGCCGCCGGTTGCCGCGGCGGTGGCATCGGCCATGCCGCCCGCCGGAAAGACGAGCGGGTTGTCCGTGGCCGAGTTCAGCTCCACGTCCAGGACGCCGCACAGGTAGTCGAGGGCATCGCGGACGGCGCCGTGGACCTGGGGCACGCAGCGCAAGGAGTACGGGTCCTGGACCTTATGGATCGAGGCGTGGTGGCTGGTCATGAGCGTTGAGTCGCGGAGCATCCAGCGCAGTTCCGCCGCCACGGCGATCTGGCCGGGATGCGGCCTGGCCAGCTGGTACGCGGCCGAATAGGCCACGTCCGTGCCCAGCAGCGCCTCACAGCTCATTGCCGCCGCGACGCTCGCGGTCCGGGCGAGGCGCATCGCGTCCGCGGCAACGAGCGCGCCGGTGGCGCTCATCATCTGGGTCCCGTTGAGGAGGGCCAGGCCCTCCTTCGCCTGCAGCTCGAGGGGCTCGAGATTCATCGCCGCCAGCGCCTCGGACGCGGGAATCACGCGCGCGCCGACCTCCACGTGCCCCCGGCCGGTGAGCGGCAGCGCGAGATGAGCCAGTGGGGCAAGGTCGCCGGACGCGCCGACTGACCCCTGCGACGGCACGATCGGATGGATTCGGAGCCGAAGCAGATCGCAGATACGATCGATGACCACCGGCCGGCAGCCGGAATGGCCCAGGGCCAGAGTGTTGGCCCGCAGCAGCAGCATTGCCCGAACCACGTCACGCGGCAGGGGCTCGCCAACGCCGACAGCGTGCGAGACGAGCAGGTTCTCCTGCAGCCGAGCCGAGTCGGCCGGGGCGATGAAGGTCGTGGCCAGGTCGCCAAAGCCGGTGGTCACGCCGTAGACGATCTCCCCCGCCGCGACCAGCCGCTCCACGACGTTACGCGCCTCAGCGACGCGGGACCGAGCTTCGTCGCCCAGCGACACGAGCCGGCCGCCGCGCGCGACATCCTCGACATCCGCGATCGACAGATCGGCGCCGGTCAGAACCAGCTCCGCCTCGGCGGAGAGTGGCCGGCGCAACCAGTGGGATTCGGGCAGATGCCGGTGGGGTCCGAGGTCAACAGACCTGGGCGTGTCGCTCACTGGGTGAGGATAGCCCGCATCGCATCTGAAGGCGCGCCGAGACGGCCTGAGACCGAGCCGTCGCGCCGAACTCGCACGAGTCTCGCCGCCGGCCCCGGCGCCGAGCAAGTGAGTCGGGAGACGGCAGCGGCAGGCGACGGAGTCGGGAGACGAGAGAGTCGGGAGACGGGGTCCCGACGGCTCGGGTATCCTGCGCAGCACCTGAGGCCGTTGTCGCTATGTGCGCAGCGGGCGTCCATCACCACAAGCGAGGCCCCCGTGCTCGGCTTCATCGACACAATGGTCATTCCGTTCCTTCAGTCTCTCTACGGAGACGTGGGCTACCTCGGCGTCTTCGTGGCGATGACCATCGAAGCGACCCTGCTGCCGCTGCCTTCGGAGTTGATCCTGCCTATGGCCGGCTGGATGGTCAGCGACCCCAGGCAGATCGAGCCGCTCACCCATGCCGGCTGGAACTTCTGGATCGTGGTTGCCGTCGGCGTGGCGGGCGACCTCACCGGAGCCTGTTTCGGTTACTTCCTGGGGTCGCATCTGGGCCGGCGCTTCCTCGATCGCTGGGGCCGCTACCTGCTCATTCGCGAGCACGAGATCGAGCGGGCCGAAAGCTTCTTCGCGCGTTGGGGCGCTCCAACCGCTTTCGTCGGCCGCCTGTTGCCGGGCGTCCGGAGCATCACAGGCTTCGCCGCCGGGGTCGGCCGTATGCCTTTCCGACCGTTCGTCTTCTACTCCGCTCTGGGCGTGATTCCTTGGACGGTAACCCTCGTCTACGCCGGCACGCTCTTGGGCGGCAACTGGCGGCAAATCCGCGAGGCATTGCGCCCGTTCGACACGCTGATCATCGTGGCCTGCCTCGCCGCCGTAGCCGTCTTCGTGTGGTGGCAGCTCGGCCATCCGGGCTGGCGCCGCGGCGAGGCCGAGGCCTAGCCCCAATTCATCTTTCCGTGGCAGACTTGGCCTCGGCCAGGGGCGTATGGCCGGCCGTGGGTTATGCAAGGAACGCTGATGCGCGGTAGACCTTCCGGCGTCCAGTTTCAGGCGCTGAGCATCGACCACACCGACGAAAGAGGCTGCGGCCTCTCCACGGAACGCGCATGAATCCGGCTGGCGGTGGCCCGAAGGGCCGGCCCGGGGTGGAGTCCGGCGGCCCGCAGCCTCACCTGATGGCGCACTACAGCCCGAAGTTTGCCCAGACGAAACGACTCATGGCTCATCCCGTCCGACGCGGTCCGTTCTGGGCTGTCTACAAGGCCATCGCGTCCCTGTTGCCGAGCTCCGACGAGGCCGGCTCGACCAGCGCCTCGCCCCGGTTCCCCGGGCAGCTCGAGCCGGAGCAGCACCGGCGACGGGACTTCGCGGTTGTGCTGGCGCTGCTGATCGTCGCCGCCGCGGTCTCGGCCAGCCTGCCCGGTGGTTGGATCGGCTCGGGATCGGCCAGCCCAACGGGGCCCCTGGCGGCCGACCTGACTTCGCCTCGTCCCACGGTCTCTGCCGGCGGCGGCTCGCCGTCGCCGACCGCAGCGGCTTCACCGGCACCGACTCAACAGCCTCCGTCGGCCTCGCCTACGCGTTTGCCTGCGCCCACAACCAAACCCACCCTGCAGCCGACGAAGACACCTATCCCGGGCAAGACCTACGTCACGCTGGGCGACTCGCTCACGGCCTGGCCGATTCCCGACCCGTGGCCGGTCCTGCTAGACAGGGTCGACACCCGTCTCCGTCTCGTGCACAACGCAGGCGTACCCGGCGACGTGACCGGCCAGATGCTGAGCCGGCTCGACACAGACGTCTTCGCCTACAAGCCGAATGTGCTCTTCATCCTTGGGGGCACGAACGATGTCGGCCATCGCATATCCCAGAACACGACGATCGCGAATCTGAGGGCGATCATCAACGCGGCACGGGCGAAGAATGTCAGGGTCTTCCTGATCACGATTCCGCCCGAGGACTCCGCCATGGCGGCGAGAATCGACTCGCTCAACGCCGCCATCACGCACCTTGCCAACGGCTACCGCATCGTCGTGATCAACATCCACGACCCGCTGTCGACATCGGCCGGCGTCTACGTCCCGAAGTACACGAGCGACGGGTTGCACTTCAGCAACCTCGGGGCGCAACTCGTCGCCAACACGATCAACAGGCGCATCCACCGCCTGGGCTACTAGATCGGGCGCGGGCCGGCGGCGGCAGGGCCGGCGGCGGCAGGGCCGGGAGCGGCAGGGTCGGCAGCGGCAGGGCCGGGAGCGGCACCGGGGCCCTGGTCCTCGTGGCGGCTTGCGAACGGCAGAACCACCCCGGCGATCACCGCCAGTCCTACGAAACCTACCGCGACGCTGGCCACGTACATCCCGCGGAACGTGAGCAACGAGGCCAGCAGGCCGCCGGCGCCGGCGCCGATGATCGATGCCAGGCTGAAGGTCGCGCCGCTGAGCAGCCCCTGAGCTGTCGCCGCCGTGCCCCTGGGCGCCTTGATGGAGACGAAGGTCACGCCGCCCACGACCAGAAGCGCGTAGCCCGCGCCCTGAAGGATGGCGCAGGCGATGAGCACGTGAGGGTCGGTGAACGTGGCATTGGCAATCTGCCGCACGGCCACGATCAGCGCGCCGAGCGCGATCAGCCGCTCGACGCCGAATCGGCGGGCCAACCGCGGGAAGAAGAACATCACCGGGACTTCGAGAACCGCGCCGACCGAGGCCGCCCAGCCGACCAGCTCGTTGGATGCACCGAGCGAGTGCAGGTATGGTCCGAGGTAGCTCGCCTGGGCGGTGATGGCCACGAAACAGATCAGGTAGCCGAGCAGGAACAGCGCGATGGACCGCTGACCCAGCACTCGCCCGGGAGCGCGGAACATGCTCATCGTCTGGAAGACTCTGGTCCGGCCGGGGATGGTCGCGGCAAACACCCCGCCCACGAGCACGGCCGGCACGACTACCCAGAAGATGGAGCCCGGGCCGTGATGGTCTTTCAGCAGGCCCACCAGTGGCGCCCCGACCATGAAGCTGGCCGACCCGCATGCTCGAATTCGGCCGTAGCGAGTGCGATCCGAGCCCGCAATCTCGAGCACTCGGACATCCATCATCGGGGTCATGCCGGACATGCCGCAGGCAAAGAGGGCCGCGGCCAGGACGATCTCGGGTGAAGCACCTACCGTCATCAGGCCGTATGCGCCGAAGCCGCCGATCAGCCCGGCCAGAGGCAGCAGAACCGGCGAGCGCGGATACCGATCGTTGATGGCGCCCCAGGCCGGAGCCGCCACCATGCCAATGCACTGCGTGAAAGCGAGCAGCGCACCGATCTGTCCGAGAGAGATGCCGAGACTCTGGTAGTAGAGCGGGAGGTAGGGCGAGTACGCGGAGACGGCGATGAAGACGATGACATAGGGAGGGATGGCGCGGCGCAACTGCCAGACTCCTTTGGCCCCGATTCGGTCCGCAGGCTGCGTTCCGACGGTTCGGTCAGTCTGCCATCGCCGGCCCCACGTCGCTGGATCGCCGCGGCTCTCGGCCGCCACCGTGCTCGATTGCCCCGCCGCCGGGCAGCGCGCCACATAAGATGGCGAGACCACGGAGGAACGGACGACGCATCTCAGCAGAGGACGCGCTCCCAGCACCGATCAGGTCCCCCTGCCCCGATGGCTCGACCTGCTGAGCTTCGGGGTTTCGGCCGGTGGTTATGTGTTCATGGGCATCGTCGTCGTCGGGCTCATCGCCTCCGGCTGGCTGGTCCCGGGCGGAGGCGACGTCCGGGACGTCTATCGACCGGCCGGCGACGCCCTCTGGAATGGGCACGTGGTCTATGTCTACGACTTCCCGAAGTACGCGCCCTTCCTCTACGCCCCGCCCTGGGCGGTGGTGCTGGCGGGTTTGTCGCGTTTGCCCATCGCTCTGGAGTGGTTCCTGTTCGACGCCGCCAACGTCGCAGCCATCTGGTACGTGGCCGGCGGCAACTGGCGACGCATCGGCTACCTGTTGTGGATGCCGACCATCGGCTCCGAGCTGGTCCTGGGCAACATGAACTTGCTCGTTGCCGCGGCAATCGTCGCGGCCGTTCGAGAGGGGCGAACGGCCTTGCCCGCTGTCATGACCTTCGCGAAGTTCTCGCCGGTAGTGGCCGTCGATCCACGGAAGTGGCGCTCGTTCGCGCTCTGGCTGGCTCTGGGCTTCGCCATCACTGTGCCGTGGCTGTGGCTCTGGCCGGAATGGATCGGCCAGATGGGGCAGGCGTTCAATCACCCGGTCGGCGACCTGGTGCCGATTCCGTTCCTCGTTCGGTTGCCGTTCGCCCTGGCCCTGGCGGCGACTCGGACGCGTCTGGGGCGGGCCGTTGGAGCCACGCTCGCGATCCCGGGCCTCTACTTCCTGAGCCTCGGCACGCTCATCGCCTCGATCTCCATCGGTCTCGACGTCCTCGACGAACGCCGCGTTCGGCGCGCCCTGGGGTCTCGACCGCCGCAACCCTCCGCATCGGCCGGCTGACCGAGCGAGATTCGGAACGCCGGCGTGGGCGGGGGCAGCCAACAGAGTTCGCTCGGTCCGACTGTGAGCCAGCAAGCTGGCTCTAGGCCCGAGGCGGAGCCGAGGAAACGGAGCCAACTCCGTTGGCTGGGCGAGCGCACCAAAGCGAACGCTGTTGGCTCAAGGTGCGTGAGCAAGAACCGGAGGCCAGGCGGAGCCTGGCTCGACGACAACGTGCCAGCGGCGCTGGCCCAGCAGCGGCGCTGGCCCACGGCATCGGCCGGCTGACCGAGCGAGATTCGTACGCCGGCGTGGGCTCGCTCAGCCCCAGGGCGCCTCGCCCGGGCTCCGCAGATGCCCGACATCGTTGCCCAGCACGAGCTGAGCGCCATCGGGCGGGTCGCCGGGTTCGTAGCGCAGCACGGTCAGATTTGTTCTGTCCTGGAGGAAGCGGCGTCGGTAGTCGCGAACCGGCACGCCGAGCGCCACGCACAGCAGGACGCGGTTCAACGTACCGTGGGCCACGACCAGGACTCGACGCTCACCCTGGGCATCGGCCTGCGATTCGGAGACAACCCCGCGGGAGCCACCGGGATCGGGCGGATGGCGGCGGGCTGCCATCGTGCCACCCTTGCCGCCCGGGTCCTCCAATTCGGCCGATAGCAGGTCCACGAGGAAGCCGACCACCCGGGCCGCGACGTCGTCGCCGGATTCGCCGCCGGGGGAATGCGTGGCAGCCGGGTCGTGCTCCCAGCGGGTGCGCAGCTCAGGATCGTGCGCGTCGACCTCTTCGGAGGTCAGGCCTTCCCACCGCCCGTAGTCGCACTCGCGCAGCCGCTCATCCACGTCGATCGGCCGGCCGGCCGCGATCGCCTGCGCGGTCTCCAGCGCTCGAAGCATGGGGCTCGAGATGATGCGATCGATGCGAACCCCGGTCAGCCGGCGTGCCAGCGCCTCCGCCTCATCCATGCCGGCGGGCATGAGTGGAGGATCGATCTGCCCACCGAGCATGACGTCATCTGCGGCGGCCTGGCCGTGGCGCGTGAGAAGCAATGTCAGCATCGGCGAAGTCTATGGGAGGCCGCGATATCGAATCGGGCACGACGGAACTGCGGGCCTCACAACGTGACGTCAGGCAGCGAAACGACCGGGAGCGAAGCGCTCCACGATCCACTTTCCGAAGAATCACCGCCCCACGAGAGCTATGCGACGAGCTGAGTATCGGGCGGCTCGATTGATCCCCATCGTGGGCGTCGAGATGCCACGAGCAGACCGCCCAACGTCCTCGCGCGCCCGGAGCGGACGATTTGGGTGAGATTCGGCCCGGCATCCGCGTTTTCGAGCCCGTTCCTGGCCGGCTCCGGGTTTCGCTTCTGAATAGCGCCCACCGTGCGGTGATTCTGCAGAAAGCGGCGACGAGACGGGCGGGCGGGGCGGCGACGAGACGGGCGGCGACGGGAGGAGCCACGGGAGGGACGGCGAGGGGCGGGAGGGGCGGCGACGAGGGGTGCGGTCGCGACGAGCGGCCGGCGACGACGAGGGTGCGGTCGCGACGAGCGGCCGGCGACGACGAGGGTGCGGTCGCGGCGAGCGGTGCGAGAGGAGGAGCGGCTAGAACAGACCGACGATGTTGCCATCGGCGTCGATGTCGATCGACTCGCCCGCCGGATGCGACGGCAGACCGGGCATCGTGCGCATCTCGCCCAGCAGCGGCGTGATGAAGCCGGCGCCTGCGGAGAGGCGGACCTCACGGATCGGGACTCGGAAGCCGGTGGGCCGGCCCTTGAGATTGGGGTCGTGGCTGAGCGAGAGGTGCGTCTTGGCCATGCAAACCGGCAGATTGCCGAAGCCAAGTTCTTCGTACAGCTTCAGGGCTTTGGTGGCGGCGGGCAGCTCGTCGACGCCGGCGGCGCCGTAGATGCGGACGGCCACGGTCTCGATCTTCTCGCGCAGCGGCGCGTCGTCCGGGTAGAGCAGCGCGAAGTTGGGCGCGCCCTCCTGGGCCGCCGACCAGACGGCTCGGGCCAGATCCTCGGCCCCCGCGCCGCCGTCCGCGAAGTGGCGGCTCACGACCACGTCGCGGGCGCCGGCAGCCAGTGCCACTTCCCTGATCGCGGCCACCTCCGCCTCCGTGTCGGTCGGGAAGTGGTTGATGGCCACGACCACCGGCACGTTGAAGATGCGCACGTTCTCGATCTGCGCCGCCAGGTTGGCCGAGCCGCGCGTGACCGCCTCGACGTTCTCCTGCTCGAGGGCCGGATCCAGCGGTCGGCCGGCTACGATCCGACCGACGCCACCGTGCATCTTGAGGGCTCGGACGGTGGCGACCAGGACCGCCGCGTCGGGGCGAAGCCCGCTCTGCCGGCACTTGATGTCGAAGAACTTCTCGGCCCCCATGTCGGCCCCGAAACCCGCCTCGGTGCAGGCGATCTCGCACGTCGCGAGCGCGAGGCGGTCGGCCAGGACGCTGTTGTTGCCGTGGGCGATGTTGGCGAACGGGCCGCAGTGGACGAATGCGGGCCCGCCTTCGAGCGTTTGCAGCAAGTTCGGCTTGATCGCGTCGCGCAGCAGGACGGTCATCGAGCCGGCGCACTTCAGGTCTTCTGCGGTGATGCGCCGGCCGTCGAAGGTTGTGGCAACGACCGTTCGGCCGAGGCGACGGCGCAGGTCCTGCAGATCGGACGCGAGCGCCAGGATGGCCATGACCTCGCTGGCGACGGTGATCTCCCACTCGGTCTCGCGCGGGTAGCCATTCTCGCGGCCTCCAAGGCCGATGATCGCCTTGCGGATTGCCCGGTCGGAGATGTCGACGACGCGCGGCCACAGCACGCCCAGCGGGTCGATGCCGTGCGGATTGCCGTGGGTCAGCGAGTTGTCGACGAAGGCGGCAAGCAGGTTGTGGGCCGCCCCGACGGCATGGTTGTCGCCGGTGAGGTGGAGGTTGAAGTCCTCCATCGGGATCACCTGGCTGTAGCCACCGCCGGCCGCGCCGCCCTTGATGCCGAAGACCGGGCCGAGGGAGGGCTGGCGGATGCAGACCGCCGCGCGATGGCCGATTCGGTTCAGCCCCTGCACGAGGCCGATGTTGGTAGTCGTCTTGCCTTCGCCGAGCGGCGTCGGCGTGATCGCGGTAACGACGACGTACTTGCCGCGCCGTCCCGTCGCGGCCGCCTCCGCCTCGAGGCGCCGGATACCCTCGAGGCAGACCTTGGCCTTGTACGGCCCGTACTGTTCGACCTCGTCGTCATGAAGGCCGATTTCGTGGGCCAGGTCCATGATCGGACGCGGGGTGACGGAGCGGGCTATGTCGAGGCTGCTGGGCATAGGGCCGGCGGCGGTCATCGGACGGTCCCTGCAGCGGCTCTGGCCGGAACCGGGACCGGCGCCGAGGCCTCAGCCTGGGCCGTGGCCGGGTCCAGCCTCGCGGTGGCCTCGGCCTGGGCCGTGGCCGCGGCCAGCAGGTGGCTCAACAGCAACGCGTTGGTCAGCGGCCCGACGCCGCCGGGCACGGGCGTAATCGCGCCCGCAACGCTCCTGGCCGACTCGAAGTCCACGTCGCCCACCAGCTTCTCGCCACCCTGGCCGTCGCTCACAACGTTGATGCCCACGTCCACGACCACGGCTCCGGGCGAGATCATTTCGCCCGTGACGAGGCCCGGCTTGCCTGCGGCCACGATCAGGATCTCCGCGTCGCGGGTGTGCCGGCCCAGGTCTCGGGTCCTGGAGTGGAGAACGGTGACCGTGCCGTGCTCGCGAATGAGCAGCAGCGCGGCCGGCTTCCCGACCACGTTCGAGCGCCCGACGACGACCACCCGCTTGCCGGCGATGTCGATGCCCGAGCGCTTGAGGATCTCGACCGCGGCCTGAGCCGTTGCCGGCAGGAAGCCGCTGTAGCCGAGGGCGAGCAGGCCGGCGTTGCGGGGATGGATGCCGTCGACGTCTTTGGCCGGATCGATCGAGTCGATGACCGTCCGCAGCGGAAGATGAGCGGGCAGAGGCATCTGGACGATGATCCCGGCGACTGCCGGGTCCTCGTTGAGGCGCTCGATCTGCTCGCAGAGCGCGTTCGGGGTGACCTCCGCGCCGATCTCGACGAGCCGCCCGTCGACCCCCACCTTCTGGCAGGTCCGCAGGAGCTGCTGTAGATACACGGCCGATGGCGCGTCCGCCCCGACCAGCACGACGGCGAGCGCCGGCACGTAGCCCCAGCGCTCCTTGAACGCGGCGAAGTCGGCGGTAAGGCCGGCACGTATCTCCGCCGCGATGGGGCCACCGGCGAGGAGCCGCGGGCCAGCTGCCGGAGTTGTTCCGTCTCGCCCCTCGCTCACGCCGGCTCCGGTTCCTGCGACTGCCCGGACAGCACGATCTCCCGCGTGCGAGCCGCCACCGCCGCGATTTCGTGCAACGTGGTGTCCACCTGCCAGCGCATCGTCTCCGCGTAGTGCTCGTCGGCCGTGGCGGGCAGGTTGATCAGAACGTTCTCCGCCGCTCCACGCGCCGCCGCTTCACCGAGGAGTGCCGCGACGAGCACGTCGCTGGCGGCGTTGACGTTACTGCGCCCGGCCAGCGCCTCGGCCGCAACCACAAGCCGCGCGCAGGCCTTGACGCATGCCCAGGGCGCATCTGCCGCGGCCCGCGCCGCGGTCTGGATCGCCGTCCGCCGGGCCGCGATCTGCGCGTCGGTCTCGCGTGGCAGCTTCAGGGCCGCGGAATAGCCCGCATAGGCCTCGGAGTCGCGGTCCGCCAGCTGCAGGAACTCCGCCGCCAGCTCGTTCCCAACCGCGTCGCACCGGCTGAGCGTCGCCTCGTAGGCGGCGTACTTGGGCTTGCCCTTTGACAGGGCGGCAACCATCGAGACCAGCGACGCTCCGAGGGCCGCCGCAACGGCGGACGCCGCTCCCCCTCCCGGAACCGGCTCCGACGTGGAGAGTCGCCCTACGAACTGGCCGACGGTCAGGTCGGCGAAGGAATCTGTCGCTGGTTCTTGTTCCATGGCGCGATTGTAGGCAACAAGTCCGCATTCTCGTTGCCGATTCGATCGAATCGTCCCCGCCAGTGGGCCCGGACACGGGATTCACTCGGTCAGGAGAGGCCAACCTCATCGTCCACGCCATCAACGGTCCAGCGGCGCGATCGATGCTGGAAGACCAGGGCAAGCCTGGCTCCCGGCGTCTCGACCTCGAACACGGTCCTTGGGCCGACCTCGACCCGGTATGCCGAATCTTCGCGCCGGATCGCGTTCAGTCGCGTCACGGGCAGTCGAACTCTGCCCCAGGTGATCTCGCGCGGCGTGCCATCGAACCAGTCGGCTCGGACACGAACATTCACAGGCTCCATGCGCACGATGGCCATTGCGGATGCTCCTCTTCGCTTTGCTTGGCCGTCGCTCGCTCGGGCACTGAGCTGTTGAACGGACGTTCTATTACTTCCTATGCAGGTTATGCGAACAGGCGTTCTGTGTCAAGACCGCCACAAGCCGCACCGTGTTGTTCCGTGAGGTTCGCGCAGGTCAGTGACACCTAGCGTGTCACGGCCGCGTGTGGGCCTACCCCGTTTCCGTGGACACCTAAGATCGCGGCAGCGTCCGGGCCAAAGCCGAACCCAGGAAGCCGCCGCGCGCGGTCCCGACTATGCTCGCCGGCATGAGCGAGTCTCAGCCCCTCGGCGCCGCGGGTCGACCGGCCACAGACGCCGAATGGGCCGCGATCTCAGACCGGCAAGCCGTCCCTCGATTCGTGTTCGTCGTCACCAGCACCGGAATCGCCTGCACCCCCGGCTGTCCGGCCCGGACGCCCCAGCGGGATCGCGTTCGAATCGTCTCTGGGCTGGACGAAGCCCTCGAGGTCGGCGCTCGGGCGTGCCTTCGCTGTCGCCCGGACCTGCGGTCGGGCGAGAAGTCGGGTGTCGCCGCCGATCCCGTAGGTTCGGCGATCGAGTGCCTGACCAGAGCCCTTGCCGAGGGCGACGACGCCCCAACCGACCGGCATCTCGCCGGCCAGCTTGGTCTGCCGGAGCGCCGACTGCGCGCGCTGTTCCGGGCCTCGTTGGGGGTGACGCCCAGAGCGTGGCTCTCGGCGCGGCGGGCGGAGATGCTGCGATCGCGCCTCGCAGGCGGCCAGGACGTAACCGCGGCGCTGTACGACACGGGCTACGAGTCCTCGAGCGCTGCCTACGAAGCCGCCAATGGAGAGCTGGGCATGGCTCCGGGGCGGTACCGGACCGGCGCTGCCGGCGAGTCGATCCGCTGGACCATCGCCCCGATCCCGGAGGGAGTGGCCCTGGTCGCCGCCACGGAGCGCGGCCTGTGTGCCGTGCGGCTCGGCCGCGATGACGCGGCGCTCGCGGCAGAGTTGCGGGCTGAGTTCCCGCACGCAAGCCTGACCCGCGACGACACCGCGCTCGCAACCGCCGCATCGATCGTCTCGGACCTGGCCGCCGGCCGGCGACGACCCGAGGCGGACACCCTGCCACTCGACGTCCACGCCACTGCCTTCAGGCGCCGCGTCTGGGAAGCGTTGCGCCGCATCCCCGCCGGCGAGACGCGCTCCTACGGGCAGGTCGCGGCGGCGGTTGGCGCTCCCGGCGCGGCCCGAGCGGTCGGCACCGCCTGCGCCAGGAATCCGGTCGCGGTGGTGGTTCCGTGTCATCGCGTCGTGGGCTCGGACGGGTCACTGCATGGCTACGCCTACGGCCTCGCCCGGAAGCGGCAGCTCCTCGACGCGGAGGCGCGCGAAGGCCCGGGCGCCGCCTGAGCGGAAGCGGGACGGGCGAGTCCACGCATCATCGGCGCGCACCCCGGCCCCAAGACGCCTGAACCGCCCAACCCGCTCCATCGTTCGGGCTTGACAACGTTGCGATACTCTCATGAGTATCGAAGTGTTCGAGGCCACCGTTGACCACAGCAACATCGACTCAGGATCTGGCGAAGATCTTCCGGGCTCTGGGAGACCCCAGCCGGCTGGCGATCTTCGAGCTCGTCCGCGAGTGCTGCGAGGAAGAGGGCGGCCACTCGACCGCCGACCTCCGCAGCAGCGTCACGGAGATCGCCAGGCAGTTCGATCTTTCCCTGTCGACGGTCTCCCACCACCTCAAGGAGCTTCGGACCGTGGGTCTGATCAGGTGCGAACGCCAGGGCCAGCACATCTTCTGCTCGGTCGACCCGCAGGTCCTGAGCGTCGTCGAGCAGTTCTTGAGAGGCTCGGGGGCGTGAGCCGTCTCTCTCGCGCCACGCACTTCGATATTTCCACAACAACCGAATATAGGAGGCGATTGCGATGGCATCAGGGGTTGGTACCCCAGACGAGGAGTCGACGGGCTGGGCGCTCGAGTTCAAGTTGTCCGACTGGTGCGCGGAGCTACTACGGCAAGGAGGAGATCAGGTGAGCGGAAAGATCGATCCGGGAAAGCGGGAATTGGAAGGCCGATTCGACGCCGTCGGCTGGGGGCTGTTGTTCCTTCTCTTCGGCGCACTGGCGCTGCCGAAGGGTACGACCGAATACGCATCGGCCGCCGTGGTCGGCGCGGCGATGCTCGGGTTGAACGGCGTGCGGGTCGCGGTCGGTGTTCCGGTGCGCTGGTTCTCGGTGATTCTCGGTACGGCAATCCTGGTCGCCGGCGGCGGGGCGCTGATCGGCGTGCGCATGGACGCCTTCGTACTCTTCTTCGTCCTGGCAGGCGCCGTCACGATCGCCGGCGCGGTCTTCACGCCGAGGCGGGCGACCGCGAGCTAGGGGTCCGGCGCGGGGCCGTGGTGGCCTGGCGGCGGGCGACCGCGAGACACGGGTCCGGCGCGGGGCCGTATCGGGGCCGCGTTGGACCCTGGCGGCCGGTTCTTCTTGCCGAATGCTCACCAGGTTGACACGCGGAAAGGCCGGCACCGGCGTGGGCAACTGACGACCGTTTCGGAGGCCCAGGATGGCGCGCTGAGGGAACCCTGGAGCCCGGACCCGGACAGAATCGGCCATGAAGCTGCACCTGGACTGCGCCCACCGGTCCCTTGGGCCGCGGGGCTTCGCGCAATGTCATTGTGGTGAGCATTCGGAAACTTCCCGGCTCTGGGCGGCCGCAAATAGGGCGGAGCCGGCGTCGCGCGACCCATCATGGGCGCGTCCGCCTTCGGGCGGCGGCATCATGGGTCCGGCGGCCCACGACCGGGACCGTCGCGCCACTCCGTCGCGCCGCCCTACTCCACGTCGTCCTCGAGCTTCGGGACGCCCACGCGGCCCTCCACCGCAGAGGCCGGGTCGCGTTCAAAGGGGGCGGGCAATCCCCGCTGGAGCAGGCTTGCCCGCGTGACGGCGCGATCGCCGAAGCGCCGCCGGACCGCGTCGGTGGCGTCCACGACGCGCCGCTGCTTCGCGTCCACCACCTCGAACATGCTGATCTGCTCCGGGGCCCCGAGCTGCGTCGCGGCCACGCCGATCAGGCGGATCTTCTTGCCGCGGATCTCAGGCCGGGTTAGCTCAACCGCCACCCGCCAGATCGTGTCGGTGAGGTCGCTCGGCTCCGGGAGGGCCTTCTGGCGAGTGATCGTCCGGAAATGCGAGTCGCGGATCTTCACGGCCACCGTGCCGGCTCGAAGCCCGGCCGACCGCAGACGAGCCGACACGCCCTCGGTCAGGGCCAGCAACGTCCGTTCGATCTCGGCCGGGTCCATCACATCGACCGCGAACGTGGTCTCGTGGCTGACCGACTTGGCCGCCTCGCCGCCACCGACGACCGGATCGGGATCGATGCCCAGGGCCCGGTCGTGAAGCGTGGCGCCGTGATCGCCGAGGGCTCGCGCCAGAGTCTCCGGCGGCAGCGCAGCAAGCTCGCCGATGGTCGAAATGCCCAGGCCGTGCAGTCGATCGGCCGTCTTGGGCCCGATGCCCCACAGGCGCCGGATCTCGAGCGGCGCGAGGAAGGCGGCCTCTTCGCCGGGCTGGACCACGACCAGGCCGTCGGGCTTGCGCAGGTCGCTCCCCACCTTGGCTACGAGCTTGGTGGTCGCGACACCGACCGACACCGTCAGCCCGGTCACCTCCACGACCTCGTGCTTGATCCGGCGGGCGATTTCCGGCGCCGGCCCGAACAGGGCCTCCGAGCCGGCAACGTCGAGGAAGGCTTCGTCGATCGAAACCTGCTCGACCGCGGGCGTGAAGCGGCGCAACACCGCCATGACCTCGCGGCTGACGCGCTGGTATTTGGCGCCGTCGACCGGCAGGAAGATCCCGTGAGGGCACAGGGACAGAGCGGTCCTGGTGGGCATGGCCGAATGGACGCCGAACTTGCGGGCCTCGTAGCTGCAGGTACTGACCACGCCGCGCGACCGGGGATCGCCGCCGACGATCACGGGCTTGCCGCGCAGCTCCGGGTGGTCGCGCTGCTCGACCGCCGCGAAGAACGCGTCGAGGTCTACGTGGATGATGGTGAGGCGGCCGGCGGTCATAGTCAGATCATGGCGCGGAGCCACTGCCGGCGCCTACCATTCCGACATGCAGTACGCCATCGACATCCCCAACTTCGGCGATTTCGCCGACCCACGACTGACGGCAGAGGTGGCCCGCGACGCCGAAGCCGCCGGTTGGGACGCGGTCTGGGTCTGGGATCACGTCTGGCGAGACGAAGGCGTGCCCTACGCCGACCCGTGGATCCTGCTGGCCGCCATCGCCCTCGCGACAGAACGGGTCCGGCTGGGTCCCATGGTCACGCCGCTCCCGCGCTGCCGCCCGTGGATCGTGGCCCGACAGGCCGCAACGCTGGACCGCCTCTCGGGCGGCCGGGTTACGCTCGGCGTTGGGCTCGGAGCCCCTCTGAAGGAGTTCACCGCGTTCGGCGAGGAGGCCGATGCCAGGATCCGCGCGGCCCTGCTGGATGAGAGCCTGGAGATCGTGGCCAGATGCTGGAGCGGCGAGCGGTTCTCCTTCGCCGGCGAGCACTACAACCTGACGGACGTGCAGTTCCTGCCGACGCCGCTTCAGGCGCGGCTTCCGATCTGGGCGGCCGCAACATGGCCGGTTCAGGCTCCATTCCGTCGCGCGGCACGACTCGAAGGGACGTGGCCGCTAAGGCGGAATCCAGACGGTACGAGCGCCCCGCTCGAACCCGACGACGTCCGCGGCATTCTCGACCTCATCGGCAAGCTGCGGACCTCGAGCGAGCCGTTCGACATCCTGGTCGCCGGCGCCACCCCGACCGACGATCCGGCCGCCGCCGCCGCCACGGCGCATGAGTTCGCTGCGGCCGGCGCCACCTGGTGGACCGAGCGGATCAACACATCGCGCGGCTCGCTGGCGGAGATGCGCCGGCGAATCGAAGCGGGCCCGCCTCGCGGCTAGGGCCCGCCTCGTTCCAGTCTCGATTCAACTCGGTCCGCCCCGCTCAAGGCGCCCCGCTGCGGGCGCCCGGCGCGGCCACCCCGATCCTAGTAGGGCCGGCGCCGATCCACCCAGACGAACGCGACCGCGCCCAGGAATAATGACCCCAGCAAGAGGAGCCCAGACTCCAGGGCGACGACATTCCAGTACCACGCTCCCGGAATGATGTACTCGACGTACTGGGGCGTCTTGCTAATGTCGACGGTCGGTCCGGACGGCCCCCCACAGGCGATAGCCTGGCCCAGCTTCGAATTATCCGGCGTTGCCAACGCACCAGGAGAACTCGTGTCTCCAGGCGAGCTGGAGGCGCCGGGAGAAGCCGCGTCGCTCGGCGTCGGCATCTCCACCGGCGCACATATCATGTTCTGCTCGAACCAGGTATTGGCCTGGTCCTGGGTGATCTCCTTGCCGTCCAGGAAGATCTTCTGGTAGACGTACATGTCGGTCATTCCCGAGTAGTATCCGTATGAGCCGCCCATGTATATGCCGGCCGTGCCGGTGAGGTCCTGAGTAGGCTGCTGGATCGCGTACGGCCTGAGGACGACGTGGCTCATGGCGCCGTCCCACGTGACTCTCACGAAGAAACAGACCACGAGTGCAAGGATCACCGCGGGCATCGTCCGGCCGAGGATCGTGCCCAGGGCAAATGTTCCGGCGAATGCGGCGAGTGCCCAGAAGACGTCGATGACGCCCCGGTTCAGGTAGTTGTCGAAGGACGCGTATGGGTCCAGGCCGGGGTTCTGCGCGCCGTCGAACATGTTGGCGACAATACCTACGGCCAGCATGAGTGGCACGAGAAGCAAGACACCCGTCAGCACCTTGCCCAGGAGCCAGCGCCGCCGGGAACCCGAGAGCGCCCAGGAGAGTGGCGCCGTTCCCTGCTCGATCTCCCTGGCCACGAGCGGCGCCCCGAAGACGATCCCCACGAGCACCGGCGCGAACGCCAGCAGGAACCCGACGAGGGACATGTCCGTGCCGTTCTTCATGTCCATGAACGACTGGGCGACCTCGTTGCAGTGCTGCTGGGCAGCGGTGACAGGCCCTTGCGACGCCATGTACGGGCCCTGCCAGGTCTGCAGGCACGAGATCGTCGAGTTCAGCGAGTTGAGCCGGTACGACTCGATCAGCGCCGCAGCCGTGAGCCCCAGGCAAACGACGGCGATGGCGATCGTCTCGAAGCGGTGCTGCTTGATGGTGAGCCAGATCCGGGTGAGCATCGTCGTCCCCCTCAGTTGAGCTGCAGGCCGGCCGAACCTCGCCCCGCGGCGAGGTATCCGAGCACGACGTCTTCGAGGCTGGCCGGCTCCGAGGCGGAGTCAGCGCCGTCCGGCCCGGCGGCGTTCGTCGGGTCGAGCCGCCAGAGCATCATCACCTTCTGCCCGCCCTTGCCCAGGAAGGAGCCTACCGGGGTCGCTCCAGGGGGCGGCGAATCGGCCTCGGTCAGGCGGTGGTTGTGGCGCGCTTCCTCGAGCAGGCAGTCGAGCTTGACCTTGCCGCTGCCCAGGATCACCAACCGGTCGCAGGCGTCTTCGACGTCGGTGACGATGTGCGACGAGAGCAGCGCGGTGGAGCCCTCCGAGTGGACCGCATCGAGCAGGACCTGGATGAACTCGCGACGGGCGAGCGGATCCAGGTTCGCCAGAGGCTCATCTAGCAGCAGAACCTTGGCCCGCGTCCCCAGGGCCACGGCCAGCCCGAGCTGCGCCGCCTGCCCACCGGAGAGAGTGTCCGCCCGCTGGTCGAGCGGAATCGACAGCTGCTCGAGGCGCCGCCTGGCGTAGTCGGTGTCGAAACCCGAGTGAAGGCTGCGCGCCATTGCCAGGTGATCCTCGACACTCAGGCCGCGATAGACGGCCGGCGTCTGCGGCACGTAGCCGACGCGTCGCAGGGCATCCACCCGATGCTTCCAGGGGTTCACGCCGTCGACTTCGACGCCGCCAGCGTTGGGCCGCTCGAAGGCCATGCAGATGCGGATCAATGTCGTCTTGCCCGCACCGTTGGGACCGACCAGCGCCGTGACGCTGCCGGCCGGCACGGACAGGTCGACGGCGTCGAGCGCGACCTTCTTCTTGAAGCGCTTGCTCAGCCCGTGCGCGGCCAGTGCGGCCGCGACCACAGTGGCGCCTACGTTGGCCCCCATTTCAACCTCCGCTCGTTGGCGCAATTCGCGCCTCTGCTTGTGTCCATCGCCGCGAACTGCACAGCGAGTGGTCCGCTTTCGCCGCGAACCGTAACACCCCTGAGGTGCCGGGGCATGGCGGGAAGACCCGCAACGGGGCGAGGTGACTCTTCGCCGAGGGGCGCTGTCGGGAAGCGGTGGGCACCGAGCCATTGCCCGATGGGCAATGGCTTTGGCGGTTGGCCTCACGGCCAACCGCGGTGCCCGCCTCTCTAGCCCTTCGGCTCCACGACCACCGTCACTTCGGGGGTCATGCCCGCGTAGACCTTGACCGCGACCTTATAGGTGCCCAGGGACTTGAGCGGATCGGGCAGGTCGATCTTGTGGCGGTCTACGGTGATGCCGCGCCGTGCGAGGGCTTCGGCGATCTCCTTGGCCGTGATCGAACCGTAGAGCTTGCCGCCCTCACCGACCTTGACGCCCATAGTCAGGGTCGTGCTGCCGATGCGAGTCGCCGCGATCTCGGCGTCCTCACGCTCTCGCTGGCGCTTCTCTTCGCGGCTGGCGATATCGTGCTGCCACGCCCGGTAGGCGCCGCCGGCGGCGGGTACGGCCACTTTTCGAGGGATCAGGAAGTTGCGGGCATAGCCTTCGGCGACTTCCTTCATCTCGCCGCTCTTGCCGAGCTTGTCGACGTCGGCGGTCAGGATGACCTTCACGCGAAAGACTCCTCCTATGACGGTCGGCCTGGCCGAGCGTCCGTTGCCCAGGCCCGGACCCGCGGTCCGATCCCGGATTGGCTGACGAGCCGGCTGGCTGCATCGAATGCGTCTGGCAGCCGGCGAATGATCCTCCGTACCGGAGCGGGAGTCAGGCGGCGCACCTGATCCATGTCGCGCCGAAAAGCCGCCCGGTCGATCTCGAGCTCAGCGATCTTCTCATCGAGAACATCGTCCGGGATTCCATCGAAGAAGACCTCGACGGCAAGAACTACCACGGCCAGGTCGTCGATGCCCCCCAGAACGGCGATATCGTCAGGGATCAGATCGCGACCGAGCAGAACGTAGCCAGCCGCACCGAGGAGGATCGCCTTTCGGTTGGTGGGGACTCGCGCATCCATCGCGAGCGCCCAGATGAGACGCGAGTACGCCGGCACTCGGCTTGCGACGGGGACGAACGCGAGCCATCGAAGCGAGCGCAAGAAGCTTCCCTTGCGTCGCCGCCGACCTTTCGAAACTACCGAACTCGTGCTCGCCATCCTGAGACTGCCCATCCTGGCTCTCGCCGCCGGACAGCCCAACTCGCTGGTCCTCTCCGGGGAATCGAGAGTCTATCAGGCGCGACTCATGACTACGAGGTGGACGATGAGCGCACCGAAGGAAACGCGTCGCACAGCGCAATCAGCGCACGACACGAGAAGGCCGGGAGAGGCGATGTGCCCCTCCCGGCCTGGATCGCTGGGGTTAGTCGCGGACCTGTACCCGGAGCCGCAGCCCCAGCAGCGTGATCGCCGCCGCGCCCCGTCCCGAGCAGGATCACCGCGAGCGAGAAGACACCGCTCGCATAAGTGGTGGCCGGCCGAACACGGTGCCGCTGTCTGTGGCGGTAACCTGGATGCTCTCGATCGGGGCGTCGTCGCCCTGGACTACTCGGGCGATCGTCTGGTACGGGTCGGTTCACGGGGGCCTCGGTGGGTGGATCTGCGGATTCCGGGCAGGGCCGAATTGGTGATCAGCCGGCGAACAAACGTCAGAGCCCCGCCGCATGAAATCGCCGAGCGCAGAGGCGTAGGATCACCGCATCCGCGAGTGCTTGACGGGAATGGGGTAGATGAGCGGGCGGAAGAACACTGGCTCCAGGGAGCCGCAGGAAGAGCGCCGGGGCGGCCGTGATGCGAGCCGCTTTGCCGACGTGCCCAATTCGCCCGTCTCGCCCCGCCCTCCGGCGCCGGAGCTGCCTGCCCGGAAAGACCCGATTGCCTGGGCGATAGCACTCCTCGGAGTGTTCGTCGCCGGCTGCACGGTCTGGTGGATCTCGAGGCTCGGCGATGCCTCCCTGAGCAGCCACTCCACCGGCGTCGCGGCGGTGCCCGGTGGCGTGGTACTCATCATGATGGCGAGCCGGCTCAGACGAACGGAGCGCCTCGATCAGCGGACGCGCCTGGCCTGGTCGATCGTGACCGCGGCGGTTGTCGGATACGCCATCGGGGCGCTGATCCATTTCGGGGAAGGGTCGGTGCCGGTTCTGGGGGTGGTGTGGCCGGTGAGCCTGGCCCTGGAGCTGGCCACCTATCCGTTGCTGGCGATAGCCCTGGAGTTGCTGCCCAAGCGGGCCAGGACCAGATACGACACGGTTCTGTTCACCCTGGATGTGGCCATCGTCGCCTGGAGCGCGGCGATGCTGATCTGGCATTTCCTGATCTACCCGGTCGCCCTGGAAGCCGGCCAGGACCTCCTGGCCGCCGGCGGTGCGGCCTTGTTCCCGGTGGCCGACCTGACGCTGGTGTTCGCGATCATCGCCATCGTGATCCGGGGCATTCGAGAGAGCACCCGGGCGGCGCTGATCGTCGCGGGCGTTTCACTGGCCCTGATCTTCCTCGCCGACATGATCGCCGGCTACGAAACGCTCAGAAGTGTCTATACGCCGGGAGGGCCGTCCGGAGTCCTCTACTCGACGGCCTGGCTCGGGCTCGCGCTCGCCGCGTACCTTCAATGGAGGATCAAGGACAGCGGCCGGCCGACGGCAGGATTGGCCGACTACGCGCGCTCGTTCCCGTGGCTGCCATATGCCGCTCTCGCGGTGGCCTTCGTAGCTCCGGCCCTCCGCGACTGGAACGATCTCGATATGTTCCGTCAGCATGTCCCGGCCACCGGGCTGCTGATCGTCCTGGTCGTCGCCCGGCTGTGGGTTACCGCCCGACAGGGGGCCAGCGTGGCCGCCGTACAGCGCGAACATCTGGCGGCGGCCGTGGACCAGGCGGCCGAGGCGATCCTCACCACCGATCGCAGCGGGCACGTCACCTACGTCAATCGCGCCTTCACGAATATGACCGGCTACCCCGCATCGGAGATCGTTGGGCGAAATCCGGACCTGCTGCGCTACCTGGGCGCCACGGAGTCCATCGAGGACATGACCGCGGCTCTGCTTCGGGGCGAAAGCTGGGCTGGACGCCTCGAGCTGAAGCGGGTCGACGGCGCCACGATCGACATCGACATGACCGTCGCGCCGCTGCACGAAGCCGGCGGCGCGATCTTCGGCACGGTCGCCGTCGCTCGCGACATATCCCACGAGCGAGCGCTCGAGGCCAGGCTCGCCCAGGCCCAGAGGATGGAGGCGGTCGGCCGCCTGGCCGGCGGCATCGCCCACGACTTCAACAACATCCTGACGGCCATCAGCGGATTCGGCGAGCTGGCCTCGGCCGAGCTGCCGAGCGACCACCCGGTCGCCGCCGACATCGATCAGATCCTCAAGGCCTCAGACCGGGCGGCTGCCCTGACCCGAGACTTGCTGGCATTCGGCCGCCGGCAGGTGATGCAGTCTCGACTTGTCGACCTCAACGACGTGTTGGGCGGCCTGACCCCGATGCTCAGCCGGCTGATTGGCGAGGACGTGCAGCTGATCTTCCGGCCCGACCCGCGGCTCGGGTTGACCATGGCCGACAGTTCCCAACTCGAGCAGGTCGTGGTGAACCTGGCGGTCAACGCTCGTGACGCGATGCGCAGCGGCGGCACGCTGACCATAACTACGGCCAACGAAGACGTGGACGCCGCCTATGCCAGGACGCATGTCGGGGCGTTGCCGGGACCGTATGTGGCTCTGGTAGTGAGGGACACTGGTGTCGGCATGACGCCGGCGGTCATGGAGCATGCCTTCGAGCCTTTCTTCACCACCAAGGAACGGGGAAAGGGCACTGGGCTGGGACTGTCGACCGCGGTCGGAATAGTCGAGCAAAGCCACGGCTTCGTCCACGTGGAAAGCGAGCCGGGCGTGGGGAGCGTGTTCACCGTCTATCTACCGCGTGCGGAAGGCGTCGCTCGCCCCGAAGAAACCGGCAGGTCCGGGGATGTGCCTCTCGGCGGCGACGAGACGATCCTGATCGCCGAGGATGAGGACGCCGTTCGTGGCTTCGTGGAGCGGGTGCTGACGGGAGCCGGATATCGAGTCGTGACAGCGAGCCATGGCGCTGAGGCCCTCGCCGTAGCGAGGAAACTGGAGCGCCTGGACCTGCTGTTCACAGACGTCGTCATGCCGGGGATGAGCGGCGTTCAGCTCGCCGCGGCGCTTGCGAAGACCCGCCCCGGCCTCCCGGTCGTCTACGCGTCCGGGTACTCGGAGGAGGGCGCACTCCGGGGCGTAGGCGACGGCGGCATCCCATATCTGCCGAAACCCTTCAACGCGGAGGCGCTGCTGACGCGTATCCGCGAGGTGCTCGACCGCCGCACGGCGGCCGAGGCGACGGCGGCCGAGGCGACGGCGGCCGAGGCGACGGCGGCCGAGGCGACGGCGGCCGAGGCGACGGCGGCCGAGGCGACGGCGGCCGAGGCGACGGCGGCCGAGGCGACGGCGGCCGAGGCCGAACACACCCCAGAGGTCGAGCGCGCGCCCGAGTCGAACCTACCCGAGTAGAGCGGCATCTGCGCCGGCGACAGCCCCGGTTAGCGACCGCCCGGCAATCTCGCCGACCCGAGGCCCGCGTACTTCCGGCCGGGTTGCGGCCGCCAATGTCGCGGCAATAGACTGCAGACTCCGCAGCTCACCGGCGGGGTCGGTAGCTGACCCGGCCGTTCGGAGGTAGATCCGCAGGTGATCGTCACGCCCGACGGAGCCCTCGGCGCCTCGTTGCTGCCCGCGTTCTGGGTCGCCGCCCTGGCGTTGTTCGTCCTGGCCGCCGCCGTCGCCTGCGTGCCCAGGGTCAGCGCGCTCTCGCCGACGCTCTCGACGGCGGGGTCGGTCTGCGCCCTGGCGCTCGGTTGCGGCCTGCTGCTGAGCGGCGTTTCGCTGACCGCGAGCGGCAGCCACGTCCTGGGGCTGGCCACGATCTCCGTCCGCTACGACGGCCTCAGCGCCGTCTTCCTGGCCGCGTTCGGGCTATCGGCGGCTGCTGCCTCGCTGTCGGTCGTGGGTGAGCGCCCTCGCAGTCGTCCGGAGGGCGCCGCGTTTCCGCTCTTCCTGGCCAGCATCGTTCTGGTCCTGGGCGCGAACGCCGCCTTCTCGTTCCTGCTGGCGTGGGAATCGATGACCCTGCTGTCGGCCTTCCTGGTCGTCGGCCTGCGCCCGACTCGAGCGGTCGTGTCGGCGGGCAACGTCTACCTGGCCATGACCCACGTCGCCACGGCAGCAATCCTCGTGGCCTTCGCCCTTCTTGCCGCAAGCAGCGGCGGGGCGCTCGACTTCGTAGCCTGGCACGCCGCCGCGCCCGGCCTCGCGCCGGTCACCCGGGATGTCATCCTCGTCCTGGTTTCCGCCGGCTTCCTGACGAAGGCCGGGGCGATGCCATTCCACGTCTGGCTGCCCAGGGCCCATCCGGCCGCCCCGTCGCACGTGTCGGCAGTCATGTCCGGGGTCATGATCAAGACCGGAATCTACGGCCTGATTCGCGTGATCGTGGACATCATGGGCGGCGGCCCCGACGGGCTGGGCTTGCTGATCCTGGGCGTCGGCGCAGTGTCGGCCGTGATGGGCGTGCTCTACGCCCTGATGCAGCACGACATGAAGCGGCTGCTGGCGTTCCACAGCATCGAGAACATCGGCATCATCCTGATCGGCCTGGGGACGGCGCTCCTGCTCCAGGCGCGAGGCGCCACCGATCTGGCCGCGCTGGCCCTCGCGGCGGCGATGTTCCACTCGGTCAACCACGCGGCCTTCAAGAGCCTGCTGTTCCTGGGGGCCGGCGCGGTCGTTCACGCCACCGGGCTGCACGACCTGAACCACCTCGGCGGCCTGGGTCGGAAGATGCCGGCGACGATGCTTGTCTTCGGCGTCGGCGCGGCGGCGATCAGCGGCCTGCCGCCGCTCAACGGCTTTGCCAGCGAGTGGCTGACGTTCCAGGGCCTGTTCGGCGCAGCCGGGAGCGGCGCCGTGGAGCCTCTCGCCCGGTTCGGAGCCGCGGCGGCCGTCGGCGCGCTGGCCCTGACCACAGCCCTCGCCGTTGCCTGTTTCGTCAAGGCGACCGGGGTCACGTTCCTGGGCCTGCCGCGCAGCGCCGCGGCGGCGGCCGCAAGCGAGACGACGCCGCCGGCCAGGTTCGCGATGGGATTCCTGGCCGCCGTCTGCGTCGTGCTGGGGCTCGCCGCCGGACCCGTGGCCTCGGCCCTGTTGACAGTGGCCCGGTCGACGATGCACGCCGGTGCGGCGACGGCGACGGCGACGGTTCCCGCGGTGACGTCCACGCCCGGATCGGGACAGGCGGCCACCTACGCGGCGCTGACCGTTGGGCTGCTCGTGGCGGCCGCGATCGCCGTCGTCGCCGCGGCCTCCAGGCGCCGGACCACCGCCCGCCGAGTCGACACCTGGACCTGCGGCATCGCGCCCAAGCCGGCCTTCCAGTACACCGCCACCAGCTACGCCAAGCCGATCCAGCTCTTCTTCCGCCGCATCCTCGTGCCGGAGCGCGAAGTTCACGTCGAGTACGTCCCCGGCACTCGCTTCCCGTCGTCGATCCGCTATCGCAGCGAGATCACGCTGCTCCTGGAGGAGCGCGTCCTCAAGCCGGCGCATGGGCTCAGCCTGCAGGCCGCCGACTTCGCCCGGAAACTCCAGGCCGGAGCGATCCAGCTGTACATCGCCTACATCGTTCTGGCCGTCCTGGCACTGCTGCTGTGGGCTCGATGAGCGCCATCGAACCAACAACGACCGTCTTCCTGGCGGTTCTCCAGCTGGCGGCCTTCGTGCTCTTCGCGCCGTTCCTTACGGCCACGATCAGGCGGACCAAGGCCCTGCTGCAGAGCCGCCGAGGTCCGGGGCTACTCCAGCCCTATCGCGACCTGGCCAAGTGGTGGGGCAAGCTGCCGCTCGAGAGCAACGTATCGGGGCCGGTTGCTCGCTACGCGCCGGCGTTCGTGCTGGGAGCGATCCTGACGGCGGCGCTGCTCGTGCCGCTGGCGACGAGCCGGACGCCGCTAGTGAGCTGGGGCGACCTGCTCGTGGTCGTCGGCCTGTTCGCCGCGGCCCGGTTCGCCCTGGCCCTCGCCGCGATGGATGCCGGCAGTGCCTTTGGCGGCATGGGCAGCAGCCGCGACGTGGCCATCTCCGCCCTCGCGGAGCCGGGCCTGGTGCTGGCCCTGGCCGGCGCGGCGATCGCCGCAGGCTCCAGCGATCTCGGTGCGATCAGCGCCTTCGGCATCGGGCGAGGCCTCGACCTGCTCGACCCGGCCCACCTGCTTGCGGCCGCGGCCTTCGGCATCGTCATCATCGCCGAGACAGGCCATCACCCCGTCGACAACCCCGACACTCACCTCGAGCTGACGATGATCCACGAGGGCATGCTGCTGGAGGCATCCGGCCGATCTCTGGCGACCCTCGTCTTCGCGTCGGAGCTCAAGCTGGCCGTGCTGGCGGCCATCTTCTCGGCTGCGTTCTTCCCGTTCGGCGCGGCGACGGAGCTGGCGCCCGGTCCGATCGCGCTCGGGCTGGTCCTCGGGTTCGTCAAGATGCTGGTCATCGGCCAGGCGCTGGCGCTGCTCGACGCCTCGGTTGCCAGGGCTCGGATCCTGACTCTACCGGACCTGCTGGGTCTCGCTTCCGTCTTGGCGCTGGCCGGGCTGGGCATCCAGGTGCTGCTGCCATGACCTTCACCGCCGTCGACGCCGCCCGGCTGCTCGACGCCTGTTCCACCAGCATCGTCCTCATCGGCGTCCTCATCGCCGGCACTCGCTCCATCGGCCGGGCGATCTGGCTCGTGGCCGCGCAGGCGATCCTGCTGTCCGCCGCGGTCGCCGGCGTTGGGCTCGCCACGGGCTCGAACCACCTTCTGCTGGGTAGCCTGGTGACGCTCTCCAGCCGCGGCATCGTGGTGCCTCTCGCTCTCGGCCATATCCTCCGCGGCAGTCCGGTACGCCAGGAACGCAACCCGTACCTGGGGCCGCGGCTCTCGTTGATCGCGGCCATCGCGATCGTGTTCGTGGCGTTCATGGCCGTGGACAGCGCCGCGCTGGGTGGGTCGCTCGGCCCGGTCTCGGCGCCGCGCGCGCTGCCGGCATCGGTAGCCGAGGTGCTGACCGGCCTGCTGATCGCCATGACCCGACGCAAGGGGCTGTCGATCGTGGTCGGCCTGCTCGTCTTCGAGAACGGCCTGGCCCTCACGGCGTTCAGCCTGACCTACGGCATGCCCTTCGTCGTCGAGCTCGGCGCCACGTTCGATCTGCTGATGGTCGTCGTGGTCGTGGGCGTCTACACCCGCCGGATGCTGACCGTCTTCGGCTCGCTGTCGACCGACCAGCTGAGGAACCTGCGCGGATGAACGACTGGGTTGTCGGAGTCCTGCTGCTGGCACCGATCATCGGCGGCCTGATCGCCTGGCCGCTGCACGGCCGATTGGTCGAATTCGTCGCCATCGCAGCCTTCTGCGTTGCCGCGTCGGCGGGCCTGGGTCTGGCGACGGCGGTCCCCGGCGCGGGCCGCGTCACGGCCTTCCACGGCGGCGTCTCGATCGATGCCCTGGGCGCCTACGTGCTGGGGCTGACCGTCATCGTGGCCGCGCTGGCGCTGTGGGCTTCGCCCCGATACATCCGCCACGAGCTGGCCGCCGGGGACTTGCGGCCGGGCGACGAAGGCCACTACTACGCCCTCTTCCTGTGGTTCGTGGCCACGCTCATCGCCGTGCCACTGGTCGACAACCTGGGCCTGTTGTGGGTAGCCATCGAGGCCACGACCGTAGTTTCGGCGCTCCTCGTCGGCATCAACCGTTCCCCCGACGCGATCGAGGCGGCGTGGAAGTACCTGATCCTGGGCACGATCGGCGTCGGGTTCGCCCTGCTCGCGACGCTCCTCGCCTACGCGTCGTCGGTCCACGTCCTGGGCGAAAGCTCCGACGCGCTCAACTGGACGCGTCTGATGTCCATCGCGCCCCATCTGAACCCGAACCTGCTTCGCCTCTCCTTCATCTTCGCCCTGGCCGGCTACGGCACGAAGGTCGGCCTGGTGCCGTTCCACACGTGGCTGCCGGACGCCCACAGCCAGGCCCCGAGCCCGGTCAGCGCGCTCCTCTCCGGCGTCTCGCTGATCGCCGCTCTCTACGCCCTGATCCGCTTCCACCTGGTGGCCATGGCCGGCCTCGGCTCGAGCTTCTCCTCGACGCTCCTGGTGGTCTTCGGCCTGCTGAGCATGGCCGTGGCGCTGCCCTTCATGATCCGGCAGGAAGATCTCAAGCGGCTGCTCGCCTACTCCAGCGTCGAGCACATGGGCCTGCTGGCCATGGGCATCGGCTTCGGCGGGCCCCTTGCCCTGCTCGGCGTGGCCCTCCACATCGGGCTGCACGCCATCACCAAGGCCACGCTCTTCCTGTCCGCGGGCGAGCTGGCGCAGCAGTACGGCAGCCGGCGCCTGTCCGCGATCCGCGGCACGTTCCGCGCGGCACCGGTGGCCGGCGGCGCGCTGGGGGGCGGCCTTCTCATGCTGGGTGGGCTGCCTCCGTCGGGCATGTTCGTGACCGAGTTCGCGATCGTCGTCGGCGGCATCACGCGCGGCTACTGGTGGGCCGCGGCCCTGGCGGCGCTGCTCCTCGCCTGCTGCTTCGTCGCGCTGGCGGTCCACGGCAGCCGCATCGTGTGGGGCCACGCCGGCCCGGTCGAAGCGGCCCGGGGCATCGACGGGGCTATGGCCTTGAGGCTTGCCGCGCCGCTTCTGGTTGTGGCGGCTCTGGGACTCTGGACACCAGGCCCGCTGGCTGCGGCACTGGATTCCATCCGGGCAATCCTGGGAGCGACCGGTGTCTGAGCCGATGGCGATCAAGACTCGGGTAATCCGCGAGATGCTGGCGGCCGCCCTCGGACACCCAGTCGCCGTGTCGGTCCCGAGCACAGCGGCGGCGCGGGCGGACGACGAGATGCTGGCCACGGTCGCGCGAGAGGAACTCTCCGCCGCGGTCGAGGCGGTCCGAGAGACGGGCGCCAGGCATGTCATGCTCGTCGGCTTCGACATGTACAGCCCGGCCTCCAGCAGCGGCTCGAGCGCCGCCCGCGCTGCCGAAGCTCGCGCCGAAGCCCGAGCCGGGGCGGCCGAAGCCCGAGCCGGGGCGGCCGAAGCCCGAGCCGGGGCGGCCGAAGCCCGAGCCGGGGCGGCCGAAGCCCGAGCCGGGGCGGCCGAAGACGGTCGCTCCGCCGGCCGGGCCGAGGTTCGGCCCGGCGCCGCCCCCGGCG
>Ga0182011_10000600_pt1 | contig 31505 bp, 29 predicted proteins | sample 711E1DmetaG_FD_120481 | JGI IMG/M metagenome (GOLD analysis project Ga0182011, IMG submission 120481) | Permafrost microbial communities from Stordalen Mire, Sweden - 711E1D metaG | ecosystem: Environmental > Terrestrial > Soil > Wetlands > Permafrost | place: Sweden: Stordalen | collected...
CTCAACCCGATCGCGCCCGCGCACTGGCAGGCGTGAGCAAGGATATGGAGAACCTCTACCACGAAGTATTCGTGATGTTGCTGACGAAAACAAAATCATCGGCGACAAACTCGATCGGGACTCAACCCAATCCCAATTAGCGCGGACGTCAGTGTCTGGCCCGCAACATATCAAGGAAATGAATGCTTCCCAGTGGACATTCTTTCGACGGACGGTGTCCTCACCCTAATTCATGGTAGGGTTAAACCCCATAGACAAGGGCCAACCCGTCGCGCAATGTGCTGCGCGACGATAAACACCAAAAAGCTACAACAAAAAGGATTCCCTATGGCAAAGAAAAGCAGAGGCGGTAGAATGACAGCAGCAAAAAAGCGCGCGGCGAAGGGGCGGGGTGGAAAAGGGCTGGTTAAGAATCGTCCCGCCGGTCGAAGGATCATGAGCACTTGAGAGCGCGGTGCAGTAAAGATCCGTAACCGAGGCCGTTTTCACGACGGCCTTTTTTGTATTGTGCCTGCCCCGCGACTGCGGTGATGGATCAGTCTTCAGAGAGCGCCGCTCCAAATCCACGGTAGGGTTTTACCCCATAGCGAAAACCCACCCGGCAACGTAGCCTCCACAAACTAGCAGGTGTAACAGCAAACCTAACACGCAACAAAAATCACCATTATGAAAAATAAAACATTGATCATCACCTTCCTTTCCATCGCCGCTTTTGCAGTGGGATGCAACAAGGAGCAGACCAAGGAGCAAACCACTTCTCAGCAGGTTGAGAAGGTCAAAACCGAAACCAAACAAGCCGCGCAGGATATGAAGGATTACACCTTCGCGCAAAAAGCTGAATTCGTTGCAGCCATGCAGGGCCAGTTGGACGCTCTTAACAAGGATATAGACCAGCTCGCCGCCAAAATCGACAGCTCCAGCGACGCGGTCAAGGCCGAGGCCAAACCCAAACTCCAGGCGTTGCGCGACCAGGCGGCCCAGTTGAACAAGCAACTGGACGACGCCAAAAACGCCACCGAGTCCACTTGGGACAGCGTCAAAGCCGGCTTCCAGAAGGCCTACGACGCGACGAAGGATGGGTTCAACCAGGCACGCCAGTGGGTGAGCGACAAAATCGCGCCCTAAAACAAACGTTGTTCGCACCAGGCTGCGGTGCGTAAGCATGCACCGCCGCCTGGCAACCATTCACATTTATGATTCATGCTTTTGACTGGTGTTGATGATGATTTCCTGCCGGATGGCGGGTTTGCCTCAATTCCTCCTGGTGATCGCCGCGATTTGGGCCGGAGGTCATTTCTTGCGCCAGTCATTGTAATTATGAAATGAGAAGCGTGCCATGTTCGCCAACTCAACCAAAGCGCCGGGTGTATTTGCGCCTCCCTTCATGCACTGGATCGGCAGATTAGGCGCGGAAGTTTGGGCACAATGGGATGAGTTGCGACATACAGCGGCGGTAATTGGAACTGTGCTTTATGTCTGTGTTCAACCGCAACACTGGGTGCGCACGGTGCGAAAAGCATTTGCCCGGCAGGTCCTGTCCATCGGCGTCGAACCGCTCTGGTTTGTCGGCGCGGTGGCGATCTTCGTCGGCATTTCGGTGGTGGTGCAACTCACCTTTTGGGTCGGCGAAGCGGGGCAGTCGCAACTGCTCGGGCCGCTGCTGGTGGCCGTCGTGGCGCGTGAACTCGGTCCGGTGCTGATCAACCTCATCGTGATCGTCCGCAGCGACAGCGCGATGACGACTGAACTGGGAGTCCTCAAAATCAACGGGGAAGTCCGCGCGCTTGAAGCGCAGGGAAGCGATCCGTTTCTGCAACTCGTGGTGCCGCGGGTGCTGGGCACGGCGGTTTCCGCATTTTGCCTGACGATTGTTTTTATCCTCGTCGCCTTTGCGAGCGGTTATTTGTTCGCGGCCTGGATGGGGATAGGCAGCCGCGATTTGCTCCTGTTTGCGGACACGGTGTCGAGTGCGGTTCAGCCCAAAGACGTATTCAACATCCTCGCCAAAAGCATCCTGCCCGCCCTGTTTGCCAGCGCGTCCTGTTGCATCGGTGGGCTGGGTGTCAAGGGGTCGGTCGCGGAAATCCCGCAAGCCACGCAACGGGTGCTCACCCGCTCCGTCGCCGGATTATTTGTCATCTCCGCCGCGGTATCGCTGCTGACTTACCTGTGACCATGAACAAAACAATGGAAATCCTGAACTTTCAAACCGCGATGGACGCGGCAACCGGGACAAACTGATGGAAGAGCGATTCAAATTCCGGCGCGTCAACGAAATCACCGGCACGTTCGTGCTCGTCGTTGTCGCCGTGCTGATCGCCACCGTCATGTGGGCGGGTCACAGTCAGCGCTGGTTCAAAAGCCGCGTTACGCTGCGGATTGTTCTGCCCGAAGCCGGCGCGGCGGGAATCCGGCAGGGTTCGGAGGTGTATTTCCTGGGCACACTCGTGGGGTCGGTTTCCGATGTGGTCGTGGACACAACGGGCCGGATGGAAGCCGAGGCAAACATCCGCCGAGACTTCTTCCGGTTCGTGCGCGCGGACTCGTCGGCGGTTGTCAAAAAGAAATTCGGCGTCGCGGGCGATTCGTTTTTTGAAATCACGCGCGGTCAGGGCAAGCCGTTGCCGGAAAAGAATGCTTCCATCGTCTGCAACGAGCAATTTCAAAGCGCGCTGGAAGCTGCGGTTGAGGAAATTCGCGGCCAGGCCCTGGCCGTGTTGAAGAAAGCGAGCACCGGCCTGGACACGTGGACCGCGCTCGGCACGAACCTCATCACCACACAGGAGCGGTTGGACAACATTGCCGCCGACGTTCAGGCGGGCAAGGGCACGGTGGGGAAATTGCTGACCGATCCCGCAACAGCGGACGAGTTGAAGACGTTGCTTGTCAAAGCAAACCACTCGGCGGATGAACTTCAAGTCACATTGAATAACCTCCAGCAAGCCAGCACCAATCTGCCCGCGATCAGCGATGCCCTCGGCCTGGAGGCCAAAGATCTTCCAGGGCTGGTTTCGCAAACGCAAACCTCAATGCGCGAACTGGAACGGTTGATTGAAGCGATGCAACGGCATTGGCTCCTGCGCAAATACGTGAACCACACAAACCCGCCGCCATCGCGTCCGCTGTTTGAAACCGCGGTGCCGGAAAAGAAGCCGGTGAGGGGACTGCATTCGCCGAGGGATTCTGTGAACTGATCACGGTAGGGTTACACCCCATAGCGAGGGGCCAGCCTACAGCGTAACGTTCTTCTCGTCGTTACAATCAAAATAAACAACGCAACAACCGAAAGAAAAAGCACAATGAAAATGAAATCAACTTATCCGCTCGCACTCATCATGGCTGCGGGCGCCATATTAGCCACCAGCCCATCGCTGCGCGCCTCCGATACGGACAGCCGCATCGAATCATCCGCTGCAAAGTCGTATGTGTTCAAAACCTACCTCAAGAACGATTCAATCAAGACTGAATCCAAAGACGGTGTTGTCACCCTGACTGGAACGGTCGCCGACGCGTCCCATAAATCCCTGGCCCAGGACACCGTGGCGAGTCTGCCCGGCGTCATAAGAGTGGACAATCAACTGCTGGTCAACGGCGAACAACCCGCCGAACATTCGGACACCTGGATCGGTTGGAAAGTGAAATCCGCACTCTTGTTCCATCGCAACGTGAGCGCCAGCGGAACCACCGTGTATGTGAAAGACGGCATCGTCACCTTGCAAGGTGAAGCCTCCAGCCTGGCCCAAAAGGAACTCACCACCGAATACGCCAAGGACGTTGATAACGTCAAATCGGTCAAGAATGAGATGACCATTGCCAAGACCCCGCCGGCCCAGCCGAACGAAACGGTCGGCGACAAAATTGATGACGCCTCCATCACGGCTGAAGTCAAGTCGTCGTTGCTGGCTCATCATTCGACCAGCGCCCTGAAAACGTCGGTTTCAACGACGGACGGCGTGGTTACGTTAAGCGGCATCGCCAAAAACGACGCTGAAAAGAGCTTGGTGACCAAGCTCGTCACCGACATCAATGGTGTGACCAGCGTGATCAACAATATGACCATCGCAGTGCCTGTGCCGGCCAACTAAACCGTCAACTTATTGCTGGCTGGCGCGAAAGCGCGCCAGCCGGCAGTGGTTCCAGAGTAAACCGAAAGGAAAATCATATGTTATACACAATTGCGGTAGTACTAATCATCCTGTGGCTGCTCGGTCTTATAACCAGTTACACGATGGGCGGGTTCATTCACATCCTGCTGGTGATTGCTGTTGTCATGATACTCGTCAATCTCATCTCCGGCCGTAACCGACCGAGTTAAGAAGCTGTTAACCGAAGAAATCAAACTGACGATTCAATATGAACACAAAAACCATTGTTGCAGTCCTCCTGATCGTTCTGGGCCTCGTGGTGCTCGCTTACTCGGGCATCACCTTCACGACCCCGGGAAAGCCTGTCGAATTCCTCGGAATGCACATTGAGACCACTCACAGCCACTTCATTCCCCCGGTCGTCGGAGCGCTTGCGCTCGTCGGCGGGATCGTGTTGCTGCTTGTGAATCCCAAGCGGGTCTGATGAGCGGAAGTCGAAGCCGGTGCCGAAATGAAAGGCCGGCTGGATGCTCATTGGCGGCGGCATCGCCGGCGTCGTTGGCCTGATGCCGACGTTCAGCCGTTTCTTGCGTCGCGGCTGTGTCAGTAACACCAGAAACCTCAATTTCTTGAGGAAAATTGGTGCGCATAGCAGGACTTGAACCTGCACGGGTTGCCCCACTACCACCTCAAAGTAGCGTGTCTGCCAATTCCACCATATGCGCGCCCGGCCTTACAATGAACCAAGCGCTGATGATTTTCGCAAGGTCATTTTGAATTCCATTGGGAAAGGCTGGGAGGATTCTCACCATGGGGGGCGACGATCTATCCAGCCTTTCCCAATCCAAACACACTCCCTGCTGGACACGCTAAATTCTTTGAGGCTTACTCTTTCGTGACGCTTGACACATGACACATGACACTTTGAGCAAAGCGAAAAGCCTGGGATTTTCCGACCGGCAAATCGCCAATTTGACCGGCCAGACCGAGGACGAAGTCCGCGCACTGCGGAAAAAACTCGGCCTTGTGCCGAGCTACCGCCTTGTGGATACCTGCGCCGCGGAATTTGAGGCTTACACGCCTTATTACTACTCGACCTACGACTGCGGCGATGACGAAGTCAAAAAAACGACAAAGAAAAAAGTGATGATTCTCGGCGGCGGACCGAACCGCATCGGGCAGGGCATAGAATTTGATTACTGCTGCGTTCATGCCGCATTCGCGCTCAAGGAGGACGGTTTTGAGACCATCATGGTCAACTCGAATCCCGAAACCGTTTCGACCGATTACGACACAAGCGACCAGCTTTTCTTCGAGCCGCTCACGCTCGAAGACGTGCTGCACATTTATGAACGGGAGCAATGCTGGGGCGCCATCGCGCAATTTGGCGGGCAAACCCCGCTGAACCTGGCGCTTGGTTTGCAGAAGAACGGCGTCAACATTATCGGCACCTCGCCGCAGAACATCGAAATCGCCGAAGACCGCAAATTCTTCGCCGCGATGCTCGACAAGCTGAAAATCCCACAGCCGCCCAACGGTGTTGCCACGAACGAAACGGAGGCGCTCAAAGTCGCCCAAAAGCTCGGCTACCCGATTCTGGTCCGGCCAAGTTTCGTGCTCGGCGGTCGCGCGATGCAAATTGTCTTTTCCGACGCCGAATTGCAGCATTACATGCGTTTTGCGGTCGAGGCATCGCCGAAACGCCCCGTCCTCGTGGACCAGTTTTTGGAGGATGCGACCGAAGTGGACGTGGATTGCATCGCCGACGTCGGCCAATTCAAAAAACCGGGCGACGGCACAATCGTCATCGGCGGGATATTGGAACACATCGAATTCGCCGGCATTCACTCGGGCGATGCAGCGATGGTTTTGCCGCCGCACACGCTTTCCAAAAAAGTCATTGAGACAATTCGCGATTACACCCACGCGATGGCGCGCGAATTGGAAGTCATCGGCCTGATGAACGTCCAATACGCCGTGAAGGACGAAAAGGTTTTCGTTCTCGAAGTGAACCCGCGCGCGTCACGCACCGTGCCATTTGTGAGCAAGGCCATTGGCGTGCCGCTGGCCAAACTTGCGGCGAAGGTCATGGCCGGGAAAACGCTGAAAGAACTCGGCTTCACCAAGGAAATCAAACCTAAGTATTGGGCGGTGAAGGAATCCGTTTTCCCGTTCAACCGTTTTCACGGACAGGACATTTTGCTCTCACCGGAAATGCGCTCCACCGGCGAAGTCATGGGTCTGGATGCCGACTTGGGCATCGCCTACGCCAAATCGCAAATGGCGGCGGGCGCGGCATTGCCGTTGAGTGGAAAAGTTTTCATCAGCGTGAGTGACGCGCACAAAAAACACGTTGCGGCGGTGGCGAAACAATTTGCCGATTTGGAATTCGAGCTTGTGGCGACAGTCGGCACGGCTGCTGTGCTGGAAAAGGCGGGTTTGAAAGTCGAGCGCATCGTCAAATTGCTGGAAGGCCGCCCGAACGTGATTGATTTGCTCAAGAACAAGGAAATCCAGCTCGTCATCAACACGCCGAGCGGCGCGGTGCCGCGTGAGGACGAAGTCAAAATCCGCACGACGGCAATTTACACCGGCACACCCATCATGACGACGTTAAGCGGCGCAAAAGCCGCCGCACGCGGCATCGCCGCGCTCAAAAAATCCGGCTACAGCGTCAAGACCCTGCAGGAATATCATTAGTAGGACAGGCTTCCAGCCTGTCTCCATATTCAAAAAGGTAGGGACGGCTCGCCGAGCAGAAATGATTGCTCCACATTGCCCGCTGTAAAGATTTACAAGTCACAGCTGACCGAAAGTTTGAGGACGTGGTGAAGTCGGCGCAGGATGTGGCGGTGCTGGTGTTGGTTTATTGAGTTCTTGGAGTGCGGCGACGTGTCGCCGCTTTGAAAGCGCGGACATGTCCGCGCAGTCCAAAATCTCCGGCTCGCGGGGACGCTCGCCCCACCTCATATTAACGTGGAATTTTATTTCGCGGCGCGCAGCACGCGATAACGGTGCGTCCACGGATCAATCCGGCACACGGCGCGGTAATCACAATATTTGCATGCCGTTTCGCCGCCTTTGCGATAGGGATCCACTTTTGCGTCGCCGGAAAAAATCGCGCGGCCCATCTCGCGCAACTGTATTTCAACGCGGTCGAGCAACGCGTCAAATTCCGCGTAATCTGCGGTTTAACTTTTCCACCGCCCCTTCAGGGCGGAAATAATGATGGGGGGCGTTTTACCCAGGGTAGTCGCTCCGCGCCAACCCTGGGCTAATCTCCGTTGCGCCTTCAGCGCAGTTAAATTCGTGTCATGTTTTTTGCGCCTTTTGTGCCTTTTGGCGGCAGGATTGAATCCATGCCTGTCCTGCATAGCGCAAAGCGCGACGCAGGATTCATCTGTGGCTCATTTTTTCAGCTTTCCCGGTCTCTGCTTTTGGGCTTTCATTGGCAACAATGATCATCGCGCGTTCACCTTTACGAGTCACCCTCGGTGGCGGCGGGACGGATTTGCCGTCTTACTATGAAAAGTTTGGCGGGTTCCTTATCGCCGCGGCGATTGACAAATACGTCTACATCGCGCTTCACGACAATTTTGCGCCGGACCTGATTGTGAAGTATTCCCGTTTTGAACGCGTCACCAATGCCGCCCAAATCGAGCATCCGATCATCCGGGAAGCTTTCGCCATGCTAGACATGGACGGTTGCGGGCTTGAACTGGCTTCGATGGCCGACATTCCCGCCAGTACGGGCCTGGGTTCATCCGGTAGTTTTACCACTGCCCTGCTCAAGACTCTGCATGCCCATAAAAAAAACCTCGTTCATCCCGCCGAACTCGCGGCACAGGCATGCGACATTGAACTGAACCGGCTTCACGAGCCGATCGGCAAGCAGGATCAATACATTGCTGCCTATGGCGGCATTACTTGTTTCGAGTTTTTGCAGGATGGCACAGTCAAGGCATGGCCTTTGAAAATTTCCGACCGAACGCGAGACAATCTGGAAGACAATTTGCTTCTGTTTTTTACCGGTTATTCGCGTTCCGCTTCGGCGATTTTGAAGGAACAGGATCAGAAATCAAAACAGTCTGACGCAGGCATGATTGAGAACTTGCATTTCGTCAAAGACCTTGGCCGGCAAAGTCAGAAGGCGCTTGAGACCGGCAACCTGCATGAGTTTGCGCGGCTTATGGACGTTCAGTGGCAGCGCAAGAAACAGCGGAGCAGCGGCATGAGCAACCCCAAAATCAACGAGTGGTATGACTTGGCAACGGCCAATGGCGCGCTTGGCGGTAAACTCATCGGCGCGGGCGGCGGCGGCTTTTTAATGTTTTATTCCGAAGACAAGGTAAAACTGCGCCGTGCGTTGCAACAAACCGGACTCAAGGAAGTCCGCTTCCGTTTCGATTTCGAAGGAACGAAACTCGTCATCTCATAAATATCGTGCTGGTAAAAACGATCCTCAAACCAAGCCAAGCTGCTTTGGCGGCCGTTTTATTTTTTTGCCTGGCAGCTGCGGCATTTGCGGGAATGACTGTCGTGGATTTGCGTTGCGATTATGCCGTCAATCCACTGGGCGTTGACTCGGCAAACCCGCGCTTGTTTTGGCAATTGGAAAGCAACGGACGCGGCCAGCGGCAGACCGCGTATCAAATCCTCGTTGCCTCATCGGGGAAAAATCTGGCGCATGACAACGGCGATTTGTGGGACAGCGGCAAAGTTTCTTCCGATGAAACAATTCAAATTCCTTATGCAGGCGCGGCGTTGAAATCATCGCAGCAGATTTTCTGGAAAGTGCGTGTGTGGGACAAGGACGGAAAAGTTTCCGTGTGGAGCAAGCCGGCGACCTGGACGATGGGCATGCTGAATGATACGGATTGGCAGGCAAAATGGATTGCCGCGCCGACGAATTTTGAAACGCTTCTGCTGCGCCGTGAATTCGTCGTGAAACGCGGGCTCAAACGCGCACTCGTCCACGTCTGCGGCTTGGGCCAATACGAAATGACGCTGAACGGAAAAAGAGTTGGTGACGATGTGCTTTCGCCAGGATGGACGAAATACGACAGGACCTGCCTTTACGACACACACGACATCACGGCGGATTTGAAGTGTGGGAAAAACGCCGCCGGCATCGAACTCGGCAACGGCATGTATAACTTGCCGGCGACGCGGTTCAAGCCGCCCGGCTATCGGCCTTACTCTTTTGGCCCGCTCAAGGCCATCGCGCAAATCCATTTGGAATATGCCGACGGCTCGGTGGAAATCATCGGCACGGACGAAAACTGGCGCGTCGCTCCCGGCCCGATCACGACTTCCTCCGTTTATGGCGGCGAAGACTTTGACGCGCGGCTCGTGCAAAATGGCTGGAACCGCATCAATTTTGATGATTCAAAATGGTCGTCCGCGATTGTTGTTAACGGGCCGGGCGGGACATTGCGCGGACTTTCCTGCACTGCGCCGCCGATTCGGTTTTTTGAAATTCACAAGCCGGTTTTGTCGCGCACGCTCACGAACGGGGACATGATTTTTGACCTCGGCCAGAACGCCGCGCACATCCCCAGAATTTCCGTCACCGGCCCGGCGGGCGGCAAAGTGCGCATCATTCCGTCGGAACTCACCAACAACGACGGCTCGGCGAACCAGGGTTCGATGGGTGCCGGTCGTGCGGCGATCTGGTGTGAATTTACGAAAGCGACGGACGGCATGGAAACGCGGTCGCCAAAATTTTTCTACATCGGCTGCCGTTATTTCGAGGTGAAATCTTTTCCGGCCACAGGCGAAACCAAATTGCCCGCCGTGAAATCCATTGAAGGCATCGTCGTTCAATCTTCCTCCGAACCCGTCGGCGCATTTGAATGTTCAAACACATTGTTCAATCGGACTTTCACACTCATTCGCTGGGCGCAGCGGAACAATATGATGAGCGTGATGACCGACTGTTCGCAGCGCGAAAAGCGTGGCTGGTTGGAGGAAGATCATCTGAACGGCCCGGCGCTGCGGTATGATTTTGATCTGGCGCAACTGTTCACCAAGACATTGAATGACATCGCTGACTCACAACTCACGAACGGCCTCGTGCCGACGACTGCGCCGGAATACACGATTTTCCGCGACAGATGGGACACGAATCATCTGCGCGGGATGTTTGGCGATTCTCCGGAATGGAGTAGCGCCTTCATCCTCGTGCCGTGGCAACAATATGAATTCGACGGCGACTTGAACCTGTTCTGCATGCATTACGACGCGATGAGAAACCATCTCGCCTATCTCGGCAGCCGTGCGAGCAACAACATCGTCAATTACGGCCTCGGTGACTGGTGCGACGTGGGTCCGAAGCCGCCCGGCATCGCGCAGCTTACCCCCATCGCACTCACGGCCACGGCGTTTTATTTTCAAGATGCGGAAATCATGTCGCGCGTCGCCGCGCTGCTCGATAAAACTGACGATGCCAAAAACTTTTCCGAACTCGCTGAAAAAATCCGGCGCGCATTCAACGAAAAATTCTACAACACGACCAATCATTTTTATGCGACGGATTCGCAATGTGCGAATTCCATTCCGCTCGTGATGGACATTTGCGAACCAACCAACCGCCCTGCCGTGGTGGATGCGATTGTTGCCGATGTCCGCGCGCGCGGGCTGACCGCCGGCGACGTCGGCTATCGTTATCTACTCCGCGCGCTGGCCGACGGCGGACGCAGCGATGTGATTTTTGATATGAACAACCAGTCGGACAAACCGGGCTACGGCTACCAGCTCAAAAAGGGCGCGACCAGCCTCATCGAAACGTGGGATGCCCGGCGCGACGTCTCGCAAAACCATTTCATGCTCGGTCAGATTCAGGAATGGTTTTATCACGACCTCGCCGGTATCGGTTGCGATCCCGCCGGCCCGGGCTTCAAAAAAATCATCATCAAACCGCAGCCTGTTGGCGACGTGACTTGGGCAAAGGCCACTTACAATTCCATCCGGGGGAAAATCGTCAGCGACTGGAAGCGCGACGGCGAACAGTTCACTTTGCGCGTGACAATTCCGGCGAACACGACCGCGACCGTTTTTGTTCCCCTAAAATCCGCCGCCGCCGTGCCCAAAACTGAAGGCGCGACTTTTTTACGGATGGAAAATGATCGCGCGGTTTTTGCAATCGAATCCGGTGATTATACGTTTATCTCACGCCAATGACAGGTTCATCGCTCAACATTCCAGTTGCCATTCTTGCGGGCGGGTTCGCCACGCGGTTGCGCCCGATCACGGAAAAAATCCCCAAATCGCTCGTATCCGTCGCAGGGAAACCTTTTTTGGCGCATCAACTTGAATTGCTTCGCTCGCGCGGCCTCCGTCATGTCGTGCTGTGCGTCGGTTATCTTGGCGAAATGATTCAACGCGATTTTGGAGATGGATCGCAATTTGGTATCCGGATTGATTATTCATTCGACGGTCCGAAATTATTGGGCACCGGCGGCGCAATCAAACGCGCCTTGCCGTTGCTCGGTGGAGAATTCTTTGTTCTCTATGGCGACTCTTACCTGCCGATTGAATACCGTCCCGTCGCTGAATTTTTTCAAGGCAGTAACAAACTCGGTTGCATGACGGTTTATCGCAATGAAGGCCGGCATGACACGAGCAATGTCGTTTTTCACAACGGCCAAATCGCGGTTTACGACAAAAAAAATCGCATGCCGGAGATGCAGCACATAGATTACGGGTTAAGCTTGTTCAAGAGCGCTGCTTTTGAGGCATTTCCCGCTGATGCGCCCTTTGATTTGGCCGAAGTCATGGGCAAGCTGGTTCGCGAAGGGCAGCTTGCCGGCTACGAAGTGCGCGAGCGTTTTTACGAAATCGGTTCGCCGGCTGGATTAAATGAGCTTGAAATGCTGCTCAAGGCCACAGCCGGAATGACTAAACCATAAACCCTAATGACTAAATAATGATCAAGTCCGAATGTCTAAATAACGCCTGCGGCTCATTTTAGGATTTCGTCATTGGGAATTCTTTAGTCATTAGGATTTAGGAATTAGGGCTTCATTTCTCAAGCTGTGTGTGTTTTATTGAGCCAACAATAACCATGAATTTTACCAAACAATTTCTTGAAGAAGTTCAGCGCGTTGTTGCGCAACTGGACGCCGGCGCGATTGAAAAATGCGTGGACGAACTGGCGCGTGTGCGCGAACGCGGCGGCCGGTTGTTCATCCTTGGCGTGGGCGGGAGCGCGGGCAATGCCACTCATGCCGTGAACGATTTTCGAAAAATCTGCGGTTTTGAAGCTTACACACCGACTGACAACGTTTCCGAATTGACCGCGCGCATCAACGACGACGGTTGGGCGACAGTTTTCGCCGAATGGCTCAAAGGTAGCCGGCTCAATGCGAAAGACGGTTTGCTCATTTTCTCCGTTGGCGGTGGCGATCTGGAGAAAAATATCAGTCCGAACCTTGTCAGCGCGATTCAGCTCGCCAAAAAAGCTGGCGTTTCCATCGTTGGTGTCGTTGGTCGCGATGGCGGTTACACGGTGAAGGAAGCCACTGCATGTGTCATCGTGCCAACGGTGAATCCAGCGCATGTCACTCCGCACAGCGAAGCGTTTCAGGCGGTGATTTGGCACCTGTTCGTGTCGCATCCCAAACTGAAAGTGGGCCGGACGAAATGGGAGTCAACGAAATGACTAGTTTCCAAATCTTAATGACTAAAGAAATCCCAAGCCCGAATTTCCAATGAGTGGCGACGATGGCGAGCGGTCAAAGAAACCGGTGTTTGATTTGGAGGAACGAACGGCTCGATTTGGCGAAAAAGTGATTCATTTCGCCAAAACGGTGCCGAGGGATCCCGTCACCATTCCACTCATCAGTCAACTTGTTCGGGCTGGCACCAGTGTTGGGGCGAATTATTGCGAAGCGGATGACGCAGTTTCCAAAAAGGATTTCAAAAAAAAATTGGCATCTGCCGCAAGGAAGCACGCGAAACCAAATTTTGGCTGCGCATAATTGTTACCGCCGAACCGAAGCTTAAAATCGAAGCCCGCATACTTTGGCAGGAAGCCAAAGAGCTTCATCTTATTTTTGCAGCCATCTGGAGAAAGTCATGAAAACGCGAGCCCTTTGTCATTGGTGCTTTGTAATTGTTTCGTCATTAGGATTTACTCATTAGTTATTCATTTCAAAACCGTGCCCTCCGTTTCCAATAAACTTGCCCCAGCAGTTTTCCTCGATCGTGATGGCGTGATCAATCGTGCGCTTGAACGCGACCGCCAGCCACAGTCACCAGCCAGTTTAAGTGAATTTGAAATTCTTCCTGAAGTCCCGGCAGCATGCCATCGTCTTAAACAAGCCGGTTTTTTGCTCGTGGTCGTGACCAACCAGCCGGATGTTGGTCGCGGGACGCTCAAGCGGGAAATCGTGGAAACCATTCACACCGAAATGTGCCGGCGGCTGCCGATTGACCGCGTCGGGGTTTGTTATCACCCCGGTAAAGGTGCATCCAATTGTGATTGTCGCAAACCGAAGCCCGGCATGTTGTTGAGCGCCGCCCGCGAACTCGGCATTGATCTTGCGCAAAGCTGGATGGTCGGCGATCGCTGGCGCGACGTGGATTGTGGCAATGCCGCCGGTTGCCGGACAATTTTCATAGATCGCGGGTACGCGGAGACATTGCGGCAAAAACCGCATTTTTCCGCTGGCAATTTGGCAGAAGCAGCGGACATTATCCTGCGTGAATCCAAAGATCATTAAAATTCAACAACCGTTTTGAAGCATGAACACATTGAAAGATTTGAAAATAAAAATTTTCGCCGATGGCGCAGACAAAGCTGGAATGCTCCAGTTGAATGCGAATCCGCTTGTCAAGGGCATGACTACAAATCCTTCGCTCATGCGCAAGGCGGGGGTGCATGCTTATGAAGCGTTTGCGCGGGACATTTTGAAAAGCATTACCGAGAAGCCGATTTCATTCGAGGTTTTCTCGGACGACTTCCTGGAAATGCGGCGACAGGCGCTTAAAATCAGCGGCTGGGCGAAGAACGTTTACGTCAAGATTCCCATCACCAACACACGCGGCGAATCTTCACTGCCACTTGTGCGCGATCTCGCGCGCGAGGGTGTGAAACTCAATATCACCGCCATTTTCACCGAAGAGCAGGTTACTGGAGTTGCGCAGGCGCTTGATCCGAAAGCGCCCGCTTTCGTATCCGTGTTTGCCGGTCGCATTGCCGACACGGGCGTGGACCCGATGCCGTATATGCGCGCGAACAAAAGACTTTTAGCCGGGTTGCCGCAGGCAGAATTGCTCTGGGCCAGCGTGCGCGAGGTGCTGAATATTTTTCAGGCGCAGGAGTGCGGCTGCGAAATCGTGACCGTGCCGTACGATATTTTGGCCAAAGCGATGAAGTTGGTTGGGATAGGTATGAAGGAGATGTCGCTCGATACGGTAAAGACATTCGCCGCCGACGCGAAGGCGGCGGGTTTTTCACTTTGAGAGTGGCCTGGCGGCCAACGATTCCAGCCAGTCGCAGGCCGGGGGAAGGACTTGACTCCAGTGGAACGTTTTTGAACGGGTCCAAGCATTCAAACGAAAGCGGTTGTATTTCTCCGGCGATTTTGCAATTTCCAAAATGGAGTCGGCCATGGCTTCAGGCGTTTCTGCGCGCGTCACCAAGCCGGTTTCATTGTGTAGGGTTGAATCCACCAATCCGCCCACCGGATAAACAATCGCCGGTGTGCCCATCGCGTTGGCCTCGATGACATTCAGCCCCCAGCCTTCCCGCTGCGATGTGTGGAGAAGGAAATGCGCGCGGCGCAGTTGCTCGTCCTTCTCCTTTTCCGCCAGCGCTCCGGTGAATGAAACCAGTTCTTCAAGCTGTAATTCCTTCACGAGTCCATGCAAGAGGTCTTCCGTTTCGCCCGTGCCAACGATGGTCAAATGCGCCGGAATATTTTTTCCCGCCAGGCATTTCATCACGCGCACAGCATGATCAATCCGTTTGTTGGGTGCGAGCCGCGAGACGACAATCAGCCGTAACGGCAACGTCAACGGCTTTTCGTCCAAGCTGGGCAGCGCCACCGTATCCACGCCATACGGAATCATCTTGATGGACTGTACGCCGTGCGTCGCCAGGCAATCCCGCGTGGCTTGGCACGCCGTCCAGAACGGAACCTTGCGGTAAAACCAGTGCGTCCAATGCTCCTGCCATCGGCCGACGACGCTGATTGGCCACGGATAAAATGAGTTCCAAATCGGCCCCAGCACTTCGTGAATGTAGGCCACACAATTGGTTTTGCACCACCATGGCGCGAACCACGGGATCCCGTGATGCTGGTCAATTACCAAGTCAAAGTGAGGCTGCTTTCGATACCACGGTATTACCTTCAAAATAGCTGTGCCGAAACCGCCCCCCCGGACAATTTTAATTCCCCCGATTATTTCCTCCCGCGCCGCACCCGGAAAATCCCAAGCGAACCAATAAACCTCATGCCCACGTCGAACTTCCTCTCTCATGTAAGCCAGCGTCACACGCTCCGCTCCGCCAGCCTTCGGGTTTTTCGGGTCTCGCCAGTTTAGCATCAAAAATCGCATGAATCAAAACGCGGGAGGGTTTGGCAATCACTAAAGCCGTTGGATTTTTCCCAGCAATGCTGTCGTGGATTTGCCGGGCACCAGCGGAATAATCACGATTTTTCCACCCGCTTCCTCCACGGCGTGGCGTTCCTCTTGATCCAACGTCTCCAGGGTGTAATCACCGCCCTTGACGTAAATGTCGGGTTTTGCCGCCGAAAGGAATTTCACCGCCGTTTTTTCCGCAAAAATACAAACGCCGTCCACGCTTCCCAGCGCGGCAATCATCGAGGCGCGGTCATTTTCCGAATTGACCGGACGTCCAGCGCCTTTCAATTCCCGCGCCGAATTATCTCCATTAACGCCGACGAGCAGCGCGTCGCCCAAATTGCGCGCCGATTCGAGGTAGTTCACGTGGCCGAAGTGTAAGATGTCAAAACAGCCGTTGGTAACGACCAGTTTTTTGCCGCTGGCGCGAAACGCCCTGCGCCACTCCGGCAATTTGTCCCATACGATGATTTTGCCGCGAAAGTTCACACCGTCATTTTGCCTGTATGTTATGCGAATTCAACAATTTCCACACGCGCAGTGCCTCCGTGACGCTCCACGCCTGCGCGTCACAGCCGCGTTGCCTATGGGGAGCATCGCCATCGAGAATTTCCGGCAGTTGCCCAAGACAGCCTTCGTTCATCAATTGTTCCACGCTGCCAAGATACGCGCGAGCGGCGGCGACGGCTTCCGGCGCAAAATCCCACGCCCGCGCCAGCGCTTCGCAGAAAACTGGAAACATCCACGTCCATGCCGTGCCGTTGTGATACGCCGGTTTGCGGTGGGTGTCTTCGTCGCCTTCATAACGGCCACAATAGGGTTCGGCGGGATTGTTGAGCAACTGGCCGTCGTGATAAACCGGCAACGGAACAGAAACCGGCAGTGGCGCGAGAGACCGCAACCCGCCCGGCACAACCAGAAATTTTAATGCGGCTTCGACGCAGAGTTTTGCGCGTTCCCCGGTCACAAGGCCGAGGCTAACGGCGAGCAGATAATTGCTGCGCAGCGCGTCGTCCACCTTTGCCTCGGCGGCAGATTGGCCGTTTTTTGCGATCAACAAATCGGCGTAATAGCCGCGTTCCTTGAGCCAAAAGAGTTTTTCCAGTGAAGCGATTGCGCGCTCGGCGAGGTCACTCCATTTTTTGCGTTCAGCGCGCTCGCCGATTTTTTCAAGCTGGCGCAACAGGCGGATCCACAACGCCTGAATTTCGATTGGATAACCTTCGCGCGGCGTGCCGGCGGGAAAGTTCGTGTCCATCCAGGTGAAGTGGCTCGGATTCCAAATCAGCGCCGAATCCGCATCCATGTGGATGCCGTTCGGCGTGCCATTGATGTAGTTTGTCGCAATGCTGCGAAGCACGTCGCGGAGGGTGCGACCGCTTTGGTCGAGGGTCGTGTCATAGAATTTCGCTTCCGTTTTTTCGTCCCAGGCAGCCGTTTCTTCGCATGCCACTCCGAACCATAACGGTGCATCGGAGGTGTCGCGATTCGAGGCGTCGTCACCATGAATCGTATTGGGCATCGTGCCGTTTGCCGCGAATCGTGCAAACATGAGCAGCGCGTGTCTCACTTCGGTGGCCATGCCTGCCACCAGAAGTCCGCGGGCGCAAATCAGCGAATCACGGCCCCAATCCAGGAACCATGGATAACCGGCAATGACCGTTTTGCCCGCGTCCCGCCGGACGACGAATTGTTTCGCGGCATGAATCAGTCGTGCCTCAAAAGTTTGGTGTTCCGGCTTCGTCCGGTCATTTCCGCCTGAAGCCGGAACTCCAAACGAAGACCAATCAGCCTCCGCGGTCGCGACGAGCGTGACACTTGCGCCTTTGGGCAGCGGCAATTCAAACCAGCCCGGGCTGTAAGCGTCGCCGCTGCCGGTTTGTCCGCGGCTTTGCTCGACCGGGTGGGGGATGTTCTCGCACCACTCCGGCTGTGGATGGTATTCGCCGCTGCCCGCAAAGGCGTGCAGTTGGCGGTCTGGCGCGGGCATGAAAGCGAAACCAATTTGTTTGTCGAGTGCGCGCGTGTTGGTTGAGAAGTGATATTCTGCGCCGCCACTCCGTTTCGTTTCCCAATGAAAATTCCGGTCTTCAATATCGAACCGCACAGTCAATCGCACGTCAGCGCTTGAAGGAAGTTGTTTGCCGCGCGCCCGACTGGAGGCAGGCCGGCTGAAGTGAAAAACCATTGTGTTTTTTCCCTGGAGCATTTCGGCGCGCAATTCGATTTCGACGGTGCGGCCATCACCTGCGTTGGCGACGAATTGCCAGACCGCCGGCGGGCCGGCGTCGAACGACACAAGGTTCTTTGCGTCGAGCGGTGAGAGAAAACCGTCGGCATTGGCCCAAACACGCATCCGTTTGACGAAGATATGTCGATCCACCGGTATGCTCGGATGCAAATTTGCACCGAGCACACAGTCGTACTTGGAATTGACGCGGCCGAGGTCAACGCAAATGCGCGCCATTCCGCCGATGCCATTCGTCAATAGCACGAGATCCGAGGACGAGAACGAGGACGAGGACGACGGATTGGACGACAGAAAATGAATTGCAGCGGTTACATGTTGTGAGATCGCCGCGTAGCGCTCCAAGACCAATTCGGCATCCGCCGCAGCTTCCTGTGGTGGAAAACAGGCAACGTGGCCGTCACGAACCGCGATGGATTGAACGTGAACCCGGATGGCATTTTTACTTTTCAAAAGCACCCGGAACGGCGCGGTGTCCTGAATGAGCAGCCAATGATCAGGCGGTACGAGCATAACCCGGCGGCAGTCAATCAGTGTCCATGTGACGACGCGCGGGAAAGTTTTCCGCGCTTCACAGTCGCGCAGAATCCCGGCCAGGGGAGATTTCATGCCGCGTGCGGCAAATTCGCTGGCGGCGGCAAGAAAATTGGCTGGCGCGTGTTCGACTTGCCCGGCGAGCCAGGGCCGGTCGAGTGTGTCAGGTGTTTCAACCGGCGCGACTTTACACAGGGCTCCCAGCGCCCACGCGGCTTGAGCGTGGGTATGACGATAAGTATCGCCACTCAAACCTTGTGGCGTCGCCGTCGGCGAAAGGCAATAACAGGCGCCGGGATTGAGCGTGAAGGCAATTTTATCTTTCCCCGCGAAAAATTTCGGAAGCGGCTGGCCGAGGAGATCAATCTTGAATTTCAAATCCTGGCTTTCCAGTTCGGAAAGAATCAGCGGGTTTTCTTTTTCAATGTCGGTATTCACCAGAATGAGAACGGTATCTTTCCCTTCTGCGGATTCGCGGAGTAGTGCGTAGACCGGTGAATCATCCGGACTAAGCCGGGTCAGTTTCGCGCTGTCGAAAAAACAGGGGTGGTCAGCGAGCAATTTGTTCAGCCGCGCGAGCTCGGAAACAATGTTGTCGCGGCTGTCCCATGCGAGGCCGGTGCAGTCATGGACTTTGATTTTTTCAGTGGCAAGCCATTCGACGCCGCAAGTGAAACCGAAGCCTCCGGTGACGCTTGTCAAAGCGCAGAGGCGGTTTCTCAATAGCGACCATGCACGGCCCTTTGCGGCAAGACGGTCATTATCGTGGGTTTCGCTGTAATGAATGTAGGCGCCGACGCGGGAGCTTTGGCGCAGAGCGTAGTCAAGGTAATCGGCGACTTGTCGGCCGGAATAATTTTGGAAGAGTTCGGAGTAAGCCCATTGCATTCCGCCTTCGGTGAGCAGATTTTCAGTGGCTTCCCAGGAACCGCCAAGGCCTTCGAGCAAAAAAACGGCCTCGGGAAATTCCTCCTGCACACGGGCGATGATGTATTGCCACGCAGCGACAGGAATTTTATAGCCTGCGTCGCAGCGAAAGCCGTCCACGCCGCGGCCGCACCACGTCAAAAGGGCCCCGGCGATTTTATCCCACAGCGCGACATTATCCTGTTTCAGTTCAACGAGGTCGCCCCACGTGGTTCCCCACGCACTGGGGCTGATAAATGCGCCGTCGGGGCTTCGCAGAAAAAATTCCGGATGGTTTTCCTGCAACACCGATCCCCATCCGGTATGGTTGATGACGATGTCGAGAAACACGCGCGCGCCGAGCGCATGCGCTGCGTAGGTAAGTTCGCCAAATTGATCAATGCCGGTGGTGCGCCGGTCGAATTCGACGAGGGCCGGATCAATCGCCGTTAAATCCAGCGCGGCATACGGACTGCCAAAACGCCCGAAGCGCGCGTAAGTTGTTGGCGTCGGATGCACGGGGAGCAAATGAAGAATACGGCAGGCGAGTGTTTGAACGATGTGGGGCAATTGTTGAGCAAGATCGCGCAATTTGCCGGATGGGGGGATGACCGTGTAACCACGCGAGTCGAAGGGATTGAATTCCAAATTGAGTTTCGGATTCACGGCGACAGCAGCGGTGCGGGTCGCGCCAAACAATCGTGTGAAGGCGCAGTAAATTGTATTGGCAGTGCGGTAAAAATTTGGATGCACACTGATGCTGACATCAGGGCCTTCAGGCCAATATTGCCAGTCTTTTGGATCAAGCAGATACGACTTGGCTTTGAAGAAACCGACTTCGACAAGCGGCAATTCGATTTCCCAAACGTCGCCGTTTTTTTGCATCGGCAAATCGCGCCATGAAGCGCCGGCATGACCGGGATCGCCGGCATGTGCGGCGATGATTTCGCGACGAAGCGCGGCGGCGCGGCCGAGATTGGTGCGGAGCAGCGCGCGCCAGCCATCGCGCGCGGCGCCATCGCGCAGCGTAAAGCGAACATGGTCACCGACGAAACGCACGAGGCGTTCGCCGGGCTTGGGCGTCATGGTTGGAATCGGCCGTTCCACTTGGACGTTTTTAGCATGAAGATGGGAAGGCACAAACCACAAAAGTGTTTTTACGGGGTTTGGGAGGGTATTTCCTTTGGTTTGATTTTGAAATAACAGGGTGTAATCTGGCAGGAAAGTTGCTAGAATCGGTTGTCCCCATTGTGTTAATTGGATGAAAATGGCCGCGGTGGATTTGAGGCATGGCTACAGCAACATTAAACGCAAGTGAAGAAGCTCAATTGCGGCAGACGATTGAGATGTTCGAGGTTATTGTGCAATCGCAGCCAAACGATTACCAGTCGCTCGAAATTCTCAAGGAAGCCTACACCAAACTTGGGCGCGAAGAGGATGTCGTCAACACATCCAAACGCATTGCGCAAGCCTATATGCAAATGGGGCAGCTCTCGTCGGCGATTTTGGAATACGAGACAATTTCGCAGCGCCGTCCCAATGACGCTGACGTGCAGGCGGCGCTCAAACAAATCCAGGATAAGACCAACAATGTCGCGATTCAGCAAATCACCGGCATGGAACCAGCGACGCCGATGCCTTCTCCGGACGCAATGGAGCCCAAGGAAAAAACGCGCGCCCAGGTTGCGACAGAAGTCGATGACGGTCGCAAGGCGATGCGAGGAGTTTTTGTTGAAGACCACGTCATCAACGCAGGTGATTTTGATTTGTGCTGGCAATCGCCGGATTTGATGGTGTCACCGTCGAACGTTGTCGAGCCATTCATTCACACGCTTTCCGAAAAAGGCATTCTGTCAACGGAGAAGTCGCTCAAGTTCTTGAGCGACAAAACGCGCCTGGCCTTTTTGCCGCTGGATCAATATGAAGTGGACACCGAATTGGCGCGAAGTTTCCCAATGGCCGTTTGCCGTCGCTGGTGTGTGTTGCCTTTTGACCGGATGAGCAAGGCCATTTTGGTGGCCACGGCGAATCCGTTTAATCAACAAGCGGCCAAAGAGCTGGCTGGAGACACCCCGAACCGGCTGCTTTGGTATTTGGCATCACCAGTTGAGTTGATGAAACACATCCGCGGAGCGTTCCGTTAAAGACCATGACCAAAGCCAAAACATTCGGAGAACGCATTGCCGACGCACTGGTCGAGGATGGCTTGTTGAGCGTGCAACAGGTGGAAGAGTTGCTTGAGCAGCAAAAAAAAGGAGGCACACGCCTGGTCAAGCTGATCCTTGAGAAAGCCTACGTGAGCGATCAAGACCTGACTGTGGCCATGGGGCGTGTGCTCAACGTGCCATCGGTCAATCTCGCCCGCATGCACATTCCAATGGAGATCACCGATCTCCTGCCGCGCGACACCGCGCATAATTACAAGATCGTTCCCGTTTCAAGGTTGGAAGACAAATTGTTCCTTGCGATGGCCGATCCGTTGAACGTTCTCGCCCTCGACGACGTCAAGCGCCTTACACATCTTGAAATCGCCCCGCTCATCGCTTCGGAAAAGGCGATTCTTGACAAGCTCACTGCGATTGACTCTGCCAAAAGCAGTTCAATAGAAGACATCATCCAGGATGCCGAAAAGCAGCGCGAAAGTGACGCGGACGCCGACTCTATTGAAAGTATCAAGGAAACCACCGAGGAAGTGAACCTCGACAAACTCGCCGCCTCCACCGAAGAAGCGCCCGTCATCAAACTGGCCAACCTCATCGTCGTTCAAGCCGTTAAAGACCGCGCCAGCGACGTGCATTTGGAGCCGTTCGAGAAAACGATGCGCCTGCGTTACCGCATTGACGGCGTGCTGATAGATGCCACCCCGCCACCCAAGCAGATGCAAATGGCTTTGGCTTCGCGCTTTAAAATCATGAGCAGCCTCGACATCGCCGAACGGCGGTTGCCCCAGGACGGACGCATGCGCGTGCGCGTCAGCGGCAAGGACTATGACCTTCGCGTTTCCGTCCTGCCCACTGTCCACGGCGAGAAAATCGTTCTTCGCGTCCTCGATAAAGGCACTCTCTCTGCAAGCATTGATAAACTGGGTTTGGACTCCGACACCTTCAAACGAGTCAAGGCCGCCATTGACGCGCCGCACGGTTTGATTCTGGTGACCGGCCCGACCGGTTCGGGCAAGACCACGACGCTCTACTCCGCGTTGAATGAACTCAATAATCCAATTTATAACATCGTTACCGTCGAAGACCCCGTGGAATATCAAATTCCCGGCATCAACCAGGTTCCGACAAAAAAGGAAATCGGACTCACTTTTGCCAGTGCGCTGCGCTCCATCCTGCGCCAGGACCCGGACATCATCATGATCGGAGAAATCCGCGACACCGAAACCGCTGAAATTGCCATTGAAGCCGCGCTGACCGGCCATCAGGTTTTGAGCACCCTGCACTGCAATGATGCGCCCGGCGCCATCGCGCGCCTGGACGACATGGGTATTGCGCCATTTTTGATTTCTTCGTCTGTGATTCTTTCGTGCGCGCAACGTCTCTTACGCCGTGTCTGTCCGCATTGCAAAGAATCGGTGACGTATCCTCCAAAAATGTTTGAAGATCTTGGCATTGACCCCGCCACGTTCAGCGGCGTGCCGCTGTATCGTGGGCGCGGTTGTGAGCGCTGCAAGAATTCCGGTCATAGCGGGCGTCTCGCCATCATCGAGGCCATGACTATGACCGATCAAATCCGCAAACTCATCATCGCCCGTGCCAATACGCGGGAGTTAAGCAAGGTGGCCATCAGCCAGGGTATGCGCACTTTGCGGATGGTCGCGCTCGATCGCGCGCGGGAAGGTGTTTCCACGCTGGAGCAAGTCTTGATAATGACCTCGGCGCAATGAGCTGCGCCGCCATGTTCAGAATTTGCGCTGGGGAACAACGAAGGGTTGAGGCGTTTGCAACATCCACGGCGGCAATTGTGGCGCCAGCGAAGGGGTAAAGGCCGGCTGACTGCCCGCTTGTCCGGTAACGCCGGGTAATGATTCCAACCCCGCCGGCCTCCCAATGCCACTGCTCAACGGTGTGAATGAAGCGCCAGCCGGATCTACCAGCGACCGGGTGGAATCGGAGGCCGATGGTGTTTGCGGCTGGAAGAAAATTGTGCCGCCTGGTGCGAGCGTTGTCGCCGCAGTGGGCGGCGAGCTCCGTTCAAGCAATTGACTGAATTGATCCATGTCGCTCTGCTGCATGGGATTGGGAGCCGGCAGTGGCGCCGAAAGATCCGCCGATTTTGACCAAACAGAACTCTCGCCTGGGTTTGCAAATAAATCGTTGTTCGGGGCGGCGTTCAGGGAATTGTTGAAGATGATTGACCGCAGATTTTTCAAACCGTTGTCGGCCGGGCTGAATGAAACGGCATTTGTGCGGCTGTTTCCCTCGCCCCAAAAGTTCCTGGAAGGCATCGAGCGATCGGGAAGATACGAGTCATTCGTTCTGGCGTTTTTTGCCTGCTCCCTTTCGTTATAACGTTCAAGCGGCGTCAGATTCTTGGGCCGGCCCGCCGCGTCCCGTTCCTGGATTTTGAGGATTTTTTCCGGTGTTGTTACTCCTAGAATTTCAGCAGGCGTCATCAAAACCCAGTCCCTGCGTCGTTCAAACCGTTTCTGAAGTTGCTGTCCTTCACCCGGTGCCGGTGGCGGTGCGACGGGTGGATTATCAAAGGCGGAAACAGGCGACGCGCTTTGGGAATTATCCTGAAAATTCAGCGGCGACGGGGATTGAGTTGCAAGCGGCGCGAGGTTGGATGAAACCCCGCCATTGTCCGGCGAGGAAAAAATGATGGATTGTCCGGCATCCGTCGCGGGTTGTTGGGCTTCAATGGACAACGCCATTGCCATCCACGCGCCAGCCAGCAACGGCAGACTAAAATTTGCCGGACGAAAATACATTTTCAGGCTAATACGCTAACGCAACGAACCCATTGCGTCAAAAATGAATTCCCCCTCGATTTGTCCTTCAATTCGCCTTATTGCCGTTCGTATTCGCCCTTGCCGAGGCGCTTGAGCACGGTGAACCCGGCCTTTTTGGCGTCGGTGATGGACAGCGGCTTGAGTTTCTGCGGCGAATTGAAGGTGGAAATGATTTTGCGCACCGGCTTTTTACAGGCCGGACACTTCTTCAACTCCGGCGCGCTGACCGGTCGCCGCAGGGTGAACTTCCCGCCGCAAACCTTACACTCGCCCTCGCAAAGCTCGTATTCGTAAAGAGGCATGAAACGGCGCTATTTTTTCAAAAACGCGCTGAACAAATCAATCGGCAGCGGCAGGAAAGTGTTGTTGCATTACCCATTCAGTCGCCACGAGTGATTTTCATCATCGCGCCGCCTCCACCAGGTCGATTTCTTTTTTCAGCAAGCGGTTGACCAGCTTGCTTACTTCCTCACCCCGTTTGCCCGCGACTTTGCCCAGCCATGCCTGAACTTGGGGCTCAAGATAGACAGGCAGGTTCATCCTCGCATTCGGACGATGGAACCGGCCTCGTTCGGCTTTTGAAAAGTCATACTCTTTTTTCATGATTTTCGATTTTGATATTGCACGGCTTCCCGCCTGCCTGCCTTGCGTGCGGAAATGATGCGGCAACTCGCCGCGCCCGTTTCCGTTTCCCGCCATGTATGACAGACTACCAGTAATTGGTCGTGATTATCCACTCCTAAAGTAATCCAACGATTTTCGTTTGCGCTGTGTTTTTGATCAAATAATGACAGCGCTGCTGCATCCCGGAAAACCATCGCCGCATTTTCAAAACTGACGCCGTGCTTTTGAATGTTTGTCGCCGCTTTCCCGGCGTCCCATTCGAAATTATACGCGAAATCGGACATTTCCGCGGATTATTTTTTCAAAAATGCGCTGAACAAATCAATCGGCAGCGGCAGAAACGTGGTCGTGTTGTGTTCGCTTGCCATTTCGCGCATGGTCTGGAGGTAACGCAGTTGCAGCGCAATCGGTTCCTTGCTGATCAAGGAGGCGGCCTGCACCATTTTCTCGGCGGCTTGAAATTCGCCTTCCGCATTCACAATCTTCGCGCGACGTTCGCGTTCGGCCTCGGCCTGTTTGGCCATTGCGCGCTTCATGCTGTCGGGCAACGCCACGTCCTTCACTTCCACCGCCGTGACTTTGATGCCCCACGGCTCGGTCTGGCGATCAATGATTTCCTGCAACTTCTGGTTAATGATGTCGCGTTGCGAAAGCAGGTCATCCAACGGCGATTGCCCCAGCACGCTGCGCAGCGTCGTCTGCGAGATAAGCGAAGTCGCTTTCCAGAAATTCTCCACCTTCACCACGGCATCCATCGGATTGACGACACGGAAATAAACCACCGCGTCCACGGTGGCCGGCACGTTGTCTTTGGTCATGATTTCCTGCTTGGAAACGTCAATGGTCACGACGCGCAAATCCATCCGCACCATCTTGTCCACAATCGGAATGAGGAAAATCAGCCCCGGCCCTTTTGCGCCAATCAGTTTGCCAAGCCGGAAAATGACGCCGCGTTCGTATTCGCGCAGAATGCGCATGGCTTGCGGCAGCACGATGACCGCCAGAATGATGGCCGCCAAGGCCCACGGCCCGATAATGCGGACTATACCACTGATGAGTTCATTCATAATTTTTCTCCGTTATTCTTTAGGTTTTACTTTCAACGTCAGCCCTTCAATTCCGACAACTTCGACGGGCTGATCTTTTTCGACAACGACATCGCTGACGGCATTCCAGTTTTCGCCCTCGATAAACACCCTGCCGCCCCGCGAGTCAATCCGGGAAAGCGCATTGATAGTTTTGCCGAGCATCGTTTCCCCGCCGGCGCGAATCGGTCTGAATTGCGCGCGCAAACCGGCGCCGACGACGAACACAAAAAACGCAGCCGTGACGATTGTCGCCGGAACAATCCAGGACAGTGACAGCCCAAAACCGGGCGCGGCATGGCTGAACAGCATCATCGCGCCGAGGAAAAATGACACAACGCCGCCCGCAGTCAACACGCCGTGCGTCGGTGAAAAAATGTCCACGATGAACAATGTAATCGCCAGTCCAATCAATACCAGCCCGGTAACATTGACAGGCAGGATTGACGACATGTAAAGCACGAGGAGAAGGGCGATGGCGCCGGCGACACCCGGCAGAATCGCGCCCGGATGGCTTAACTCGCCGATAAACCCGTAAATCACCACCAGCATCAGGATGAACATGACTTCCGGTCGCAGGAATAATTGGGCAAAGCGCTCCCACATTTTCATGGAAATTTCCACGACCGTGGCGTTTGCAGTATGGAGTGTCTTGTCGCCGATTTCGCGTTCGTCGAGTTGTTTGAGCAGATCCGGCATATCATCCGCGATAAGATCAATGACCCCGATGTCGAGCGCCTTTTCGGCGGTTGTCGCCTTGCTTTCGACGACGGCGGATTTGGCCCATTCGACGTTGCGATGTCGTTTGTCCGCGATGGTTTCAATGAAACTGGAGGTGTAGTTCTCCAATTTCTGTTTCATCACATCGTCGGTCTTTTCGACGCCACCGGCGGTGCCGATTTCAACCGGATGCGCCGCGCCGATGCTGGTGTTTGGCGCCATTGCGGCAACATCAGCGGCCAGGGTGATGAATACGCCCGCGCTACCCGCGCTCGCGCCGGAGGGAGCGACATAAACAACCACAGGCACTTTCGAGGCGTAAAAGGTCTGGACGATCTGTTTGGTGGATTCAAGAAGACCGCCGGGCGTGTCGAGCTGAATGATGAGGCACTCGTCGTTTTGCGCCGCCGCCAGGTCAATTGCGCGGGAAATGTAACTGGCCGTGGCCGGGCCGATGGCGCCGTCAATTTTAATCAGCCCGACTTGCGCGGCCTGGGTTGTTGCGCCCAAGAGCAGTCCCGCAATGGTAATGAAATGCCAACGCTTCATAATTCTCCAACCTGATGGCAACTTAACAAAAGACGCGTGCTTCAACAATTTAATAATTTGTTACGCAAAGAACGGCCGTAGCTGCGAAAACTTTATTTCCTCGCCCCGCCCAAGCGGGGAGAGGGTTAGGGCGAGGGGATTTGAGCTAAACGCGCCACCTCACCCCGGCCCTCTCCCCCGTCATGACGGCGGAGAGGGGGACAAAAAGTGTGGTGAAGTGAAACACGAAGACGGGAGCGAAGGTTCTAAAAGTTTTCGGCTTATCTGGGTGTTAGGCGTCCGGCTCATCTCGAAAACGCTTGGAACGGCTCCAAACAAGCAACCACAAAAGTATAACATTTGTCAGAAAATCAAAAATGCTACGGTATAAACTCATGTGCGGTGCTTTCTGAAAAACATGATACGTCTCAAATACCGAAAGGCAGATATTGACTACTGCTCCCAAGACACAAACCAAGAGAAAAATCTGCGCCCAACGAAGTGCTCGTATATTTCCAGCAACTATGCCGACTCCAAGCAGCAAACCCACACCTGCAACTATGGAAGCAATAATACGAAGGCTGTCTTGTGAATAAACGACTTCGTAAGGTATCCAAACGAGTGATTGAAAGCCGAGGTATGCAAGCACGCCTGCCACGAATATCTGGATGTCTCTGGCTGATATTTTGCTCATAAATCAATGACGCCTAACGGATATTAGGCAGCCGATCTCGTTTCATGGCTTTGACTTTATTTTTGAGAAAAGTTTTTGTCTAGCGTTCTTCGCGCGACATTTTTCAGCACACAAACCCTTCCGCCATCGCCACGGCTTTTCGCATGGCCATGGATTTGTTGACGGTTTCCTGAAATTCGCCTTCGGGCGTCGAATCGTTCACCCAGCCGCCACCAGCCTGTACGTAAGCTTTCCCATCCTTGAGCAAAGCGGTGCGGATGGTGATGCAGGTGTCGAGGTTGCCGTTGAATGAAAAATAACCGACACATCCCGCATACGGTCCGCGTGTGGTCTGTTCGAGTTCGGAAATAATCTGCATCGCGCGAATTTTCGGCGCGCCGCTGACGGTGCCCGCCGGAAAGGTCGCGCGCATCAAATCGTAGAGCGATTTGTCGGCGGAAAGTTTGCCTTCGACCTGTGTCACGATGTGCATGACATGACTGTAACGCTCGACGGCCATCAGTTCCTTCACCTGCACGCTGCCGAAATCGCAGACGCGCCCGATATCGTTGCGCGCCAGATCCACGAGCATGACGTGCTCGGCTCGCTCCTTCGGATCGGCGAGTAGTTCTTTTTCCAAAGCCGAATCCTCCTCCGGCGTCTGGCCGCGCCGCCGCGTGCCGGCAATGGGGCGGATTTCAACTTTGCCGTCCTCGCAACGCACGTGGATTTCCGGTGATGCGCCCACGAGCGAAAAACCGTCCAGCTCCAGCAAAAACATATACGGCGACGGATTGATGGAGCGTGCGGCGCGATAAACGTCAATAGGTGACGCCTTGGTCGCTGTGGAGAAACGCTGTGAACCCACGACCTGAATGATATCTCCCGCCGTGATGTATTCCTTGGCCTTGAGCACGTTTGCGGAAAATTTTTCCTTCGGGACGTTCGATTCAAATGCCACCGCCGGCATTACGTCCGGCACGCTTACCGGATTGTGTTCGCTCGGTTGTTCGAGCAGCGACACCAGCCGCTCCACTTCTGCGACGGCATCCTCGTAAACTTCAGTCGGATTCGCAGCGCCGTCGAGGAATGCGTTGACCAGAACGGTGATGGTCTGCGCCACTCGGTCGAAAATGAGCAATTGGTCGGCGATGAGGAAAACCATCGTGGGCGTGCCCAATTCGTCCTTTGGCGGGCGCGGCACAACTGGTTCGATATCGTGGATGAATTCGTAACCAATGAAGCCAACCGCGCCGCCGGTAAACCGCGGTAAACCGGGCATGGAAACGGCGCGGTATTTTTTCATCAAGCGTTCGACAACGACCAGGCCGTCTTTCACGTCTTTCCCGACGACAGCGCTTTCGATGACCTTTCCGCTCTCAACAACTTCGACGCGGTCGCCGGTTTGTTTGATGACCGCGCGGGGATTGCAGCCGACGAACGAGTAGCGTCCCAGATGTTCGCCGCCTTCGACCGACTCGAACAGGAACGATTCGCCCTGTCCGCGGATTTTCCGATAGGCCGAGAGTGGCGTTTCAATGTCGGCCAGCAGGCGGCACGTGACGGAAATCACGTTGCCCTGCGCGGCCAGTTTCAAAAAATCATCCAATGTTGGTGAATACATGACCAATGAAGGATGAAGGATGAAGGATGAAGGATAAAGGATGAAAAACAGCTTCAGCAATAGAACGATCCCGCAGGGATTGAATTAGTCAGCCCGGCGTTGAAGAAAAACTATTTTTTCTTTTTGTAAATTTCTTCCGGCGTTTTGACTTGCGGCTCTGTTATTTTGAACGACTTGCCGTCGCTTTCAATCGAGCGGAAAAAACATGATTTGTAACCTTCATGACACGCCGCGCCGGTTTGTGCCACTTGAATGAGCAACACGTCGCCATCACAGTCAAAGGCGATGTCCTTGACTTGTTGCACATGGCCGCTGGTTTCGCCCTTCATCCAGAATTTCTGGCGTGAGCGGCTCCAGAAATAAGTCTTGCCGGTGGCGATGGTCTTTTCGAGCGAGGCGCGGTTCATCCACGCCATCATCAGGACGCGACCGGTGCCTTGTTCCTGAATGATGGCGGGAATCAGGCCGTTCGAATCAAACTTCAATTTGTCGTAAAAGCTCATGCCGCATTCATTTCACCACAAAGACACAAAGGCACAAAGCTGAAAAACACGGAATGCAAGGGAAGGGCGCACCTTGGCACAACCACCAACTCCCTCTCCCCGCCTTACGGGGAGAGGGCTGGGGCGAGGGGATTTAAACCTGAAAACAATAGACCTCCTCACCCCGCCCCTCTCCTCCTTTTGGGAGGAGAGGGAGAAAACCTACAGCAGTATCAAGTTGCGTCCGTCGAGGTGACAAGGCTCAAATCGAAAGCGAAAATCGGAAAGCGGAAAATTAAAGACTCCTTCCGCCTTCGCCCGGCTACGGCGCGACAAGTACGGCGTCTCCTATTTTTGAGGGGTTGGCGCAAGCGTGGTGTTGGTCGAAACAACTGTGGAATTTGTCGGCGGATTTTCGCGTTGGGTGATGTTGTGTTCGAGGACACGTTTCAGGTCGGCATACGTTGGGTTGGTCACGGCATCGAGTTGCGCCCGCGCTTCGGCATAATGTCCGGCAAGCATTTTGATTCGGGCAAGGTGAATATAAACGCCTTCGCGTTCGATGTCATCGTGGGCGATTTGAAGCGCGTTGCTCCAGGCCGCAAGCATCTCGTTGGTGCGGAGCGGGCGGATTTCGTAGTAACTGTCCGCGCAATCGGTCGCGAGCTGGAAATTGTCCGGGTCGAGTTGCATCGCCTTGTGATAAAGCGCGAGTGACTTGTCGAAAACCTGTTGTTCGTTGATGTGGTAAAACTCCCTTGCGTCCTTGCGATAAAGATAAACCACCGTCGCGAAATTTTCGTAATAAACCGGTTCAGCCGGATTCAACTCAATCGCTTTGGCGTAACTGATGAAGGCGTTCGTCAGCAAGCCGTTTTCGCAGTAATAATTGGCCAGATTGTTCCAAGCCGCCGGGTTTTTGGGATCGAGCTGGCTGGCCGTTTCATTCTGTCGCATGGCGGCTTCCTCCTCGCCGATGTCATTCAAAAAACTGCCATAAGCGAGATGGCCGTCCGCGGAATTCGGATAACGCCGCAAAAAATCGTCATAGCTTGCGCGAATCCCATTCAGCCGGGCCATGATGCGCCGGTTCAATTCTTCTCTCGACTCACCCGCGCCTTGCGCCGCAAACGCATTGTTGTCCCGAATCCATTTGCTCACCTCCGCCTGTGCCGCGTCGTCCTTCGCCATCAACTGCTCCAATTCCGTTTCCGCCGGGGCACTCGAATTCGTGATCGAGATACCGGTGCTCTGCTGAATGACATTACTGGACGCCAACACCTGATTCGTTGCCGCCAGCGCGCCCAAAAGGCCGATTAAAAACTTATTCACGTCAGCAAAATATCACTTCAGCAGGGTGAGTCGAGGAACAAGCGGGTTTGGACAAGCATTTTCTGGAGAACAGCCCGTTGAAAATTTCTTCCTTTGCAGGAGACGAGGTGACGAG
>Ga0182011_10000601_pt1 | contig 31490 bp, 27 predicted proteins | sample 711E1DmetaG_FD_120481 | JGI IMG/M metagenome (GOLD analysis project Ga0182011, IMG submission 120481) | Permafrost microbial communities from Stordalen Mire, Sweden - 711E1D metaG | ecosystem: Environmental > Terrestrial > Soil > Wetlands > Permafrost | place: Sweden: Stordalen | collected...
AACCAGCCCCGTGGGATTGCCGTGCGCCGCATCCATGAAGGTGTTTCCACCCCACTGGATGCCGATCTGGCGGGCATAATCCGAATTCATCTCTACGATGCGGGCCTCGATAACCACTTGCGAAGTCTGGGTATCCAGGTTGCGAACCAAGTCCTCGATGAGTTGCAGGTTGCGCGCCACATCGGACACGATCAGGTTGTTGGTGCGATCGTCGACCGATATCTTGCCTCGTGGCGACAGCAGGTCACGAGCCTTGTCCTGCAAAGAGGAGGCGTGCGCGTAGGAGACGCCGATGAGTCGGGTTTCCGTGGGCAGGACTTCCGTTATCTGCTTCTGGCGAGCGATCTCTTGTTCCAGTTCCTTCTCCAGCACCGACAGAGGCGCCACGCGAACCAGGTTACCCTCGCGAACCGATCCCAGACCCTTGGCCCGCAGCACGACGTCCAGGGCCTGGTCCCAGGGCACGTCGCGCATCTTGATTGTGACCTCGCCCTTCACCTCGTCCGAAGTCACGATGTTCATCTGGCCCACGTCGGCCAGAAGACGCAAGATGTTGTGGATGTCCGCCCCCTTGAAATCTAGATCTATACGGCGACCGGTGTAGCGCCTCTTTGCCGTCAAGCTCGCGCGCCGGGCCGCCGGTGATTCGTCCTCGCCGGCCTTGCGCGCAGGGGCTTGCGCCTGAGCCAACAACGAGCGCGTGGGTCGCGTGGGGAGCCCGCCGGCTCTTCGGGACGGACGACCCACCCTGCCCGCCCCGCGCGCTTCGCGCGCGCCCTCGCCGGCGGCGGGTAGGGTGACACTGAATCCCGCCACGCGACGAGCGGGCACGAACAAGACCGACGGCGGCAATGGACCGCCCAGGGCGGGTAGCTTCTGGCCATCTGATGGCGTCGGCTTATTGAACTCCCAGTAGATCCGACTCCCATCCCGGCGAACGCGGTTGGGCACATCCTCCGCCAGTTCCACATCGACTCGAACCGTGCCACGGGCATGCGGATCCCGGTACGAACTGATGAGCCGGACTGGGCCCAAATACTCCGTGGCATCCAAACTGCGCGCCAGGTCGTCGGGGAGATCGGCATGATCGAGACGCAGGCTGACCCGTCGATCAGCCGGACGCTCGACGGCAAATGCCGCCGGCTCTTCCAGGTCGATGATGACTGACGAGCGGGTCGGCTCGTCGACGAAATCGATGCGGCGAACGCGGATGGGCGCGCGCAAAGTGACTGAGCGAGGCCGCGTGACCGGTTTGACCGAATCGGGCGCAGGCCGCACACTCAGCGCGGTCGCTTTTTCTTCCTTGGGAAGCGCCGGTGTGGGGAATGCAACCGGGGCTGGCGCTGCCGCCGGCGTGGACGCCTGCGCGAGTCGCTTGACCTCTACCGCCAGCGCGTCGCGAGCTGTCTCCAATTGGGCTCGCTCCTGCTCCAGCTTAGCCCGCTCACTCTCGACTCGAGCCCGGTCAGCGCGCGCCTGGGCCAAGCGGGCGTCCTCGACCGCGCGGGCAGACTCGGCCTGCTTCAACTTCTCTTCCTCGTCCCGGCGACCGCGCATCTCTTCCTGGCGGCGGCCTTCTTCTGCACGACGCGCGGCCACCGCTAGGGTAAGCTCCTTGCGCGATCGTTCGGCTGCGTCCGCCGCGCTCCGGCGTTCCTCCTCGGCCTTGGCCACCGCCGCTGCGGCACGAGCCCGGTCGGGTGACGAAGCTCCGCCTTGTTCCAGCCGCTCTCGTTTGGCCTGGGCAGCGCGCGCAGCTTGCTCACTCTCGGCCAGTTCTTTGGCTGCCACACGCAGCTTCGCCTCGCGTTCTGCGACCACGCGTTCGGCCTCCACCAGCCGTCTCCGCTGTTCTTCCTGGCTCTTGGCCTTTGTTTCCAGCGCCGCGGTCCGCACCTCGACCTCACGAGCAGCCGCCTGCACAGCTCGGTCGCGCTCGGCCTCGCGCTGCCGGGCCGTGCGCGTCTCCTGCTCGGCCGCCTCGGCGCGCTGGCGGGCCTGCTCGGCCTCGCGCTCGACCTTGCGGACGTGTTCGTCCGAACGAGCCACCGCCGCCTTTTGCCGCTCACTCTCAGCGCTGGCTGTGTTGGCCACCGCCTGCGCCTTCTCGGCGTCGCGCTGGGCCTGCTGCAACTCTTGCTTGAGCTTGGCGTTCTCGGCATTGGCTTTTGAAGCCATCTGGGCCTGCGCCTCAGCTCTACGCTGTGCTTGGGCCTTGGCCCGCTCCTCCGCCTTGGCTTGTGCCTCGGCCCTTTCGGCCTTGGCTTGTGCCTCGGTCTTGGCCTGCGCCTCGGCCTTGGCTTGTGCCTCAGCCCTCTCGGCCTGCGCCTCGGCTCTTTCGGCTTTGGCTTGTGCCTCGGCCCGCTCGGCCTGCGCCTCGGCTCTTTCGGCTTTGGCTTGTGCCTCGGCCCTTTCGGCCTGCGCCTCGGCCCTTTCGGCCTTGGCTTGTGCCTCAGTCTTGGCCCGCGCCTCGGCCTTGGCTTGTGCCTCAGCCCGCTCGGCCTGCGCCTTGGCTCTTTCGGCTTTGGCTTGTGCCTCGGCCCGCTCCGCCTGCGCCTCGGCTCTTTCGGCTTTGGCTTGTGCCTCAGCTCTCTCGGCTTTCATTCGCGCCTCGGCCTTGACTTCGGCGTCGTGAGGATCGGACGCTACGGCCTTGCTCGCGGCTGGATGCAGGTGGGGGATGACCCGGACCACGATGTCGTTGCCGCGTGCCTCAACCCGATAGTCGGATGCCTGCCGCAAGGTCAAGACAATGCGCGTCCGAGGACCGCCCCCTTCATCTTCACTGACGTTCGCGCTCACCAGTCCGACAGCGTAGGTGCCGGCATCCATGGGAACCTCGACGTTGCCCAGACGGGCTGCGCTGAGGTCAACCACCACCCGCGCCGGCTGTTCCAGCTTCCAGGTCGTGAAGGTGGGCCGTGCCGAGGACGATATCACCACCGCCGTGTCACCCCCTGCCTCGGAGACGCGGATGGCGCGTACCTGCGCCGTCTCGCCAAAGGCGGGGGCAGAAAGCCAGGCGCCAATGGCCACGCCGAACAGGATCGCGGGTTTTCTCGCGTGGGGAGCCGGCCGGCCCTTCGGGACGGACAGCCCGCCCTGCCCGCCCCGCGCGCTTCGCGCGCGCCCTCGCCGGCGGCGCATCATCGTGGGAGGGTTTGGGAACCCTTTGAGGGTTCCCATGTCGGAATACACTTTTTGACCGGTCATTTCTCTGCCCCCTCTGGATCGACCAGAATGGCTTTCTCCAAAGCACGGGTTTCGCCGCCCGCCGCAACCTCCGCCAATTCCAACACCACGCGATCGGATAGGATCTTCGTGACACGTGCGGCTGATTTCGAAAGGTAGTCGCCTCGCTTGATCACCTGTCCGAGGCCACTCGGATCCCGGAACATTGCGCGCGGGTTCGCGTCGCCGGTGACCACGGCAATCAGGGTCAGCTCCTCGATGGCGAACTTCCCGAAGATCGACGGAACCACCTGCTGGATATTCACCCGAGCACCTCGATCGGTGAAGATCCCGATGAAGGACCGGAACGGGTCTCGGTTTGCGTCATCAGTCTCGTTGAAATCTTCGTCGCGTAGGACTTTTCTGCGCAAGATGGTCAGTCGCTGCTGCAGGGCCTCCGCCGCTGCGGCCGCGGAACTCACGGGCGCGGCTGCGGCCGCACCTGGTTTGCCATCCGGGCCGGGCTTGGCCGGCGGATTGGTAGGGGCCGCGCGTGCAACCGAATGGTCCGCCCAAGGCGCGAGAGCGAGACTGACAATTAGAAACGCCGTCCGCCTCATGTTCCCCCTCCGGTTCCGGGCTGATCATTGTAGCGGAAGGTCACCGCGTAGAACTTGGCGCGCAGCCGGGGTGAGCCCGATTCGTCACCGGCCCTCTCCATGCTCAAGGCCAGGTTCTCCACGTTCACGATACGGGGGAGATCGGCGACGTTCTTGAAGAACTTGGTGATGGTGTGATAGCTGCCGCGGATCTCGATGCGGACTGGGATGCGCACATACAACTCCCCGGGTGCTTCCGACTCGATGGCCAGATTGAGAACCTCCAAGCCCGCAAGCTCCGCCTGTTCCTGGATGCTGGAAAGGAATGTGGGAATCTCTGCCCGCTTGGGCAAGGCTTTGAGCAGATCGCGTTGCTCCTGCTGCAATTGCGTCAGCTCGTTCCGGTAGGCCAGATATTCCTTCTTGCGCTTTTCGTAGTTTTCCTTCTCGGCGACGAGGTTGCGTTGCTGGACTTCGCCCGCCTTAATCTGATCCTGCAGATCCATGTAGAACAACATGTAGTAGACCACCACGATCAGCACGATGACACCCGCCGTGATGCCTGCCTTCACCGGGGTCTTGAGTCGCAGCAGTTTCCGCAGGATTTCGTTCATGTCAGTAGATCACGTTGGCTGAAAGGCCGAAAGTGACGAACTTGATCGTGCGCCCCGCCACCTGCGAGGTCGAGTCCAGGTTCACGTCGCTGAAAAACACCGATGAGTTGAGTCGTTTGAGGAATTCCGCCACGTCTTCGTTCGACTTGGCCGCACCTCGCATCCTCACGTGTTTCTGGTCCTCGGAATATGCCTCCATCCACACACGGCGCGGATCCCAACTTGCGTTGAACCCGGCGTTGGGGTCGCGCCGCAGTGTCTCTTCGTAGGTGACCCGGTCGAAAGTTGGCCCCTTGCCTGGGCTCAGGATCTCGGACATTTCGCGCAGCAGGTAGACCGGTCCGGTCCGCCCTGCATCCAGCGCCTGAATGGTCTTCCGCTGCCTGAGCAACTCTTCGCGCTGGGCACGGACCTTGTCATAGTCGCCGATTTCCTGCTTCAGGCGGGCCACTTCCGCCGCGAGAATGGTATTCCTGCGCTTGATGCCCTCAAGCTCGCTGTCCGCCTCCAAATGCAAGAAGACAACCCCGCCCACGGTGGCCAGGACGGCTATACCCATGTAGAGGAATTGCCGCTGGCTGGCCTCGGCCCGCTTGACCTTCCTGATGGGAAGCAGGTTGATGCGAATCACTGCTTGTCCCCCGGGCGACGCAAAGCCAGGCCCACCGCCACCGCGGCCTCAGCCGCGTGTTGCTGAATGAAAGCCATATCAAACTTGTGTTCGTCCACCGCGATTTTGCGGAAGGGATCCATTACTTCCACCGCAGTCCGCGACTTCTCCTCCAACGCGCGCTGCAAAGCTGGTACCTTGGCCGAGCCACCGCACAGGTAAATCCTTGTGATGTGCGCGTCGCTGCTGGCCGCCAGGTAGAAGTCGAGCGAGCGTTGAAACTTGCCGGCCACGCTGTCCGCAACCGAGGCGATGACCGCCTCCACCTCCTGCGGGACCACCTCACTGACACCCTCGCCCGCAGAGCCGATTTTCCACGCCTCGGCTTCCTCTTGGCTGACATTGAGGCGCTTCTGAATCTCCTCGGTGAAAGCGTTTCCGCCCACGGTCACGTCGCGGGTGAATGCGCTGGTTCCGCCGGCCACGATGTTGATGTTGCACAGGGTGGCGCCGACGTTGATCACCGCTACCGCCTCCTCGGGAACAACCGTGTAGTTGGCCTCGTAGGCATTCTGGATGGTGAAGGCGGCCACATCCATGATCACGGGCTGCAGCTTGGCCTCGCGAATGACCATGCTGTAGTCGGAGACGACTTCCTTCTTGGCCGCCACCAGCAAGAGCTCCATCTGGCCCCCAGCGCCGCCCTCGCTACCCACCAACTGGTGATCAATCTCCACGTCGTCCTTGGAAAAGGGGATGTGGTGCTCGGCTTCCCAAGGGATCTGCTCCTCCAATTCCTCGGGTGTCATGGGCGGAACTTTGATTTTCTTGATGATGACGGAGTGTCCGGAAATGGCTGTGGCCACCTCTTTGCCTTTGATCCCGAGGTTGTCGCGCAAAGTCTTGATGGCCTCGACCACGGCGGTCTGGTTCATGATCGCGCCGTCGACGATGGTCTGCGCCGGCAGCGGCTCGAAACCGAAGTTCACCAGCTGAAGGCCCTTGGAGGTCTCCCTGAGCTGGACGACCTTCACGGAGCTCGAACCTATGTCGAGTCCTATGCAATTCTTCGGCATCGCTGGCGTCTCCGAGTGACGGCCTTCATTTCCCTACATGGTGGGGCATCTGCGAAAAAGGTCAAAAAACCAACCTCCATCCTATTCCTATCGTTCACTTCGCCTTCCAAGTTGAGCCGGCCGGTATCGGCGTGACCGGAGTGGGGGTTTGCTCACCCCTATTTCCGCATGCGTCGACGTCTCGCGTATCCCGCGCGCTGGCGATTCCGTACTCCCTAATCTTATAGAGGAGAGCCCGGTGACTGATCTCCAGGAGTTCCGACGCTCTCGTCCGATTGCCCTTGGTGCGCTCCAGGGCACGGCGGATGAGCGCCTCCTCAGAACGCCGCGAAGCTCGCTTGATCGACAGATCGCCGTCATCTGTCGCTGCCTGGGCCGAAGGCGTCGGGGAGCCAGCAATGCGAAGCCGCTCCGGCAGAGAATCAACGTCGATCTCAGGACCCTCGGCCAGCACGACGGCGCGCTCCACCGTGTTCTCCAACTCCCGGACGTTTCCCGGCCAGTCGTACGCCGTGAGAATCCGCAAAGCCTCGGCCGTAACCCCTGAGATGGAAAGGCCCATGCGGGCTTTCATGCGGTGGAGGAAGTGCTCTACCAGCAGCGGGATGTCCTCGCGCCGGTTGCGCAGCGCCGGCAGATGCAAGGCGAAGACGTTCAGCCGGTAGTACAGGTCCTCGCGGAAGGCGCCCCGCCTGACCTCCTCGGCCAGGTCGCGTGCAGTGGCGGCCACCACGCGGACATCGACCTTGATGTCTTGGCTGTCGCCTAGGCGACGGATCTCGCCCTCCTGCAGCACGCGCAACAACTTGACCTGCAGGTTGAGCGGCAATTCTCCAATCTCGTCGAGGAAAAGGGTTCCGCCCGAGGCCTCTTCGAACAGACCCTTGCGATCTCGGTTGGCGTCGGTGAATGCACCCTTGCGATGACCGAACAGCTCGGATTCGAGCAAATTGACCGGGATGGCGCCGCAGTTGACCGCGATGAAGGCCTCGCGGGCGCGCGGTGAGCTGCTATGGATGGCGCGCGCCACCAGCTCCTTGCCGGTGCCCGATTCACCGTCGATGAGCACGGTGGTCTTGAATTCCGCGATCTTGCGCACCGTGCGGAACAGCTCGAGCATCTGCGGGCTGCGCGCGACGAAATCGCCGAAGCCGCCTTCGGGCTCCACCCCGGCCGAACGGACCTGGCGCGCCAGCGTCTGGTTTTCGCGAAAGAGCCGTTCGCGCTCCTCGGCCTTGCGCAGAAGCAGGATCAGCTCGTCCGCCTCGAAAGGCTTGGACAGATAATCGTACGCTCCGCGCTTCATGGCTTCGATGGCCACGTCCTTGCTGCCAAAAGCGGTCATTACGACGACGGTTGCATCCAGATTGCGTCGGCGAACCTCATCCACGAGCTCCATGCCGCTACGGCCTGGCATGCGCAGGTCAGTGATGATGATGTCGTAGGGCAGATTCCCCAGTTCGCGCAGGGCGCTGTCGACCGAAGGCACGCCCACCGGCTCATAGCCTTCCCGCTTGAGCAGCGTCTGCAGCATGTGACGAAGGTTCTCTTCGTCATCCACCACTAGCACGCGCCGCATGGGACCTCAGAAGTGTGGCCGTTGCATGACATGAGGCGATGGGCGAAATCTCATCATATCACGAACCCGTGTATTTCCGCTAGGTTCCACCGCCTTTTGATTGATAATCCGATTCATGAACCGCCGTCCCGTCATCGTGGGCATCGACCAGGGCACCACCGGAACCACCGTGCTGGTGCTCGACCAGCAGCTTGCGATCCTGGGTCGCGGGTATTGCGAGATCCCGCAGAGCTTTCCGCAGCCCGGGCAGGTGGAACACGACCCCGAGGCGATCTGGCAGTCGGTGTTGACCGCCTTTGCGCAGGCGCATGCCCAGGCGGGGCCAGTCGAGATTGCGGCCATTGGCATCACCAACCAGCGTGAGACCACCGTGCTGTGGGATCGTGCGACGGGCAGGCCAGTGGCGCCGGCGATCGTCTGGCAGGACCGGCGCACAGCCGATATTTGTGATCGGCTGCGCGTGCAGGGCCTGGAGCCGCTCATCCGCCAGCGGACCGGCCTGCTGCTCGACCCGTATTTTTCCGCCAGCAAGATTGCCTGGCTGCTGGACAATACCCCTGATCTGCGACACCGGGCCGAAGCAGGCGAGATTGCATTCGGCACCGTCGACAGCTTCCTGCTTTGGCGTCTTTCAGGCGGCCAGGTCCATTTGACCGACGTGACCAATGCCTCGCGCACCTCGCTTTTCGACTTGGAAAGTCTGCAATGGAGCCCGGAGATGTGTCGCATTTTCGGCGTGCCGGCCGCGCTTCTGCCCAAGGTGGGTCCGTCTTCGGGGCGGCTGGCGGTCACCCGCGGTGCAAGAGGGATCCCCGACGGCATTCCCCTGACCGCGGCAGCGGGCGATCAGCAAGCCGCGCTTTTCGGCCAGCAGTGCCTGCGGCCTGGCGACGCCAAGTGCACCTTTGGCACGGGCTCGTTTCTTCTCATGAACGTGGGTCCGCGGCCCGTGTTGTCGCGCCATCGGCTTCTCGGCACAGTGGCATGGCAGACCGCGACGGAAACTGCCTACGCTCTCGAAGGAAGTGCCTTTGTCTCAGGCGCGCTCATCCAATGGCTGCGCGACGGGCTGGGAATCCTCACCCAGGCAGCCGAAAGTGAGAGACTGGCCGCCTCGGTGCCCGACGACGGGGGCGTGACCATTGTGCCTGCCCTGGCCGGGCTGGGCGCACCCCACTGGCGCTCCGAAGCGCGCGGCGCGATCCTTGGCCTTACCCGTGGCACCCGGGCCGCCCACATCGCGCGCGCAGCCTTGCAGGCCATGGCGCTACAGAATGTCGATCTGGTCCATGCCATGGAACAAGACGCGGGGCGCTCGCTGACCAGCTTGCGCGTGGACGGTGGCGCAACCGCCAACAGTCTGCTCATGCAGATCCAGGCGGACCTACTCGGCGCCGACATCGTACGACCTGCGCAGGTCGAGCTGACTGCACTCGGTGCTGCGCGCCTGGCAGCAGAGGGTGTGGGCCTGGACCTCGACCCCCCGACAGACTCCGGCGCGACCATCTTCCATCCTCGCATGCCAGCCAGCGAGCGCGACCGCATCCTGTCTCGCTGGCGGGAAGCCATCGCCAAGGCCTAGCCCCATGCTACGGCTCTTCATCGCGGTGGACCTGCCAGCAGAGCTTCGACCCGCGATCGCGCATCTGTGTCAGGGCATAGGCGGCGCGCGCTGGACGCGGCCCGAGCAGTTGCACATCACCCTGCGTTTTCTGGGCGACACGCCAGAAGACCGGCTGGGTGATATACGGACTCGCCTGCGCGCGGTTCGCGTGCCGCGCTTCGAGCTTGCGCTTCGAGGCACCGGCGTGTTTCCGCCGGCCGGAGCGCGCAAGCCGGCGCGGGTCTTGTGGCTCGGCTTCGATCCACCCGAGCCGCTGCGCGCGCTCAAGGACGCGGTCGACGGCGTGCTCGGAACTGACCTCGAAACCGCCAAGCGGGGTTTCTCGCCCCATCTGACCCTGGCTCGTTTTCCGACCCGGCCACGCCATGATCTCGACCGCTTCCTGGCCGAGCATGCCGGGTTCGACGGCGGCCGTTTCGTTGTGAGTGACTTTCACCTTTACCGCAGCACCCTGCGCCCCGAGGGTGCGCTGCACGAGATCGCCGAAAGCTACTCGTTGCTGGCTTGACCGTTCCATTGGTCGCAGTTCGTGGTAAAGGGTTTGCTCTGTCACATGGACAAGACCGGCGGCGTCAGCCAACCCACCCCCTCGGCCTCGGGCCGCGAGGGGCTCTGGTGGGCCATGCTCATCCTGTCTCTTGCCGGGCTGCTGATCTCGATGATCCTGGCCCGCCTCCATTTCGAGGTAAACACCCAGGCCGGGTTTCACAGCTTCTGCGGCCACGGTAGCACCTTCAACTGCGACGACGTGGCCCGGAGCCACTATTCGATCTTGCTGGGCGTGCCCACGGCGCTGTGGGGAGTTTTTGGCTATCTCTTGGCGGCGGTGGTGGCGCACGCAGGGCTGCGAGCCTGGCGCACCCCCCTGACCGCCGCGTGCTGCCTCTTGCTCTTCACCGGATTTGCCGCGCTCAGCGCCTCGCTGGGCGCCATCTCGGCTTTCCGCTTGCACGCCTTGTGCATTCTCTGCGCCTCCACCTATGGTATCAACCTGCTGCTTTTCGTGCTGGCCTTGCTGCAAGCGGGGACCATCGGACTCCATGAAGTGACCGTAGCGCCCTGGAGCTTCGTGCGCGAAAATCCAGGCAAGGCCGCGGTGGTCCTCATCCTCCTGGGTTCTGTGGCGCTGGGACTTGTCGCTTTGGTTCCGCCCTATTGGCGGCGCAACGCGAACCCCCGCACATACCGGTTGGCGCTGCAAGGCTTGGCCCGCGGCGAGGAGCCGGGCGGCGGTCACTGGATTGGGGCGCAGAAGCCGATCGTGACCATCACCGAGTTCTCCGACTATGAGTGCCCCCACTGCAGGCAAGCGCATGCTCAGTTGCGCGCCATCGTTGCCCGGTTCCCTGATCGGGTGCGCCTCATCCACCGCCACTTTCCCCTCGATCAAGAGTGCAACCGCAGCATCGAGCGGCCCTTCCACGAGACCGCCTGCCGGGCCGCGGTTATCGCCGAGTGCGCGGGCCGGGCCGGGCATTTCTGGGAAGCCAATGACTTCCTGTTCGAGCCATCAATCTCCCTCAACGCGCTATCCGCGAAAGAGATTGCGGCTGAACTCAAGCTTGATCCCGCTGCGCTCGAGCGCTGTATGAAGGACGAAGGGCTGGCGGCGGTAAAGAACGACATCGAGGTCGGCATCGCGCTCAAGTTGGAGGGCACGCCGGCCTTCCTGGTCGACGGTCAGGTCTACTTCGGCAATCTGCCGGCCGGCGTGCTGGAGCCGCTACGGCCCGCGCCCGACGCTGCTAGGTAGTCTCGGCGGAAAGGAGCTGCTTCTCCAGCGCGCGCATGCGACGGGCCGGGCCGGGGCGGTGGTGGTCGTGGCCAAAAAGGTGGCAGAGACCATGTATGGCGAGGCGTTCAAGCTCGCTGTCCAGCCGGGCGCGGCCTGCGCGGCGGCAGGCGGTCTGCACCGAGATCACGATGTCGCCGAGAAAGATGCCATCGCCGGCAGGATCGGCCTCGCCGGCAAGCTCCTGCATGTGAAAGCTCAGCACGTCAGTGGCGCGATCGAGGCCACGGAACTCGCGATTGAGTGCACGGATCTCGTCATCCCCGGTGAACACCACGGTCGCCGACGAGCGCGAACGCCCGAGTCTGCGCAAGGCTGTACGCAGTCGATCGGCCGCCCTCCGGCGCATGGCCACGCCGACCAAGTGGCCGGCGCCTTTGCGGACGACGACATCAATAGGCACGTCAGAACGTTCTCTTGTAGATCTCCGCCCCTACGAAGACGCGAAACAGATCGGCGTCGCAGCGGCCGGTCTTGACCTCGCTCTCCAAGATGGCCAGGGCACGGTGCACCGGGACCGCGGCCTTGTAGGGCCGATCTGCCGCGGTCAGGGCATCGAAAATATCGGCGATGGTCAACATACGCGCCTCGACGGGGATCTCCGCACCGCGCAGGCCAGCCGGGTAACCCGCGCCGTTGAGCAGCTCGTGATGGGCGGCGGCGATCTGCGGCACCTTGCGCAGCGACCGGCCCCAAGGAATGGTCTGCAGGAAGGCCACCGTGTGGTTGACGTGACTCTCGATCTGCAGGCGCTCCAGCGGCGTCAGGCTGCCTCGCGGCACTTGTAGAGCCGCCACCTCTTCCGGCAGAAGATAAGGCCGGGATTGGCCGACTTCGTCGACGTACTTCCACGCCGCCACTTCCGCCAGGCGAGCCAGCACCGGCTGTTCCAGCAGGGTCGGCTCGTTGGCCGTCAGCACCAGGCGCCAGCACTCGTCGAGCGCTGCCAGTTGCTCGCCCTGTTCCCGCTCGATGGCCGCCAAAGCCTCGGCCGAGCCGCCCCGTCGCATGTGCTCCATCTGTTGGCGTAGCGACTCGGCCTCGACGGACTTGCGGACGTAGGCGAGGCGCAGGCGGATGGCCTCAAGTTGGTAGTCGTAGAGCTTCTTGGCCTTGACCAGCACCTGTTCGCGCACGCCGACTTTCCCGAAGTCGTGCAGCACCCCCGCGTATTCGATCTGGCGCAAGTCTTCGCGCGAGAAATGCAAAGGACCGAGCGGGCCGTCCTCGACCGCATCCACCTTCTCGGCCAAGGCCACGCTCAAGGTGGCCACCCGGCGCGAATGGCCGGATGTGGTCGGATCGCGTGATTCGATCGCGGTGACCGAGGCGTCGACGAAACTCTCGAACAGGCGGCGGATTTCGTCGTACAGAATCGCGTTCTCCAGGCACACGCCCGCCTGCGACGCCAGCGCCAACGCCATCTCTTCCGCGCGCTCGTCGAAGGGGACCACGCCATCGTCGAAGTCGGCCGGGGTGGACAGCACCTGGTTGGGCCGGCGCTTCTTGTTGATGAGCTGGATGACACCGATGACTTCGCCCTCGGCGGACAACATGGGCACGGTCAGCATCGAGCGCGCGCGGTAGCCGATCTTGTCGTCGAAACTGCGGTTGTGCGCGCTGATCCCGGCGGACGCGGTGGCCTGCCCAACGTCGGGCACGTTGATCGGCCGGCCGGCCAGCACCGCCCGACCCGCGAGCGAGGTGTCGTCAACCGGCAGGGCAAACTCCTTGAAGTCCACCGGGACGGAATCGTTTTGCGACAGCATGAAGTGCAACCTGGCCGGATGGCTCTGCAGGCCGCCCGCCGGGGTGAGAAAGCGGCGCCGGCCGACCTCCCCCAGGGTCCGCGGTAGCCGCGCGGGATCGCCGAAGGCCAAGCCGTCGGGCTGGCCGTTGCCGTCGGCATCCGCCGCCTCCAGCACGTACACGCTGCCGGCGTCAGCGCCGGTTATGCGCCGGCTCTTGTTCAGGATCAGATCCAGTAGCTTTCGGATGTCTCTCTCGGAAGACAAGGCGCGCGAGATAGCCAGCAGCTCGTTGCGCTCGTAACGCGAGCGCTCGATGGGGCTCGGCTCAGACACAGATTGCTGCGATCCCATGACCTTGGTTCCCCCGCGACAGGGCGTCAACCCTCGCTGCCGGGCGGCCGGCCGGCGCTATTGTTCTGCGTCTTGCGGTCGTAGGCCCGGATGATCTCAGCCACCAGCGGGTGGCGGACCACGTCGACCTCAGTGAAGTAGCAGAAGGCGATGCCCTCAATCCCGCGCAGGAGCGATTCGGCCTCGGTCAGGCCGGAGCGCCGGTGGTCGGGCAAATCGATCTGGGTCACGTCCCCGGTGATGACCGCCTTGGACTCGTAGCCCAAGCGGGTGAGAAACATCTTCATCTGCTCGCTGGTGGTGTTCTGCGCCTCGTCCAGGATGACGAACGAATCGTTGAGGGTACGGCCGCGCATGAACGCGATGGGCGCGATCTCGATCATCCCGCGCTCGACCAACTGGTGGGCGCGGTCGAAGTCCATCATGTCGTGCAAGGCATCGTAGAGCGGCCGCAAGTAGGGCGAAACCTTCTCCTCCATGCTGCCCGGCAAGAAGCCCAAGCGCTCGCCCGCTTCGAGCGCCGGCCGGGTCAGCACGATGCGCTTGACCCGCTTTTCCATGAGCTGGCGCAAGGCCAGGGCCATGGCGAGATAGGTCTTGCCGGTTCCCGCAGGCCCGATGGCGAACACGATGTCGCGCTCGCGGATGGCGTCGACGTAGCGCTTCTGGGCGAGGCCCTTGGGCGCGATGGGCCGGGCGCGGCTGCCCACCAGGATGGTGTCGGAGAAGACTTCCTGCAGGTTGGCGTTGGCATCCCCGCGCAGCACATGCGCCGCGCGCGTGACGTCCTCGGGCCCCACCGGGCGGCCGCCGCGCACCATACGGTAAAGCTGTTCCACCAGACGGCGCGCCTGAGCGATGGCGTCGGCCGGGCCCAAGAAAGTTAGTTCGTTGCCCCGTGAGTGAAGCCGAGCGCCCGTCTCCAGCTCGATCCGCTTGAGATTGGCGTTCTTCTCGCCGAACAACGAGAGAGCCACGCGGTTGTCGTCAAGGACCACTCGGTCCGACTCGACATCCGTAGTTTCTCGCAAGGGATCGCTTGGCCGCTGACTCAATCGAACCTGATCCTGTGTACCACGGAACCCACGCCGCGACCAGCGTCCTCTCGTTCGATGAGTTTCTGCCAATTGCCGCGTCTTGCGGCGCGGCGCGATCTTTCAAGTTTCAAATGGTTCCCGCTAGAATCGCGAATCGTCAGATTCTCGTCAATCACGGCGCCAATCTGTCAATGCCTCGTGCACACAATTCACCGGGCCAAGGTAGACCCCCTCGCGTCCCCCCATCGAGCCTGCAACAAGGAAGAGTGGTCAGGCGCTCTTGCGGGCCGCGCGCTTTCCGGCAATCAAGCCGTAGCTCTTGAGTTTGCGGTAGAGAGTGGCCGAGCCGATGCGGAGTTGCACGGCGGTGCGGGTCTGGTTTCCGCGGTTCAGCTCCAAGGCCGCGAGAATGTACTCCTTCTCGACCTCATCCAGCGGCCGCACCGTCCCCTTGCTGGCCACTGGCCGGGGAAATGCCTGGCGGATCTCCTCGGGCAGGTCTTCCAACTCCACCCGAGTTCCGCGCGCCAGTGCGACGGCGCGCTCCATGGCGTTCTCGAGTTCGCGCACGTTGCCCGGCCACTCGAAGCGCAGAAGCTGATCGGCGGCAGCCGGGGCCAGACCCGAGATCTTGCGATTCATGCGCAACGCTGCGTCCGCGAGCAACACCCGAGCGAGCGGCAGAACGTCGTCTCGGCGCTCGCGCAGCGGGGGCACGTGCAGCTCGACCACCTTGAGCCGGTAGTAGAGGTCTTGGCGAAAGGAGCCGCCCGCCACCCCGTGGGCCAGGTCGCGGTTGGTGGCGGCCACCACGCGCACGTCGACCCGTCGGCTCTTGTTCTCGCCCACGCGGCGGATCTCCCGCTCCTGCAGGGTTCGCAGCAGCTTGACCTGCATGCCTGGCGAGACCTCGCCAACCTCGTCGAGTAGCAGCGTGCCGCCGTTGGCCGCCTCGAACAGGCCCGGTCGATCCGAAGTCGCGCCCGTGAACGCGCCCCGCGCGTGTCCGAATAGCTCGCTCTCGAGGAGAGTTTCCGTGATGGCACCGCAGTTCACCGCGATGAACGGCCCCGCCGCGCGGGTGGACTCCTCGTGGACCAGCCGCGCGATCCGCTCTTTGCCCGATCCGCTCTCGCCGGTGATGAGGACGGTGGAATCGACCTTGGCCACCCGGCTGGCCAGATCCACGAGCTGTCGCATGGTAGGGCTCTTGGCCACGATCCCCAGCGGCTCCGCAACGTCGCGGGCCACGCGGACCAGGGCTCGGCGGTGCTCGCCGAGCTTTCGCTCAGCAGCCTTCAAAGTCTCCGTGACCCGATGGAGCGAGACATCGAGGCACTCCTTGAGGCGGTTCGGCTTGAAGAAACGTATCTCCTCAGCACGTTCGTCGCCCCATTCCTCGCGCGTGCGTCCGAAAAGGCGGCAGGCCACATCGCCTCTGCCCATGCAGCGATCTTCGAGGACGTAGATTTCCTGGCCGACGGTTCGGCTGAGGTAACCGCTGGTCAGCCCGCAGATGGTCCAGCACATCGGCGCATCGGCGCGACCGAAATGCAGCAGGTGTTGCTCGGCCTCGTAGGAGGCGACCAGCATCACGCCCTCCTTGGAAAGGGGGCCCTTGCCTCCCGGCTCGACGCGGAAAAGGCCCTCCAGGGCGTGGATGCGGGTGCCCGCGTGGCGCCACTCTTCGTCGCTCGACCACTTGAACTCGGCCTGCATGGCCTCGGCCATGCGCCAGCCGTGGGCGAAGCCGAACTGGGTAAGAACGGTGCGGGCGGCCATGAGGCCGAAGTTTTCGACGAGGTACTTGCGCAAGAGCCCCATCGCCACTGCATCAAGCAGGATCGCACGCTGTCCGGCAAACCGGATTACGCCACCCTCCGGGTCCAGTTCCAGCAGCTCCTTGTGGTCCAAATCGTCGACGCGCATCCGCCGTCCTCCCCTTCAAATTGGATGAGGTCATACGTCATTTAGATTGAATCGGCCAGCACTTTCGCCTGGCCCACGATGCAACTACTTGAATCTGTTCGCGTTTGTCAATGGCTCGAAAGCTGCTTTGGCCGCGTATGAATAGATGGGGCGTTCGCCACTGGCGCGAACCGCGTGCGTTACCGCGAAACAACGAGAAGACAGCCGCCATCGAACTGAAAGGGAAGAGTATGAGCAAGAACAACTCCGTCGTAGCAATCTATCCGTCGCACACGGCTGCCGAAGCAGCTATCAAAGAACTGCAGAAATCAGGTTTCGATCTGAAGAAACTGTCGATTGTGGGCCGCGACTATCACACAGACGAGCACGTGGTCGGGTACTACAACGTCGGCGACCGCATGAAAGTATGGGGCAAGACCGGCGCCTTCTGGGGTGGGCTGTGGGGACTGTTCTTCGGTTCCGCGTTCTTTTGGATCCCCGGTCTGGGGCCGCTCCTGGTGGCGGGGCCGCTGGTGAGCTGGATCGTCGGCGCCCTGGAAGGCGCGGTCGTGGTGGGCGGTCTGAGCGCGATTGGAGCTGGCTTGTTCAGCCTGGGCATCCCCAAGGACAGCATATTGCAATACGAGACCGCACTGAAAGCTGGCAAGTTTGTCCTGCTTGCCCACGGCTCCGTCGATGATGCAGCCCTCGCCAAAGACATACTGGCGCGCACCGAGCCGGTGAAGTTGGAGCACCACCAGTAGACGCAACAACTTCCCCAGTTCGAGCCACCGGGGACACAATCATGGCAGATATGGTGAGTTGCGAGACGCGGCTGGCCTCCCGACCCAAGGGCATAGCCGCGAGCTACGGCCTGCTGCGTAGGCTAGATGCTTGGACAATCGCCCTGCAGCGGCTGGTCGACGTCGTGACGATTGTCGTCGCGCAGGCTCTCGCGCATGCCGTTTACCATGAGCCCTGGCGCGAACAGACCACCACCATCACCGTGATCGGTCTGCTGGTGTTTGGCCTCGCAGCGGAGATGGGGGGTCTCTACCGTACCCGGCGCACGGAAACCATTCTGCGAGAGAGCAAGGACGCCTTGTTATTGTGGCTGCCAGTTCCGCTTGCCCTGTTCGCGTTCTGGTTCTTCACCAAGACCACCGCCGACTACTCCCGTGTTGCTTCGTTGGCATGGTTCGTCTTTGCACCGCTGCTCCTCTGTGCCGTGCGCGTCAGTGTCCGCAGCGTCTTGCATGTCGAGCGGGCTCAAGGCCGCAACACGCGTCGGGTGGCAATCCTGGGTTGCACGAAAGATGCAGAGCAATTGGCCGAATCCTTTGAGGATCTGCCCTGGCTCGGACTCAACCTGCTGGGCGTCTACGACGACCGATCAGAGAAGAGGCGGCACGTTCCCAAACATCCGCGCTGCTCGGTGATTGGCACATCCGAAGACCTGGTCCATGCGTGCCGGCAGGGCGGATTCGACGCGGTCTACGTCGCGCTCCCGCTGAGGGCCGAGCTGCGCACCGCGGAGCTCCTGGCAGCTCTGGCCGATACTACGGTCACCGTGTATCTGGTAGCCGACTTCCTCCACTACTCCCTCCAGCATGCGCAGTGGAGCCAAATTGGAAACGTCCCGATCGTTGGCCTGCATGAATCTCCTTTTGAGGGCATAGTTGGTTGCGTCAAGCGCCTAGAAGACTTGGTGCTCGGCGGCCTAATCGTTCTTCTCACGGCGATCCCAATGCTCTGCATTGCGGTGGCAATCAAGGCCAAGTCGCCGGGGCCGATTCTTTTTCGGCAGTCGCGCTATGGCCTGTGCGGAAAGAGAATCCGCATTCTCAAATTCCGAACTATGACCGTTTGCGAAGACGGGCCCAACGTGGTTCAGGTCTCAAAGGACGATGCACGCGTGACTAACCTCGGCAGGTTCTTGCGGCGTACATCGCTCGACGAATTCCCACAGTTTCTCCAGGTTCTGACCGGTGAACTCTCTCTGGTAGGTCCGCGGCCGCACGCGGTTGTGCACAACGAACAATACCGAAAGCTCATTCCCGGCTACATGCTTCGCCACATGGTCAAACCGGGAATCACGGGCTGGGCGCAAGTCAACGGATGGCGCGGGGAAACTGGCGAGCTGGAAAAGATGGAAGAGCGAGTTCGCCACGATCTCGAATACATTCGAAATTGGAACCTGCTGCTCGATCTAAAGATCATCTTCCTGACGATTTTTGGCGCAAGGAAGAACCGCAACGCCTGTTGACGCCTCCAACCCACCGGTAGACCGAACAACCTCCACAGTTCGAACCACCGAAGAACAATTCATGGCAACCATAGTTAGTCGCGAGATTCGACTGGCCTCCCGCCCCAAGGGAATTCCGACCGCAGCCAACTTCACGTTGGCGAGAGTTGAACTGGGCCCACTTCAAGACCAGCAGGTGCTGGTGCGCAACCTCTACATGTCAGTGGACCCGTACATGCGCGGCCGCATGAATGAAGGCAAATCGTATGTTCCGCCGTTCGAGCTAGGCAAACCGCTCGACGGCAGCGCAATCGGCGAGGTCATCGAATCTCGCGCAAAGGGGTTCAAGCCGGGAGACGCTGTTGCTTCCGGCTTCGGCTGGCGGGAATATTTCATGGCCTCGCTGAAAGACTTGCATCCGGTGAGCCGCGAGATCGAGCCGCTTTCGGTCTACCTCGGCGCCCTCGGCATGACCGGCATGACCGCCTGGGCTGGGTTGAACCTGGTCGAGGTCAAAGCCAGCGATGTCATATTCATTTCGGGCGCCGCTGGTGCTGTTGGCAGTGTCGCCGGGCAACTGGCGAAATTGCGTGGATGCCGCCGTGTCATCGGGTCAGCCGGCTCGCTGGCGAAGGTCAGGTTTCTGCAGGAAGAATGCGGGTTTGATGTCGCCTTCGACTACAAGGCCGGGCCCGTCCTCGAGCACCTGAATCTGGAGGCGCCGGAGGGGATCGACGTCTACTTCGACAACGTAGGAGGGGAAACTCTCGAAGCGGCTCTCTCGGCCCTGCGCGTGCATGGCCGGATCATCGCCTGTGGCGGCATCTCCGGGTACAACGAGGAAAAGCCGCGCCCTGGTCCTTCCAACCTGTTCAACATCATCACCAAACGGCTGACGATGAAGGGGCTGATCGTCAGCGATTCGCTGGATCGGCGGGACGCCTTTGAGAAGGAAATGGGGGGCTATCTCCGAGCCGGAAAGCTGAAGAACAAAGAGACGGTGGTGGAAGGAATCGACCAAGCAGTAGGCGCATTCATTGGTCTCTTCCAGGGAAGCAACGTGGGCAAGATGGTGGTGAAGCTGGTGTGAGCCCTCTGGGCCGCGAACTAGGAGATTGACATGAATACGACCGCAGGCTTGTGGATTGATCATCGAGAGGCAGTGATTGCGATTGTCTCAGCCAAAGGCGAAGAGACGATCAAGATCAAATCGAACGTCGACAAGCAGCCGGGCCGGTTTGCGGGCGTTCGTTCGACCGCTCGCTACGAATCACAGCTGGTCAAGGCCGACGACAGGCTGGAAAGAAAGCTTACCGGCCACCTCAACCCGTATTATGCGAAAGTGATTGCGGCAATTCACGATACTGACGCCATTCTGATCTTTGGTCCCGGCGAGGCCAAGGGTGAACTCCAAAAGCACCTCGAACGCGAAAAGGTCGGTGGACACATCACCGTAATGGAGACGACCGACAAGCTGACCGACCGTCAGATCGCGGCCAAGGCCCGCAAGTACTTCCACGAAGCGAACTCGACGCGGTCGCACAAGAGCGTCGCCGGCGGCCGGCGGTTGCGGCGCAATACGCCTGCGCGTGAAGTCTGATAGCAGCTCGGCGGCCTCGGGCGTAGTCAGGAAGGTTCATCGGCGGCTTCACCATGAGATAGGCGGTGGCACCAAAGTGGGAGCTCGGGTTCGTCGCGCCTGTCTTCGTGTTCATCCTGGCGGTTGGCCCAATCAACATGAAGGACTCGCGGGGCACGGGCACGTTGGGTTATGGCGTACGCACGCACCAGAGGCCGTAGCGACACCTGCGGCATGCTTCATGCAAGCTCCCAGCAGTGCAGTCTTCGCACCAACCAAATCCCTCGACGATTGCAACAATCACCGACTGGTGATCTCGAATTCCAGGGGATGGATTTCACTCACAAGGAGACAGCCATGTTTCTGATCTTCGCGGCGATTCTCATGGTCGGTATCGGACTTTGCAACTTCGTACCTCGCAACTCTGTCTCACCACGCCCCGTTGGTAGACGATGTCAGGGTCTGCGATCGCTTGCCTTTGCCCTCGGGCTTGCGCTGGTTACCATTCCGATGGGCGCCTGGGCCAAGGCGCCTGCCGAGAATAGCGCGCAGGTTCTGCGCACTCGTCCCGGGGCGACGGCCCCGATCGCGACCGAGGCCCGCGCGGCGTCGGGCCAGGACTACGCCTCCCGTGAGGCAAGCGCCAAGGATCTGGAGAAGTTCGAGGGTGGCAGCACCACCGTCGTCTTCGCGGTCGGTGGCAGCGTGCTGGTGGTCGTCCTGATAGTGGTGCTCATTCTCGTGATACTCTGATTGATCAAGGGCGAGTTGGCTGATCTGGTCAACGAAGTGCGGCTGAATCGTCCGATCCTGGTCGGTTTGGTGCAGCGTTATGGTGATCGAGCGCTGTCCCACTACGAGGTCGTCGCGGGCATCAACCAGACCACCCGTCGCGTGTTGCTGCTGGATCCTGCGCACGGGCTGCGCGAGGATGGCTTTGACCGGTTTGCCGCCGAGTGGGACGCGGCGGGCAGACCAACCCTGGTCATCGTTCCGTCGTGAGCAACCAGGCGGCGCGACGGCGAGGCGGCTGTATTGGAGTGGCCCTTGCTCTGACAGTGGCCTTGCCGCAAGCATCGTGCAGCACCACGTACCAGCCGCGACCCACCGGTCGGGTGGGCGTGGTCATCCACTATGCCGCACCCGCGTATGTGAAGGACGGCCGTGAGGTGCCGATCGGCCCATTCGGTGGAGATCTGGAAAGTCTGGTGGCGGATATGCCAGCCGCCGCCGCGCACGCGCGCAAGGCTCACACCCAACTCATCATCGGTGTTCCGACCTACCTGAGCGGCGTCACTGGCGTGATCATCGGAATCGCGGTGCTGTCCGGTCCCGTCGGCTGGGTGGTGATCGGCATCGGCGCTTTGACGGCAGGGACGGGGTTGGGCTTCATGGGGTCAGGGGTCACGCACGCCGTCGACGCGGTGAACATTCACAACGACGCCACCGCCGACATCCGCCGGGCGCCGGTGCCTTGATTCCCTCAGCTCCTCGCCGCACATTCGCTGTCCCCTTCGAATTGAAGGAGGCTGGGCTTCATTTAGATTGAACCGGCCCTTCCGGTGAAACGGCCGGTGATGCAAGTACTTGAACTTGCTTGCATCTGATAGCTGGCTCGAAAGCTGCTTTAGACGTGGGTGGAGACGTAAGGCACGCCGATTCCGCCGTGGACGTCGGCGACCGAAGGGAGAACGCTCATGGAAAAGACGCAGAACAACGTAGGCAAACTGGAGACGCAGCTCAAGCAATGGGGCGCGAAGCTCGACGAGTTCGTCGCTAGAGCCGATAGGGCCGGCACCGCAGCCAGGATCGACAATCGCAAGCGCATCGACGACCTGAAGACGAAGGTCCAGGCCGCGCAATCGAAGCTTGACGAGGTCAAGACCGCAGGCAGCGAAAAGTGGGAGACGCTCAAGACCGGCGTGGAGAGCGCCTGGCACGAGCTCGATCTCGCCTTCAAGAAGCTAAAGAACTAACCGGAAAGGGGTGAAGCTATGTTGTGGTCAATCGCAGTCGTTCTCATTGTCCTGTGGGCGCTTGGGCTGGTGACCTCGTACACCATGGGAGGGTTCATTCACATCCTCCTGGTGGTCGCCGTGATCGTGATCCTGGTGCGGATCATCCAGGGACGCCGAGTGCTTTGAAATCGTGATGTCAACACAGATACCTATTCCGGGAAGCGCGCCGTGGCTGTGGTGCTGATGGCCTACCTCGCCAAGTTCGGCGAATGGCCGCTGACTGCGCATGCGCTGAGAGGACCGCAGCTTTCAGTACTTGCTGGCCGCCTGCCGCCAATGGCCTGAGCCAATGTTCGGTGCCCTGGTCAGGGCCGGCAGCCTGCCTCGATCTGGTATTCGGCGCGTCTGCCACGCACTGGCCCTCGCGACCCGCGGGCCGGCCCTTTGGGCGGCCCGCAATTTCCCGACAAGCTCTGGTTAGCGTGCCTCGTTCGGTGGCGGGGGTGGAGCCTGGGGTCGTTTCGGTTCGTAGAACACTTGGCCTGATGCAAGCTGTACGCGATCGGCCCGAAACGCCTTCACCGCGCCGTAGGTGCCGCCTTCGCCGCTCACTGTGAGTTTTGTGCCGACCTTGATGGCATCCTCCGCCTCATCACGCAGCTTGGGCGGCAATGTCACGAGCGAGCCATCTTGCAGAACCAGAATTTCGATCTCACCCTCGGGATTGTTCACCAACTGCAGCACGATGGACGAGTCTTCAAGCATCTTGAGCGCACGCGGAGCGGGGTGCCCGGGTGGCGGCGTCGAAGGATTGAGAACCGCTCCTGTCGCAGTTAGGGTGAGCTTGTCCGCGCGCACGAACGATGCGGTCCCGTCGCCCTCAGCCCGAACCCTGGATCCTGTGGCGAGCTGCGGACTTGAAGCGGTCGGCCGGATGCGAATGAACGTGCCGTTCTTGAGGAGCAACCCGTCGACGTCGCCGTGCGGATTGAGCAAGACGCGGGCGACTTCACCCTCATGGGATACCGGGGTCAATTCCACGCGAAGACGCTCGACTGTTCGCACCTCCCCGCTCGGAAGCTTCACCGTTTCGATCTCAAGCGAGCTGCCCTGTGGGTAGTTTCCACCCTTGCCCGTGACCGTGATCGTATCTCCTGCTTTGAGCCCCAGCGTCTCGATTCGCGCCTTCTTTCCGGCGCGAGCGCTGGTGCCATCGACGAAAAAGATGCCATCCACGGTTCCACGCGGATCTGTCGAAAAGCCTTGGATCTTGCCCGTGACGGTCATCGACCGGAGGCTGTCTTCATGCGGACCCTTGCCCTCCTTCGGGCCATGCTTGCCGCCACGATGTGGCCGTGGGCCCGCGCCGGGACCTCCAGGTGGTGGGGGCGGTGGGATATCGGCACGCACGATCACGACGTTGCCCTTGGTTACCGACGCACGGACAAGCGCACGTCCTGTCGGGCCGTTCACTGCATCGCCTTCCACACGCACGGCATCTCCAGGTCGAAGCATCGTGGCGTCAGAAGCGATCGCGTGGGGCGGAAATCGCACGATCGTGGCGTCTTCCAGCACGATGCCATCTATGTCCCCTTTGGGCGACACGAGGTAACGCGCGAACTTGCCATCGACGCTCATGCGCGCGGGGGCTTGCGGCGGGGGACCCGGGGGTTGGGCTTCGCCAGACGAGCTGTAGGCAGCACCGACAGGAATCATAATGAGAAACAGGAGCGAGCGACCGAGGTTGGACATGGATTCCTCCGAGTGTTGGGTTGGCCTGCGGTCCAGTGCAGGAAACATGCCGTGCCCCGACCGGCCGCAAATCAGCGGGAAAGCAATGAGAGATCCGTCACTCAGAACGGCGGCGTCACTCAGAATGATGGAGCGGGAGGCTTGCTTTCGTGAAATCACGGTGGAGCGCGTCCCGTGATTGAACGGCATGCCGTGTGCAGCACCACTGGTACCGCCAGTCTCGTGGGGCCAGTACACTTGTGCAGTCGCCATGAAGAAAGCGCGCGAACCTGATGGCTCCATGGACCCCCCAAAGTCACCTTCGCGGCTAACCCTGCGTGGCCTCGATTGGCTCAATTTTCTCCTCGCCGACGTGCGAACGGGCGTTGGGCCGTTTCTCGCGATTTACCTGGCTGGCTACAAGTGGGACGAAGAGCGCGTCGGGCTCGCGCTTACAGTCGGCGGGATCGCAGGAATTCTCACGCAGACGCCGGCCGGAGCGTTGGTTGACTTTCTTCGATCGAAGCGAGCTCTGGTAGCGGTGGGCGTCGCCGCGCTGGCAGCGGGAGCGCTGCTGATCGCTCTGTTCCCGTCGTTCTGGCCCCTCATGAGCGCCCAGGTCTTGATCGGCGGCACATCCAGCATCTTCATCCCGGCTATCTGTGCGATGTCGCTTGGGATCGTCGGACATGCCGCATTCGACACCCGGCAAGGTCGCAATCAGACCTTCAACTCGGCAGGGAACGTGACTGCCGCTGTGTTGATGGGCCTCCTCGGCTACCTGGTTTCCAACCGAAGCATCTTCTTCTTCGTCGTGGCTCTCTCGGTCCCCACGATTCTCATCCTGTTTCTGATCAGACCCGCCGAGATTGACTACCAGCTCGCCCGTGGCGCCAATGACGGCGAGAAAGGTGGCAAGGCGGAAAGCGTCTGGGTGCTCTTTCGGGATCGCCCTTTGGTCATCTTCCTCGTCTGCGCCGTGATGTTCCATTTTGCCAACGCGGCGATGCTGCCACTGCTGGGCGAGTTGCTGGCAAAGGGTCAGGGGCGAAGCTCGATGCTCTTCATGTCGGCGTGCGTGGTCACAACCCAGTTCGTCATCACGCTGCTCTCGTCTTGGTCGGGACGGAAAGCCGGAACCTGGGGTCGAAAGCCACTTCTTCTGATCGCGTTCGGCGTACTCCCGATTCGTGGCGTTCTTTACACCTTCACGTCTAACACAGAACTGCTCGTGGCTATCCAGGTTCTGGACGGCATCGGGGCGGGGATCTTCGGCGTCGTGTCCGTGCTGGTGATCGCCGATCTGACCCGCGGTACCGGCCGATTCAATCTCACCCTGGGAGCCATCACCACTGCCGTCGCTATCGGGGCGTCTTTGAGCCAGGTCATCGCCGGTGGTATCGTTCACCGTGTGGGCTCTCACGCCGGGTTTCTCTTCCTCGCGGCTGTGGCATCGGCAGCCTTCGCCATTCTCTATTTCCTGATGCCCGAGACGCGCAACCTACGCTTGGCAAAAGAGTGACAGGCACAGCACGCGTCGTCGTCACTGTAGCCATTTTCGCGACGATGCTCGCCCTCGTTGTCGTACGTCCGCGCCGATGGAGCGAGGCTTGGTGGACGATGCTCGGAGCAGCGGCGATGCTTACTTTTGGCCTCGTGTCGCCGCGCGAGGCGATCGGTGCGACGCTTGCCGGGAAGAATGCCCTTCTCTTTCTTCTCTCGCTGCTTGCGCTATCCCTCCTCGTGGGCAAGAGCGGCTTCTTCGATTGGGCCGCTCTCCGCTGCGCGCGCATCGCGAAAGGCAATGCGCGCTCGCTCTACCGGAACGCTTTCGTGCTGGGCGCGATCGTCACGGCGATACTGTCCCTCGACACCACGGCGGTCATTCTGACGCCGGTCATGCTGGCCCTGGTGAGGAGGCTCAAGCTTCCAGCGGCACCCTACATCGTACTGTGCGCGTTGGTTGCGAACGTAGGTTCGCTGCTGATCCCGATCAGCAATCTAACGAACATCCTCTTCGCCGATGCCTTCCACCTCACCTTCGCAGCGTTCGCGGCAAGAATGGTCGCGCCGCAGATCGTCGCGCTCGCCACCACATACGCTCTGCTACGCCGGCAGTTTCGGCGCCAGATTGCCGAGCACTTCGACGGCGAGTCGCTTCCGGAGCCGGCGAGCGTGGTGCCGAATCGCGCCTACTTCCTCGTTTGCGTGACCGTCCTCGTCGTCGTACTCATCGGCTACTTCCTCGCGCCGCTCGTGAGGATCGAGCCTTACGTGATCGCCTTCGCAGGTACCGGCGTGCTCGCCATCGCCGGCGCAGCCAGCGGACGCGTGCGCATTCGAGCGGTGAGCGAGCTGTCGTGGGGTGTGTTCCCTTTCGTTGTCGGGCTCTTCGTCGCGGTACAAGGCCTTGAGAATCTGGGCATCATCGGCCTATCGTCCGGGTGGCTTGCCCACATGAGACCGGGATCGCCCGAGAAGTTCCTCGCTGCCGCGGGTGCGACGGCGTTCGCCTCGAATATCATGAACAACCTCCCGGCGGCATTGATCGCGCGAAGCGTGCTGTTAGCTTCGCACGCTGATACTGGGACGGTCCTGGCCGCGCTCATCGGCGCCGACGTCGGGCCGATTGTCACTCCCTTCGGCTCACTCGCAACCATGCTCGTGCTGGCGCTCGCCCGGCGTGAAGGGGAAGAAGTGCGCAGCGGGCGCCTCGTGATCCTCGGCCTGTGGGCGGCGCCTGCGATCGTTGTCGCGACGACGCTTGCCCTGGGCCTCGCACTTTCGCTGGCTCGATGACGGCCGGCAGGCTAGACGATATGTAGGCGACGAAACAGCAGGACCTTGATCAGGTCCAGTAGGAAACCAAAGGCAACGGCCGCCCCAAAGAGAATAGCCACTACGGCCGTGGGCAGAGAATGCATCAGGATGCCTCGTGTGGCCAGCGTTGCAATGATAAGGAGGTCGGTGGCTGATGCGACCATCAGCCAGGTACTCGGACGCGAACTCCAGAGATGGCGGCGCTCGCGCACGACGTAAAGAATGGCCTGCCCGCCAAAAATCAGCGTCACAATGGACAGCGTCTGCAACGTCTCAATGCCAAAGCCCAGGGCATATTTCCCGATGGCCAGAACGCCGGTGCAAAAGGCGAGATCGCAAAAACCGAGAAAGATGCCCCCTGCAGTGATGCTTCCCACGTGCCAGACGTTGGGTGCCGGAGACGCACGTACATTGTCTGTCGTGGCGAGCATGGAGAGAAAGTCGCCAGTGATCATCGAGATCACCAACAGAAGCGGAGTGAGGACTGCGTGCCCGGTCATGAGAATCCCAGTCAACAGAAAGAGCGCTCCCACAAATTTGTGCGTCACGGATTTCAGAATGTAGGTCAGGATACGCTGGAAGATGATGCGCCCCTCCTTCACCGACGCAACGATACCGCCCAGCCCCGCCTCGGTCAGAACGATCCCGGCGGCGGACTTGGCGACATCCGTTGCCGTGGAGACCGCGATGCCCATCTGCGCCTGGCGCAACGCCGGGGCATCGTTAGCCCCGTCACCGCACATCCCAACGGTGTGGCCGCTCTTCTGAAATCCCTGAACCAGGTGATACTTGTCGTCGGGAAGAACGCCGGCAAAGACCCCGAAGGTCTCCGGACGTACCCCGTCGGGAATCGTGCCGGACGGAGAGACCGCCCCGTCCAGGCCCACCGCATGGGCGACGATAGCGGCGGTCGCCGGCGCGTCGCCCGTGACCATAATCGTACGGACGCCCAATGCACGGAGCTGCGTGACGAGTCCCGCAGAATCGGCTCGCGGCGGATCGCTCAATGCAATGAAGCCGGCCAGCCGCATGGCCTGCTCTGGGCCTGCTGAAACGGCAAGAACGCGGTATCCCTTCTTCTCAAGTTCGTCGGCGACGTCTGACCCATTGGGAGTGGCCTGCGCGAGGTTCTTGACCACACTGAAGGCTCCCTTGACGATCCGCCATGCGGTACCCTCCGCAGACGTCACCGATGCCCCGGACATCTTGGTTTCTGGATCAAATGGGACAAACCGGATGAGCTTCGGCAGACCGACTGCGCTCTGGCCCGAGGCAGCCGAGCGAATCGCCGCATCCACCGAATCCTGCCCACCGTCCGAACTGGCCAGAGCAGCCAGCCCAAGAACCTGGGCCTCGCCGAACTCGTCCATGGCCTTGACCACCGTCACCGTCAATTCATTTTGCGTCAGCGTGCCTGTCTTGTCGACACACAGGATATCCATGGTCGCGGCTTCGTCCACAGCCGAGAGACGCGTGGGAAGGACGCCCACCTTGGCCAACGCCTTTGCGCCGATGGCGGCAGCGAGGGTGAATGTCACGGGTAGCGCGACCGGGATGGATGAAAGCACCGCCGTGAGGACCAAGGGGACCATCTCCCGCAGTGGCATCGAGTGGACCAGGGCATAGGACACCAGTAGCGCAATGACGCCGCTATTGAACAGGGCGATATTGCGCACGATGCGAAAGACGACCTTCTGCTGAGTACTCACAACATGGGCACTGCGGACCAGTTCAGCGGTCCGCCCAAACTTGGTTCGAGTTCCCGTTTCCGTGACCGTCGCAACCGCTTCGCCCCGCCCCACCAGCGCTCCCGCGTAGGTTTGCAGACCCGGCCCGACTTCGATGGGCACCGATTCCCCCGTGAGCATGGACTGATCGACCAGAATGGAGCCTTGCAAGATGTGCACATCGGCCGGTACGACTCCACCGAGCGACAACTTCACAATGTCCCCGACCACGAGATTGGCCGCGGGAATACTGCTCCAGGTCCCATCCCGACGAGCGGAAGCTGTCAGCGCGAGCCGGGACTTGAGGGCGTTCAGTGTGGCCTGGGCATGGCCCTCCTGAAGGAAACTGAGAGCGGCGTTGAATATCAGAAGGACCGCAATTACCAATGCTTCAACGCCCTGATGGAGGCCGATCTCGATCACGATGACGACTTCAAGCATCCAAGGAACTGGTGCCCAAAATTTTCCCAGTGCGCTGCGGATAGGGTGGAGCGAAGTGTCGGGTATGGAGTTCGAACCGAACTGCTGGAGACGGCTGCTAGCTTCATTGCTAGACAGCCCGGGCACCCCGGTCATCGTGGCGGGTATGGATTCCATCTGAGTGTCACTGCCATTCTCGTCAAGTGCGCGATAATTGCGTGAATGGGCCCATCTTCGACGCTCGCGTCCTTCGTTACGGCTGGATCATGAGCAAGGGCTATGCCTACCTCGGCGACCCATGGCACACGAATCACGGGCAGCCGCCAGCAATCCGGCCGGCAGGCTCAATCAAGGTGATGTGCCCCGTCGTTCAATTCGAAGGAGGGGCGAGTCGACGGAGCCCACGAGCTAGAGCGGAAAGACTCGCCAGGCCGCGAACCGATGCAGAATCCTCGGCTTCGCCCGAGAGCGCACCTCCCTCGGTGGCACGGTAGCGAATGGCACCGATTATGCATTGAGACGTTTGTAGCAAGAAACCGATACGCAGAAGAGACAGGGAGCCACCATGAATCCAAGCCCAAGGAAACACTGCGTTGTCGCGACCTGCGACTCGCACGTGCAAAGCACCAAAGAACTCTACGGCAACAAGCTCGCCGCCTTGGACGGCGACATCGGGCACGTGAAGGACTTCTACTTTGACGACGAGAACTGGGTGATTCGGTATTTGGTCGCGGACACGGGATCATGGTTGACGGGACGCCTGGTCCTGCTCTCCCCCCATGCTTTCGGGAAACTTGACCAGCACGAGAAGACGCTGCACGTGAAGCTGCGCAAAATGCAGATTCAGAACAGTCCGTCGATCGAGTCACACAAACCCGTTTCCCGTCAATACGAGACTGAGTATTACGGCTACTACGGGTGGCCGACCTACTGGGAGGGCGACGCGATGTGGGGTCTGGGCGGCTATCCGGCGGCCCTGCCACCCACCAAGGGCGAAGTAGAAGTTCGCCGACAGTACCGCCACCGCGCCGACAAGCATCTACGAAGCAGCCAGGCGGTAACCGGCTACCAGATTGAAGCGACTGACGGAACCATCGGCCGCGTGACCGGCTTCATGGTGGATGACAGAAGCTGGGAGATTCGGGATCTGGTCGTCGAAGCCGGCCACTGGTACGCGGGCCAAAGGATCCTGATCTCGCCCAGCAGGGTCAAGCGAATCAGCTACGAGGAATCGAAAGTGTACGTGGACCTCAGCAAGCTGGACATCCAACAGACTGTGGAAAACGACCACGCGCGAGTCAGCGCGCAGGATCGTGGCGTGGGCCCTTGCTGCGACTGAGTCGTCTCTGGAAGATGGAGAGACGCGCCACGAATTGAGACAGAGGGTTCTTCTTGAACATCCTGACCTTTAATTGCGGGAGTTCATCCCTCACCTTCAAGGTGTTTTCCGTGGACCAAGTGGAGAATATCCGGGTCGTCCTATCTGGGAAGGCGCATCGGGTTGGGGTGAAGGGAAGCAAGCCTTCCTCCATCGAGTATGATTGTGGCGGGACCCGAGAAAGCGTTGAGACCTCACTGGATGACCATGGGCAGGCGGCCGTCCTGGTCCTCAACAAGCTGGAGGAGCTCGGCATCAAACTCGACAGCATTGGCCATCGCTGGGTCCATGCAGCCGGCTATTTCCAGACGGCATGGGTGGATAATGCAGTTCTGGCCCGGCTGAAAGCCCTGGTCCCTATCCTCCCCGTCCATCATCCGGCCATACTCCAGGTCATCTATGCCTGCCGAAAAGCCCTTCCCGCGCTCCCACAGTACGTCACGGCCGACGGGGCTTTTCACTCCACCATCCCAGCCTGTGCCTGCACGTATCTTCTGCCCAAGAGCCTGGTCAAGAAGTATGGGTTCCGCAAACACGGCTTCCACGGCCTTTCCTATCGCTATGTTGTCCGGAAGATCGCCGAGACCCTCGGCATCCCGCTAGAGGGATCGCGGATCGTGGCCTGTCATCTCGGGACGGGTGGATCCAGCGCTGTGGCGGTCAAGGACGGCGAGTCGGTGGACACCTCGATGGGCTACACGGCACTCTCGGGGCTGGTCATGAGCACCAGGAGCGGGGACATCGACCCCATCCTCACCCTCTACCTGATGGCGGTGTACGGATACCACCCCGACGACCTGATGGACATGCTGAACAAGAAGAGCGGGCTTCTCGGAATCTCCGGCTTCTCGAGCGACATCCGGGACATCATCCAGCGTGTGGGTGAGGATCCGCAGGCGAAGCTGGCCTTCGAGATGTATGTCTACCGACTCAAGAAATACGTCGGCAGCTATGTCGCCGTCCTAGGCGGGCTGGACGTCCTGGTCTTCACCGACGACATCGGCGTCCATAATTGGCTGGTACGGGAGAAGGTCTGTGAGGGGATGGACTGGTGCGGCGTCAGGCTGGATGCGAAGGCCAACCAGCGGGCCTCCGGCGACGAGATCGCCCGCCTCGATGCGCCGGATTCCAAGGTCAGGGTCTTGATCGTCCCGACCGAGGAAGAGCTAGTGATCTGCTGGGAAGGCATCACCTTGATGAAAGGGAAGAAGGATGCTGCTGCTCTTCGATCCTGATCCGCCCTATCTGCGCTGGTGCGCTTTCGAGCAAGGCGCGGTTCGAGCCAGTCGCTGCCCCTTTGGCGCAGAATGGCTCCAGACGGTGAAGAAGGGCGCGGGAAACCTCGGCCGGGTGAGGGCGGTGGGCTATCTGCTTCGTCACGGCGGGGATCGGATCAAGGAACCCGTCCTGCGGGTCACGCCCCAGACCCTGAGCGAGGTGGAGGACGCCGTCAGATTTCTGCCCGAATTCAACGACATTACCTACAAGGTTCTCGATCGCTGGACGCAGGAGCTGCCCGG
>Ga0182011_10000602_pt1 | contig 31436 bp, 33 predicted proteins | sample 711E1DmetaG_FD_120481 | JGI IMG/M metagenome (GOLD analysis project Ga0182011, IMG submission 120481) | Permafrost microbial communities from Stordalen Mire, Sweden - 711E1D metaG | ecosystem: Environmental > Terrestrial > Soil > Wetlands > Permafrost | place: Sweden: Stordalen | collected...
CCAGCAGGTCGGCCAAAAATTGTTCCAAGCGCTTTCGACATCTCTCGATTTCGCTCTCGGTCATGAACCGGAGCTTAGCACCTCCCGTAGGAGAGGTCAATAATGTAACGTAGTAGTACTAGGGGGTACAAAACTCCAGGCTGGCGAAGCTAACCACGGACTGCGGGTCGATGTTCCACTGCTCGTAACGCAGCACGCGGCCGCGCACTTTGCCCACGGCTTTCATGAAGGTGTAGAGAGCTGAATAACCGCACCAGTTCAATTCATCCCCTCTCCCTCTCACCAGTTCCAGAAATCCTTGGCTGTCTCCGGCGCACACCAACTCTAAGCGCCGTCGATCCTGCTTTGCTACATCCACCATCTGTCCGCGGTTAGCCACCGCTGTGAAGGTGTCACCGTAGCGGCGGCCGAGGTGCGCCAAGTCGATGCCCAGCACCCAGAACAATTGATCTCTGTGCTTCTCGGCCAGCTCGCCCAGTGCCCCCAAGAAGCGCTCCCTGTCTTGCTCGTTCTCCGGTGCGCCACCGGCTTGCAGGCTTTCAGCAAGCGGGCCGCACAGAATGGGGACAATCTTCAGTTCCGGTCCCAGCGCCTGTTGGAGGAATACGCACTGAAATTCGATGGAGTGCTCGATGGTATGGCAATAGTCTTCCCGATTGACAGCCCTGCCCCCTTGTTGCTCCAGCCAGTCCACCAGCTCCGTGTCCACACGCAGGGCGCCGAGGGGAGTGACGAATGGCTTGCGCGTCAGGCCAAACTTTTCCGGAGCTCCCCAGTGTGAGGTTCCCAGCACCACAAAGGTGCGTTGGGCGAGCGCGGGAAAGGCCGCCAGCCGTCGGTAGGTCGCGGCATAGCAGTTCCGTCCGCCTTCCGGGCTGACATGTGGCGCGGCCACCCCCAGCACGTTTTCCGACAGGCCTTCGGCCACATCTACCCCACGGAAGTACTCTTCGAAGGTGCTGTGGATTTCCGCCGGGCCGGCCAGATACGCCGTGCCCGCGTGGGCCGCCAGGCGTTCGTGCTCCTCCCGGAATTCTTGGTGCCGCCTTTCTCGCAGCCGGTGAAACTCTTCCGTCTCGAGAAAACCCTGCTGGCTCAAAACGCCGACGAACTCCTGAACTTCATTGCTGAAGACCAGCGTACCTTGGGCTCGCGTGAGGATCTCTTGCACATCCAGTTCAGTATGCTCTCCGTCCAAACACCGCAACGCCACGGCCCATGCCGACGGCACGTAGAGAACTGCGTCCGTGTAACGCAAGGGATCACGGATCAGCAGGCCAGGCCGGTCGGTTTCCGGCGAGGGCATGATGTCAAGCGCACGACGAAGAGCAGGAAGTAGATTGGACATGGATTTCAGCCTGTCACTGGGCGAACCCTATGGCCTTCCTCACAGGATGCCGCCGCCCGCGACAAGCCGTATTAAGCCGAAAAGCATCGCGATGCCACAGCAGATGATTCCGGCGATTGACATCCCTTTCTTTGCCTCCTACGTCGTGACCAGCGCCACGATGCTGATGATCAGCCCGACGAAGGAAAAGGGTATATTTTTCCAATTGAGGGAGCCGAGACATGGGAAGAACGCCACGAACATCCCGCAGAGCGCCAGAATCCCCCACACCACGCTCAGGACCTGCATAAGGCGCCTCCTTGTTGTCGGTTGCTTGATGGGATTGTTTCTGTGGAAGTGCCCTTTTTCTGTGCTAATAGGAGGTGCCGTCCCTCCTTTGTCAACCTGCGCAGTAGAAGGATGGCGCAGATCTCATTCGCTACCAGAATCGAAAAGAGAGGGATGCTCGCTCTGTTCGCCGCGGAGGCTTCCTTGAATTTGCCGCGGCAGATGAGGATAAAACTGGTTGTCATACCGCACATCGGACATTCTTTGCCATACCGGACCTTCCATTCGCACCGGGGCTCCAGCCTACGGATGGTCGCGCCTGGCAGAATAATGGGAGCAAGCAAAACGCCGAGGACAAGGACGGATATAACCATCCAGGCGATAAAGAAAGAAAGCCTGACTTCGCTGCCACCCATAAGCGAATTCTCCTCAGAAACGTCGCCGGGCCGCCGTCCGGGGACTTCGAGTTTCGGAGACAGCTAAGCCAAGGCTCTTCACAATGTCAAGCACAAATTTCAGGCGCTTGCTTGGTCCTTGGGGTTTCTGTCCGCCGGAGGATCTTCGCGGCGCCGCGTGCGACAGTCTTCGAAGCCTGGACAAAACCCGAAAAACTAGAAAAGTGGATGTGCCGGGATACTCCCCAAAGCGCCACGCGCTACTGGGATTTTGATATTCGCGAGGGAGGCGGGTTCCACCTCGAGTTCCGAGATTTAGGGGATTCGACGGAGGTTGTCCTGACCCACGAATTGCTTCCAACACCTGAACTGCGCGAGGGAGTGCGGAGGGGTTGGAATGGCTGCTTCGACATGCTGGAGCGGGTAATGTACCGGCGATTTTATCCGTCGGCTGACGGACCACAACCCCAATGGATTTCACGTGGCCATGGCGACGTAAAGTGGCCGCTACGCCAGTTTCAGAATGTTCTTTGAGGGAGGGTGAAAATGCGAAAAGCAATTTATCTGCTTGCGTTGGGGGCTATTGCCATCGGGTGGTTTGCCGGCCGTGCGGAGTCGCAAGAGAAGCCCGCGTCCGGATTCGATCGTCTGAAGGCGCTCGTGGGCACGTGGCAAGCTGCGATCCCTCAGGGCGGAACCCTGACGAACACGATTCGGCTGGTCTCGAATGGGACCGCGCTGGAAGAGACGTTTCAGAGCACCGACGACGACCAGATGGTAACCCTCTACACGGCGGATGGAAATCGGCTGGCGCTGACTCATTACTGCGCGGCAGGCAATCAGCCGCGCATGGAAACACCCGCCATCACCGGCGACCCGAAGGAATTCAATTTTTCCTTCACGGGTATCACCAATCTGATGAGCCCCAACTCCGGGTATATGCGGCACTTGGTGATCCAAATCGGCGATCAAGATCACTTCTCCGAACAATGGACATGGCGCGAGAATGGCAAGGATCGGATCCATACGACTCATTTCACGCGAAGGAAGTCATAGCCATTTCGGGTACTCGTGTCATTTGCAAGGCACGGGCGCTCCCATGTCCAGTCATTCCCGCGAAAGCGGGAATCTACTCCGCAAGCCATTGGAAATGCGCCGCCGACGGAGTGGATTCCCGCTTTCGCGGGAATGACCAGTGTTTCGAAGTGGATTCCATTCCAAATGACACCAGCACCCCCCTTCGCGTTACCCTTGTGTTTCGGTTCGGTATTGGCTTCACCCTTTCACGGGCGGGACCCCAACAGGCCGGGGCCGGCTGCCCGCGCGGCGTTTACTAAATGCAGGCGACGTAGCGGAGGTACCGCACATCGGGGAGGCAGCGAAATTGTTGGTTGTAATCCAAGCCGTAACCAACCACGAAGACGTCGGGAATCTGGAAACCAACGTAGTCAGCCTTGACGGGAACGGAGCGCCGGGAGGGCTTATCGAGTAAGGTGACAAGCTTCAAGCTCTTGGGCTGGTGCGCGGAGAGCGCACCTTGGAGGTAGTGATAGGTTTGCCCGGTGTCGAGGATATCTTCGACAACCAGGACGTCGCGCCCCGTAATACTGGCGTCGAGGTCTTTGGTGATTTTCACTTCGCCCGATGACGTCGTGCCGGCGACATAGCTCTGAATTCCCAGGAAATCCACGGTCGCCTCGAGGGAGAGGCTGCGGACGAGGTCGGCCATGAATATCCAGGCGCCCTTGAGCACCCCAACCAGGTGCGGTGTGCGGCCGTGATAGTCGCTGGAAATCTCCTCGCCAAGCTGGCGAATTCGCGCCGCAATCTGGCTCGAATCCAGAAGCAGTTCGAGGCTCGATTCAGAGGAAGCATTACCCATGGGCATTCACCGTTGACGCTCTTTGCAAGCATCTGTTAAATTGAGTGTTGGCATCTTGTACAAAAGGAGATTCTGTGGCAAGTCACAAATCCGCATTAAAGCGCATCAAGCAAACCCAGAAGCATACCGAATTGAACCGCGAGCACACGACAAGGTTGCGGCATCAGATCCGGAAGTTCCGCGCCGCGCTCAAAGCCAAGGATAAGGCCGCTGCGGAAGCGCTGCTGAAGCCAACCCTGGCTCTCATCGATCGTTCGATCCAAAAGGGCGTCCTGCATCGCAACACCGCGGCGGCCTACAAGTCGCGGTTGACCCTCGCCTTCAACGCTCTCGCGTAAACTGTGTTTTCGAAGGGAGGACCGTTAGGGTTCTCCCGTCTCACCCCAGGGAGTCCCTTGGGGAGCACTCACCATAACCTTCTGCCTCGAGTAAACAGCCGGCCCGCGGCTGCAAGGAAAAGCAGATTCTTCGCGCCGCGCGATGAAGTTGGCGCCTCGTGCTACAAAGGAGATCACCCTTCGGCGGTCGGGGAGGGGAGTTCTACGCCAATCGTGGGAACGCCTGCGGTCTCCTTGCCGATCACCACCTGCCAAACCAGAAACTCCAAGAGGATTTTTGAATCCTTCCACGACGACTTGATTCCCAGATCGGTACGGCGGACGGCCCGCAGCGCCTGCTGCAATTCCTCGCGCGGATAATTCCGCAGAACGAGCGGGACGATTTCCCAGGTTGAATACGGATTTGCGGGGCGCGACCAGCCTCCCCGGCCCCCGCCGTAAGGCGCGCCTCCGCCCCTCAGCGTCTGGCGAAAGAGGTCGCCGACGCACCAGACAATCAATGTCTCGGCGACCTTGCTGCCCAAAAGTTCACGGAGGAATTCCAGCGCTTGGCCACATTTCCGTTCGGCGATGGCGCGCAGGAGTTTTCCGATTTCCCGTTCCTCTCGGAAGGCCACAATTAAGTCCAGGTCAGCCGCTTCCAGACGCTTCTTGCCTGGCAGGGCCGTAAGGAGTTTCTCGATTTCGGTGCGCATCCAGAGCAGGTTGACGCCGGAGGTCTTCGCCTCGGTCCGCGAATCGTTGCTGATCTCAAACTTGCCTGCAATTTCCTCTGCCAATCCGGCCTCGATCTCCACTCCCGCCTGGTGGAGGAAGTCGCTGGCCCACAGCGCGGCTTGGCGACGGTTGAGCGCTCGCATCTCTACCAACTCCGCCTTCTTCTCCAGCAACTGGATGAACTTCCGTCGCCGGTCCGGCTCCGCAGCCGTAAATACCACGGTCGAAAAGGGCGAGGGGCGTTCCAGGTACGCGCGCAACGCCTCGGAGTCTTGCTCGGCCGCATGTTTGAAATCCTCGGGGTCGGAAAAGAGAAGAAAGTTGTGTCCACCCAACATAGGCATCTGCTGGGCTGTCTCCAGGTCTTGCCTGAGCCGCTCCGGCTGAAACTCGATTTCCGCCAGGCACCATTGCCGCGCTTCTTCGGGAATCGAGTTCAGCACCGCTTTGCGGCATTCTTCCTGGAGAAACCGGTCAGGACCGCGAAGGAAATAAGCTTGGCCGGCTTTGCCTTTTCGGAATGTGGCGACAAAATCTGAAGGTTGCATGCTTCTGAAACCGGCTTCCATGCTATCATCCGTCCCGCCTCAACACAAGAAAGCGCCGGCGCATGGAGTCCACAGATTACGCAGATTATACAGATTAGTTGTTTGACCATATGCCGCCGGAATTGCTATAGTGGCGTGAGACATTTGTGAAATTCGAGAGTAAGTGAGGAATGGCGACCGTTCAAATCACTTTCCCTGACAAGACACTGAAGGAATTCCCGCAAGGGATAACTGCCCTGGAGGTGGCGAAGTCGATTGGGCCCCGGCTGGCGGCGGACGCTCTGGCGGCCAAGCTGGACGGGCGCCTGGTGGATCTGTCCACACCGATCGAGCAGGACGCGCCGATCCAGTTCATTACTCCATCCTCGCCCGAGGGTCTGGAGATTTACCGCCATTCGACGGCTCACGTTCTGGCTGCTGCGGTCACGGAACTTTTCCCGGACGCGCATCCGGGAGTCGGCCCTGCCACTGTGACCGGCTTCTATTACGACTTCAATCGCGAGAGACCCTTCACGGAAGATGATCTCAAGAAGATTGAAGAAAAGATGCGCGAGATCATCAAGGCGAATCACCCGAATGAGCGCGTTTACTTTCCCAAGGAAGAAGGAAAGAAGCTCTTCGAGCAGATGGGCGAGTTCCTGAAGTGCGAGCTCATCGAGGAAAAAGCCGACCCCGTGTTTTCAGCCTATCGCACCGGCAAGTTCCTGGACTTTTGCCGTGGGCCGCACATCCCCTCAACGGGGCGCATCAAGGCCGTCAAACTGCTGAGCGTAGCCGGCGCGCACTGGAAAGGCGATGAGCACTCGCATCCCATGCAGCGCATTTACGGGACCGCCTTCTTCAGCCAGAAGGAGATGGACGATTTTCTTACGCAGCTCGAAGAGGCGAAGAAGCGCGACCACCGGCGGCTGGGAAAAGAACTCGATCTCTTCAGCATTCAGGACGAAGCCGGCCCGGGGCTCGTTTTCTGGCATCCCAAGGGCGGAATCATCCGCAAGGAAATCGAAGACTTCATGCGCACGGAACTCCTCCGGCAGGGCTACGACCTGGTGTTCACGCCGCACGTGGCGCGAGTGGATTTGTGGAAGACCAGCGGTCACTGGAATTACTACCGTGAGAACATGTTCACGCCCATGCAACTGGAGGATGCGGAATACCAGTTGAAGCCCATGAACTGCCCCTTCCACATCCTCATCTACAAGGACCAGAGGCGGAGCTACCGCGAGTTGCCCATGCGCTTGGCGGAGTTCGGGACGGTTTACCGCTACGAGCGGTCCGGGGTGATGCACGGTCTGCTGCGGGTCCGCGGCTTCACGCAGGACGATGCTCACATTTTCGCCACTCCCGAGACAGTGGAATCCGAGGCGGGCGCGTGCGTGGACTTCGCACTGATGCTCATGAAGACCTTCGGATTCGATAAGTACGCAGTGGAGCTCTCCACCTGGGACCCGGCGGATCGCGAGAAGTACTCCGGCGAGCCCGCACAGTGGGAATTGGCGGAGAAGTCGCTGGAGTCGGCGTTGCACAAGCGCGACATGCCTTTCCAGCGCATGCCGGGCGAGGCGGCTTTTTATGGGCCGAAGATCGACATCAAACTCCACGATGCACTAAACCGCCCCTGGCAGCTCACCACCGTGCAGTTCGATTTCGATTTACCCCAGCGCTTCGGCCTGGAATACACCGGCGCTGACGGCCGCACTCACCAGCCGATTATGGTGCATCGGGCACTGCTGGGGGCGCTGGAGCGTTTCTTCGGTGTGTTGATTGAGCATTATGCGGGAGCTTTCCCGGTCTGGCTGGCCCCGGTGCAGGCTGTGGTGCTCCCCATTAGCGACAAGCATTTGGAATACGCCCGCGAGGTTCGCGAGGAATTGCGCCGCGCCAACCTGCGCGTGCGCCTGGACGACCGCAATGAGAAGTTGAACGCGCGCATCCGTGACGCGCAGCTCCAGAAGGTGCCGTTCATGCTGGTGGTCGGCGACCGCGAAGCCGAGAGGCGCGGCGTAGCCGTCCGGCGCCGGGACACCGGGGATGCCGGCTTTCAAGCGTTGGCCGATTTTATCGGCTGGATTCGGCAGCTTATCGACACCAGGGCCACGAAATGGTAAGCTGTCTTGTCGTCCCTGGATCTGAAAAGGTCCTTTGTCCAAAAAGGAAGACATAGGGAGAGCACGAAGCCCCTAGGGGCCAGGAGGGAATGCCTATCGCCGACCGATTTGTTCGAATAAATGAGAGGATTCGCGCCCGGGAAATCCGGGTGATCAACGAAGAGGGCGGACAGCTTGGAATCATGCCGCCTTATGAGGCTTTGAAGCTCGCGCGCAGCCAGGGTCTCGACCTCGTGGAAGTTGCCCCCACCGCGAACCCGCCAGTTTGCCGCATTATCAATTATGGCAAGTACCTTTACCAACTCAGCAAGCGGCAACACGAGGCTCGCAAGAACCAGAAGTCGATCGAGCTCAAGGAAGTCAAGATGCGGCCCAGGACTTCCGCGCATGATTTTGAGACCAAGCGGAACAAGGTTATCGACTTCCTGCGCGAAGGGGCCAAGGTGAAGGTTACGGTCATGTTCCGTGGTCGAGAAATGGCCCACCGGGACCTGGGATTCAAAATGATGGAACGGTTGGCGGAAGAAGTCGGCGAGGTAGGCGTGGTGGAGACTCGGCCGAAGATTGAGGGGCCGAATCTCTCGACGATTATTGGCGCCAAGAAAGCGCCGGGCAAGGGTTCGTCTCCCCAGGCTTCCCGGCCTGCTGTGGCGACATCCCCGGCGACCATCAGGAAACCTCAGCCTAAGCCGGCTCCGGTGTCCGTAGCTGCCGTCCCTGTACCACCCGCTCCCGAACCGTCGCAGGGAAAACCTGGAGGATAGAGTTGGCAAAGCCCAAGAAGATCAAGCTGAAGTTGAAGACCCACAAGGGCGCACAAAAGCGTTTCAAACTGACCGGCACCGGCAAGGTGGTGCGCCATCACGCCTTTGCGCGCCACATCCTGACTTCGAAGGCGAGCAAGCGCAAGCGGAAACTAGCCTTATCCGATATCGTTTCCCCTGCGAACGCTCCCGCCGTTCGGCTCATGTTGCCGTACGGACTGCAGTAAAGGCGCCAGGTGTCAGGGGTCGGGTGTCAGCGTCGAAAGCATAGACCTGACACCTGAAACCCGGAACCTGACACCTGCTTTTCACAGGTGCGGGAAGGCCAACGGCTGGGTGCCTTCTTCCCGTAAGGGGACTAAGCCGCCCTGAACTATTTCGAAAGGAGCAAACCCCATGCCTCGAGTCAAGCGCGGCACCGTGCGCCGCGCCAATCGGAAGAAACTCGCGAAGCTCACCAAGGGCTATTTTCTTAACAAGAGCAAGCTTTACAGGGCCATGAAGGAAGCTGCCGATAAGGCAGGCCGCTACGCCTACCGTGGGCGGCGACAGCGGAAGCGGGATTTCCGCCGGCTTTGGATCATCCGCATCGGCGCCGCGGCGCGCGCCCATGACCTTACTTACAGCCAGTTTATTCACGGGTTGAAGATGCTGAGTGTTGAGCTTGATCGCAAGATGCTGGCGGAATTGGCCGTGAACGATCAGGCCGGTTTTGCCGAGCTGGCGGATAAAGTGAAGCAGGCCGCAGCCAGTCAACCGTCAACAGTTCACGCTTGACAGTGGTGGGATACTCCGGATGATCTTGTGGGGTTGCCCGTCGCGCCGGACCGTTGCGCCGTGCCGCTGCCTTGGCTCATGATTTGCCCATGACCATTTACGACAAAATCACAAAGAGCCTCCTGGAACTCGGCGTCAACGACGCACCGGGCGTGCAGTCGCTTTTCGCTGAATTACGGAAGACTGCCGAACACGAACGCGCAGAATTGGTCTCCTGCGGCGCACCCAACCAAACTCAACGGGAGAGGCTTTGCAAGGCGCTCCGCGACAGGTGGCTGGCGCGCAAGGGCGGATTTCTCTCGCAGGCTGATGAAAACTGGTTAAAGTCGGCGGGCAGGGAATTGAAGCCCGCGGTGGGAAGGCAATTCAACGAGCTGCGTCGTTTCACTACCAGCTTGGAGTTCGATTCGCTGGTGGAGGCGGTGCCCCTTCAACAGGAATCCGTCAAGCAAATGGAATTGCCCCTTGCCTCAGTCGCCGGCCGTCCTGTGCCGGGGGATCTCACGCTTCCCGGGTTCCACCGTCCTCTCGGGTCTATCCATCCCGTAACCCGGATGCAGCGTGAAATCGAGGATATCTTCTTACGCCTGGGTTTCCGGATTGAGAGCGGCCCGGAGATTGAGAGCACCTACTATAACTTCGACGCCCTCAACATCCCGGAGAGTCACCCTTCGCGGGACGACTGGGACACGCTCTATATCGATCCCAAGACAGTCTTGAGGACTCACACCTCGCCGGTGCAAATCCGCGCCATGGAGAAGTACGGGGCGCCACTCTACATCATTATCCCCGGCAAGTGCTACCGGCACGATAACCCTGATTCCACTCACTCCCCCATGTTTCACCAGATCGAAGGGCTGGCCGTTGACAAAGACATTACCTTTGCGGACCTGAAGGGCACGCTGGATTTCTTTGCCAAGATGCTCTTCGGCGAGAAGGTCCGCACCCGCTTCCAGCCTAGTTTCTTCCCGTTCACCGAGCCGAGCGGCGAAGTCGCAGTCAGTTGTTTCGTTTGCGACGGCCAGGGCTGCCGGGTTTGCAAACAGAGTGGATGGATCGAGCTGATGGGCTGCGGCATGGTTCACCCGCAGGTGCTGCGCAACGCCGGTATCGACCCGGACAAGAATTCCGGATGGGCCTTCGGACTCGGCGTGGATCGCTTCGCCATGGTGAAGTACGACGTCAATGATATCCAGCTCTTTTTCCAGGGCGATGTGCGGTTCTTGGAGCAGTTTTGAAGGGAACAGGGAATAGAGAAGAGCCTGTTCACTATTCCCTGCTCTCAACTGTGAACTGTTGACTGTGAACTTAATTCAATGAAGGTCTCTTTCAATTGGCTCAAGGAATTCGTGGAGATTCCCACCGAGCCCCGCCAGCTCAAGGCTGACCTGACGATGGTCGGTCTGAACGTGGAGTCTTTTGTGGCAGCGGGTGACGATTGGGTGCTGGAGGTGGAAATCACCACCAACCGACTGGACTGTCTCAGCCACTACGGAGTGGCTCGGGAAGTGGCCACTCTTTACCGAAGGCCGTTGAAGCGGTTGGAAATCTTCGCCAAGGAATTTGGCGCGCGGAGTTCCGAGGAAGTTTCCATTCAGATCGCTGATCCCGACCTCTGCGCGCGTTATTGCGGGCGAGTGATTCAGAACGTGCAAGTTAAGCCCTCCCCGGGTTGGCTGGTCAAGCGCTTGGAGGCGGTGGGCCAACGGCCCATCAACAACGTTGCGGACATCACCAATTACGTGCTCATGGAACTCGGACACCCTCTGCACGCCTTTGACTTGGCGCGGATAAGAGAGCGCAAGATCATCGTGCGCCGGGCGCTTCCCGGCGAGCTGCTACGCACCCTGGAGGGTACGGACCGCATACTTACCTCGGAGAATCTGGTCATCGCCGATGCCCAACGCCCTGTGGCGCTGGCCGGCGTCATGGGCGGAGAAGATTCACAGATTTTTTCCACCACGCATTCTGTACTGCTCGAAGGCGCTTGGTTTGACCCAGTCTCGATCCGGCGCACCGCCAAGGCCCACGGAATGCACACGGAGGCTTCGCATCGCTTTGAGCGCGGCGCGGACATTGAAATGGCGCCTCCGGCCGTCGACCGCGCCGCGGGGCTGGTGGCTGAACTTGCCGGGGGCGAAATTCTTCGTGGCCTCGTGGACGTTTACCCCAGGCTGAGGCTTCGCGAAGACTTTGTCCTGCGGCGCAGCGAAATCCAGCGCATTCTGGGCGCGGAAATCTTGTGGGAAGATGTCGAGCGGACCCTTCGATCTCTGGGGTTCATAACCGAGCGGCGAGGGACGGAAGGCTGGCGGGTGACCCCACCTTCATTTCGCCTGGACGTTACACGTGAGGTCGACCTGATTGAAGAAGTCGCACGGCATTTCGGCTACGACCGCCTTCCGGCGCGACTGCGTCCTGCCCCTCCGCGGGTGGAGCGCGACGCCACGCGGGAAAAAGAATTGGCGGTTTCAAACCTTCTCTGCAGCCTTGGATACTTTGAGACGATCCAGTCTTCGATGGTGGATCCGGAGGAGAACTCCCGCTTCACTGACCAGCCTCCGGTTATCCTGGCCAATCCGCTTAGCCAGGATGCCTCCGCCTTGCGCTCGTCCGCGGGTCCGAGCATGGTCCACGCCCTGCGCTGGAATCTTGATCGGGATCAAAACGACGTGCGGCTGTTCGAGCTGGGGAAGGCCTATACGATGTCGGGGGATGGGAAGCCGGAGGAGCGGCGTGTTTTGACCTTGGGTCTTACCGGACGCCGGCGCCCGGCCTCCGTCCACGATAGCGAAAGGGCCCTCGACCTCTTCGACCTTAAAGGTGATCTCGAAGCTTTGTTGGGACTTTTTGAGATCGCCGGAATCGGTTTTGGAACGGCGGCAGGCGGGCACTACGAGGTCAGCCAGAGTGGCCGATTCACATCACAAGGCGCGACTCTCATTGTCCTCGGGCGGCTCAGCCGCGAAATCGAACACGATTACAAATTGCGCCAACCGGCATGGCTCGCAGAAGTGGACTTCGAACGCCTTTTGGCTTTTCCCCTTCGCTCCCGCGCCTTCCGCCCTTTTTCGAAGTTCCCTGCGGTGGAACGCGATTTCTCGCTGGTGGTTCCTGAAGTAGTGACGTTTGCGCGTCTCGAAGCTGCTCTCCAACGCTTGACGTTGGAGGAAATTCAAAGTCTCCGCCCTGTAGACCTTTTCAGGGGTGGCTCAATACCGGCTGGTTATTACAGCCTACTTTTGCGGGTTACTTTTCAAAGCCAGGCACATACAATGACGAGTGAGGAAATCTCAGCCGCAAGTCAAAGGGTCATGGCTGCGCTCGAACCGCTGGGCGTGTTTTTGCGAGGCTGACGGGTCATTTAGCCATTGCTTCATTGCTTCATGGGATCATTGGGAAGCAGACTTGCTCACCGAAGCCAATGAACTGCTGGCAATCTTCGCCGCCTCCCTCTGGACGGCGAGGCAAAAAAGGAAAAGTCAATCAGTCAATGTCTCGATGGCCCAACGATCCGATGACCCGATCCTGGGGAGGCAATTCTGGAACGAGGAAGCTGCTTGAGCGACACTGAAGATCAACTGCAAAAACTTGAAGAGAGAGTTGTGAAGGTCTTCGAGCTTTTCGAGCAATCCCAGGCGGAGAAGCTCGCTTTGCGACAGGATCTTGAAAAGCTCGGAGCCGAGTCCAGGGAACGGGCCAAAGTGATTGACGCACACGAACGCGAGCTCGTCGCACTTCGGCGGGAACGGGAAGAGGTGCGCACTCGCGTCGAGAAGCTTCTGCTGCGGATCGATGCGTTGACAACCCCGGAATCCAGCGGATAATGGAGGCGGAATCTCCTTTCCCAAGGGTGGGGGGCGAGGCTCAGACCTAGCGAAGGAGGCCGGTCGGCAACGTGGCCAAGGATGCCGAAGGGATCCGAGTGGTTATATACGACCAGGAATACTTTGTCCGGGGCGACATGGACGGGGAGTACATCCAAATGCTGGCCCAATTCCTGGATGCCAAGATGCGTTCTATCGCCGGGCGCACGCGAACGGTGGATTCGCTGCGCGTTGCGGTGCTGGCGGCGCTCAACATCGCTGACGAGTATCACCAAGTGAAAACGAAGTACGAGGAATCCTCCAAACGCGTCGACGAAAAGGTGGAGGAGTGCTCCCGGATGCTCGACCGCTTCCTGAAGGAAGCGGTTTAAACCAGGGCAAGTTCCAGGTGGCGGGTAGCGGGTGCCAGGAGCCAGGGCGATTCTGAATTCTCAATCATGAATTGCGTAGTGCCTACCATGCGATGCGGTTTCCGCGCACCGTTCCAGGATTCCAGGCACCTTTAGATTGGACCATGAGAATACTGTTCATCGGTGATATTTTCGGCCAACCCGGACGGCGTATTGTAAAGGAATTGCTCCCTACGTTGGTTGGGGAATACAGCCCGGACTTGGTGCTGGCCAACGGCGAAAATGCCGCCGCCGGTTTTGGAATCACGCCTCCGCTGGTCACAGAGTTACTCGACCTGGGGATCGCCGTTTTGACTTCGGGAAATCACATCTGGGACAAGAAAGATATCTACGCTTATATGAATGAGCATTCCGACGGCCGCCTGCTTCGGCCCGCCAACTACCCCCACGGCGCTCCCGGCCACGGGCTGTACATGGGCAAGACTCGATCCGGATTCGGCTACGCCGTCTTGAATCTTCAAGGGCGGGTCTTTATGACCCCCATTGATTGCCCGTTTCGGACGGCGGATGACCAGCTCGCGAAGATTCCTGATGAAGTAAAGATCCGAATCGTGGATATTCATGCGGAGGCGACTTCCGAAAAGGTATCCCTGGGCTGGTACCTTGATGGCCGGGTGACGGCCGTGGTGGGCACGCACACCCATATCCCAACCGCGGATGAGACGATCCTTCCGCGTGGCGCCGCTTATATTACGGACCTCGGCATGACAGGTCCTTTCGATTCTGTTATCGGAATTGAAAAGCAATCGGTGATTCAGAAATTCCTCAGCCAACTCCCCGCTCGCTTTGAAGTCGCCAAAGGCGACGTCCGCCTGAATGCGGTGCTGATTGAAGCCGACCCCCTAACCGGCCGAGCCCTAGCCATCCAAAGGATCGCGCTTAAGTAGGCAGGCTATTTGATGCCAAGTGACAGGCGCCAGGGGAATTCCGCCGACTGATTTCTTGCCGTGCTGCCCTGGAATATGCCAAAATGAAAATGGTCCGAAGGGCGCGGCGGCGGAACTGTCGAGCCTTGAGATTTCCAGCAGGGTCGCACACTTCAAATGAGGAGAGGAAGTGCATCCGGATCTCAAGAATGTCATCGAGCTTCAGCAGGTGGATTTGAAGGTTGCCGAACTGACCAAGCAGATCGATTCATTGCCTGCGCAAATTCAATCCCTCCAATCCCGACTTGATGAGTTTATCCATGCCCAGGAGGAGCGCAAGAAGCGTCTGGCTGCAAATCAGCACGAGCGCAAGGACCTGGATGGTGATATCAAAGTGATCCAGGAAAAAATCGCCCGGCACAAGGACCAGCTTTACCAGGTGAAAACGAACGATCAATTCCGCGCCATGACGAAAGAGATCGAGGCCGAAGAAGCCAAAGTTCGGGCGATCGAGGACGGGATTCTGGAGAAGATGCTGGAAGCGGAGGAGATCCAGCAACACATCCAGGAGGCCGCAGCGCTGTTGGAGGGTGAGCAAGCGCGCGTGGCGGCGGAGATCGCGCAATTAGAATCAGAGCGGAAGGCCGACGACGACGAGCGCGCTCGGTTGCAGGCCCTCCGCGACCAAATCCAGGATGGCTTGAGCGAATCCACGCGGATTCTCTACCAGCGCATCCGCCAGTCGCGACGCGGCCTTGCGGTGGCGGAAGTCCACGCCGGCTTCTGCACGGCCTGCAATGTCCTCCTGCGCCCCCAGGCCTATAACGACGTGCGGACCAACGAGGTCGTTTTGACCTGCGAAAACTGCGGGCGCATTATTTATTACGTGGAGCCTGTCCCAGCCCAGACAGGCGAATCTAACGGCCAAGGCGCCGAGGCAACGGCTTGAGACCTTCTCTGACGGTTGGATCCTTCGTGCCGGTCACTCCATCGCCTGTCACCACGCCAGAAGAAAGGCAGCCCCGGAGCGCGCTGTCCCATGGCCAAATCCTCTGAGGTTATAGCGCATATCGACGGCGCCTCCCGTGGAAACCCCGGCCCGGCGGCTTATGCCGTGGTCATGGAATCTTCCGAAGGCTCTAAACTTGCTGGATTTTCAGGATGTCTCGGCAGAGCCACTAATAACGTTGCCGAATACCAGGCTCTTCTCGCGGCCCTCGAATACGCTCTCAGCAACCATTACCTGCGGGTTCACGTGCATACGGATTCAGAGTTATTGGCGCGCCAAATCGAGGGCGTCTACAAGGTGAAGAGTCCGGGATTGAAGCCCCTGCAACAGCGGGCGCAGCAAATGATCGCCCGCCTGGAATCGTTCTCGATTCAGCATGTGCCGCGCGAACAGAATCACGAAGCCGATCGGCTCGCCAACGAGGCCCTGGACGGGGCGGCGCGAGGGTGGAAAAGGGACCGTGAAGAGGGGCAGGGGGACCTTGTTCAAGAGGTGTCGCCCGGTCTTGCCTCGAAAGTCGCCCCACCGTTGCGCGCCTCCGCCACCTTTCACAAAGGGCTCCTTGAACTCCACGGACTGCTTTCGCTTTTCGAAGGCGAAGTGGTGGATTTGGAAATCTACCGGAAGGAATGAACCAGGAGGTCTAATGTCACAACGAATGGTGAAATGTGTGAGGCTCGGCAAAGAGCTTCCAGGTCTCGAGGACATCCCGTGGAGCGGTGAACTGGGCCAGCGGATCTACGATCATGTCTCGCAAGAAGCCTGGAATCAGTGGGTGGACCATTTGAGGATGCTCATCAACGAGTATCGCCTGGCTCCCGCCACCAAGGAAGCTCAGGAATTCATCGCCGGGCAGATGGAACAGTTTTTCTTCGGCCAAGGGACGACTCCTCCTCCTGGATACAATCCAACTCAAGCATAGGAACCCGTGAGCACATCAAACCACTCTGCGCAAGCCCCGCCCCACCTCAAACGCGTCCTGACGCTGTGGGACCTGATTCTGTACGGGATCGTTTTGATCATGCCCATCGCGGCCGTGCCGCTGTTCGGCGTGGTCCAGAAACTCTCGGACGGGCATGCAGTCACGACGATTTTGCTGGCCATGGCAGCCATGCTGCTGACCGCCATTAGCTATGGCCGCATGGCAGCGGTCTATCCCTCCGCCGGCTCCGCTTACACTTATGTGGGTTACGGTCTGAACCCGCATCTGGGTTTTCTGGCCGGGTGGGCGATGATTCTCGATTACCTTCTCGTCCCGCTCATTTGCACCGTGTACGGCGCGTTGACCGTGCAGCGTCTGGTTCCCGAGATTCCCTACGTGGTCCTGGCCGCCGCCTTCGCCGGAACTATGACCCTGATCAACTTGCGCGGCATTCGCACCACGGCCCGAACCAATTTTGTGCTGGCGACCGTCATGAGCGCTGTCATCCTGGTCTTCATTGTCCTGGCCCTGCGCTTTCTCTTCCACCACCAAGGCTGGCACGGCGTCTTCTCGACTCAACCGTTTTACGACCCGACAACGTTCCGCGTCTCTTCCATTGCCGTGGGAACTTCGGTGGCCGCACTGACCTATATCGGATTCGATGGCATTACGACACTGGCGGAAGACGCGCTAAACCCGCGTCGGAACGTCCTGCTGGCGACTGTTGGCGTCTGTTTGTTTACGGGGATCTTCAGCGGCCTCCAGATTTACCTCGCCCAGCGCGTATGGCCTGACTACCACACGTTTCCGAACCTCGAGACGGCCTTCATGGATGTCACGCGGGTGGTGGGTGGGAACTTCCTGTTTCAAGCCCTGGCCGTGATCTTGATCCTTGCCAATCTGGGGTCCGGGTTAGCTGGGCAAGCGGGCGTATCGCGTCTGTTGTTCGGCATGGGCCGCGACAACGTTATCCCCCGGCGCTTCTTCGCTTACCTGGACCCCAAGCGAAACACTCCGAGCTTCAATATCGTGATAGTGGGCTTGATTGCCTTTCTGGGAGCTATTGTATTGAATTACGAGCGAGCGGCGGAGCTGATTAATTTCGGGGCCTTTCTCGCTTTTATGGGGGTCAACGCGGCGACCCTGCGGGTATTCTATTTGGCGCCTGAGGCCCGCGCCTCCAGGCGCTTGTTTAGGGACGCCGTTGCGCCCGTCGTGGGGATTCTCTTCTGCTTCGCCATCTGGGTGAGCTTGCCAACGCCGGCCAAGGTTGTGGGCGCCTGCTGGTTTATTGTGGGGACTGCCTACGATGCGGTCAAGACGCGCGGATTCAAGGAACGTCCCGTTCAGATCGATTTTCGAGAGCCCTGACGCCAGCACGAAGAGTATTGTTTGGAAGCATCCTAAAGACGCAGATATAATGGCGATTACTGGAAAGATATCCGGCGACAGCGCGAATATGAAAGCAGGCATCACTTCCGAAGACCCTTCGCTCGATGAAATTGTCCGACGCCTGGTAGCATCTTACCAGCCGCTTGAAGTGTACCTATTCGGATCCAAGGCCCGGGGGGACTCAGGACCTGATAGCGATTACGATTTGTTGGTGGTTGTTCCTGATGATGCCTCTCCGGAACGGAAGCGAAGCCGGCTGGCTTACGAGGTCCTGCGGGGCACAGGCCGGGCCGCCGACGTGCTCGTCTGCACGCGTTCTTACTTCGAGCCTCGACGGTCCCTTAAAGCTTCCCTCCCCGGCACGGTGTTGCGCGAAGGAAGGCTGCTGCATGGCGCCTGACGAAGCACGCGCAGAGGACGTTCGCACTTGGTTGCAGAAGGCCGCCCTCGATTTGCGCGCCGCAGAACACGGGATGTCCGCACGCGAGGGGTGCTTGCAGTCGGATGTTGTTTTCCATGCTCAGCAGGCGGCCGAGAAGGCCCTCAAGGCATTCCTGGCTTGGCATGATGTGCCGTTTCGAAAGACGCACAGTCTCGAAGAACTCGGCCGCGCGTGCGTCTCTATCGATGCCACGCTTGGCGCGATTGTCGATCGGGCTGCGCCGCTCACCGAGTACGCCTGGAGATTCCGCTATCCCGGCGAGCCCAGCGAGCCTTCGCGCGAGGAGGCGGATGAGGCGCTCAATACCGCTCGCGAGGTTTTTAAGGTGTTGGCCAGCCGTCTTCCGAAAAATGCCCAGCCGTGACCGAAACCCGCATAGGGGGGTGACGACGTGCACAGACTAAGACTTAGCTTGTGTTTGGGATTGCTGGTGTTGGGGGCGGGAGCGTCCCTGCCAGGGGCGACCCTCCGGGCCGGTGTGGCCAAGGTAGACATTACTCCGCCCGCAGGCATACCGCTGTGGGGCTACACGTTGCGGAACAGCACCGGAACACTCGACCCGCTGTACGCACGTGTTCTGGTGCTGGAAGTGGGAGATAAGCGGCTGGCCTTGGTGGCGCTCGACTTGGGTCGCTGTTTCGGCCACGATTCACTCCAACGATTGCGCGCGGCGGTGCGCCAGTCCAGCGGAATTACCTACCTGCTCGCGGCCGCCTCGCACACCCACTCCGGTCCGGTTGTCCAGGACACCTACCGCAATGGCATTCCGGCTTGGGAGCTGGCTGTTCTGGATAAGATCGCGCAAGCCGTTGCCGACGCTCACCAACACGCCGGCGAGGCTCGGCTCGGAATCGGCTACGGCGTTGCCTACATCGGCCACAATCGGCATCGGGCGAACCCGGACGGCACCGTCACTTGGTTTGAACGCAACCCCACCCAGATTCCTACCGCTCCTGTGGACCCTACCGTCGCGGTGCTGCGCGTGGATACGGCAGACGGGCGGCCGCTTGCGGTGCTCGTGAACTATGCCTGCCACCCAGTGGTGTTTGGCCGCGACAATACCCAATATTCCGCTGACTATCCGGGCGTCATGACCAAAACCGTCGAGGAGGCTCTGGGTGGCCAACCGCTCTGCTTCTTCCTACAGGGCGCGCCGGGGGACATCAATCCCTACTACGCCGTCACTCCTGTGAAGGAAGATGCCGTGCAAAGGCGCGATTGGACGGGCGCGAAGTTGGGCCAAGAGGCTGCGCGCGTGGCGAAAGAGATCCGCACGGAGGCGGTCCCTGAGCCGAGCCTGGATTTCGCCGAGGATATGCTCAACCTCCACTTCCGTTGGGACTCGGAGAAATTTCGCATGGCAGCTTCGCGCATCGCGGTATTGGACGCGTGCACATTCGATGCTTACGTTCCCTCCACCGAGCGCGAGCAACAGTTGCCGGTCGCGACGGTGCTGCTCAACCGGCGCATCGCGTTGATGAGCGTGCCTGGAGAGCCTTTCGTTGATTTTCAGATGAATTGGCGCGCGCGCTGCCCGGTCAGCGATTGCCTTTTCCTCGGCTACGCCAACGGTTATTTCGGCTATTTCCCCACCATTCGCGCCTCCACTGAGGGTGGCTACGGCGCGTCCGGCGACAGTACATGGATTGAGCCCGGGGCAGGGGAACGCATGGTGGATCATGCGGTGATCAAGGTGTACGACATGCTGGGCCTGTTTGCTGATATGCCTGAGGACCCTAAGCAGGACTTCACCGTCACCCGCCCCAGGCTGCAACCGGGCAGCAGCAGATGAAAACGGCGGTCCGCGAATTGCCCCGAAGGGGCAAACGATGAGTAGCCGTGGGTGCAGCCCACGGAGATGAGGCAAACGGAACCGAATCGGCCCCGAAGGGGCCGGACAACAGGTCAACCCCATTGGGGTTGACATAATACGCAATGCGATGTTGTCCGCAGGTTGAAACCTGCGGCTACTCACGGGAGGCCCCCTCCAGGGCCTCGAGGAGTAATCATGAAACAGCTTGCTGTGGTATTCGCCTTGATATTCCTTTTGGCGGGGGCAAGATCGTCAGCGCAGGAGACGGGGATCGAGTCGATGACCGGCAAGACGGTGCTCGTATTCACGCCCCATCCGGACGACGAGCTGTTCGGAGCCGGAGGGACCATCGCGCTGCTGAATCAGCACCATAATAAGGTATACATCGTCATCTACACCAATGATGACAAGGGCTCCTATGATACGGAGATGAGCTCGCAGAAGCTCGCGCGCATTCGCAGGGTTGAGGAGGAAGCATCGGAGACGGTGCTGGGGACCCCGAAAGAGAACATCGAGTGGATGGGCTATGACGATGGCATGCTGGAATATGCTCCTCAGCTGAAGCTCGTCGAGGAGGCGACGGCGATCATCCGTCGAATCCGCCCCGAGGTGCTTCTGAGCATCGATCCGGGGGAGTGGTACGCGCGCTGGCACAAGACGGACCATCGCATGGCCGCTCTTAGTACGCTGGATGCGGTTCGCGCGGCAGAGTTCTGGCTTTATTTTCCCAACCAGCGCCTCGAGCGGCACCTCGAATCCTACGCTGTACCCATGACGTATTTCTATTACACTACACCGCAGGAGGCCAACTACTGGGTCAACATCGACTCCGTGACCCAGTTGAAGTTCGAAGCACTAAGTAAGCATGTGAGCCAGTTTGAGCCCTCCATCCACAAGTACCGTCCCGACTGGGACCCTTCCGACCTTGCCAGGCTCGAGAAGGGATTGATGAGTCACCAGCCCAAGAAGGACGGCCACTACGTGGAAGCGTTCCGAAAGGCCAAAAGCTTCAATGAGATGTAGCACGTGGTTGTAGGGGCGGCCCTTGTGGCCGCCCTGTCGTAGGGGTACTCCGCAGGGCGGCCACAAGGGCCGCCCCTACACATTTTAGGAGGTCTACATATGGGAAAGCTTGCCATCACGGGTGGAAAACCCGTCCGGACAAAGCCCTTTGCTCCCTGGCCGGTATACGACCACAAGGAAGAACGGGCGATTCAACAGGTTCTCAAGAGCCGCAACTGGGGTGGCTATCCCTTCCCCAACGAGCACGCGAACAACTTCGCGCAACGCTTCGCTAAATTCCACGGCGCCAAATACGGTCTGGCGGTAGCCAACGGGACGGTGGCAATCGAGGTCGCCTTAAAGTCGGTGGGGCTCCAGCCGGGGGATGAAGTCATCGTTCCGGCGTACACCTGGGAAGGCACCGTGGGCCCGATACTTCAGCTCAATGCTGTTCCCGTTTTCGTTGATATCGACCCCTCAACTTATTGCCTCGACGCCCGTTTGATTGAGAAAGCGATTACCGACAAGACGCGAGTTATTCTGCCCGTCCACCTGGCCATGAGCTTTGCGGACCTCGATGCCATCGGGCGTCTCGCCCGGCGCCACCACCTGCTGGTGATCGAGGATTGCGCCCATGCGCATGGAGGACAGTGGAAAAAGAAGGGAGCCGGGGCGACGGGAAACATGGGTTGTTTCAGTTTCCAGTCGAGCAAGTTGATGACTGCGGGCGAAGGCGGCGCGGTGATTACCAGCAAGCTGGAGTTTTTGGAGCGCGCGCAATCTTACGTCAACTGCGGGCGCGCCAGTGAAACGGATAAGTTTGCTCACCGCATGATCGGATTCAACTACCGCATGACGGAATTTCAGGCTGCCATCCTCGAAGTCCAGCTCGATCGTTTGGCGCGCCAAGCCTCCATCCGGCAGCGCAACATGGAATACTTTGAGAGCCGCATCGGGGGGACGGCCGGGCTTGCCCTGCTGAAACGAGACTCTCGTATCACCCGCGTGGCGGCTTATCAATACGTCTTTAAGTTTCTTCCGGAACACTTTGAGGGAATTCCGCGCGCGGCTTTCCTGGGAGCTCTCGAGATGGAAGGGACTCCCTGCGACGGGTTGTTTTACGAGCCGGTGTACAAGAGCGCCCTGTTCCCGGTTAAGGCGGCGGACTATCCGGCGCTGTCCTGGGGGAGGAAGCAACCTATCGACTTGCGCAGCCTCTACAATTGTCCCGTCTCCGAACGAGCTGCCTACGAGGAGTCCGTCTGGCTGCCCCACCACATTTTCCTCGGCAGCCGGAAGGATGTGGACGATATCGCCGATGGCGTAATCAAGGTTTGTGAGAACCTCCAGGAAGTTCGAGGACTCCAACACCCCGCTATTGAGACCAAGCAGATGAGCAGGGCGGAGCGCCCCAGAGTGGAAAAACGGCAATACTGAGCCGCCTACGATTCTGTCATCGTGAGAGTGTCTGTCATCCTGAGCGAAGCGAAGGATCACCGCAGTTCGCTCTTTGGCGGCAACCTTGGCTCGATTTGTTTCGCAAAGTGCAAGCCGAGGCAATCGACGCTGCTACCCTTATCGGCACGATAACAAACTGCCGGGATGCTTCCCTTCGCTCAGCATGACAGTGGCCGCGTGCTGAGTGACCTTTATACGGCGGGCTGCTACTACGTGTCATTCTGAGCCCCGATTTGTCGGGGCGAAGATTCTCCGCAGTTGTTCTTTTCGTACCAAGCCTCGCTCAAGGCTCTCCATGCATGATTTACTGAAAGGATTAAGGCAACTTTCTTCGCACCCAACCATCCTTTAATCTGCTTCTCCCGTTGAATCGCGGAGCGGACGTCGCCACAGCTCTCGTAATAGACGAGGCGGCTGAGGTTGTATTTTTGTGTAAAGCCGGGGAGGAGTTTGTGCTTGTGTTCATAAACCCGGCGCTCCAGGTTGTTGGTCACACCTGTGTAGAGCGTGCGAGAGTTGTTGGTCATGATGTAAACGTAATACGTCTTCATTCGGACCCTGCGCTGAGCTCGGGATGATAGCCTGTTCTGGTTACCATGGCAAACTCGCCAACAGAGGTCATTCTGAACCCGTCAGCCGACGGGCGAAGAATCTCCGCAGTTGTCCTCTTTGCCCAGTGGCAACGTCCAAACTGCCGGGATCCTTTGCTTCGCTCAGGATGACAAGCTTGGACGCCTGCGCCGCCCTCGAAGCAAAGGGGCAGCTCCAATTTCGGAGTTCGGGTTTAAGGACGTTGGCTCGACGGCCAGGCCCGGCGAGGCGGAGGAGCCGGAGGTCTCCTTCACGGAGTCCATGCAGTTTTTTCAGCGTCCTGCTAAGATGGAAATGCAGAGGAGAATCGAGGAAGGCAGGGCCGGCCAAGGGCTGAGTTTGTTGGAACCGGCTTCTGCTGAAAACGCGCCGCAGGATTCAGGAGGTTTATGAAACTCAACACAGGCTTTGCCTCAAAATGCTGGCTGGTTGGAGCGGGCTTGCTTGTTTCGTCTCTCGCCTATCAAGCTGCTGTCCCGGCGGCTGATGGGTCAGCAATTTTCAAGCAGAATTGCATGATGTGTCACGGTGCTGACGGAAAGGGATTTGCCGCCCTCAAAACTCCGGACTTCACCGACCCCAAATGGCAGTCTTCCGTTAAAGACAAGGACATGAGGGCAGTCATCAAGAATGGCAAGAAAGGGACGGCGATGGTGGCTTTTGGCGACAAGCTTAATGACGACAAGATCTCCGCCGTCATTGCTTACATCCGCTCGCTGAAGAAGAAATAGGATTCAGGATGCGGGACTCAGGAGCCAGGTGCTACGGGGGGAACAATTCTGAATTATGAATTCTGAATGCTGAATTGTCTCCTTTATTGTCCCCACTGGCGGCTGTCTTCTGCTCACTGCGTGCTGCATACCTTCTGCCTGACGGGGGACGGGGAAGAACAGCCGGCAATAAGCGGTAAGCGGCAGGCAGTGGGCAATTCATAATTCACAATTGCCCCACTCCCCAGCCGCCGATCGTTGACTCCCGAATCCCGCTTTCTGTTTCTTTCCCCTGAATCCTGACTGCTGGATCCTGCCCTTCCTACGTGTGCTCGCCTCCGGCCAACTCGCGCACGATGTCGCCGACAAATGCTTTGGCATCACCAAAGAGCATCAGTGTCTTGTCTAGGTAATAGAGCGGATTATCGATGCCGGCAAACCCCGGGCTCAAGCTGCGCTTGATCACCATGACGGTGCGCGCCTTGTCCACTTCCAAAATAGGCATGCCGTAGATAGGGCTGCCCTGATCGGTCTTCGCGGCGGGGTTAGTCACATCGTTGGCTCCGATCACCAGTGCCACGTCGGTCTGCGGGAACTCGGGATTGGAGGCGTCCATATCCATCAACCTATCGTAGGGGATGTCAGCTTCGGCCAGCAGGACGTTCATGTGTCCGGGCATGCGTCCCGCCACGGGGTGAATGCCGAACTTCACATCCACGCCCCGTTTGCTGAGGGCATCATACAGTTCCCTGACCTTGTGTTGCGCCTGCGCAACCGCCATACCGTAGCCAGGAACGATTATTACGGAGTTAGCTGCCGCGAGAATGGCGGCGGCTTCTTCCGGTGTGGCGCTGTGCACCGTCCGCTCTTCCTTCTCTCCGCGGGCGGAAACCTGGACCTTGCCGAAGGCCCCAAACATCACGTTCGTAAAAGACCGGTTCATGGCCTTGCACATGATCACGGAAAGGATGAAACCGGAAGAACCATCGAGCGCTCCAGCAACGACTAGGACCTTGTTGTTGAGCACGAAGCCCAACAGCGCCGCCGAAAGACCAGCGTAAGAGTTCAGGAGGGAAATGACAGTCGGCATGTCGGCTCCGCCGATCGGGGTCACCAGCAGCACGCCGAAAACCAGCGAGACACCCACCATCACTGGGAAAAGCCGCGAGAACTCGGGATGAACAATTAGCCAGAGCGCGATCACAATGGCGCCGCCGAGCACCGAAAGGCTGACGAAGTTCTGCCCCTTGTAAGTAATGGGACGTTGCGGCAGGACTTCCTGGAGCTTCCCCGCCGCGATCAAGCTTCCGGTAAAAGTGAGCGACCCGATGATCACTTCCAGTGAGATCTCCAGCATGTCAAACTTGGTGAGGTGAGGAATGCGGACGTAGTACTCGGCGATGCCAATCATCGCCGCCGCCAGCGCCCCAAAAGCGTGGCTCAGGGCGGTCCGCTGAGGCACGGCGGTCATATGGACCATGCCTAGTGGAATGCCCACGATCGCCCCTACCACCAGCGCTACGATGATCCATTTGTATTGGATGATTTCGTAGTTGCAGAGTGTGGCGACCACCGCCAAGACTGCCCCAATCTCTCCCGCAAGCACGCCGCGCCGCGCGCTCGCCGGCGAACTCAACCACTTGAGCGCCAGGATGAATAGGGCCACGGCTACAATGTAGGCAAAATCAATGAGCTGTTGCGCAGTGAGGGGATTCATGGCTTTTTAGTCCTGCTGAGTTTGAACATGCGCAGCATGCGGTCGGTAATCAGGAAGCCGCCGACCATGTTGCTGAAGGAAGCGGCGACGGCCACCGATCCGAGGACGGTGGAAAGCGTGCTTTCATGCCGGCCGGCAATGATGATGGCGGCGACCACCACAATCGCGTCGAGCGCGTTGGTTAGAGACATGAGCGGCGTGTGCAGTAACGGCGAGACGCGCCGGATCACTTCAAATCCGATGAAGCCCGCCAGAATGAACACATAGAGGCTGTTGATGAAATTCGAGGTCACGATTTTCTCCTACTGAGCGATCTTCACCGGGAGGGAAAAGAATTCCCGCACCCGCGCGTTGACCACCTCACCCCCCTGTGTCACGAGGGTTTCGCGGGTGATCTCGTCCCCGGTGTCGATCTCAATCTTCTTGTCTTTGGTCAGGTGAAGAAGAAACGCCGCGGCGTTTCGAGCGTACATCTGGCTGGCATGATAGGGAACGGAGCTCGCCAGGTTGATGTAACCGATGATGGTAACGTCATGCTCGACGACGACTTGGCCTGGCTGAGTGAGTTCGCAATTCCCACCCCTCTCGCCCGCCACGTCCACGATGACCGATCCGGGGGCCATTTTCTCCACCATATCGCGCGTCACCAGCACCGGCGCCTTTCTGCCGGGGATTACCGCCGCTGTAATCACTACATCGCTCTCGGCCACCACGCGGCTGAGTAGCTCCCGCTGGCGCTGATAAAACGACTCGTCTTGCGCCCGTGCGTAGCCACGGGAATCCTGGGCATCCTTGGCCTCGACGGGAAGTTCTACAAAGCGCCCTCCCAGGCTATGCACCTGCTCCTTGGCCGCAGGCCGCATATCATAGGCAGAGGTGACGGCGCCTAACCTCCGTGCCGTGGCAATGGCCTGAAGGCCTGCCACACCGGCGCCGATGATGAATACGCGCGCCGGAGTGATGGTTCCTGCAGCCGTGGTGAGCATGGGGAAAAACCGCGGAAGCCTGTCCGCAGCCAGCAGCACCGCCTTGTAACCGCAGATGGTCGCCATGGAGGAAAGAGCGTCCATGCTCTGGGCGCGCGTGGTGCGCGGCATGAGCTCGATGGAAAAGGCCGCGACGCCCGTGGACGCAACTTCCTGAACAATTTCCGCCGACCCCAGAGGGCGCAGAAATCCGATAAGCAGTTGGCCGGGTCGAAGCAGAGGCATGTCGGCCTTGCCTGTTACGTCGTTCGATCCGTAGCAGAGCACTTGGAGCACGACATCGGCGGCTTTGAACACCTCGGCCCGCTGTGCGACAATCTCGCCGCCCTTCCCGGCGTATTCTGCATCCGGGTAGCCGGCGCCAGCTCCGGCGCCCGACTCAACCACCACCTCAAAACCCGCTTTGAGCAAACTCGGAATTACCGCGGGCACCAGCGCCACACGCCGCTCCCCGGGAAAGCTCTCCTTAGGAACCCCGACGATCATGAAGCCTCCTCCACATTCCCTTTTGGCTTCCTGAACTTCTACCGCTTACTCTTGCGCCCCGACTCTTACCCTTTTTCTTGTCTCTCTCAGATTTTCAAACAATTGTGAGGGACACTGCAAGGATTTTCTTAAAGGAAGCTGTTCCACAGTGGCCAGTTCTTGCTGGCGATCCCGCAGGCGGCGGGGAGCACTGGTGTCCTTGGATTAAGCTTGCCTATCCGTTCAGCATTCCTAACGCATACGGCACGAACTAAAAACACCAAATCCGCAATTCCCCAATCCACTGCCCAGCAGCTTGCCAGCCTCGTCAAATATGGACACATTGCCTCTTGACAATTCCCCGCCGCAGTGATAGCCTACATGTGTGAACAGCCTGGCCCGCGGGGAAGGCCTTTCCCCGCTAATCTAACACCCCGTCCCAGGAGGAACCATGTCCTTATGCAAAGCACCCCATCTTACGCCCGAACTGCTCGTCGCCACGCGCCAGAATGCCCAGCATTCCACGGGACCGCGTAGCGCCGCCGCCAAGATGAGACTGCGGAAGGAATCTACCTACCCTACTGCCGCTCCTGCTGGTCAGGAGGTTGGCGCGAGGATGGAGAACATGGAGGGGCCCCCCGGCAGCGCCAGTGTTTCTCATAGCTCACAGAGTGTGGAGGCAGTCGAGAACTTAAAAGTGAAGGAGCGACGCGGGAATGTCATTGAAAACAAAGGATCGGAGTTCGAGAGGCCGGGGCGAGCCGGGAATGTTATAGAAAACAAAGGTAGTTACGCTAAAAATGCAGGAATGTAGCTGAAAACAAAGGGTGTTATTGGAAACGCAGAGTTACACGCGACGAGCATTTCCTCCGTGAATACCATGACGGTGCCGAGGGAGCCGTACAGCGGTGAGATCGGTTAGTTCCCTGGGCTCAGCAAGCCTGTGTTAGGCCGCTTCGAGGGCGGATTAGGTCTTTGCCACTTCTTCGGTGATGTACTGCAAGCGGTCCCAATCGGCGTCCGCGGTCACCATATCGCTGACGCCGAGGATGAAATGGCTCTCACCCTCATAGCGTTCGATCAACTGAGCGATTGAATGGCGAAACTCGTCCTCGGGAGTGCTGGTAGAGCAGAGCAAGGTCGAGGGAATTCCACCCCAGATCGTGATGCGGTCCGCAAAGGCGGCGCGAATCTCTTCCAGCCGGCAGCGGGTCATAGGATAGGGACACACCGAGTCAGCGATGTCGAATCCGGCGCGCAGGTACAAAGCCAGCAGTTGCTTGTTCTCGCCATCGGTATGGGTCATCAAGTATTTGCCTTTGCTATGCAGCAGGCTCGCGTAATCGCGCAAAGCAGGGAGAATGTACTTCTCGAAGAAGACGGGGTAGGTGATCGAGTCGTCGTAGTTGGCGCCGAGGAAAACCACCTCGGCGGGGGAGTCCGCCCCGATTTGCTTGAGATTTTCGTAAAGGGGTTCCATTTGCTCGGCCAGCCGTTGGACTCTCTCCGGGTAGTCATGGAGAGCATAGAAAAACTGCTCGAGCGGCATCAGTTCTTTCATGATGTGATGAACGGGGCTGGCCGTTCCAAGCAGATAACCGACCGTGAGCCCCCGTTCGCCAACCTCATCGCGTCGCCTGAGAAGGCCTTCCGGCTGGGGCTCGATTTTGAGGTGCGAGAAAATATAGCCGGCCACATCGAAATCGCGCGGCTGGCGAAGGGCGTGCTCGACAATCCAGGACATAGATGCGCCCGCGTCAAGCATTTCCTCGGTGAATACCGTAACGGTGCGGAGGGAGCCGAGCGGCGTGTGATATTCGACGACGGTTTCCTGGCCACAGCGGCTGACGCGACGGTCGACATCCTGGAGAATCACGCGATACGGTAGTACCGGGAGATGAAAGATGCCCAGCGCCCGGTCAAGCATGGCGGCATCGTTCGTGGAGTCGGTGAAATCGGGTATCGAGGAGTAACACCCCACCCCCAGCCGGTCCGTGATCTCCGTGAGGGTAAGGAACGTAAGTTGGAGGGCAGCGTTCCATGGCGCAGGCGTGCGCGATGCCAAAACTCCAGACGTGGAACCCAGGGCAGCCGGTCAGGCGCCTCATCACGGATGGCCGCCAAAATTCGTTCCCGATGGGTCATGATTATGCTCCCTCGCAATGCGAATTGTAGTATAAATCTTCAGTCTCATGAGTAACAACCCGGACCAGCGGAAATGCGGGCGCGCTAGGGTTTTCACTACACTTCGATCCATGAACGCCCAGCGAGGTAAAGCAGGCAGGTTTCGCGCACCATGCCAGGAGGATCACCGGTATGAAACGAGCTCGGCCATATTCTTTATTCTTGTGTTTTGTTGTAGCGGCATCATGGTTTCAGGCGCGGGCACAGGTGAAGGCTGCAAGTGACAAGCCAACCTCGGAAGCGACCCGCTTGAGCCTCGATGGCCAGTGGAAGCTCTTTTACTTTCCTCAAGGAAAATATCAAATTACCCACCCCGACCAACTTCGGACCCAAGGCCTGGCTTGGATCGAAGCTTCCGTGCCCGGAAACGTTGAGCTCGACCTGTCGAGGAAGGGCGAGTTACCCGCGGACCTGTTCTTCGCCGATAACCTCGCGAAGTTGAAGCCCTACGAGCTGTACGAGTGGTGGTACCAGCGCGAGTTTCCAACACCGGCGGGGATTGCCGGACGGCGGGTGGAACTTCGCTTCGGGGGCGTAGATTGTCTCGCCACCTATTGGCTAAACGGGAAGGAATTGGGGGCTTCGTCGGACGCATTGGTTGAGCAGCATTTCGACGTGACAGGGAAATTGAACTCGGCTGGGCCAAACATATTGACGGTCAGGTTAAAGTCGCCCGTCATCGAGGCAGCCGGCAAGCAATATGACCCGGCCTACACCATTAATGCCGGCCGCACGAATCAAGAGGCGATCTGGATAAGGAAGGCTGCGCATTCCTACGGATGGGACATCATGCCGCGGGCGGTTTCGGCGGGCCTCTGGCGTCCGGTGGAACTCATCGTCCATTCCAAGCACGAAATCACGGATATGTATTTCACGACTCTCTCTGCTGAGCCGGGCCATGCCACGCTGGCGGTTTCCTACGAACTCACCACGGATCTCGCGCTGCTTCCCCAGCTCCGGCTGCGAGTGCAGGGCCGCTGCGGCGAATCCACTTTCACCTATGTCCACAAAGTGGAGTTCACCGCGGGACGGTTCCTTATCGAGGTGCCGAACCCCTCGTTATGGTGGCCCAGGGGCTACGGCGATCCCAGTCTCTTCAAGGTGACGACCCAGCTCTTGCAGGACGACAAAGTGCTGGCATCGCGCCAGGACTCGGTGGGAATCCGCAAACTGGAGTTGATTCGGACGGAGACGACAAGTATCGAGAAGCCCGGCCAGTTCCTTTTCAAGGTCAACGGGGTGCCGATCTTGGTCAAGGGTTCCAATTGGGTGCCTGCGGATGCATTTCATAGCCGCGACGCCGGGCGCTATGAGAAGATTCTCGCCTTGTTCGTCGACCTGGGATGCAACTTCTTGCGAAGCTGGGGAGGGAATGTTTACGAAGACGATGCCTTTTTTGATATCTGCGACCGGAACGGGATCATGGTGTGGCAGGATTTTGCCATGGCTTGCGCGATTTACCCGCAGACACCGGAGTTTCTGGAAGTTATGAGGCAGGAGGCCATATCGGTGGTGAGAAAGTTGCGCAACCATCCCTCCCTCGCTCTCTGGTCAGGAGACAATGAAGTGGACGAATCCTACTTTTTCTCAGGGCTGGATCCTGCGCACAACAAGATTACACGAGAGGTCCTGCCGCAAGTGGTCTTCCAGTGCGATCCTTATCGGCCTTATCTTCCCAGCTCTCCCTACATGTCCCCGGAAGTCGTTGCCACTGGACAAACGAAGCTCATGCCCGAAGACCATTTGTGGGGCCCGAGAGATTACTTCAAGAGCTCTTATTACACGGAACACACAGCTCATTTCGTGAGCGAGATCGGTTACCACGGTTGTCCCGGTCTATCCTCGATCAGACGTTTCGTCGACGAGCACCACGTGTGGCCCTGGCAAGATAATCCCCAATGGGTCTTTCACTCCACCGACATGATGGGAAATCCGTACCGCATCAACTTGATGGCCAACCAGGTGAAAGAACTTTTTGGCGCGCTTCCGGACAACATTGAAGACTATATTCTGGCTTCCCAGGTCTCCCAGGCCGAAGCGAAAAAGTTCTTCGTCGAGATGACACGCTTGAAAAAGTGGCAGAGCACCGGCCTGATCTGGTGGAACGTCATGGACGGCTGGCCGCAATTCTCTGACGCCATCGTGGACTATTACTTCAACAAGAAGCTCGCCTATTACTACATTCGCCGGGTGCAGCAACCCGTCTGCGTCATGGTGGATGAGCCCCAAGGCTGGCACGTCAGGGTGGTGGTCGGCAATGATTCCAGGGAAGACGCCAGCGGCCATTACCGCGTCTGGGACGCGGACTCCGGAGAGACTCTGCTGGAAGGGGACTACACCGCGAAGGCTAATGCAAACCTGGAAGTGGGCGTCATCCCCATAGGCGCTAGAATAAGGTGTGTTCAAATGGCCCCGCAGGGGCCTACTCTGAATAGCCGCAGGTTTTAACCTGCGGATAACCAGGAACATACAGAATCAGGCAACCCCAGCGGGGTTGA
>Ga0182011_10000603_pt1 | contig 31415 bp, 21 predicted proteins | sample 711E1DmetaG_FD_120481 | JGI IMG/M metagenome (GOLD analysis project Ga0182011, IMG submission 120481) | Permafrost microbial communities from Stordalen Mire, Sweden - 711E1D metaG | ecosystem: Environmental > Terrestrial > Soil > Wetlands > Permafrost | place: Sweden: Stordalen | collected...
ATGAGATGACGGTAGCGCATGTGCTTGGCAACCCTGACTTGGCGGTTTGGATTCCAAGATGCTACCCCATCTCGTCCTCTCCCCGCTCAGATTCCCCGTTGCACTTCGCTGTTGAATCCGCCGAACGAACTGTCCTGCGCTGGATGCGGAAAGTGCCGAGGAGTCCTGAGCCTGCAAAGCGATGGGCTGCGTTTCTGAACAATCATCGTGAGGTCATCGCTGCGATGGATTTCTTCACTGTGCCGACGCTGACCTTTGGCGTTCTCTATTACTTCTTCGTCATCACGCATGACCGACGGCGAATTCTTTGTTGCAATGTGATTAAGCATCCAACCAGCGCGTGGGTCTCGCAGCAGTTGCGCGAAGCGTTCCCGTATGACGCGGTTCCCCAGTATCTGATCTTTGATCGCGGCACACAGTTCAAGGAAGATGTCATCGAGACCATAAAGAGTTTCGGCATTCAGCCCAAGCGGACCAGCTTCAGAAGTCCGTGGCAAAACGGCGTTGCGGAGCGCTGGGTCGGCAACTGCCGCAGGGATTTGCTCGGCCATGTGATCGTGTTCAACGAACGGCATTTGAAACGATTGATGACGGATTACATCCGCTATTATCACGACGACCGAACTCATCTTGGATTGAAGAAGGGAACTCCGGCGGGACGTGAAGCCGAGATTAATCCCAGTGCAGGTCGCAAGGTTATTTCCATGCCAAGGCTCGGCGGCCTGCATCATCGCTATGATCTGGCTGCCTAAGCTTTCGCGGCGGACATCTTTCAATGAAGTTGACGAAAAACCACGGGAGAACTGTGCCCGCTGACTCGTGGCATCGGTTCCAACACCGCTTCGATGGTTTTCCATCGTCACCAATCAAGCCCTCACCAGTCGAAAATTCCTGCAAAACCTGACTCCGAATTCATTCATCATGCCCATTTTGCCCCCGGTGACATTTTGGCGAACCACACCAAGCAAAAGAGCCATCAATTCCGATGGCTCTTTTGCCTTCTTAACTGTACGTTGTTAGAGTTTTACGACTAGGTTCCGAAGCCTCCATACAACATCATTCCATTATGACAATGATGTCTATGCTGATTGCTTCTAATTTTGCCCTCCATCGCTGCTGACGGTCGGCGTGTTAGAGGCATGGTCTGATGGCTTCAAATAATGGTCATACCATGCGATATAGCGTTCGTATCGGTCGCGGATAAATTTCTGGTCAGTAAACCCGTGGTTCTGGTTGGGATAGACTAACAGTTCAGTGGGGACTTCCAGAGTTTTCAGCGCCTGATAGAGTTGCTCCCCACCAATAACCGGGACGTTTGAGTCATTCAATCCACCCACGAACAGCGTGGGCGTTTTGATCCTGTCTGCGTGAAAGAATGGATAGGAGATCTTCAGCCACAGATCCGTATTCTTCCAAGGTGGACCAAACTCATTGTCGTAGAGGTAGGTATACTCGTCGTGACCGTAGAGTGAGATATGGTTGGCGCTGCCAGCTCCGCTGATAGCCGCTTTGAAGCGCGTGGAACTGGTAATGACGTAGTCGGTCAGGACACCGCCATAGCTCCAGCCTCCAAGGCCAAGACGCTCCGGATCGGCAAGGCCTGAGTTGACCAGAAAGTCAGCTCCTGCCAGAACGTCGTCGACCTCCTTGTGTCCCCAGTCCTGATAGATAGCCTGAGTCCACGCAGCACCGCGCCCCGTGCTTCCACGATAGTTGACCGAGAGCACAAGGTAGCCTTGTGCGGCGAACCACTGATGCTCGAAATTGAAGCTATGTTCATCCTGCGCAGTGGGCCCGCCGTGGATGCGGATCAGCGCCGGATACTTGATGGAGGGATCGTAGTTAGGCGGCTTGACGAGTAGACCGTGAACTTCGACGCCGTCGGTACTCTTGAAGGCAACCGCTTCTGTCTTGCCGAGCTTCAACTCTTTGAATAGCGCTTCATTGACATTGACCAGAGGACGGAACGTCTGACCTTCCCACGCGTAGATCTCGGCCGGATGATAATCATCGCCCTTGGTGACGACGACATGGCCTGCCTTCTCCTGCCAGCTTCCGATAACAACTGGAGGTGGTAGGAGCTTTTCAATGGTTCCGCCGTTGGCCGGAACGCGCGCCGGATAGGTGGACTGGTCGTCGGCCACAAGAAACTTGATCCACTTGCCGTCGTCTGAATACTCTGGCCGGTTAACGCTGCGATCAAGCGACTCCGTGAGGACTTTGCGTTCTCCTCCTGCGGATGGGACGATTGCAAGACGAGTAGAATTGTGAAAATTATACTTTGTCTCACTGCCCACGGTGTAGGCGATGGTCTTGTCGTCCTTGCTCCAAATAATTCCCTGCCCTACGGATTCATCGTGAGTAATCTGGTGTAGTGGAGCGTTGGGTTGTGCGTCAGCGACATAGATCTGCGAATTGCGTGTGCGATCCGGATCTTTGTCGCGGTTGCTGGTGAAGGCGATCTTCGTGCCATCATGCGACCAGGTTGGAGTTCCTTCATCAACATCTTTGCGATCATCTAGCGGCTCAATCTTGCCAGTAGCTATGGTGTAGATGTAAACGCGAGCATGGTCGTCGTTGCCAATGAATCCAAGGCCTACGTCACGCTTGAAACCATAGCGATCTTCGACAAATGGCTTCTGCTCTTGCTGGGCGCCTTCGCCCGCCGGAGCCGCCGCGCCGCGCCGTCGACCGCCACCACCACCTGCACCCTCGTCAGCCTCTTCGTTTTTCTGATTTTCGTTATAGATAAAGGCGATCTTCTTGCCATCGGGAGACCAAGCGTAATTACGGAAGCGGCTTTTGAGCGCCGTGATCTGTTGCGGTTCGCCAGCGCGGTGGGGATCGATGACCCACAGTTGAGATCCTTTGGCCGGACCGGGTCGCGAGGAAACGAAGGAGATCTTGCCGTCGGGGGTCCAGCGGACATCGCTGAAGCTGTCGCGCGACGCGATCAGTTGAATGTCCTGCTTGCCATCCCAACTGATTTCCCGTAGCTCGGTGTCGCGGTGATCGGCTTCTTTGTTGTAGGTGGACAGGGAGTAAAGAACCCACTGTCCATCCGGCGAGATTTCTGGACTTCCAGCGGAGTTGATCCGTTGTAGGTCATCGAGTTGTAGCGTTCGCTGCGCGTTGGCGCTAAATACAAAGGCGGCCAACACGAGCGGCAAAGCAAAAAATGCTCTCCGCATCCTGTTTCTCCTTTAGAGTGGTACGGCGCGCCTTTTTTAGGGACGCGCCGCGGGTTAGAGTGTCGTTGAATTTAGGACGGAGTGAGAATCAGAACCGAATTCTACCCGCGAACTGTAACTGACGCGCCGTACTCGACGTGGTGCTGATAGTTCCGAACGTTCCTACGTTCGTCGTTGAGGTTGTAGCTAGGCTGCCGCTAGGATTGCCTAGGCTCGGATGGTTCAGCACATTGAAGGCTTCAAAACGTAGTTGCGCGGTAATGCGTTCTGCTATTTTGAAGTTCCTAAAGAGGCCTGCGTCGAGATTTAAGTCTCCAGGGCCTCGTACGTTATTGCGACGCGTGTTGCCGTAAGCATAGACACTAGCTCCGGCAGGGTTAACGGCTTGGTAAGCAGAAGTGTTGAACCATTGTTTTACCGTATGTGGAGCGTTTTTGTTGGCGTTAGCAATCACCTGGAACGGACGATTGCTTGTTCCCGTGTTGGAAACATCCACACTGGTTGTAATGTTTACAGGGGAACCTGTATCCGTTGAGAAGATCGCAGTAGTCTCCCAGCCACTGATAATATTGCGAACGACCGGATTCGTATTTGCGAAGAATGCCCGACCTTTTCCAAAGGGAAGCTCATCGATGAATGTTGCGACGTAGCGCAACTTGACATCAAAGCTAGACGGCCCCCATTCAGACTTAAGGTCTTGGTAGTTCTGCGGCGACGTACCCGAGGATGCGGTAGTCCCAGTATCAAGCGACTTGGACCACGTGAGGAACGATACGAAGGATAAGCCGTTGGAATAACGGCGCTCCGCCTTGACCGCGAGCGAGTTATAGCTGGAAGTACCGACGTCATTGAGCCAGGTAACTGCACCCCAGAGTGGATACGGAGTTCTTGACTGAATGGTGCCAGAGCCAGGCTGTGCCTGATTGATGTTGTAGCGCAGCGGCAAGTGTGTGCCGTTGGAGCCAAGATAGCTGACATCAATAAGCAGGTTATGGATCACTTCATGCTGAATCCCTAAGCTCCACTGCTGCCGGTACGGCGTTGGCAAGTTCGGGTTGATGCCAAACGGAGTAATGCCGCCAGTAGAGGTATTCGCCGGGAAGGGATTCGACAAGTTGATCTGGCTGCTCGAAGAACCGGTATAGCTCTTGATGAGAATGTAGGGTGGCCCGAGCCCGTAGTTCTGGTACTCGCCATTGCCCACCACCAACTGATCGTAGTAGATGCCATAGCCGCCACGCAGCACGGCCTTGTCATTCAGGAACCGGTAGTCGAAGCCGACGCGCGGCCCAAAGTTCCACTTAGGCTGTTTGTAGATGGTATTGCCAAGGTTCGCGGTTCCAACGTTGACCAGGTTGCCTGTGGTGTTAACGCTCCACCGGTTTCCCTGTCCGTCAAGTAGCGTGCCATCGTTCGGGTCAAAAGTCCCGAGCTTGTTGTCGCTCTCCTTCTGTGGCACATAGGCTTCATAGCGCAGGCCGTAGTTGAGTGTCAGATCTTTCCTGATACTCCACTGATCCTGTGCGTAAAACCCTGCGGCGCTGGTCTTCGGATGTTGGTTTGGATCTCCGTAAGAGAAGGTGCTGGTGCGCACACCACCGATCAGGTAGTCGGCGAATGCGTTGCCGGTGTACTGGGTAGTAAAGCTGAAAGCGCCAGTCCCGTCAGTAACGAAGAAGGAGTGCTTGTAGAAGTGCTCAATATCGGTGCCGACCTTGATGGCATGTTTTCCATGGTTCCAGCTCAGCGAGTCGATATAGTTGAAGGTATTGTCCCAGCGAGACTGCGGCAAGTTAGTCGCAGTTCCGAAGGAAGTGTAGCCAGAGATACTGACATAGGGTACCCCGCCCGTCTGAGGCGTTGTGACAGCTACACCATTAGTTCCACCCTGCGGAATTCCAACCGCAGATGAAACATCACCCAGAGAGTTCGCCTCGGCAATATTGAGTGCAACCCAGCGATTATATCCAACACGCAGCTCATTGATGAGATTCGGATTGAATACATGATCTTCCGTAATCGCCAGAATCTGATCCCGCGACGGAGCAGTCGTGCCATACAACGGAAATGTCCCAGGTGTAAAGACGTGGCTGTTGTATAGCTCGTAGGTCGCGTACAGGTTGTCCTTTGACGTGAGTACTTGATCCACGCGGATCGAGTACTCATTTGTATTCGTCGTGGTGTTCGCCGTGCGGGTGTAGTTGTTCAAAGTTTGCGTTCTATCAGTGGCAGTGGCAGGAGGTAAATAGTTCAGAAGCAGGCTACTAGTGGTGTTGATATAGGTTGTAGGAATATATGTGGTTGCCCCAGCATAAGTTCCCGTACTGGTTGTGGTGCCAGGAATAGTAGCTGGCAGCGTGATGGGGTTCGGGTTGGTTTTTGTAACCAAATCCGTAAAGATTCCGCGACGTTCCAGATCCGTCGGCACGGTAGCTGTATATGTAGTGTCCTTGGCAGAACGCAGCCCCTCGTAAGCCCCAAAGAAGAACGTCTTGTTCTTCCGTATAGGACCGCCCAAAGATCCTCCGAACTGATTCTGCGAGAACGGAGGCAGAGCTGCGGCACTGAAGTAGTTCCGAGCATCCGTCGCTGAGTTTCGAACATAGTCGTAAAGCGAACCATGGAACTTGTTGTTGCCGGATTTGGTCGTCAGGATAATCTGGCCACCGGATTGTCTGCCATATTCAGCAGAGTATTGACCAGTTAGTACGCGAAACTCCTGAACTCCATCCTCGGCAGGTTTCAGCGTAGGTGAACCCGTCGTGCGGTCATTGTCCTGTACGCCGTCAATCGTGTAGTTGTTGTTGACGCTAGGGTTGCCAGCGATGCTCGTGCCGTTGACGTTGGGTGCCAAAACAACCAGATTGAGTGCGTTGCGCCCGTTTTGAGGGAGTTCCTGCACCTTCTTCTCGTCAATGACCTGACTGGGTCCGTTGTCTTCGGTCTGTAGCAACGAAGCGTTGGCTGTAACAACAACCTGATCCGAACTTCCTCCTAGAACGAGCTGGAAATTCAGACGCGATTCCTGTGCCGTCTGTAGCGAATAGCCTTTACGGACATCAGTCTTGAAGCCTGGTGCTGTGACAGTGATGGAGTAAATCTGCGCCGCAAGTTGCGGTACTTCATACTCTCCATGCTGGTTGGTAGGAACGGTGCGACTGATTCCTTTTTCTGTATTGGTAACTTCCACAGTTGCGTTCGCAATGACCGCACCCGTATGATCCGTTACGACGCCTCTCAACGCCGCATTATCTTGTCCCACTGCTGCTGCCGTCGACAGTAGCAGAAGAATAAGCAGTCGATGGAATAGCTTCATCAAGTACTCCTTAGGAGATATACAAGCGAGTAATGGCAAAAATAACTAAGCCGCTTGCGTACACGACAACAGATACACATCTGCATGAATGCAGCAATACGAATGCAGCTCCATTCGAGCATCTGCACAAATATGGCTGCGCACATATACAGGTGCACAATCGATGCCGCGAGCGGCATACGCTAGAAAAATTTGTAGAGGAATTTAAGGATTTCAGGTTACAGAATTTACCCTGGTGTCCGAGCTACTCGGTTATAGCCGACCTAGCCCAATCCTTAATTAGTTCAGGAAGGGACAACAACCACGGATATATTTATATTTCTGCATGAACATATTTAATCTTAGCCTGCATATATTGTCAAGTTAATTTTATAAATAAGCGAAAGTTTAATGCTAAGTATTCAGCTATTGCTATTTCACTATTAAGTCTCATCGAGATGAGGCCGCAAACTAATACTCCTAAAGATCAGCAGTATCAGTTTGCGGATGGCGCTCAGTATAACTACTCGTTCGCTACAAGCGTTTGTGTAGCACTCTTGATTAGAACTATTTCGCATTCGAGAGCGGCTGCAGTTCGCACGATTTCCTTGTCTACGTCGCTCCACTCCTTCTGCTCGATTGCTTCCCTAACTAGAGGCAGCGTCTTCGATCCATAGCCCGTATATAATCCCGGAGCATAGATTACATTCTGAAACCAGGGGCGCTTGGGAAGCCCTTCCGCATCCAGCAAAGCACGTTCCACTGGAAGCAGTTGCGCGTTCACCTTACCGTGTCCTGTGACGCCGCTAGAAGCGAGTGCCTTTTCATAGTCTGCCGCAGCACCTGTAAGGTCTTCGGATGCTTGATCGAGTGGAGAAAAATTAAAATACGGCGGTAGAGCTTCAACCTTCGGAGCTACTCGAGTCTTCTTGGGATCTTCTAGCGCTTTATAGACTCCATCGGCAATCTTCCTATTGTTCTCCTTGATCTGCGAGCGTTGTACGTCGGCCAGCTTCTTTACCTCTCCAATATATTTCTGAATCGTATCGGCAAAGTTGACATACTGATATGGCAGAACGTCGGCATCGGCCAGACGGATCACAAGTGTTCCCGCCGTCTGAGCTAGTGCGCGTCCATACGCGAAATCCGTATCTTCGAAATGTGTATACCAATAGAAGTCGTCGTAGATGGAGTGGTATTGGCTGCCATCCTGATCTTCTCCACCATAACCAAGATTCACACTGGGAATGCCTAGATGATCAGCAAATACGGTGTAGTCCGTACCAGATCCCAGTGCGCCAATGCGCAGATCGGATCGAGTTGAAAGTTCAGCGCGGTTGTCCGTTGTAGCATTAGCAATATCGACAAGTTTTGTGCGCTTCCACACCGACAGCTTCGTCTCAGGATCTTGAATATCTTTGGTCACTGCATTTACAAAATTCTCCAGTGAATGTGAGCCTTCTGCCCTGAAGTACCCGCGACCATTTCCATCGGAGTTGAAGTAGGCAACGGCGTGTGCACGCAGTTCATTGGCATGTGCCTCTCCCCACTCGGTTGAACCAAACAGCCCGGGTTCTTCCCCATCCCAAAAGGCATAAATAATGGTGCGTTGCGGCCGCCACCCCTGCTTGAGCAACTCCCCCAATGCGCGCGCTTCTTCCAGTTCGGGGCTGGTTCCTGCAATCGGATCTTCCGCTCCATTGACCCAGGCATCATGATGATTTCCACGAATGACCCACTGGTCAGGATCGGTGGCACCCGGAATCGTCGCAATCACATCGTAGATCGGCTTGCGATCCCAGTTGAAGGTGAGCGCGAGATGCGCCTTGGCAACGCTAGGGCCAACCCTGTAGGCAATCGGTAAACCGCCGCGCCATGACTCAGGCACCACCTCGCCGCCCAGTGCCGCGAGGAAATGTTGCGCGTCTGCGTAGGAAATCGGCTGAACCGGAATCTTGCTGATAGTCTGAACCTGATCGATGGGAATTAGTTTTGCCCCAGCAACGGCCGCTACGCCAGGAGTTTGCGGATCTCCCGGGTAATACGGAGTATCCAACACGCTACCTCTTTGCACTCCGTCGGCAGGACGTGCCGCGCCCTCAGGATAAGTCGCGCCCTGTGCATAGCCATCATCCTTCGGATCGGAGTAGATCAAGCAGCCAATCGCGCCATGCTCAGCAGCTACACGAGGCTTGATGCCGCGCAGCGTCTGACCATAACGCACAATTACAATAGCGCCCTTCACCGATACACCCAACCGCTCTAGCTGCTCGTAATCAGCCGGGGTACCGTAGTTGACGTACACCAAGGGCGCCGTCACGTCGCCATCTTTTGAATAGGCGTTATAGGTTGGCAATTGTTCGCTTTTCTGGTTCGAAGTCGAATCAATGCTCAACGCAGGCTCTTCTAACTTCGCCTCATATTTAGCAGGCCCCAGCAGTTCCAGCTTGCGCGACTTCGGCGTGGGAAAGAGTGCTTCGAAGACCTCGATCTTGGCGTCTAGTCCATAGGATTTCAGTTGTGTCAGCAACCAATCGGCGTTCTCCTTGTCGTATGGCGAGCCAACATGATGCGGACGTGCGGAAAGTCGCCGCATATTCTCGCGCAAACGCGCGGTATCGGGGATCGCGCGAAATCTATTCTCCAGTTGCACTTCGGCTGCGGAGTGCTCGCTGGTATAACCGCGCAGCGGAGCCTGTGTGCCTTCTTGAGCGAATGCCGCGCTGGTAATTATGGCGAATGATGCAATGATTTTCTTGATCACGAAACTCCCCCTCGTATGCAATGTACTCAGAAACCACTATTGCTAGCCGCTAAGACTGCACCAGCGAATCCCTTGGGCTTATGAACCTGACGTATTGAGCTTCGCGAGAGTTAATCTCGATCAGAATGTGCCGGACGATGCTGCAATATCTTGAAAAAGGCAAAGGCCATAACTCATGATAGGCAAACAATTGGAAGGGATGCGATCCACCGGCACAAGGACGTACGACGCGAAGCATTTCGGGCGAAATGCTATCGACAACAACCGCTACGCACTAAAATCATGATCAACATTGAGTATCTTTATACTACAAAGCCACACATAGAGCAATATATTGGAGCCGACCTGCCTCCATGCATATTGACGAATCAACCGATTATTCCGTTGGGGGTCCCTCAATATAGACTCCGACAATATGAGCAACCTTTTCGAGAAATACACGATCAGAATCCGTGAAGGCTGCTGGATTGTGACTGTCAATATCGATCTCTCCCACGACCTTTCCGCAAGCATAGATGGGCACAACGATCTCAGATTTAGTGTCGATGGAGCAGGACAGATAACGAGGATCGGAAGCGACATCGTCGATAATTACGGTGCTGCCCGACGATACCGCCGCACCGCAGATGCCTTGATTCACCGGAATCCTTACATGAGTAGTCGGCGCTCCGACAAAGGGCCCGAGAACCAGAGTCTCAGGATCGCTCGGATCAAGCATATAAAAGCCGGTCCAGTCGTAATAATGTAAGCGTTTGGCAATCTCAGTGACGATGACTTCTTGTAATGACTGTAGAGTAGACGAATGGATCGCCAGAAATTGGAATTGGTTGAGCAAGTCAATTCTATCTGATGAACTATTATGATCAGTCATTATTTATATATAACCGTTTCTATAAATTGAATTTCCGAGACTCCGTCGCGAAGATATACTATGTTCATTAGACACTCTCGCGATGTCTTCATAGCCTTCTGCATAAAGATACCCCCTATCTTGCACAGCTAAATTGCCAATAGCGCTTGATCCAGATCGGAAATAATGTCTTCTATGTCTTCAAGTCCGACTGAGATTCTTATCAGTCCATCAGTAATACCGAGTTTGGCACGTCCGTCCGCTCCTATAGCTGCATGAGTCATTGAGGCTGGATGGCATATCAATGTCTCAACTCCACCCAGCGATTCAGCCAGCAGGCAAAGGCGCAGAGCTTTCACAAAGACATTAGCATTTGCAAGCGAGCCGGTCTCAATGGAAATCATAGAGCCAAAGCCGCGCTGCTGACGCATTGCAAGTTCATGCTGAGGATGATCTACCAATCCAGGATAATAAATACGTTTCACTTTAGGTTGATGACTGAGAAACTTTGCAACCGCACGTCCATTCGTATCATGCTGCTTCATTCGCACGACTAGTGTCTTGATGCCGCGCAGTAGCAAGTAGCTCTCAAATGGCGAAAGAATACCTCCGGTACACTTCTGTACAAACCGGAAGGTTTCTGCGTGGTGCGGTTTGGTGCCGATAAGAACACCACCTAGTCCATCCGAGTGGCCATTGAGGAACTTTGTCGTGGAGTGAACAACAATATCTGCTCCCAGTTCGATGGGTTGCTGTAAATACGGAGAGAGAAATGTGTTGTCAACACAGAGTTCAACTCCCTGCTCGTGACACGCGCTGGCAACTGCACGAATATCCGTGATCGCCATCATGGGATTAGTCGGAGTCTCAATATGCACAAGCTTAGTCTGAGGAGTGATGGCTGCCGCAACCTGTGAGACGTCGCTAGTATCCACATAGGTGAAGGTTATCCCGTACTGGGTAAGAACCTGATCAAAAAGCCGCATCGTTCCGCCATATACATTGTCCGAACATACCACATGACTTCCCGACTTCATCATCGTACATAGCGCAGTGATAGCTGCCATACCACTAGCAAAGGCATGTGCGCTTGTACCTCCCTCCAACGAGCGAAGGCTCTCTTCCAACGCGTCACGGGTAGGGTTTGTCAACCGAGCATATTCGTGCCCTCTGTTAATCCCAATCGCTTCCTGCTGATAGGTGGAAGTGAGATAGATCGGCACGTTCACCGCCCCCGTCAAAGAATCTGGAGCTTGTCCATCGTGAATTGCGCGAGTTGCAACACCATTTTTCAGATCGCTCATGCAGTCCCTTTGCTCGGATTAAGCAGATTCAGTAATCTATCTTCATTCTCTATTTTTCACAAAGCATTATTTCAGCAGATATCAGTAGTACTCTGGACCAAGATAGAGCATTCTTACCAAACGACCAGAGATGAACCCGGACTACACCTTTGCAGCGCTCTCGTAATATTCCATCAAATCTGATCGAGTAATTAAGCCGACTAGACGTCCATCGCGAACAATCATCACTGCGGGATTTCCAGCCAACAATAGGCGATATACCTCCTCCAGCAAAACACGCGCATCTAACTGAGGCATCGGCTGTGCCATCACCTCGCGCAGTGAGACTTTGCCCGAGGCAAGTCCGCGATGGAGCGCATGAACGATTGTAATCTCCTGGACGGCACCAATCATTTTTCCATTCTCGACTACTGGCAACTGCGAAATGCCATGTTCGCGAAAGCTCTCCGCAGCTCTTTGCAGCGAATCGTCTGGTAGCAGGTAGATCAACGTGCCTTCCCGCCCCAGCGACAAGAGTAGGTCGCCAGCCGTAGTCTTCTCCGGCGGAACCTCCATAAAGCCATTCTGAGACATCCAGGCTTCGTCATACATCTTGCTCAAGTAGTTGCGCCCCGTGTCTGGGCATAGCGCCACAACCACGTCTTCCGGTGTGCATCTAGCAGCATAGCGAAATGCTGCCGCCAGACAGGTTCCGCTCGATCCACCAAGCAGTATTCCTTCCTTTCGCGCCACGATCCGCGCCGTAGAAAACGACTCAGCATCACTCACTCGTATCCACTGATTTATGACCTGAGCGTTTAGTGTACTGGGGACAAAGTCCTCGCCAATACCCTCCACCTTCCAGGATCCCGACTTGCCGCCGCTTAGTACAGATCCCTCAATGTCTGCTCCTATCACGCGTATATTGGGATTCTGATCTTTCAGATAGCGCCCAATGCCGCTAATTGTTCCACCCGTACCAGCAGCAGCAACAAAGACGCTTACACGCCCCTCGGTCTGCTCCCATATCTCTGGTCCAGTCTGTTCGTAATGCGCTAGCGGATTGGATAGATTGGTAAACTGTCCTGCTCTCCATGCACCTTCAATCTCACGCGCTAAGCGATCAGCCACACCGTTATAACTTTCGGGAGAGTCTGGCGGAACATTCGTTGGCGTGATTACCACTTCCGCTCCATAAGCACGGAGCAAACGAACCTTGTCGCCACTCATCTTATCCGGAAGCACAAATATACATCTGTAACCACGGACTGCGGCCACCAAAGCTAATCCCAGACCGGTATTACCCGCCGTTGCCTCGATCACAGTACCACCCGGTCGTAGTACACCGCGCCGTTCCGCATCAAGAATCATACTAAGCGCGACACGATCCTTAGTACTGCCTCCGGGATTAAACGACTCCAACTTTGCAAAGATCTGTGGTGCAAGATTCTCAACCGTACGGTTTAGACGGATCAGAGGAGTTCTGCCAATCGTCTCCAGAATGCTCTGATGCGCGGAAGGGAGTTGTCGCTCTACTGCTGAACTTGCCACGTTGATACTCTCCTACAGAATTCAATGAGTTAAATTTCTTAGTTAGACTTCTCAGATTTCGTAACTTGCTCGAGTCCAACGTCTAGATCTTCTATCAGGTCTTCTGTGTTTTCGAGACCAATTGAGGCCCGAAGAAGATTCGGCGGCGTTCGGGTATGCGGCCCCTCAATTGAGGCTCGATGTTCAATCAGACTGTGTGTCCCGCCCAGACTGGTGGCCCGTGTAAACACGCGGACAGCAGCAGCCAACTGCTTCGCCTCGACTTCTCCACCTCGCACCTGAAATGAGAGCATACCCCCAAAACGGCTCATCTGCCGCGCCGCAATCGAATGCCCTGGGTGGTCTTCCAACCCTGGATAGTAAACCTTTTCAACTGCCGGGTGCGCTTGGAGAAAGCTGGCAATACGCAGTGCGGAATCAGATTGCGCGCGTACGCGCACAGGCAACGTCTCAATACCACGCATTGTCAACCAGCAATCGAATGGCGAAGGGACAGCACCTGCAAATTGTTGTGATTTCCTAGCATGAGATAATATCAAGTTATTGTCTCTCCCGATCAATACTCCACCGACGACATCGCTGTGTCCCGAAATATACTTTGTAGTGGAATGCGCAACCAAGTCGATGCCATAATCCAGCGGACGCTGTAGAACGGGTGTTCCAAAGGTGCTGTCGCAGACGGAGACGACTCCCGCTCTTTTCGCTATCTCTGCCACTGCCGCAAGATTAGTAATTTTCAAAAGGGGATTAGACGGCGTCTCCACCCAGATAAGCCGCGTATTAGGCCGCACTGCTTTTGAAATCTGTGCTGGATTTGTCATGTCAACGAAACTTATCTGAATCTGCCACTCACTGAAGACTTGATCAAGAAGTCGCAAAAAACCGTGATAGACATCGTCGGGGGCTATTATGTGATCTCCTGGTTGCAGCGCATGAATCACGGCTGCAGGTACAGCCAGCCCGGAGGAAAATGCGACCGCCTCCTCTCCTCCTTCAAGCACAGCTAAGCAAGTCTCTAGTTGAGCACGATTGGGATTTCCCAGACGGGAATAGGCGTATCCACGCGGATAGGAACAGTCCTCGTCACGTTCGAATGTTGTAGTCAGATAGATGGGCGACACTACCGCACCAGTCGACACATCGATTTCTCGTCCAGCATGAACTGCTAATGTTTCAATCTGTGGCTGTTCTTTTGACAATGGTCATCAACCTTTCACTTATCTGGTTTTCCGGATCCGTTTCCATCAGAACCATGTGTGCGTAAATGAACGAGATGCTGGTAGTCTGGATCCCGCGGATTTTCCGCCAATGCCTTGTGCTCGCGAAGATAGTCAGCCACATGTGTTCTCTTATACAGCTTGCGATCTTCGCCAACTGAGCATACTTTCACGCAAACCCCACAGGGAAATCGTGACTCAGCAACTAAATTCTGGTGGTAAATGGTACATGCAATTGCATCAAAGTCTGCCACAATGCAGTCAGGACGCGGAGTCAACGCCTGTGCCGGACAGAGTCTCGCACATAGTCCGCACTTCTTGCAATAGTCTTCTTCAATAACAGGTAATCCCGTAAACTTAGCCTCAGTGAATAACGATACATAACGAGCACGTGGGCCATACTTTGCGTTGAGGATGTTGTGACTTAGTCCAATCGTCCCAAGTCCAGCATATTTTGCTGCATATACATGGCTAAAAGAAGCTGGCATTTTTTTTAGTAATATTTCCAGATTACCGTATCCATCTCGTGGTAAAGGAATCGAGGCGTATCCGTGCTCATTAAGAAATACAGAGAGTCGAAAAGCCATTTGGTCCAGTAAGATGTTTCCAGTCGTATACATCTCCTGATAATTGATGGAAGGAGTGCTCTCGACAATGGGTAACAACATGGGAACAGCCAGCACAATGACGGTCTGCGCGGGCTTCCATATCGCAGTTGGTCGATAATTCTCTGGAACCTCGTCGTACTCGGCCCAGCGCGACACCGGGGCAAAGCCGACTAGAGAAGCTCCTAGCCGTAACGCTTGCCCTGTAACATCTTGCTTCAGGTTATTAGACACATTATTTTCCTCTACAGAAAGCACTTACGGTGTGGTCATAAACTATGATATACATTCCTGATCTGCAATAGAGCCTGTCACTCGGTCAATTGATGGTAGGGGCCACTGCGTGTTGCATTTCCAGCCTGCTAAGATCTTAGCAATATCACGCACATGAAAAGCGAGTTACTTGCTTCCATTCAACAAATAGGCATCTATCCTTCTTCTTGAAGAAGCGTACTAGAACTTCTTCAGTGAAGCAACTCGGCGCGAACTTGATCTGGTAGGGCAGAGTTTGACTGAGGTCGAACCTGTTCTGCCAGACTCCACCGACAAAAACTCTAATATGGAGTGTAAAATCCCACTTATTGATCCGGCCCTGAAGTGTTGGCACGCAGCGCCCCCATTTTACGGCTTGTTTCTTGGTTCAAAGACTGGTTATTGATGCATTTCTTTTGGCCCTGATCAATAAGTCGCTTTGTAATGAAGTAAGTTTACTTACTGTCCTGCTGCTATTGTCGAAGAAACGGCTCCTTCTGTCGACCAGTATAGCGAGTTGAATAACAGTGGAAATGTTGCATGAGTTTGAGCACGGTGTTGCGGACGGATTCCGAAAAGAACCACCTTGCCGGGATTTAGGTCTACGGTAACCACTGCAGCTTTACCGAGTTGCAGATTCTCTCCACGCAACCAGCCCGACGCATTCGCTTTGTCGTTAGGATAGCGTGCAACTACATCGACCTTTTGAGTTGAAAATCCGTCTGTAATCTCAAAAAAAGGCGAGTTTATATAGAATCCATATGTGTTTGCCGCTTCTCCATAACCAACTGGATGAGTGGTGTTGACCTGAAGATTAACGATTGTTCCAGGAGCATAGTGTTCATCACGCGAGACCGTTGTGTTAACGTCTTTGACAGGCAGTGGAAGCTTATTGATTAAGAGATCTGAGGCATCACCTAAAGCAACCAATGTCCCTCCGGCCTTTACAAATTCATCAAGAGCTTTCCATCCGTTATCTCCCAAACCTCCGCGATATTCTTCGGGAGTATTTTTGCTGCTGCGCCCTTCCAATATTTCCTTGGCTCTAGCGTCCGGAAGAACAATAGCATCAAAGCGATCACGTAGCTTTCCTGCTTGTACATCGCTATTATGCAACGTCTTGTAAGGAAATTCATAGCGTTCAAGCACCCATCGCGTCCACCCCTCGTCCATGTTAGCTGTCCACGCTTGATACACACCTACACGCGGTTGATGAACCTCAATTGCTGGACTGAGTAGAGCGAATGTCTTTGTTGACTGCACATCAAACCCTACCGTTGATTTCGTCCAGCTATCGAGTGTTCCGTTGACAAGGACAAAGGTTGCATCGCTATTACGGTTCTTGGCAAAGCTAACTTTTGCCCCATTCTTGAGCAACCGGTTCACGACTACGGCGCTCTCTGCCCCATTGTATGCAAATGTCCAGCCACCTTTAGTTTTTTCAGCACTGAACACATACTTCGGAGTTACCGGAACTTTTTCCAGTTGTATATCGTTGGCTAGAGCAGTTTTTGCATATACCGTTTTCACGCCAAACTGCAATCCGAGCGACCATGCAGATACATCATATGGAGCCTCTGCAGGCGCGCCGGGAGCTCGACGAATCTCTGGATAGTTCTGCTGTTCCAGAAGATCTTTAACATAGCGGCCAAATACTTGATTGAATGGAATTACATATGTTCCAGCAGCGTATAACTTCCCATCCTGTTTGAATTCATTTGTCGCTCGAGATATTTCAACTCCACCGATCAGCAGCTTGTCCACTAGTTCAGTTACTTCGTTATTGTCCTGCTGATCAGAGAGGGGAATTATCGCAGCATAATTTTTGTCATTGCCATATCCAATTTCACCTTTTGCACCAGTCTCAATGGTACGTTTATTCGTTTCATATATTTCACTCAGTAGTGTGCTCCGGCTCTCTGCTGCGGAATCAAGCAAGGCCAGCGTAGCTGTTAGCTCATAATCCACAATGTCACTTAGATGCCACTCACCACCAAGCCATGGTCGAGAGTAGAAAAGAGTCTGCGTGACATCGCGAGGCGGAGGCAATGGATTATTCTTGGTCCCCTGTGAGCTTCGATCCTCTGCTCCGAAGCCTCCTGCCCCGCCACCATTTCCTGCCGCTAAACCATTAGCGCCAGCAGATCGGGCACCGCCACCAGCGCCACGACCACCTGAAACACTACTTGTTGCCTGTGGTTGCGAAGGATCGGCCTTACGTTGATATACCGGCGATGCAATCCTCGCACTGGCCAACTCGGTAAGCAATCCAACCTGATTATGCCACCAACCAGTCCACGCCATGGCACCAGGCCAGAAGTTCGTATAAGACTCAAAGGAAGTAATGCCATCCTTACCCTCCTCTTCCAGTGCTGCCCCCTGCCGCTGCCCATAAACTGTAGTTAAGCGATAAATCAGAGGATCGACGTTTGGATTGATTGGATCCTTAGCTGGCGATACCCATATTCGAGAGCCATCGCTCCCCGACTGATGCTCATCCAACCATATCGTTGGATACCAATCGTGCCAGAGCACATCCGCAATTATGCGGCTCTCTTTTTGCGAGAATAGATATTCATCGCGATTATCGTCGTGTCCCACATATGGATGCCACAAGAATGGAGGTTGGCTGGCTTCATAGGGCGTCCCTAAGTACTTATTATACCAATCAACCACTAGCTGCTGACCGTCAGGATTTAGCGAAGGAACCAGAAGAAGGATGTCATTGTCGAGAATTTTCTTGACGCGCGGAGAATCTTCCGTCGCTAACTTATACGCCAATTCAATGGACTCTTGGGATGATCCAATCTCCGTAGAATGAACATTGTTCGTTACCAGAACGACGGACTTACCTGTTTTCAGAATCGCATCACGCTCTGCATCGGTTGGCGCGCCACCTTGAAAATAGAGCTTTTGCTCAAGTTCTTTATAGTGATCGAGATTTTTGATCGTATCTGAAGATGATATTTCAACCAGAATAAACGGGTTTCCTAACGTTGTAGGACCTAGCGTTCGAACATGTACACGGTCCGACTGGGTAGCAAGCAGTTTAAAGTACTCCACGATTTTGTCATAGCGTGCAAGCTTATAATCGCTGCCTATCTTAAATCCAAAAAACTGCTCGGGAGTCGTTGCCTGTGAATATGTGTTCAAGGTAAAGATCGCGAACATCGCAATCAGTCCGATAGCCACACGCCCGCTTGGTCGATTTTTCATAGCATACCTTTCTGCCTGCCGTCAATGATGCTTAGTATTCGTAACTGATGCTCTGGCGCATCAACATAAGTCATTTTCTAGTTCGGATGAAAACACCTTGATTATTGGGAACCGCAACAAGAAAACCGCCTCGTTCTTACGAAGTAGCGTCTCATGAAATTCTCTCTATTGTGAAGATACGGGGAGTTACTCGGATAGTATCCGATAATAGATGCTACGCAAATCTGCGGGGGCCTACAGGGATAGGCCGCAACAACGACAGATAAGCAAGTTAGAGGTCATATTCCGTTATTATAGCTAATCGCGTTGTTGTGTCAACAAATAGTTGATTACGATGTGTTTCGACACACCTCTTGCCGCATTGTGTCTAAAACGCCGGTATCACTGCGCCCTTATACTTTCTACTTATAAACTCTTTGGCTTCAGGTGATTGCAACGCTTTAAGCAAAGCCAGAATCCGTGGATCTTTAGCGTTCGTCGGTATTGTGGCAAGCACGTTGGCATAGGGGGAATCGCCATTCTCAAGCAGCAAGGCATCCTTGAATGGGTCTAGTTCTGCTGCCAGGGCATAGTTCATATTGATTACTGCGACTTCAACGTCGGGGAGTGATCGAGGCAGTTGCGCCGCTTCCAGTTCGCGAATTTGAAGCTGCTTTGGGTTGTCGACAATATCTCTTTCGGTCGCGCCCACCGCGCTTCCGGTTCGCAGATGAATCAAGCCTGTGGACTGAAGCAGTAACAATGCTCTTCCCGAGTTTGCGGGATCGTTTGGAATTGCAATTACAGATCCATCGGGCAGATTTGCAAGCGACCTGGCTCGTCCCGCATAGATTCCAAGCGGCTCAATATGAACCTTGCCAACGGAGACAATGCTTGCGTTATGGGCACGATTGAAGTTTTCCATAAATGGAACATGCTGAAAATAGTTTGCATCCAAGTCGCCCGAAGTCAATGCCAGATTCGGTTGAATATAGTCACTGAAGTAGACTACTTGTACATCAATTCCCTGTTTTTGCAACAACGGTAAAATCGCTTCCAGTATTTCTCCATGCGGCACGGGATTTACTCCGACGCGTAAGGGCTTATGAGAGAGTTCGGCTCTATTATGTAAAAATCCAAAGACGAGCGCTGCCACAACCATCGACAAAACAGCCCAGCGCGCGATTGTTTTGTTCAGCCCTGCGAACCACACCGCGTGGGCTCCCGATCTCTGAAAGTGCCCCGCCAGTAAATCTCCGGCATACTGAATAAGCTGAATCATCAGTACCAGTAAGACAACCGTGCTAAACATGACATCCGGTCGAAAGCCTTGATAGCCATAGCGAATAGCTAAATCTCCGAGACCTCCACCGCCGATTGCACCTGCCATCGCCGAATAGCTGACAAGCGTGATCGTCACCACCGTCATGGCACGAATCAAGGCAGGAACAGCCTCCGGCAGATACGCCTTTCGGATCACCTGCCACGGTGTAGCTCCCATGGTAATCACCCCCTCGACAACTCCGCCGTCTACCTCGCGGAGTGCGCCTTCGACCAGTCGTCCAACATATGGGATTGCGCCCACAATCAATGGAACCATCGCTGCGGTCGTTCCAATGGCGGTTCCTACCAGCCACCGAGTCAAAGGAATGATAGCAACCATTAAAATAATGAATGGCACACTGCGCCCGATGTTCGTAATCGTGCTTAAAACACGGTGAACCCACGACGAGGAGAGTACATGACCGCGATCTGTGGTTACGAGCAGAACCCCAAGAATCAATCCCCCAATCCCGCTCAACACCGAGGAAATACCTACCATCAGCAGGGTCTGGAGCGTCGGCTCCCATAACAATTGCAGTAGTTCTTTCACGCTGTCCGCTCCTCGCTGGCCGAATTCCACGGATCGACAGGCGTTACCACGGCACCGCGCTCGGCAAGCAATTGCTGCGCACGAATCAACGACGCAGATGAACCCGAAATTTCCACCAGTAAAAACCCATAAGCGGAACGATTCAGCTTGCCGATCTCAGCCCGCAGAATACTTATAGTGACATTGAGGGCACGCGCAGTATCAGAGAGCAAAGGATCCGTAGCGCTCTTGCCGAGCAATTGCAGTTCCAGAAATATTGAGCCTTCATGCGCCGTGCGATCTCCCAGATACTCGGCCATGCGGCCGATGTGTAGATTCTCGCCCAGCAGCCGCTGCGCTGCGTCGCTCTTCGGACGCAGCAAAACCTCCTCGACCGGCCCTTCTTCGACAATCGTTCCGTGATCCAGCACTGCCACGCGATCACAGATGGCTCGAACCGCATCCAGTTCGTGGGTGATCAATAGAATTGTTACGCCCATTTCATCGCGAACACGCTGTAGCAACTCCAGCACTGACGAGGTCGTCTCCGCATCCAGCGCCGAGGTTGGCTCGTCGCTCAATAGAACCGCAGGTTTGGTCGCCAGCGCCCGCGCAATTGCCACACGTTGTTGCTGCCCGCCCGAGAGTTGCGATGGGTATACATTGGCCTTTCCCTCCAGCCCGAACCACTGGAGCAACTCGTTCACTCTGGAAATAATTACCGCAGCATCTTCGCCTGCCAACTCCAGTGGCAGGGAGATATTCTCTGTCACCGTCCTCAGACGCAATAGGTGGAATTGTTGAAATACAACTCCTATTTTTCTGCGCGCGATGCGAAGCTCTCGTTGGTTTAGGCTGGATAGATTGGCCCCATCCACTAGAACCCGCCCTCTGTCCGGCTGTTCGAGTCGGCTGATACAACGCAGCAGCGTAGTCTTTCCAGCTCCGCTAAATCCAATGATCCCCTGAATAACTCCCTTCTCAACGGACAAATTAATTTCATGTAGAGCTGCAAGGGTCGATTGACCTATCCGATAGTTCTTTGCTACCTCTTCAAGTAACACAACTGGCATTCAAACTCCCCCAGAATTTTCTGCTTACTTATACCGACAGACCACAGACGCCTGCCTGCTGCAATAGCCCTGACTTTCCTGCAACCAACATATTGTTTGTTTGCTCCACACAATAACGGATAAGTTAGAGCGGATGACGACGTGAGCCACTCGATGCAGTAGTCGTATGGCCAAGTTTGGGAGTAACAATGCCAAGGCAACAACCCGCGCATCTTCTGGTCTGAATGCAAATGGCCTGAAAGCAAACTGTCCTTGACGCTGATAATAATCGCACACTCATGTCTACAAATATTCGACAAGGCTGGCATTGCAATCACTTGCAACAAATATCATTGGTCTTTGATCCAGAAAACAGGGAGTGACGGTGTTATGCACCTGATGAAGAGGATCTCAGGAGTTCATATCGGGCGATATGCGACAACAACACCAACTGCGCGTAAGCATATCCCTTTTATATATATGTCTATCGCGCACGTCAAGCAACGATGCACAGTCGTATGCTGCAATGAATCAAGTGCCGAACCAAGAACAAGGATGTCCTGCATTCGGATGGTGAGGTGATAAGCCGTGCAAATATCTAGAAATAATAGCTTTGGCGCAAGTCAAGCTGTAAGTCAAAAACCGCGTGTTCGATGTTCCACTGGATTATGTCTGGATATCGCAGAAAGTACAATAGAGGAGGATTTATCAGAGCAAATGACGACAGCATATAGATACGCTTAGACGAATATGAGAAGCTACTGAACTCGCGCACCAAGCTAGACGCGTTCACGCAGGTCTCAAACGCGCTGGGAACGATCACGCCGGTCGAGCAGAGGGTGCAGATGGCGCATTGTTAACAGCCCGTGGTAGAAGTAGCTGAATTTCAGGCGAGCCGATATTGTGGTTTGACACAGCAGCATGTGCCGAAAAGGGCGAGAGTCTTGACCAGAAGGGATTCTACTTCAGCATCCGGTCGATGGCTGTTGGTGAGCCACTCGAAAAGTCGTAAAACAAGCCTTGCAGCTCGGTTTTTCCGCTCTCGCGGTGTCCCCGCGCCCAGCGACTTGCGCAGAATCAGACTGAGATAAATGCGCCGACGTGGATCCGTTGTCGTTTCAGAATATTCTCTCGTCCGCGCAAGGTGCAGCGTCGCAAGCCGCCTGTCTCGTAGCAGTGAGCAAAGCTGCGTTCGATACATTCTCCGCGCCTGCGCAGTAATTGTTTTCCGTAGTCTCCAGCAACTCTGCTCTGGTTGGCCTCGACGGCCTGCTGCTCGCTCTGCTTTCCGTCCCAGTTGCGCTTGCCTGCCTGTTTTCGTTCTGGGATATAACTTGTAACTTCATTTTTACCGAGCCACTCGACGACCGCGCCGCTGTGATAGCCCTTGTCCGCAACCAACTCTTCGATCCCCTCGATGTTGACCTTCGGTTCTTCTTCGGGATGCAACTCGGCCTCGCGCCCAATTAGCTCTGCGACCGCGATTCCTGCATCGATCAGCGTCTCGCGTACTGTGGTTGTGTCGCCCAAATCGGACGCCTGCAAAGTAACCGCAATCACCGCGCCCGAGTCCATATCCACCGCGTGCTCGGCCTTATGAGCAAGGTGTGTGCTGCCGTCTTTCATCTTTGCAACCCGCGCGTCCTCGTCGATGGGGCTCTTCCACTCCTTGTTAGAGGTGCGCTTCTTGCGCTTGCGATCCAGTCGCGTCAAGTCCTCACGCGTCGGCGTTGCGATGCCCGAAGCCTGCGCCAATCCAGTGAGAAACTCGTTGCAACTGGCGCCAGTATCGCGCCGCACAATCGAGCGCATGGCCGCATTGGCCTCCAGCGTGGTGGCGTCAATGCCGATTCGCTTGCCCACTAACAATCCGCGATCGGCCAGCAAGCCCAGCACCCAGGCAAAGACTTGCTGATGCGTTTCTAGATCGGTCAGCCTGCGAGTGCGCGACAAGGTCGAGTGATCGGGCGTCCTCTCGGTCAAGGCGATGCCCAGAAATCGCCGCAGTGCGAGCGAGTCGGCGAGCCGCCATGCAATGCCGCGCTCGCCTTCAATGCCTTCGAAATATCCAATCAACAGCGAACGAAAGTAGATGCCGGGAAGCGGCGATGGACGACCGAACTGAGGCGCATAGAACTTGGCACACAACCCTTCGACGAAGCCGTCAAAGTGCTCCGCATCGAATAATTCATTCAGCTTTTGATAAAACGGATGCCCCGGAGCCGCTGCCAATTCCGTGTGCGCAATCCATAAAGACTCCTGCGTTTGCTGATCTTCCCGCTTGCCCATCGCCATACTTGTTAGACGTTTTGAACCCAGACTTGTACCGCATCAAAGGGACTTTTGCCACGGGCTGATAAGGGGCGCGAAGGGGCGCGCGTACTGGTTGATGGCGCGCTGGCGGTCTCGCACATGCGCGTCGACGTGCAACGACTCGACCCGGACTTCTACGTTTTTTCCAGCCACAAGGTCTTCGGACCGACCGACCTCGGCGTCGTATACGGAAAGGCAGATGTGTTGGCCGAGACGCCTCCGTGGCAGGTACGGGCAACATCGCCGACGCCGTCGGCCTCGGCGCGGCCATCGCCTACCTCGACACTATCGGCATGGAGAACATCGCGTGCCACGAGCACGAACTGCGGGTCTACGCCACCGAGGAGCTACAACAGATCCCCGGCCTCTGCATCATCGGCACGGCGGAAGAAAAGGCTGGACACCGTTGCTTACTATGAAGCACAACTCAAGGAACTGGACGGTATACCGGAACTGCTGCGACAGGCAAACGAGAGGCACATGGCGAAGGCGAAAGAGATTCACGAGGTTATTCGGGTACTAGAGCATTTTGCCTGATGGTGTAGAGTTGATACGGCGATAATCTGCGACATGAGCTCACATGGCGCGAGCATATTCTGATGATTTACGGCGGAAGCTGCTGGAGGCCCATGACCGGGGTCAAGGGACGCTTTCGCATTTGGCGGAGCAATTCGGTGTCAGCCGTGGGTGGGCTTGGAAGATCTCTTCCCAGCGCCGGTTGAACGGGCAAATCGAGCGCAAAAAATATACTCCCGGAGCCAAGTCTCGTCTGGATCGGGCCGAGTTTGCGGCTCTGGTGTCGGTACAGCCCGACGCAACCTTGTCCGAATTGCAGGCAGGTTTGCAGCACCGCTGTGGGCTTCGCTTCGACACGGCGTACCTTTGGAGGGTTCTCTGGCAGATGGGAATCCGGCTGAAAAAAAGTCACTCCACGCCGAAGAACGCGACACAGAAGCCAACCGCAAACGCCGGGAAGAGTTCATTCACACGCTCGGTTCGATTTCGCCTGACAAGCTGATCTTTCTGGACGAAAGCGGCGTCTCCACGCAGATGACGCGGCTCTATGCGCGTTGTCAGGGCGGAGCGCGGATTCACGAAAGTACACCGGACAGCCGCTGGAAGATCTTGACGATTCTGGGCGCACTCAGCACACGCGGCATGGTCGCCGCCATGACCGTCGAGGCCGCTACCGACCGGGAAATCTTCTTGGCCTATCTGGATCGCTGTCTGTGCCCGCAACTGCGGCCCGGCGATGCGGTGGTGATGGACAACTTGAGCAGCCACAAAGTGGATGGCGTGCGCCAACGCATCGAAAAATGTGGCGCTCAGTTGTTGTATCTTCCACCCTACTCGCCGGACTTGAATCCCATTGAAAAGGCCTGGGCTAAACTCAAACAACTGCTCCACACGTCCAAGGCCCGGACAAAGGGAGCTCTCGATAAGACCATTTCCCGACTATTGCCGCAACTGACCGATGAGGACGCAAAGGCTTGGTTCCGTCTCCCCTTCGAAGCTCTACAGTAATAGGCAAAATGCTCTAGCCGACACTTATCGCGAGCTGTATGCACCGGTCAACAAATTTATCGAAACCCGCGCGCTGGCAAAGGACAAATTCCAGCTCAATTTCGAGGTTGGCATTGTCGATAGTGGATTTGAAGAAAAATTCTTTCGCGAACTGATCAGCCAAGGAGTGGCGGGAACTTTCTGCGGAGTGGAGTCGGGCAGCAAAGCGCTTAAAGCCATTCTGGCCAAGCAGGGCTTCAACACGGAATCCGGCGCGGAGGCATTCCTGAACGAAATGATGGATGCTTTACACAAGGACCAGCGCCTCGAAGGTAAACCAACAAAAGTTTCAGATCAGCTACGGAAGGGCAAAACTGTTCTCTCCCTCTACGGTTTCATCTTTTCAATACCTCAAGCCACGCTATGCGTTGCGAATGGGAACCAAGGAATTATCGGAGTTGTCTCCGGGCGAGCGTGGCACACTCCTGCTGGTCTTTTACCTGCTCGTTGACAAGGACGACATTCCACTCGTGATCGATCAACCTGAGGAAAATCTGGACAACCAGACTGTTTTTGAACTGCTTGTGCCTTGCATGAAGGAAGCGAAGCTGCGGCGTCAGGTGATTATGGTGACGCACAATCCGAATCTCGCGGTGGTATGCGATGCCGAGCAGATTATCTACGCGGATTTGGACAAGGCCCACAAGTACACAATGAATTACTTGTCGGGGGCGATTGAGAATCCGAAAATCAATCGTGCCATTGTCGATATTCTGGAAGGGACAATGCCTGCCTTTGACAATCGGCAACACAAGTATTTTCCACCGGCCCCGTGAGGGTTGTGGCAACAATTCGCACAGAATCCTCATAAAGACCGGCCAACGAAATCAATGCCATGCTAGCCGCCCTTAAGGGGACTTCATTTTAAGTCAAAACCCCAAAGGCTAATTCCTTTATCGGGCGGTGTACTCAACGCATGCTGCGCTCAAAGTCCAAGTGCAACATATCCAGATGCTTCCACTCAAGCTCCATAGCCCGTCGCCCCCAGCTTCTCGCACAATTCCACAGACGCTCTCATCATGCCGCCGATCACCTTCACTGTGCGTCCTCTTTGCGCAGCCGCTTGGGGCTGGTCGTGCTCAGCTTCTTCACTTCCTCGACCGTCCGGTCGAAGTCGCTGGTGGCGGCCTCCAGGCGGCGCTGCTCTTCGAAGATAGCAAACTGCGCATGGGCGTGTTCTTCAGCCAGTGCATGAGAGATTTTGCCTGCGCCCAAGAGAATCTCGTGGTCACTCAGGCGGAGGAAGCTATCCAATTTGGCAATCCAGTCGCGCATGTGCATGGGCTTGTGGCCGCGTGCCTGCAACTCGGCAAAATCCAGATATGCAGAGACGATGAGGTTCAGACTCTCCAACTCCTCCTTGCTCAGATAGTTCTTGGCAATGGAGACATCGGTCTTGCGCACGGCTCCGTGCGGCGAGTTCTTCCAGGATGTAAGCCCCATGTGCGGCTCGGCTGCGTCGGCGCGTTCGCGCACCACCTCTGACGCCGTGTGGCCATGAGCGGCCCAGTGCAGCTTGTTCTGCACGGTCTTGAAAAACACCTCGGTCAACTCCGCATTGCGGTCGTAGTCAATGCTGGTGGCGTAGATGTCGGTGATCTTCTGGTAGAAGAGCCGCTCGCTGGAGCGAATGTCCCGGATGCGAGCCAGTAGTTCGTCGAAATAATCCTGCCCCAGCGTCCGTCCGGCCTTGATGCGCTCGTCGTCGAGCGTGAACCCCTTAACCAGCAACTCGCTGAGCCGCGCCGTGGCCCACTGGCGAAATTGGGTGCCGAGCAGCGAACGGACCCGATAGCCAACGGCCAGAATCACCTCCAGGTTGTAGTGCTTGAGGCTACGCTGGACCTGCCGCTCCCCCTCCGATTGAACTAGTAAGTAATCCTTACCAGTTGACTCTGGGTCCAGCTCGTTCTCGGCATAAATACTTTGAATGTGCATCGTTATATTCTGCGGTGTGGTCTGGAACAGCTCTGCCATCTGAACGCGAGAAAGCCAGACAGTCTGCCCGTCCAGGCGCACCTGAAGGTTGAGTCCGGCATCTTGATAAATGAGGATCTGCCCCGGCGCGGAATCGGTAGGGGAAGTGGATTTGCGGCTCTTGCTAGATGCCATATCCCAACGCCCCCAGTTTCTGACGGATCACAGCATTCAGTTCCGCGCCCCTAGCCATCTGCTCAGCCAGTTGTGCGGTGAGCCGTTCCATCTTTTCGGCAAAGACTTCGTCGTCATCCTCAACGGCTTCCGCGCAAACATAGCGGCCGGGGGTGAGCACATAGCCGTGCTCCTGAATCTCTTCGAGCTTCACAGCCCGGCAGAATCCTGGCACATCGGCGTAGTCGCCGGTGGCCTCGCCATCCTGCCGCCAGCGGCGGGCGGTATCGGCGATCAGATTGATGTCGGCCTCGGAGAAGACGCGATGCACCCGCGTCTCCATCTGCCCCAGCTTGCGCGCATCGATAAAGAGGAATTCTCTGCGGCGGTCGCGGCCACGGGCCGTCTTGTCGCGGGTGAGAAACCAGAGGCAGGCGGGAATCTGGGTATTCAAGAAAAGCTGCGGCGGCAGCGCCACCATGCACTCCACTACGTCGCCCTCGACCATTCGGCGGCGAATCTCGCCTTCATTATTCTGACTGGAACTCATGGAGCCGTTGGCCAGCACCACCCCGGCCTGCCCTGTGGGCTTGAGATGCCAGAGGATGTGCTGGAGCCACGCATAGTTGGCATTGCCCGCTGGCGGCGCTCCAAAGGCCCAGCGTTTATCGCCTTCCAGTTTGGCGCTCCACCAGTCCGAGACATTGAACGGCGGATTGGCCAGCACATAATCGGCCTTCAGGTCCGGGTGCTGGTCCTGCGTAAAGGTGTCCACCGGCTCCTTGCCGAGGTTGAAACCGATGCCGCGAATGGCCAGATTCATCGCCACCAGACGCCACGTCGTAGGGTTCGACTCCTGCCCGTAAATGGAAATGTCGTCCGCGCGGCCTCCGTGAGCCTCAATGAACTTTTCCGACTGGACGAACATCCCGCCGGAGCCGCAGCAGGGGTCGTAGATGCGCCCCTTATGCGGAGAGAGCAGGGCCACCAGCACACGCACCACCGACCCCGGCGTGTAGAACTGTCCGCCCTTTTTACCCTCAGCCGTGGCGAACTGGCCCAGGAAATACTCGTAGACCTCGCCCAGCACGTCCTTTGCCTTGTCCTCAGAGGTGAAGCCAATTTTGGAGATGAGGTCGATCAACTGACCCAGCCGGGACGGCTCAATCTGCGTCCGGGCAAACCGTTTGCCCAGAATGTTCTTGAGCGACGGATTCACGTCTTCAATTGCCACCAGCGCGTCATCGAGCAGACGGCCAATCTCCGGCTGCTTGGCCTGATTGCGCAGCGTCTCCCACCGCGCTACCTGCGGAACCCAGAAGACATTGGCGGAGGAATAGTAGTCCCGATCCTCCAGCGCCTTGGCCTGCTCCGCTACGTCATCTGAAAAAAACAGGTCTGAAGCTGGGTCAGCAAGCTGCTTGGCCACCTCCCGCCGCCGCTCATCAAACGCATCGGAGACGTACTTGAGGAAGATCAGGCCCAACACCAAATGCTTGTACTCCGCCGCGTCCATCTGGGCACGCAGCTTGTCCGCCGCCTCCCAGAGTGTTTTCTTCATTTCCTGACTGGTCATGGCTCCGCTTTTCCGTCCAATACCGCGTTAATGCCGGGTTTGTAATAGAACCACTTTATTCCCTGCACGAGGAGGATACAAATCAGAAAAGTAACCTCTTGCAAAAGCTCATATGCAACAACTTGACCGAATGAGCACCTTTTAGGAACTTGTTGAAATAGGGGTGGAGTTCGCAACTTGCGGAAGGGTTGATACGTCTAATTGCATTCCCGCGAGGGAATGCAGGGACTCTGCTTGATCGTCCTCCTCCAAGGTGTTGGGCAAGCAGCTTCTTCCGACGCCCGCCTTTTCAACATGGAAAGTTGTCGAAACAACGGATAGTAGTCGTCGTAGATAGATTGGGAAAGTGGGAATCCTGCGTAGTTTGCAGGATTTCCAAACGAGGTGGGAAAGTCAGTTTTTTGACTTTTCCACGGAGTGGCTTTTCCAAGCCTGTCGTTTATGTCACAACCAGCGCAGGGGCGCAGTACCGGGTGCCCTTGCTCAGGATCGCCCATGCTGTGCGAGCCATCTTGTTTGCCAGTGCTACGACCGCCGCATTGATAACTTCGCACCAACAAATCCGCAGTGGAGTGTGACCACCCAAAAGAAGTTATGGGGAGGGTTATTCTCCGGGTTTCATCAAGCCGTAGTGGTCCGCGAAGAAGGCCAGCAGGACACGGATCATCAGGCTTTGGTTGCCGATGCCAATCCCATCCCAAGTCAGCCGTTCAAGTTCAGTTGCCGTTTCCTGACGGAAGCTGAACAGTTGCTGGTTGCTGATCCGTCGCGGCTCGATGTTTGGCCACTGCTCGGTATAGAACTTGGTGAATTTCGACATCAGCTTTTTGTTAGCTGCAAGCTCGTCGATTAGCGATGCGACGGTCGGGCTGAACTTGAGTCGCTTGTGTTTTCCAATAGCCTTCATGTAGAGAAGCGATTGTGGGTCGATTGTGACACGCAACAGCTTGCGCTCAACCTTTTCAGTTTTGGCAGTCGTCCGCGCTCTTGCTGGTTTAGCTGGTTGTGTTTTGCTTGCAGTTGCCATCGATCACCTTCATTCCATGTTACCTCAATCCTACCTGTTGTATATGGCAAAGATGGCATTGATAGCAGAAATCAGAAACTGCTTCCTTTGTTCCGCCGCCGACGGATATTGGTGCGGGCATTAGTCCTCTCCGCCGTTCTGTAGCTGTTTGATCGTTACGAGAATGAGATCCAGTACTCGATTCAGTTCTTGTCGATTCGCTGGATCGTGGATGCTCATCAGGCACAGTTTCTGGGGGCCCCCAAGCCTCCTCAACTCATTCATGGCTTTCAGGCTGACCTTGGATCGTATTCGTTTGCCAAGCCCGCTACGGCGAATGTACTCGCTTGTGGTGAGTCCGGCAAGGTCGGCCAACTCCTCGATCTTGGCCCGTTGGGCGGCGAGCAGCCTTAAGGTGTACCGCTTTGTCGTTTCCGTTTTCTTTGGCCTTGCCATAGTATCCCTTTCTCTTACGGGTCTCGGGGCGAAGCCCTGAGTTCATTGCGAAAGGGGCAATCCGAGTAGCCGAAGGCGGATTGGGTTGCCCCTGGTGGATATGCGGAAACAACCGGAGGGAGTTTTCGTATATCCATCGCCTGACTTGCCCGTTAGCTTAGTGAGTTGTCCGGTTTCCATGTCGCCATCGTAGCTGTAGTATACGTACATGCTGTCTATTGTCCATGCGGGACGATGATGTCTCAGGAGTATTCCGGGGAGCAGGCAGATGAGGAAACCAGCGAAGAAGAGCGTTTCGCACCCAATACGGTAGAGGCACTGCGAAAGCCCCTGTACGGGCACATGACGATTGTTCCCGGTACCATTGCGAGCACGAAGACATAGATACTCGAAGCGTTGAGTGGAAAGAATCACTGGTACAAGCCCGACGTGAGGAGTCGAATGAGGAGTCAATGGGGGAGTCGAAAGAGGAGTCAATGCCGCTGTGAGCACCAAGATCGCATTCGGTTTGCATTGAGCAAGTACGATGCTCGCGAGAAGCTGATGCAAATCTAGCCGCTGGCTCGCAAAATGCTAGCTGCTGACTCACAGGGCGCTAGCCGCATTTCAGCAAGAAGGTTTCATGAAGCAATCTGCTTGGATAGCCGCTACGACCGGAGCGCAAGCATAAGACCCGCCATTATCCGGCCAATGGGAAATTGGTAGCTTGCAGGAGATAGATGCTGCACACTGCGCTGGTTAGCTGAACCAGTTCGTCGTCAGTGGCGCTCACCTGTCCAAAGGGGAAGAGGGTCTGGCATGGAACAAGCCGAAAGCGTGATGGTTTGTCGTGGTTACTATAATGCTGTCTTAGCTGTCGTAGACATGTGTTGCATGTGGTAGTAATGAAGGTGTAGATAGTCGAGCGATCTGGATGTTTCAGAAGAGGAGTAGAAACTATGGCGAAGCATACACAAAAGAGGCGTAGGAGATTTGGGGCAGAGGAAGCAAAAGCCTGATATATCTGGCGAAAAACATGCTTCAGAAATGGAGGGGCCTTGCGAGGACGGTTCTGAAAGCGGGTCCGGGCAAGCGCGACGGAGTTGCTATCAAGAAAGCAGATTAGTGCCCCATGATGGCGATCCCAACCCAACAATAGCGCTTTTCCCCGTTACGAGCACCGCAATCCTTTTAATATGAAGGCGGATTCAACAGCGAAGCGCAACGGGCTGGGACGAGTTTAGCGCAGCCCAGAAGATTTGGTGTGGAGTTTTGTAGCCGAGGCATTTTCTTGGCCGGTGGTTGAGTCGATCTTGGGCCAGCG
>Ga0182011_10000607_pt1 | contig 31333 bp, 25 predicted proteins | sample 711E1DmetaG_FD_120481 | JGI IMG/M metagenome (GOLD analysis project Ga0182011, IMG submission 120481) | Permafrost microbial communities from Stordalen Mire, Sweden - 711E1D metaG | ecosystem: Environmental > Terrestrial > Soil > Wetlands > Permafrost | place: Sweden: Stordalen | collected...
ACCCGAGTGTCGCCCGGGTGCTAGTGAAGAAGGTTCGTGTAGAACGAACGCGACGGTTTGGCGATTGCTATCTTGGACTGGAGTTGTGGAAGCAGTTGGGGTTGGAGGAGTTTTTTGCCCGACCGGTCCAAGCCGCCGAGTCTTCTCCCCGCTCTCGATAGCTGGTATTTGAATCCTCGGAATCTCTTTTACGAGCTTTGTACCCTGCACTCGAAAGTGCTGAGGCAACAGTCTGCTTGATAGCCTGCGCTTTATCACGGGGCGACAAAGCGCCGAACTCCGTCATTTCCTTACTGATGCTCTCGGACCTCTTTCTGTCTTTTAGTAGGGGTCTGATAACGTAACGGATTCTGCTGAAAAGTCTTTTCGGAAATGACTTGTCAGAGGGACTTCTCCAGCCGATTATGTTCCTCATTTGAAGGTCAAAGTGAACGCGAAAAGTTCCAAATTCATCGTCTGGTTTTGGGCGGAAATGGTCCTTTCGGGCCGTGTAGATGACCGGGACTTTTCGCTGAGCGTAACCTGCTTCAAAATATACCGAGGGTCGCGCGTAGGTCAGGTCCACGACCGCAAGTGCACAATCCTCCAACTCTTCAAGAATCTTGTCATCTATGTCGTCATTATGTTCGATCCGGTCAACGCGAATGGGCTTAACCGAGAGTTTGTTCAGACACGGCTCTATTGAACGGCCATAAATTGCATCCGTGTCCGTTCTCTCGAATGCCATCGCCACAAAACATTTTAGCTTCCGCGAGATGAGCAGATCTTTGGTAGGCATAATGTTTTATAGGGCTCGCTACGGTTGAAAGTCAACGGAGTTGACGGGTGGCCCAGGCCATAGGTGCGAAGATGACTCTGGGTGCCCCACCCTCGTAGTGTGAGGGTGGGTCTTGGGTTCTCCCTTCTTCTCATTCCGGGACGACATCAATCCCGACCAGTCCGGCCTTGCCTTCCGCGTAGAACGACCAACTGCTCCACGGCCAATCCTTCGGATGTTTCACCAATCCCCGCGTCACCGGGTTGCTATGCATATACTCCAACTTCTCTCGCTTCTTCCCGTTTGTGTACACGTTGAAATCATAAAAACGCGGCTGCCAGAAGCTACGGGAATGTTTCCCCGGCTGCGGAAATGCCACCCGCGCTTGTTTCTCATTTGCGTCTCGCTGCTTCTTGCGCATCTTTTGTGACACGCGCTGTTTCAGCATTTGCAGCACCGTTGAAGGCGTCCCTTTCTTCGGCTCGCTGATCAACAAATGCACATGTTCCGGCATGACCACATAGCCCACGAGCGAAAACCCATACTCCGCGCGAACCCGCGCAAGCTCCCGCAAAAATAGTTGACGTGCGTGCACCGTTGCCAGCAGCGGCAAGCGACGATAACAACTAAACGTAAGAAAGTGCAGATGGCCGCGGCCGTAGTAGCGCTTCAATCCTTCGGGCATCGGAAACCCCAAGCAACAGAAGACCCAAGGCCCACCCTCACACTACGAGGGTGGGGCACCCACTGCATCATAACGCTTCATGTAGCTATAAATGTAGTACTCGTGGCCTAAGGCTATTGCACCGGACGGGTGGAAAACTGCACGGCGGTCCAGCACTGGGGGAGGTGGGTGTCGTAAACGCCGTGGCGGTTCCACGCCCAGCCTGGGTGGGGCTGGACTTCGGCGCCCGCGACGCGCAGCAACTCGAAACGCCCGAAGAAAATCTTCCAGGTGTCCCCTTCCTTGGGGGGCAAGGGCCGGTCTCCAGCCAGCCACTTGGCGTCCTTCCACGGAAACGCCAGCTCGACGGTCCAACCCTTGTCGACGTCGGAGTTGTCGTTGAGCGTGCCGTCCACGTGCGTGGCGCTCTGGAGCCCGGGGAAACCCCGGCCGAAGTACACCCAGCGAAGCCCGCGTGGATTCGTCCCTTTCCAGAAGGTGGGCGCCTGGCGGTCGTAGTCGCCGCCGAAAGTCATGGCGTTGTTCTTAACAACGTCGAATTCCGGCACGTCAAAGCGTCCGCCTTTCTTGTAAGCGTCGCGCCAGATGTAAAACATCTGATAAGTGGTGCCGCGAGCGTTGGTTTCGAATTCGTAATAGGTATCGCCGCCGTCAATGAACACTTCGGCGTCATTCTCGTTGAAGATCAGCGAGTTTTTTTCGGTGAGCTTGGCCTGAACAAAGGGCTCCTCGATCCAGAAAGCGATATAGAGATTCTGGTCGTCCCAGAGTACCGCGGCCCGCGTGCCGTAAATGGCGGGCTCGCCCGTGGCCATATCCACGAAGCGCGGCGACTTTTCCGCTTTTTGCCAGTCGGGCTCGTCGAGCAATCCATCCACGCGGATGGGGCCTGTGGCCCGGCGTGCCGTGTAGTGCGCGATGTCGGACTCCGAGCAAGGGTAGTGTGCGGCAGCAGCCTTCCCATCGGCCTGGGGCGGCGCCGAGGCCGCGCCCTGGCACCAACTTTTGCCCGGCGATGCCAACAGGAGTGCGAGCGCGACCCCCAAGAGTGTCGTCTTCTTCATGTCTAGTCTCCTATAGGCCGTACTCTCGATTGTGCCTTCCCGGCCATCCGCAAGTATAAGCCCGACCGCCTCCCCTGGGTGGCGCAACCATTTGTATTCCAGACTATGTCTAAACGGGGATTTCCATTTTGTCGCAGCGACTGCGGATTGTGTGCTCCTTCACCGCGGAAGCAACCTGCTTCCCCTAATTCTTTCTCTCGAGTGGGACCCTCGACGGCTTGGTGCTGCTGTCCGACGCAAATGCGAGCCGGCTCCTGGCGCGGGAGGATACAACTTTTCTCGCATCGCCATTCCTCATACTCAGAAATGTGCGTTTATTTGGCCACGCCTTAGCCCATAGGGGCTCCCGGTGATGTTGTGTAAGATGGGTGTAACGCATCCTCCCCTTCGGAGCGTCTAAGTGGATGAGCCTTGCTCCAGGACGACGTTGGAAGTGTGCCTGCGATTTCGCTTAGCGCTGCCACGGCCGAAGGGGAACTTGAGGAGAGTTCGATGGGAACAGTAGTTGTGAGCAGAGTCCGTCCGAAGAACTGGCGTTTGTGTGGCGTCGTGCTCAGCTTTTGCCTGATTGGGGCCTCTTCTTTTTCCGTTCGCGCGGGACAGGGAGCGCCGGCAACACCCGCGCCCAAATCACCGCCGGCCCTGGGCACCATCAAAACTATTTCCGGCAACACCCTCACTTTGACCACGGACGCCGGCGCTGAAATAAAGGTTGTTGTATCCGCGGACGCCAAACTTCTTCGCGTGCCCCCGGGCTCCAAAGACTTGAAGGAAGCCGCTCCGTTGCAATTCGCCGATCTTCAAGCGGGAGATCGCATACTGGTTCGCGGCAAGCCCGGTGACGATCCCAACTCGATGGTGGCCTCGTCCGTGGTGGCCATGAAGAAAACCGAGATCGCCGAAAAACAATCCCACGAGCGCGAAGAATGGCAACGCCACGGCATTGGGGGTCTGGTGCGCTCGGTGGATGCCTCCTCCGGTGTAATCACGATTGGCACGACGACGGCCACGGGCAACAAGGACATCGCCATTCACGCCGCTTCCACCACGATCCTGCGCCGGTATGCCCCGGGGTCCGTCAAATTCGACGATGCCAAGCCCAGCACCCTCGCCGAAATCAAGACCGGCGATCAATTGCGCGCTCGCGGCACGCGCAGCGCCGATGGCTCCGAATTCACGGCCGAAGAAATCGTCTCCGGCGCGTTCCGCAACATCGCCGGCATGATTGTGTCAATCGATGGCGCAGGGGGCTCGTTCACGGTCAATGATCTCGCCACAAAGAAAAATGTTGAGGTGAAGCTCCTCGCGGATTCGCAACTTCGCAAATTGCCTCAACCCATGGCGCAGCGCATCGCCATAGGCTTGAAGGGCGCCTCTGCAGACGCTTCGGGCCCCGGCGGCGCGGCGAAACCGGGTGCGGCACCTTCAGCTCCTTCCACTGCACCCGCCCCGCAAGTACAACCGGGAATGGGCGCAGGTGGGAGCGGCGGCTTCGGTGGCGGAATGAATGGCGCAGGACGCGCGGGCAGCGGTGATCTCCAGCAGATGCTCAGCCGGCTCCCCGCGAATTCCTTGGCGGATTTTCAGAAAGGCGATGCGGTCATGATCGTGGCAACTGCCGATCATGACGCATCGAAGACGACGGCCATCACGGTTTTGGGAGGCGTTGAACCCATCCTGCAAGCCTCACCGCAAGCGCAGGCTGCTTCGATTCTTTCCCCGTGGAGCCTGAACAACGGTGGCGGCGACGCCGCTGCCGCCGGCACGCCGTGATGCCCGGCAAGCACCAGCAATCCTTAGAAAGGGAACGACACCCCGGATGATTTCTCGATTTTGGAAAAAAGCTGCATTCCTCGCCTGCTTCGCGGGCCTCCTGTTTTTCTGCGCCGCCGGTGCTCTGGCCGCGCAATCTCCAACCGCTTCTATTCATGGCCAGGTGACGGATCCCTCCGGGGCCGCGGTGACCGGAGTCACCGTGCTCTTGACCACGCCCTCCGGGGGTTCCATGGACACCGTCACCAACCAGGAGGGTTTCTACGAGTTCAAGGACCTTGCGCCCGGCAGCTATGAAATCAAGGCCGTGGCCAAGGGTTTTGCGCAGTTCGACAAAAGCGGCATTGCCCTCGGTGCTGATCAATCGCTTCGCGTCAATCTTCCGCTCGCCCTGGAAGTACAGCAGGAAAAGGTTCTCGTGAATGACACCACCACTCAGGTGGACGTCAATCCCACCAACAACGCCAACACCATCGTCTTACAAGGCAAGGACCTTGAGGCCCTCTCGGACGACCCCGACGAACTGGAGTCGGAACTCCAGGCTCTCGCGGGTCCCTCCGCCGGCCCCAACGGCGGGCAGATTTACATTGACGGCTTCACTGCCGGACAACTCCCTCCGAAAGCCTCCATCCGCGAAATTCGCATCAACCAAAATCCGTTTTCCTCGGAGTACGACCGCCTGGGCTACGGCCGCGTCGAAATCTTCACCAAGCCCGGCACGGACACGCTCCACGGGCAGTTCATGATCAGCGGGAATGACGCCGCTTTCAATGCGCGCAATCCCTTTGAAATATTGCCGCCGAATACCGCGGCACCGGGCTATCATTCCGAACAATATAGCGGGAACATCGGCGGCGCCATCAACAAGAAAGCGTCATTTTTCTTCAATATCGAGCAGCGGGACATCGAAGCATTGAACATCGTCAGTTCGACCGTAATTTGCGGAGATCCGAATCTCTTGATTCCATGCCCTTCCGCGGAGGCCCAGTTCAGCATTATTCCTTACAGCGCCGCAGTTGCGAATCCCCAAACCAGGACCAACTTGAGCCCGCGAATCGACTATCAACTGACCCCGAGCAACACGCTGACAGCGCGCTATCAATTCTGGCGCGATTCGGAGTCGAACGACAGCGTTGGACAATTCAATCTGGCCGAAGTGGGGACGAATTCTTTAAGCACCGAACACACGCTGCAAGTGACCGACACGCAGACCATCAACGCCAGCACCATCAACGAGATTCGGTTCCAGTATGTCCACGACAGCGATCTCACTACTCCTGTGAACACTGCCATAAACGTCAATGTGGGCGGAGCATTTAACGGCAACGGCAGCGGCGGAGGGAACATTTCGGATACCCAGAACCGCTACGAGGTCCAGGACATCGTCTACAAGAATTTCCGCAAGCACTCCTGGAAATTCGGCGGCAGGCTGCGTTCCACTGCCGACAATAATTCGACCCAGAGTAATTTCGTTGGGCAATACGTCTTCGGCTCACGCCCGAATCCCGATACCACTTGCGTCCCCTCCGCGGCGAACAACAACTGCATCATCACGCCGATCGAAGCCTACCAGATCACGGAATCCCTGCTCGCTCAGGGTCAATTGATTCCCTACATTCAGAGCCAGGGCGGAGGCGCGAGTTTCTATACGCAGACAACGGGCACGCCCGGCGCGACCGTCACGCTCGTGGATGCGGGCCTGTTTGTTCAGGATGACTGGAAAGTGCGGCAGAACATTACCGTGAGCTATGGCTTGCGCTTTGAAACGCAAAACCACTTCAGCGATACCCACGATTTTGCACCGCGCCTGGGTGTTGCCTGGGGCATCGGCGGCAACGCTAAAAACCCTCCCAAGACGGTGCTGCGGGCGGGCTTTGGGATGTTCTACGACCGCTTTGCGTACAACCTGGAACTCCAGCAGCTTCGCTACAACGTTAATGGCAGCCTGCAGAACGAATATCAGGTGGCAAATCCCCAGTTCTTTCTCCCGCCGCAGGCACCGGACATAACTTCCGCTACCGCCAGCACGAACGTCTACCAGAACAATCCGAATCTGCACGCTCCCTACACGATTCAGACCGGGGTGACGCTGGAGCGCCAGCTCACCAAGACCGCCAACCTGGCCGTCACCTATCTCAATTCCTGCGGCGTACATCAGTTTTATACCGACAACCTGAACCCTGTCGACCCAACGACGGGCCAACGTGTGAATTTTCCGGAGGCGGGTAACATTTTTCAGTATCAATCCGAAGGCATCTTTAAGCAGAACCAAGTGATCGTCAACGGCAGCATCCGCATGGGCGCCAAGCTCTCGCTCTTCGGCTACTACACGCTGAACTACGCCAACAGTGACACGTCCGGCGCGGGGAGTTTTCCCTCGATTCCGGGCGAACTACAGGAAGATTACGGCCGCGCGAGTTACGATATTCGCCATCGTCTGTTCGTAGGCGGCACGATCGGCTTGCCGCGCGGTTTCCGCTTGAGCCCCTTCCTGATCGCGAGTTCCGGCATTCCGTTTAATATCACCAGCGGCACCGATCCTTACCAAAATCAAAACGATCAGTACAATTTGCGGCCAACTTTCGCCACCTGCACGCCCGCAATTCAAACGAAATTCGGCTGCTTTGTCATCCCGACGGCGGCGGACCTTGCGGACCTTGCCACATACACGCCGATCCCCGTCAATTACGGCGATGGACCGGGCAGATTTTCTCTGAATCTCCGGCTGAGCAAGACTTTTGGATTTGGCCCGGTCCTTGAAGGTGCGTCCGGGGGAGGCGGGGGTCCCATGGGCGGCGGCACGTTCGGGCGTCCCGGCGGAGGCGGTCCCAGAGGCGGCCCGGGCGGGCGTGGCGGCCCGGATGCCGGGGCGACCAATCACCGCTACGCACTCACGTTCTCCGTGAACGCGCGAAACGTCTTCAACAACGTGAACCTGGCCACGCCCATCGGCAATCTGGGTTCGCCTCTCTTTGGTGAGTCCAACGGCCTCACGGGCAGACCTTACAGCGACTCCACCTCGAATCGCCGTCTTGATCTTCAGGTGACCTTCACGTTCTGATTGCGATATCGCAGCGAGTGTGAGTTTGGGATGAAACGGAAACGCAAACACAAACTGGACAAAGGCGTGGAAGCTCGCCGCCGCGCGCGAAATTCCGGTTTGTCTCCCGCGGCGACCCGCGTCGTTGCGAACAAGCGGAAAAAGCCGCCCAAACACAGGAAGGATTTGCTTCACGAAGAAGTCTGAGAAGAAGTGCTCGCTTTGTTGCCCGCTCTAATCTTGACTTTTTTCAGGTCCGACCGGACCTAGTTTTTGCTGCCTCAACCGGGTTTGTATGCGGGAACGATTTCGTCCGTCCGGAAAAGCGGCGCCGGTCGCATCTTTTTGTATAGCGAAAGCTCCGAAGCGATCTTCTCCAAATCGCCCTTGCTGAAACCCATGCAGCTTACTTGGACCTTGCCGTCCGGCGCGATCAGGAAAATGGTCGGCACGTTGGTCAGCCCGTAAGCATTGGATGCGGGATACCCCGCGCTGTCCACCAGCGTGGGGAACGTCACCCCATATTCCTGGTTGAACTCTTTTGTGCCCTTCGCATCATCCTGCGAGACGCCAATCACCGTGGCGGCTTCCCCCGCGTAGCGCTCGTGCAGGCGCTGTAGAAATGGAAATGTGAACTGGCATACCGGGCAGGAAATCTTGAAAAACGCGACAACCGCGGGGCCGCGCTCCAGCAATTTCTCCAGCGAGTATTCTTTGCCATCCAGCGCCTCCAAGGAAAAACCCGGCGCCGTGTGTCCCGATTCAATATGCGTCAAGGGAGCCTCCAGGCCAATCAGCCGCGAAAGCCGTTTCAATAATGCCATAGCTTCATTTTACCGCATCGCGGCAAGATAGGATTTAGTGAATCGTCTTGGTCTTCCTCTGCATGTAATCCATCAGCAGATACTGCCCCAGGTTGTACGGCGTGGTGAAGTACGCTTTGCCCTTGCACATTTCGGTGATTTTTTGCACGAAGTGCACCAGGCTATAATCCGTTGCCAGCATGAAGGTGTTGATCATGATTCCGGCGCGCTTGCACTTGTTCACTTCCTCCAGCGTCTCTCCCACCACGAATGGATCGAGGCCAAAGGCATTCTTGTAAATCCTGCCATCCTCCAGCGTAAGAGTAGACGGCTTGCCATCCGTGATCATCACGATCTGGCGCATATCCTTGCGTTGCCGCAACAAAATCCGCCGCGCCATGCGCAAGCCTTCGCGCGTGTTTGTGTAGTACGGGCCAACCTGCACGCGCGCCAGTTCGTTCAGCGGAACTTCCTCCGCCGAATCGTGGAATAGCACCAGGCTCAGCGTATCGCCCGGATATTGCGTGCGGATCTCCGCGCCGATGCGGTCCTTCAGCGGGGTGATGATCTTCCCCCGCGCCGTGTAGTCTTCCGGGTTTGCCGTGAACACCAGCAGTACATCCAGGGGCAGCCGCAACGGATAACCCTTAATCTGGATGTCCCCTTCCTGCATGATGTTGAAAAGGCCCACCTGGATTTTGCCGGCCAGATCAGGCAATTCGTTGATGGCAAAGATTCCGCGGTTGGCGCGGGGCAGCAATCCGTAGTGGATGGTAAGCTCGTCGGAAAGGTCGCGGCCTCCACGAGCGGCGCGGATGGGGTCAACGTCTCCGATGATGTCCGCGATAGTCACGTCGGGAGTGGCCAGTTTCTCCACGTAGCGCTGGTCCCGCGGCAGCCAGGCAATCGGCGTGTTGTCGCCCTCCGCGGCCACCCTTTCGCGGCAGGAGGGGCAGATCGGCTGCAGCGGGTTGTCATTGATTTCGCAGCCAGCAATGACGGGAATTTCCGTGTCCAGCAATTGAATCAGCCCGCGGAGGATGCGGCTCTTCGCCTGGCCGCGCAATCCCAGCAAAATAAAATTGTGGCGGGAAAGCAGCGCGTTCACGATTTGCGGAATCACGCTGTCCTCGTAGCCGTGCACGCCGGGGAAGAGTGGGTCGTTGCGCTCAATGGCGCGCAACAGATTGCGCCGAATCTCGTTCTTTACGGACAGGGAAGTGGCGCGCGCATCGAAGTCCGGGATGCGTTTCCACTGGCCGATGGTGCGCGGCCTGGAATGTGCCGCGGGATGTAGCGAAGTGCTTGCTGTCATAGGCCCCCCCCAGCCCAGGCCATCAAGGATGGCCCGCCACTCTTCAGTTTAGTCCGTGCCCATTGCCGCCGGCGCGCTGGCGCAAAGCCTCTGCTTTCTGTAGATGCGGCGCCCAGTCCCGGAGATACGCGAGCAACCGCTCCTGGCGCTCCGCCTCAGAGCGCAGCTCCAGAATCTGCTGCTTCCACAGGAGATCGAGGGGCAGGGCTGCGGCGACGGCATAGGCCAGTTGTTCGGGGACAATTCCCTCGAAATTGCGCGGGATTTCGGAGAACAAGAGCGTGTGGCAGGTTTCGTAGGCCTCAATGAGTCGCTGCCGGCTGGGAGCTTCCAGCGGGGGATCATGGTCTTCCAGGTAATCGATCTGTCCGTGGAGCAGCGGGTCGTCGCTAAATAGCTCAAGGATGCGGAACGGCTCTCTGCCCACGGTAAGGATGTCCATGCGCCCGTCCTCATACTTTTTGACGATGTCCACAATTTCCGCGGTGCAGCCCACGCGCACCACGCCATTCGGCAGCGCCAGCAGCATGCCGAATGGCGACTTGGCCTCCAGACAGTTGCGCACCATTCGGCGGTAGCGCGGTTCGAATATGTGCAGGGGAAGTTGTTCGCCGGGGAACAGGACGACGTTGAGTGGAAAAAGCGGAATGCGTTCCGGCCGCATGGGTCCCAGCCCAAAGGATACCAGAAGGTCCTGCAGAATGCTGCCCGCCGACCGGCCTCTGGCACTCGGCTGGAGTCGCAGTCCAAAATGCAGAAAGTGTATCGAAGCGGCACAGACCTCCAACCTATTTCTTCCACGCCTGGCCGCCGAGTCCTTGCAAGTTCCTCTAAATGCGGCCATTGGCCATTTCCCAGTGCCGCAAAATTGGACCTGGTCTTGCACCCTTCAAAAGTGGCGTAGTGCGGTTGCACGGTTCGCATCCGCAGGCTTGCCCGAGTGTTCGCGACGACTGTCATTGGCGCAGCATCCGGGTTAGCGCGGGATTCATAGAAACAGGACGGGGAAAAGGCTGCCGTTTGCCAAGGTAAACGCGGCTCGCCCATTTCGCCTGAGGCGATGCAGTCGGAGTTCACTAGCAGTCCATTTTTGGCAGGATCCTCGTTAGGCATGAGTCTGAGCGTCCAGAGGTCGTCACGTTAGCGAGAATGTTCAAGAGGTCCGATATCTACAGGGCAGCGGGCGCGGCATTGGCCGGAGTGCTCGTCATGGCTGTCTCCGAGGGAAACGATTGGGTGGCCTTCGGAGGTCTCACAAAGTGGCAGTCGCACGCTCTGGCAATCCTGTTCTTTGCTACCGCCGTTTTCTTTCTGGCTGGGGTGCTGCTCCGGCGCGAACAAGGTACGCAGGAAAAGCTGCGTGGGGCCTTGGCGCTCTCCGAAGCATTGAACGCGAGTCTCCCCGGAGTCGTTGCCATCATCGATGTCTCTGCCACGGTTCGGCGATGGAACCAGAATTTCTTGGGCTATCCAGCCTCTGAAATGCTGGGTGCCGGAATTGTGTGCACCGTCGCGCCGGAAAGCCTTAATGACGTCCAGCGAACGATGATGTGCGCTTTCGAAAAGGGCACGAGTGAGGGCGAGGCATGGCTGGTGACGAAAAGCGGAGCAAAGATCTACTGCTACTTGAAAGGGGTGCGCTTCATTTTTGAAAATGCTCCGAGTGTCCTCGCAGTGGCCATTGATATCAGCAAGATGAAGCGAGCGGAAGAGCAAATCCGCCTCCAGTCCGCGGCTCTGGAATGCGCGGCCAACGCGATTGTCATTACCGACACCCACGGCACCATTCAATGGGTGAACCCTGAGTTTACCCGGCTTACTGGCTACTCTCTGGAAGAAGCCGTCGGCCAGAATCCTCGAATTTTGAAATCCGGAATGCAGGATCGGGCCTTTTACAAGAGTTTATGGGAAACGATTCTTTCCGGAAACGTGTGGACGGGCGAAATCAGGAATCTCAGGAAGGATGGGCAACTTTACATCGAGGAGATGACCATTTCGCCGGTGCGCTCCATAACTGGCGAGATCACAAATTTTGTTGCGATCAAACAGGATATCTCCGAGCGCAAGCGGATCGAATCTGAGTTGATGAATGCCAAAGACCTCGCGGAGGTTGCCAATCGAGCGAAGAGCGAGTTCCTGGCCAACATGAGCCACGAAATTCGCACACCGATGAACGGCATCATCGGGATGACCGAGCTGGCCTTGGACACCCACCTGACCGAGGAGCAGCACGATTACCTCAGCACCGTGAAACAATCGGCCGAGGCCCTCCTGAATGTCATCAACGAGGTGCTGGATTTCTCCAAAATCGAAGCCGGCAGGATGGATCTGGAAGCAACGGTGTTCAGTCTGGAAGAGCTTCTCGGGGAAACGATGAAATTCCTGGCACTCCGGGCACACGAAAAAAACCTGGAATTATTGTACGACCTGGGCGACGACATCCCTCCACTCCTGTCAGGTGATCCCCTCCGCTTGCGGCAAATCCTGATCAACCTGGTGAGTAACGCGATCAAGTTCACGGAAAGCGGCAAAATCACAGTGGATGCTTGCTTGGAAAGCGCGGCCGGGCAAAATTTCGTAGTTCATTTTCAAGTTCGCGACACCGGGGTGGGCATCGCCACGGACAAACAGGCGCACATATTTCAGCCCTTTTCCCAGGCGGACAGTTCCACGACACGCAAACATGGCGGCACGGGCCTTGGACTTACCATCTCTGCCCGCATTGTGGAGATGATGCAGGGGCGCATTTGGGTGGAAAGCGCACTGGGGATGGGTAGCACTTTCCATTTCACGGCGGAGTTCGCCGCCAGTGGCGCCGCTCCTCCCGGCATTGAAACGAGTTCTGTACGGCTGAACGGGATGTCGGCCCTCATCGTCGACGACGATGTTGTCAACCGGAAGATCCTGGATCGCTTCTTGCGCAAATGGGGTATGCGGCCAACCACCGCGGAGGGTGGCCTGGATGCGCTGCGGCAAATCGAGTCGGCCTGCCAGTGCGGCCATCCCTTTCCGCTGATCCTGATTGATGGACACATGCCGGGGATGGATGGGTTCGAATTGGCTGAGAGGATCCGCAGCAACCCGGAGTTCACGTGCTTTAACATCATGATGCTCACCTCGGGCGAGCTGCACGGGGACATCTGCCGTTGTGAGAAACTCGGAATCACGGCCCACTTGGTCAAGCCGATTCGCGCAGCGGAACTCCTGAAAGCCATCTTGCAAGCTTTGCCGGCTGACCGGCAGGCCACACGCCGCTTGGCCGAACGGACTGAACAGCCTGAAATTCATGCCGGCCAGCGCGCGCTGCGAATTCTGTTGGCGGAAGACAACGCGATCAACCGGCGGCTTGCGGTTCGCCTTCTCGAGAAGGCGGGGCACACGGTTGCTGTCGCGGAGAATGGATCGCAGGCGCTGGCAATGGTTCAGTCACAGCGATTCGACCTGGTCCTGATGGACGTGCAGATGCCCGAAATGGATGGCTTCGAGGCTACGGCAGCGATCCGCGATTTCGAGCTTCATACGCACGCGCACATTCCCATCATTGCGATGACGGCGCATGCCATGAAGGGCGATCGCGAGCGCTGTCTGCAAGTTGGCATGGATGGATACATCGCCAAACCAATCAACCGGAATGATTTGCTCACAATCATCGCGGAGCATGCGCCGCGGACTCATGTACTCACCTAGACCTTCAGCTTGAGCGGCTCTCACTCGGACCGCATCTGGCTCATTCCGATTTTTGGTCACCGCCAGATCAGGCGGAACGCGCGGGCGTGCGCAAATACGCCACCACAAACAGGACACCCAACAACAAGTCCGTGCCTGCAAAGACCAGGTCGGACGCGTGCATCGTCGCCTGCAGCACCAATATCACCACCGTGATTCCGTAACTGAATTTTTCCACCATTGAGGGGATCATGAGCGGGCGGAATCGGACCGGATCCCGGGCAATGAATAGGAACGCAATTTGCCACGCCAGCCCCACGCCCGCGAACCCGTAGAAAAATCCCGGATGCGTGATCGCCGGGGGATCCTTCTGCCCAATCAGGTCAAACATGAAATACAGCGGCGCAAGCACCAGCACGCCTCAAATACCCGCCATCAAAAATACAATCTTCGCAAATTTCATCCTGCCTCCAACTCCGCGAGCAGTCCTTCCATCTCCGACCGCGCGTGCGCATTCCCCACGCGAGTTGCCGCGGCGATTCCGGCCGTCAGTATGGACTTGGCCTCCTCGCGCCGGTCCTCTTGTGCCAGCATCTGGGCGTACATCTGAAACCCGGGCACGTAATCCGCGTGATCCTCAATCAGCGTGCGAAATTGCGCCTCGGCCCCGGCTTTGTCTCCCTCTCTCAGGCATTCCAGTGCCAGGCCGTAGCGTGAAAACGTATCCTTAGGGTTTTGCGCGACAAATTCTTCCAGCCTTTGCCGGCGACTTTTCTTTTGGTCGGTCATGGCCACGTCCCGTATTATACGTGGAGGTGCGGTCGGTCCAAACTCCGCCTGCTGCCTGGACGCCAGCTCCGAGCCCTCTCGGCTGAGCCATCCGAACACATTTCAATCCCATGTCTTGAGCTTTGGCCAGGCTTCGGAAAGCGGGACCTTGAAGTCATGGCAGACCAGGATGTCATAGTGCTCCCAACCCATGCCGTAATAGGGAGCAACGCGCGGCCCTTCCTCCACACTCCCACACCAGTACTGTGCATCCTTCATGCTCCATTCCAGCAAAATGACCCGCTCGCCCGTGTAATCGCGCGGACCCCAAAAGTAATAGTTTTGATGAGCGGAGATGGATTTGGGCAAAGCGTAGCGCGCACCGAAGAAGTCGATCGCTCCCGCTCCGCCATAGTTTCCGGCAAGGATCGCGGTCTTGGAGCGTTCCTCCGCGGGAAGCGCGTTGTAAACCTGGGCGACCTCCCCGACCATCTCTTCCCATCCGAATTCGTCTGCGAAGTATTGCGGAAGAATGCCTTTCATGGACGTTTCCGTGCGGGTCACATTCAGGCCAAGAGCTTGCATGTACGGCACGATTTTGTCCGGAGGAAGAACGGGCAGGGCGAGCGGGACAGAAATAAGACAGACGGCGATGACAACGACCGGTAACGCCACGCGTATCCAACGAAGTCGCGGGCGATTGGCCGTAAGCATTTCCCAGAATACGCCACCTGCGGCGAAGAGCATGGGGTATATCGGTGCGAGGTAGTAGTCCTTTCCCTTCAATGCCATCATCACCGCAAGAAAAGCGAGATACGTGAATCCCACATAACGAAAACGCTTGGCATTCCGGTGTAAAAAGAGATGCGCGAGGCCGGCAATCCAAACAAGATCCGTAATCGGGTTGAGCATCATAATTTGCTGCTTGAGGAAGGGCAGCGGCGGGAGCTCGATGTTTTTGTGAGTGGCTTTGACGTTTCGCAAATCCTCGAGCGTGGGGAAATGGTGCGCGTATTGCCAGACGACGTTGGGAAGCGCAATCAGAAACGCGATGGCGGCCGCCGCCCAAAACCATTTCGAAGCGAAAAGGCGGCGCTCCGGAGTGAGCGCCAAGCCCACAACCAGCGCGGAGAGAAAAAACACCGTGGAATGCTTGTTCAGCAGGCCGAATCCCAGAAGCACACCACAGTAGAGAAGAAGAGCCGGCTGTTGCCGATTCACCGCGGCGAGAAGAACGTAGAGACAGCCCATCCAAAACAGTGGCTCCAGCGGATTCATGGCCAGGCGTGTGCCATTGCCGAGAATGGTGGGCGCGAGCAAAACAGAAACGCATGCCAGGAAAATGGCCCATTTCCTGCCTCCCAATTCGCGGGTGAGGAATCCCGTCAGCGCGATCTCCGCGCCAAAAGCCAAGGCAGGCAACAATCGAATGGCATGGAGCGAATCACCAAAAATCACGCGGCTGCCACGCGCCAGCCAGGCGATCAGCGGAGCGAGATCCACATAACCAAACGCCAGATGATCGCTGCACGCGAGGTAGTAGAGTTCGTCGCGAAAATAGCCGTAGCGGCCGTTCGTGGCCATCTGGAGGAGGAATGCGCATGCGCCGAAAACCCACGCCATGCGCATGTTCTCTGAAGACTGATCGTGGACAGAGGGAGGGGCGACGTCCGTCATGCGAACACCTCGGCGGGAATCTTAGCATGGAGTTCAGCCGCGTCAGACTTAGCCTGGACGAGCGACGTAGGGCGCCGCGCTGGAGGCACAGAAGGCGTCGCCGCGATTTGTGGCCGGGGAACCGGTGCATCTCTGCCGGCAGCTTTTCCTTTGTACCGTCAGGGCAGCGTTTCGTATGATACGCAGAGGTGTGGCTGGCACAAACGAGGACAATCATGAAGCGAACACGCGATGCGAAAATAATAGTTAATGCGGACGTGGAGATGAAGGGGAAGCCGGTGAGCGCCTCGGCCTCCGAAATGGCGGAGGTGGTGCTGCCCGCGCAAACGAACGCCTTGGGAAAACTACTCGGCGGCCACGTGATGCACCTTGTTGATATCGTTGCGGCCATGGCTGCCAGCCGCCACGCCAACAGTTACATGGTCACGGCTTCGGTGGACTACATCGATTTCCAGAATCCCGTGAATCTGGGCGAAATCGTCATGTTGAAGTCGCACGTCAACCGCGTGTTCCACACTTCACTCGAAGTTGGCGTCGAGGTTTATTCCGAGGACATTCTCACTGGTGAACGCAAGCAGACCACCACCGCGTACGTGACGTTCGTGGCCATTGATGAGCACACGCGCCAGCCCAAGCGCGTTCCGCCACTCATCCTGCGCACCGCCGCGGAACGTCACCGCTGGCGCGAAGCCGCCAAGCGCCGCGAAATTCGCCTGGCGCACCGCCACGCGAAAAAACACTAGTTTGCCGCCCTGTGGCGAAGAATCCGCTCCCACGGGCTTTCTCCTGAGATGCAATTGTGTCTGTAATTCAATCAACACGGCACGCTGTCATCCTGAGAGGCGCGCCGTTTGCGCCCCGAAGGATCTCAACTGAGACGCCGTGCGCAATTTTGGTTGAGGTCCTTCGGCGATCCTCGTCGGATCGCCTCAGGATGACAATGGCTGGCTAAACTTGAACGACGGACAAATTGTAGTTTGCGGGAAATCGCCTCAGTTCGCGAAACTCACGCGAATCTCATCTGCTACCTTTAATGCCTGCTCGACGCAGGTACCGATGGCCGGGCCATTCTGGAAATTTCCCGCAAAATAGAGACCCGGAAAGTTTCCGCGCAACTCTTCCAAGGCAGCGAGCCGCGCGGTGTGGCCCAGGTTGTACTGCGGCAAAGCGCGCGGCCAGAGCGTCACATGGGAAAAGACCGGCTCCTGGCGAATTCCGAGGAGCGGCGTAATCTCTTTGTGAATCATATCCGCCAGAGCCGCTTCCGATTGTTGCAGCGCGCCAGGATTCGTCGCGCCTCCCACAAAACTCGTCAGCAGCGCTTCGCCCTCCGGCGCGCGCCCCGGAAACAGCGAAGAGTTCCACACCGTGCCGAGATCGTTCAATCCCGAAGACCGCGGCACCAGGAATCCGAATCCCTCCAGCGAGTGGCTCACATCCTTTTTCCGGTAGCCCAGCGAAACCACGGCCACCCCCGCATACTCGACGCCACCCAACTGCTGCTCAAACTCCCCGTCCAGCGCGCCCAGCAGTTTCCCGGCAACATTCGTCGGCACCGCCAGAACCAGGCGCTCTGCCTCCACAGTTTCCTCGCCTTGCGCAGTCCGCACTGCAACGCGGAATCGGGGCGTCTGGGCATCATGACCCGGATCGAGATGCTCCATCCCCGTAACTTCCACGCCGCACTGCAAGCGCTCGCCGAGATTCAACGCAAGCGCTTTGATCAGCATTTCGTTTCCTTCGCTAAATGTCTGCAGCGTTGGCCGCTCGCGCGGACCTTTGGGCCCCTTAGGCCGTTTGGCCGCTCGCGCCTTAATCGCAGGGAAAATACCGCGAAGGATGCTTCCGGAAGCCTTCTCCGCCTCGTGCAAAATCGGAAACGCCGCGCGCAAGCTCAGCTTTTCCGGATCACCCGCGTAGATCCCGGAAACAAACGGGCCCACCAGCCGGTCAAGCAATCTGTCTGAAAATTTCCGGCGAATGAAATTCGCAACGGATTCGTCCGGCTCCGGCGCCACACTCTTGCCCAGAAGATCGCGCAGGATGGCCCGCTTCGTGCCGCCGCCGAGCAGAGGCGAAGCCAGCAGTCCCAGCGGATTCATGGGAACCGCTTGCAGTGCTCCATTGATGAGCACAAACCGTGGGGCCTTGGGATCAGCCAACACGCGTTCTTCCAGGATTTCCAGGTCGCTGCAAATCGCGGTGATGGCGCTATTCCCGCTGAAGCTCTGCGGGCCGCACTCGAGCAAGTAGCCATCGCGCTGAGCCGACCGGATCACGCCGCCCGGCCGCGCCGATGCCTCTACAATCAGCGTGGAGACGCGTGCTTTCTGCAGCGCAAAGGCGGTAGCGAGGCCCGAAATTCCCGCGCCAACCACAAGAGCCTGGACCTGCGTGGACATAAACGTTGCCCCTCGGCAAAATGGCGGTCACCCCTCGCGAGCGGGGCGGCCGCAGTCTCTAGTCTGACCAAATTCCTACAGAGTTTTCGAGAATAGCGGACGAGACGCCAGTTGCTGCTTTTCCAGGTACGGGTCAAACACCATAGCCAGGTTGCGAATGAAGATGCGTCCCAGCCACGCGGTGCGAATCTCCTTTTCGTTCACCACCACCAACCCGTCCTCCTGCGGCAGCTTCAGGCGTTCCAGTTCGGGAGCGAAGTATTGGTCAAAATCAATTGCAAACTTTTGCGAAATCTCGTCCTTCACAATCACGGTGTGGCACAGCAGCCGGCTGATCACCTCGCGGCGCAAAATATCGTCCTGCGACAAGCGGTAGCCGCGCATGGTGGCGATGCCGCGCTCGTTCACGGCCTTTTCCCACGAGGGAATGTCTCGGAAGTTTTGCGCGTAGCAGTCCTGAATCCCGCTGATTGCGGTGATGCCGATGCCATAAAGATCGGCGCCCGCCTTCGTCGTGTAGCCCTGAAAATTGCGGTGCAGCGTGCGGTTGCGCTGCGAAACAGCCAGCTCGTCGTTGTCCTTTGCGAAGTGGTCCATGCCGATATACAGGTATCCGGCTTCCACAAATGCCAGCAAGCCGCTGCGGAAAATCTCAAACTTCTTCATGCCCTCGGGCAGGTGCGCCACAAACGAGCCCTGTTGCTTTTTCAGCCACGGCACGTGTGCATAGCTGAACATGGCGATGCGGTCCGGCGAGAGCCCTACGATCTGCTCCACCGTGTGCTTGAAACTCTCGGCGGTCTGGTAGGGCAAGCCGTAGATCAAGTCCACGTTGATGCTGTCGAATCCCAGTTCGCGCGCGTTGGCGATCAGGTCGCGCGTCACTTCATAGGGTTGAATCCGGTGCACCGCTTTCTGCACCTCGGGCTTGAAGTCCTGAATGCCCATGCTCAGCCGGTTGAAGCCCATCTTGCGCACCGTCTCCAGGTGCGCGCGCGTGGTCACACGCGGATCTACCTCGATCCCGATCTCCGCGTCCGGCGCAAACGTGAAGCGCTCCCGCGTGTAGGTGAACAGGTCCTCGATCTGCTCGGGGGAAAGATACGTCGGCGTTCCGCCGCCCCAGTGAAACTGCGCCACCTTGCGCTCGCGCGAAACGCTATGGCTGATGTGATCAGTCTCCTTTTTCAACACGTCCAGATACGGCGGCGCAACTCTCTTGTCTTTTTGGATGATTACGTTACACGCGCAGAACAGGCACAGGCTTTCGCAGAAGGGAAGATGCATGTACAGCGAAACGGGGCTGCGCTTTTCCTCCGCCGCGGCCAGCGCTGCTTCGTATTCTTTTGGTCCGAAGGCGTCGGTCCACACCGGTGCCGTGGGGTAGCTGGTGTAACGGGGTCCCGGCTTGTTGTAGCGGTTCACAAACTCTTCGCCCACGGAGAGTGCATCGCGCATTTCCCGCAAGTTTGGATTCATCACTGCCACGGCGCCTCCCTCCTGCGCAATTATGAGCGCGACTTCCCGGCCGGCTGTGACTGCAAAAATTCCGCCTGTTGCCCGGTGTGGATGAACAGTTGTGCGTGTTCGACGGGCGTGTGCTGCAAGATGCCATGACCCAAATTCAGAATGTGGCCGCGCCCGCCAAGCTCATCGGCGATTTCCAGCGTGGCCCGCCTGATTTGTTCTGGCGGCGCAAACAGCACCGCGGGATCGAGATTGCCCTGCACCGCGACGCGCGGCCCAGCCAGTTCGCGCACTTTCCCGAGCGGAATGCGCCAATCCACGCTCAAGACATTCGCACCCGCTCGCACAATCGCCGCCAGCAAATGGTGTGACGCCTTGGTGTAGTAAATCACCGGCACGCTCCCGCCCAGCCCGGCAATAATCTCTTGCACCGCAGGCAACACGAATTCCGTGTAGTCATGCAAATCCAATTCGCCGCACCAGGTATCGAACAATTGCACCGCGCAAACTCCCGCGGCAATCTGTCCCTTCAAATAAAGAATGGTCGCCTGGGCGATCTTGTGCAACAAATCTCGAAAAACCTTTGGCTCGCGGTAAAGAAATTCCTTCACCGTGGCGAAGCCTTCTTTCGTCCGTCCTTCCACCATGTAGCAAGCCAGCGTCCACGGAGATGCCGCGAAGCCCAGCACCGGCACGTCCGGCCCGGCCTGCTTCACCGTGCGTCGCAGCGCCTCCATCAGGAACCCGGTTTCCACTTCCGGGTCAAAGATGCGCAACTTCTTGACGTCTGCCTCGGTGCGCACCGGCTCCGGCAGGTTCGGCCCGGCATCGCCCAATTCCAGCGGCAAGCCCATCGCCTCCGCGGGGATGAGGATGTCTGAAAAAATGATGATCGCGTCCACGCCGAGGCGACGAAAGGGTTGCAGGGACACCTCCACGGCCAGATCCGGCGTCTTGCAGACCTCCAGAAACGAATGTTTCGCGCGAATTTCGCGGTATTCCGGCAGGTAACGCCCTGCTTGCCGCATCATCCACACCGGAAGACGCGGCACAGGTTCGCAACGCGCAGCTCGCAGGAAGAGTTCTTTCCGGGTCAATGCGGGGGCCTGAGTAGTCATAGCGATATCCAACAAGAATAACAAATCCCGGCAAATCCTGCCTTCGCTGTAATTGGTGGTTCAGTCTCCGGTTGTCCGACAACGCGGGTCTGGCATGTGGCCATCCATTAGTGGCCAAGCCTGAAAACTCATAGCTAGGTAGATTCGACCTGGCACAGTAAATATTCGGGAGAAATACACGCTTTCTAATACTTTTCAAGTATTGCTATCGCTTTTCTACAGAGTTAGCGTCTCCAACAACCGGGACTCAATTCTCAGCTTGTGTCACTCGAGCGGTTCGCTCCTTGGACCCGGAAAGCCACGCGCTGCATCATTCAGCGTGCATTTTTTCTGGAGGGACAACCATCATGAAGCGATTCCGCCTCGTTCTTTTTCTTCTGGGCCTCGCGCTGCCGGCGTATGGCCAGAGCAACTTCGCTGCCCTCACGGGTGTCGTGAGCGACCAGCAGCATCTCCCCGTCGCGGGGGCCACGGTCCAGCTCACTGCCGCGAACACGGGCGCAGTGCGGCGCTTGGTGACAAACCAGGATGGACATTTCGAGGCTCCAGCACTCTTGCCAGATGATTACGAACTGAAAGTCGAATCAGTTGGTTTTGCAACGGCAAAGCAGTCCCTGCGGCTGGAGGTAGGCCAAAAACTAAGCGTGGATATCACCCTGGCGGTCGCTTCCGTCAGCGAAGGAGTCCAGGTATTGGCCGCTGCCGAAGTTTTGCAGACGAGCGATGCAAGCGTGGGCGCCGTCGTCGAGCCCACCTCCATTCGCGAACTGCCCTTGAATGGGCGCATGTTGATTGACCTCGTGCTCACTGTGCCCGGCACTCACGTGGGTTTCGGTGCGCAAACCGGAAGCTCGAATCCCCTCTATTGGCGCCCTGGGCAGCGTTCTGCCGTGGTCGTCGGCGGCAGCCGCCCGAACGCCAACTTTTTTCTCCTCGACGGCGCCACCAACACCGATCCCACATTCAACACGCAGAATCTGAGCCCATCGCCGGACGCGGTGAAGGAGTTCCAGGTGGAAACGAGCAGCTACACGGCGGATATGGGCGGCGCGGGCGGCGGACAAATCAATATCGTGACGCACTCCGGCTCCAGCCAATTGCACGGAACGTTGTACGAATTCCTGCGCAACGGGGCTTTTGATGCGAGCACGTTTGGTTCGATGGGGAACAATCAGCTGGTGCAGAACAATTATGGGGCATCGGTGGGCGGACCGCTGATCCGGAAGAATACCTTCTTCTTCGCTAATTACGAGGGCTTACGGCTGGCCCAGGCAGACGCACAGGATCTGACGGTTCCAACCCCGGCCGAAATTCAGGGCGATTTCAGCATGAGCAACGTCAAAATCTACGACCCCACGACCGCGGTTCCAAATCCGAACTATGATCCAACCAAGCCGACGGGTCCCGCAAATTATCCCTACACGCGCTCTCAGTTTCCCAACAACCAGATTCCGGCAGGCCGGATCAATCCGCAACTGGAAGCTTTCCTGCTGAAGTACATCCCTCAGCCAAACATGAACATGATGGGGGGAGGCGTGGATTCCAACAACTACCTGGACATACGAAATGAATCTCATTTTCAGGACCAGGGCACCATACGCCTGGACCACAACTTCTCGCGCGGCGACACTCTTTTCGGGCGCTACTCGATCGGCGATGAAAATGGATTCTCGCCGAGCAGCGGGACGACTTCCACGTCGGAAAATCTCCCGGGATTCGGGGCGAACTTCAACAACCGCTCGCAGCAAGGGGTGATTTCCTGGAACCACATTTTCTCGAGCACGAAAGTGAACACGGCAACGATCGCAGTGTCGCGCCTGTCCATGTTCCGCACGTCGCAAAACGACGGGGTGAACAACATCGTTGGCGACCTGGGAATTCAGGGCATAGGTTTCGGCGGGGAGAACGCGTGGGGCGCGCCGTGGTTTGCGGTGCAGGGGTACACGGGGATTGGCGACACCTATGTGGCGACGCCCATGCACATGTGGAACACGACATACGAGTTCCGGGACATGTACGCCTGGCAGCTCGGGCGCCACGCCATCAAGTTTGGCGGAGATTATCACTGGTACACCTGGCCGATGTGGGGCTTCTTCCAGAATCGCGGCTACTACCAGTACACCAACGGATACACGTCGGACGAAGGAATCAACGATGGCACTGGCTCGGCGCTGGCGAGCTTGCTCCTGAGCCTTCCAACGGTGAAACAGCGTCAGGCCGGGATTCCACAGATGAATTTGAAGAACTGGGGGACCTCCGCGTTCATCGAGGATGCGTGGCAGATTACACGTACGACGACGCTGAGTCTGGGCCTGCGCTACGAATTTATGGCTCCGTTGTGGGACAAGGACAACACCAACACGAACCTGGTGTTCAATAACGGCGTGCCCTCGGTCTTCGTCGGAGGAGAGAATGGATACCCGAAGGGGCTGATGTACTCGAACAAGCATGATTTTGCCCCAAGGCTGGGCATCGCCAAGAGCCTGCCGAGATTTGGGCTGGTGCTCCATGCGGCGTACGGGATTTTCTACACACCGGTGGACCTGAACACTTGGTGCAATGAGCGGCATAACGTGCCATTCGTATTCCCGGAGACGCAACAGGCGGATAATTACACTCCGCCGGCGTCGCTTTATACGAGTGAGCTGAATTTCGGCACGCCAGTGCTGGGTACCGGCGCGCTGACACCCACAACGGTGAGTTTCACGGCATTCGACCCGCATGCGCCGGCGCAGTACGTCCAGCAATGGAACGCGTCGGTGCAGAAGAGCCTCGGGAAGGACACGACGCTGGAGATTGGCTACCTGGGCGCGCGCGGCTTTCACTTGCAGCGAGCGCACCTGATCAACAACGCGCCGCCGGGGCCGGGGCCGCTCGGACCGCGCCGCCCATTCAAGACGCTGTCGTTCGTGCCGGACACGGTTTTGCACCCAAGCAGCACGGAGGCGGTGATCCAGAGCCAGACGTTTCCGGTCAGCACGATCAACCTGCTGGAGGACACCGCACAGAGCTGGTACGACGCGGGATACGTGAACGTGCGTCGGCGGTATTCGCACGGCCTCAGCTTGCTGGCGAACTACACCTTTGCGAAGAATTTGACCAACGCGCCGGACTTCCGCTCGCCCATGGACGAATCCTCCATTCCACAAAACGACAATGACCTTGGCGCCGAAAAAGGGCCCGGCTGCGATATCCGCCATCGGTTTGCCCTGAGTGCCGTGTACGCCATTCCCGCGTACCGGCGCGCGGCTTGGACGCGCTTCGCGACGCAGAATTGGAGTTTTTCGACGATCTACCAGTATCAGACGGGGATGCCCTTCACGATTTCTGTGTTCGGCGACACGGCAAACTCGGGAACGGTCTTGGGCGAGAACCCCATTCGAGCCAACACCACGGGGCTGCCCATCTTCGGTCCAGGAACACACACCGCAGCGGAATGGTTTAATCCCGAGGCTTTTGCCGCGCCGCCTGCCTATACCTTTGGCGACGTCGGGCGAAACTCGGTTTATGGGCCCGGAATGCAGAGCATGGACATTGCCTTGCAGCGCGCCTTCCGCCTCAGCGAAAGAGCGAACTTCCAATTCCGTGCAGAGGCTTTCAACGCCTTGAACAAAGTCAACCTGGGCACGCCGAACCGCTATGTCAACGAACCCCAGTTCGGCACCATCACCATGGCCATGACGCCGGGACGCGAAATGCAGTTGAGCGCCAGGCTTTCTTTTTAGGACTCCGAAAACTCTGCCTGCTGCAGTTCCAGAGAAGATCGCCTGCACCATGCGGCCGGCCTAGGGCGCGCTTTTTTGGAAGTTCGGAAAAGGCGGGTGTTGCGGCGCTGGAGGGGGTGGGTTCTCCTTCAGGAGGTCCATCACCAACTCGACAGCCTATTCCAATTGCGGATCGTGGCCCGCGCGCACCGCCTGCAGTTCATATTCCACTTCAACGTCAGGCGGGACATCGTGATTCTCCACGTCCCGGGTGCCGTTCGTGGTGTAGAAGGCCAGGTTTGACGTGCCCGCGAAGCCACCATCCAGCAAGTCAAGCGGATTCGTATAGTGGCCAACCATGCGGCTCACGGGCGAGTGCGCTATACTCGAAATATCTCGTGAAACACGCCATGCAAGGAACTTCGCGCCCCCGAATCGTTCCTGACCGGCGTGGACAAGGCCGATGAATCACACGTTTGTTATCCTGACCGTCCTGGCGTACCTGCTCAGCATGGGCTTGTACGTCCAATTCCTCTACACCGGCAAGGAACTCACCGGGCGCCTAGCTACCTTGCTGATGTTCCTGGGTTTAGGCACGCATTACCTGGCCCTGCTGATGAGCGCCCGCGCCAGCCATACGGTCCCTTATCATGACCTCCAGGGGGCCATGTCGCTGTTCGGCTGGCTGCTCGCCGTCACCTATCTCTGCGTGGAAATCTACCACCGGCAGCGAACCGTCGGCGCCTTCGTCATGCCCGTCATTCTTATTTTTTTCTTCATCGCCAACCTTATGCCTACCCGTCCGCACGCCACGGCGCCCGTTCATGGCGTCGTCTTTGCCCTACACGTCACGCTGAGCATTCTCGCCTACGCTGCCTTCGCTCTATCCTGCGTCCTCAGCCTCATCTATCTGGGCGAGGAACGCTTGCTGCGCATCCGGCGACTCGGTGATGTGGTTTGGCGCTTGCCGCCCCTCGAACTGCTGGAGCGCATGAGCCACACCAGCGTCATGGTTGGGCTGGTCACCATCCTCGTCGGCACGTCGCTCGGATTTATCGCCGTGGATCGCAACATCGCGGAGCATTACTCCTATTTCGATCCGAAATACATCTTTACGTTGTTCGTGCTCTTGCTGTACATCGTCTATTTTCGCTTGGCGCGCACGGCAGCCTGGCGCGGCGCTCGGGCCTCCAAATTGTGCGTCTTCAACTTTGTTCTGGTGGTTGTGAACTTCTGGGTGGTGAATCTCTTCTTTTCCCAGCACCACCGCTATTTCTAGGAGCGCGTGGAACACTGCATGGAGATTGTCCTCGTCGGCCTGAACTTTCGTACGGCGCCTGTGGAGGTGCGGGAAAAGGTGTCTTTTTCCACCGAACAGGCGCAGCGCGCCGCCGAGGAGCTCCGTGCGCAGGGCATCCTGGAAGAAACGCTGGTTCTTTCCACGTGCAACCGCAGCGAGATTTACGGCGTCCATCCCACCGCGAAACGCGCCTCGGCCGCCGCGCTTGTCAACTTTCTGAGCAACTTTCACTCCATCCAACCCGAGCTGCTCAGTCCTTCGCTTTATCACCACTACGATCACGACGCCGTCCGGCATCTCTTCCGCGTTTCTGCCGGGCTGGAATCGATGCTGCTAGGCGAAGCCGAAATTCTCGGCCAGGTCCGTGAAGCCTATCTGCGGGCCCACGCCGCGCATGCTACTGGCCCCGTGCTAAACCGCCTGTTTCAAGCCGCACTCGAGATTGGCAAGCGCGTGCGCGCGGAAACCGAGCTCGGCACGCGTCCCATGGGTGTCGCTTCCGCGGGCATGAAGCTCGCCGAGCGTATTTTTGGCAAGCTCAACGATCGCACCGCGCTCGTTCTCGGCGCCGGCACCATCAGTGAACAGGTCGTCTCGCAACTTCGCGACCGCAACATCGGCCGGCTTTACCTTTCCAATCGCTCCCGCGAAAAAGCCGAGGATTTCGCCAAGCAATATAAAGGGGAAGTGCTCGATTGGGGCAACTGGGACAGCACACTGAAGTTGCCCGACGTCATCGTTTCCGCCGTCGGCGTCCAGGAAGCTCTCCTCACAAAACCGCTGATCGAGCGCTCCATGGCTGCTCGCGGCAACCGCGCTCTTTTCCTCATGGACCTGGGCATGCCCCGCAACATCGATCCTACCGTCAGCGAACTCTACAACTGCTACCTCTACACCATGGAGGACCTCAGCGAAATCGTGCAGCAGAACCGCAGCGCGCGAGAGAATGAAGTTCCCAAGGCCGAAGTCCTGGTGGAAGAGCATGTGGCCAAGTTTATCTCCTGGCAGGCCAGCGTCGAACTGATCGGCGTGCTCGATACCTTGCGCGGCAGCTTGAAAGAACGCCGCGCCGCCTTCCTTCATGAGAAACTTGCCGGAATGAATCACTTCAGCAACGAAGACCGCGAACACATCGGCGCGCTCATGGACGAGCTGCTCGAAAAACTGCTGATCGCCCCCGCGGAACGCCTGCGCGCCGAAAAAGAGCTGCGCAAGAAGATTCAGAACGTCGAAGCTATCCGTGAACTCTATCTATCCGACCGGGAGAAACCGTGAGGCCCCTCCGAATCGGCAGCAGAGGCAGCATCCTGGCGCGCTGGCAGGCGGAATTCGTCCGCAAGCAGCTCTTTCAAGTCGCCGGCGTCGAAGCCGAGATCATCATCATCAAGACTTCCGGCGACAAAATGCAGCAGGCGCCGCTGACGCAAATCGGGGGGAAAGGCATTTTCATCAAGGAGCTTGAAGAAGCTTTGCTCGAGGAAACCGTGGATCTCGCCGTTCACAGCGTGAAAGACATTCCCACGGAAACGCCCGGGCGGCTCTTTTTCCCCGCGGTTTGCCGCCGCGATGACGTGCGCGATTGCCTCGTATCCCATAAAGGCGCGACGCTCGCCAATCTTAAGCAGGGCGCGCGCGTCGGCACCAGCAGCCTCCGCCGCCAGGCCCAATTACGCCATCACCGCCCCGATCTCGATATTCGCGAACTCAGAGGCAACGTGGACACGCGCCTCCGCAAAGTGGAAAGCGGCGAATACGACGCCATCGTGCTCTCCAAGGCGGGTCTCGACCGCCTCGGCTGGAGCCAGAAAATCACCGAAGCCCTCTCTCCCGATATTTTCTTGCCTGCTGTGGGGCAGGGCGCCATCGCCATCGAGTCCCGCGTGAAAGACACGGAAGCCGCGGACATTCTTGGCAAGCTTGATGATGCCGAAACGCGCACCGCCATCATCGCCGAACGCGCCCTGCTTTCCGCTCTGCAGGGCGGTTGCCAGGTGCCCCTTGGCGCGTGGGCGCGCATGGAACGTAGCGAACTCGTGATGGACGCGGTGGTCTGCTCCGTGGATGGCGTTCAGTATGTTCGCCAGCGTGTCACGGCTCCGCCGGATCAGGCCGCGCAACTCGGCGAGCACATGGCCAAGCTGCTTGTCGAAGGCGGCGCTCGTGGCATTCTTGAAGAGGTGCAACGCTCCCGTGGTTGAATCTTTTCTCAGCGCACTCTCAGGCAAGCGCATCGTGGTTACCCGCGCCGCGGAGCAGAGCCAGGCTCTGCTCGCCGCTTTGCGCGAACGGGGCGCACAGCCGATTCTGCTGCCCATGGTCGCGTTCGCGCCGCCGGATGATTTGGTGGCGCTGGACGACTTCCTCCGCCACTTGCGCGAGTATCACTGGGTCTTCTTCACCAGCCAGAACGCCGTGCGCGCCCTCCAAGAGCGCTCCGAGCACCTCAAGGTTTCCCTGCGCGATGCCGTTGCGACCGCGCAAATCGCCGCTGTCGGCCCAGCTACCGCGGAAGCAGCGCGGGCCGCGGGCCTCGCTATCACCTATGTCGCCAAGGAACACAACGGCGTCGCCCTCGCGCAGGAATTGCAGTCCGAAGTTCGTGGCAAGCGCGTGCTCCTCCCACGCAGCGACCGTGCCAATCACGACCTGGTAGAAACCTTGCAACGCCTCGGCGCGCACGTCACGGAAATCGTCGCCTACAAAACCCTCCGCCCCGCTTCCGACGACGCGCACAATCTGGAAAACATCCTTCAGGACGTTCCCGATGCCGTCGTGTTTTTCAGCCCCTCCGCCGTGCACCACCTGCGGGAACTCCTCGGCCCGCAGTCATTTCAAAACCTGGCAGAGAAGAGCGCCTTCGCCGCGATCGGTCCTGTCACGGAGCGCGCCCTCCGTGAAGCGGGTGTGCAGCGCCTGATCGTCGCCTCCGATACCTCCGCTTCCGCCATCCTCGAATCCCTCGCAAATTTCTTCGTGAATTCTGGGCACAGCTTGCCCGCAGGAGTGAAACACCGATGAGCTTCCCCACACATCGTCCGCGGCGACTCCGCCGCACCGAAGCCCTGCGCGGCTTGGTGCGCGAAACTCGCCTCTCCACCGCCGGCTTTATCTATCCCATGTTCGTCTGCCCTGGCACGAAGGTGCGCCAGGAAGTCAGCTCCATGCCGGGCGTTCACCAGCAATCGGTGGATCAGATCGTCGAAGAATGCCGCGAGGTCGAGTCGCTAGGCATCCCTGCGGTCATTCTCTTTGGCTTGCCGGAATCGAAGGACCCGCGCGGCGCCATTTCGTATTCCTCCGAGGGCGTCGTTCAAAAGGCCATCGAAGCCATCCGCAAGGCCGGTTTACAACTCCTGGTCATCACGGACGTCTGCCTTTGCGAATACACCGATCACGGCCACTGCGGCGTGATCGAACGCGGCGAAATCGCCAATGATCCGACGCTCGATATTCTCGCGCAGCAAGCGCTCTCTCACGCGCGGGCCGGCGCCGACATCGTGGCCCCTTCGGACATGATGGACGGCCGCGTTGCCGCCATCCGCAAAAAACTCGACCAGCACAATTTTGAAAACATCTCTATCCTGGCGTACGCCGCGAAATACTGCTCCGGCTTCTACGGCCCTTTCCGCGAAGCCGCACAATCCGCGCCGCAGCATGGCGATCGCCGCAGCTATCAGATGGACCCCGCGAACGCGCGCGAAGCCCTGAAAGAAGTCGCGCTGGACATCGAGGAAGGCGCGGACATGGTCATGGTCAAGCCGGCGCTCGCTTATCTCGACATCGTGCGCAGGGTGCGGGATCGCTTTGATGTGCCCGTGGGCGCATACAACGTCAGCGGCGAATACGCGATGGTAAAGGCGGCGGCGCGCAACGGCTGGATTGACGAAAAGCGCGTCGTCCTGGAAATTCTTACGGGCATTCAGCGGGCCGGCGCGGACATCATCCTCACCTACCACGCCAAGGATGCGGCTCGATGGTTGAAATCCTGAACGCCAAGGTGCGCACATGAGTGCAACGCAACGCCGCTCCATTCCCGACCGGCACCGCTCGCGAGAAATCTTTGAGAAGGCCGAGAAGGTCCTCGTCGGTGGGGTTAACAGCCCCGTCCGCGCCTTCCGCTCCGTTGGCGGAGAGCCGCTCATCATCGAAATGGGTAGCGGCCAGCACCTTTACGACGCCGACGGCAACGCTCTGCTCGATTACGTCTGCTCCTGGGGCGCCATACTTCTCGGCCACGCGCATCCCGCCGTCAGCGCGGCGATCGCCGATCAGGCGCAGCGTGGCACCAGCTTTGGCGTAACCACCGAACTGGAACTCGAACTCGCCACCCTCATCACCAAAGCCATTCCGTTCCTCGAGAAAATCCGCTTCGTTTCCAGCGGCACCGAAGCCACCATGAGCGCCGTGCGCCTGGCCCGCGGCGTCACCAAACGCGATTTCATCGTCAAATTCGAGGGCTGCTATCACGGCCATGCCGATAGTTTCCTCTCCCAGGCCGGCTCCGGCTTGGCCACGCTCGGCATTGCCGAATGCCCGGGAGTTCCGCAAGCCCTGGCCGCGCTGACTCTCAATGTTCCGTACAACGACCTCAACGCCGTGGAGCAAATCTTCGCGCAGCACAAAGATAAAATCGCCGCGGTTATCGTCGAACCCGTTGCCGCCAACATGGGCGTCGTCCTTCCCAAGGATGGCTTCCTGAAGGGACTCCGCGAAATCACGCGCAAGCATGGTGCGCTCCTGATCATGGATGAAGTCATCACCGGCTTCCGCCTGCACTACGGCACCGCGCAGCAAATCTTCGATGTGCAGGGCGACCTCACCACCATGGGTAAGATAATTGGCGGTGGCGTTCCGGTGGCGGCGTATGCTGGCAGCGCGGAACTCATGGATCATGTCGCCCCGCTCGGCCCGGTCTACCAGGCCGGGACGCTGGCCGGCAATCCTCTGGCCATGCGCGCAGGCATCGCCACTCTAAAAGAGCTGAGCAAGCCCGGCCTATACGAAGGCCTCAATGCCCTCGCCAAGAACCTCGCCGCCGGTTTGCAGCAGGCCCTGAAGGACACGGGCATCGCCGCGCAAGTGAACAGCATCGGTTCGCTTTCCACGATCTTTTTTGCATCGCAACCCGTGACCGATTACACCGGCGCCAAGCGCTCCGACACCAAACTGTTCGCGCGCTTCTTCCGTGATATGCTGCAGCGCGGCATTTTTCTGGCGCCTTCGCAATTCGAAGCCGCTTTTGTTTCGGCCGCTCACACGTCCGCGGACATCGACCGCACGATCTCCGCTGCGGCGGATGCGTTGCAAGCGATTGCCGCACAGCCGTCTACATAAATCCAGCAAAAGGAGAAGGAAGCAATGCATGAAGTTCTGGAAGGTCACGAGGGACACGGCGGGCACGAGGAAGGCCCGTTCACCATCCCGGTCTCGGTCACGCTCTCGATCCTGGCCGTCCTGGTCGCAATCGCCACTCTCTTCGGCCATCGCGCCGCAAAGGAAGAGCTTCTTCTGCAAACCCAGGAAGCCGATCAGTGGGCCTTTTTCCAGGCGAAGAATAGCGGGCTGCATGGCATGCAGACCGGCGCGGACATGCTCGGCACCTTCACCACCGTTGATAAGGAGAAGGCCGAACAATTGCGCGAGAAGTATCTGAAGGAAACGGAGCGCTACACTAACCCGCTTTATTCGCGAAGGGCAATTGAGTGAAGAGTTTTTGTACGAGCGCGACAATGGGCGAATCGTGGAGGAGTTTGGCTGAACCGGAGAACTGATTCCAATGTGCTTAGCAAGGTTC
>Ga0182011_10000608_pt1 | contig 31325 bp, 32 predicted proteins | sample 711E1DmetaG_FD_120481 | JGI IMG/M metagenome (GOLD analysis project Ga0182011, IMG submission 120481) | Permafrost microbial communities from Stordalen Mire, Sweden - 711E1D metaG | ecosystem: Environmental > Terrestrial > Soil > Wetlands > Permafrost | place: Sweden: Stordalen | collected...
CAATCTGATTTTTTCAAATTGTGTTGAAACAAGGTTTTCCTGCTTTGATAAAAGTTCCTCCTCAATTTTTTCCCCTGGCCGCATGCCGGTATAAACTATCTCGATGTCATCGCCCACCTTAAGACCCGAAAGTTCGATCAATTTTTTTGCCAGATCGACGATTTTTATCGGCTCACCCATTTCGAGCATGAAAATCGCAGCGGATTCATTGAGCGTTGAAGATTGAAGGACCAGTTGGACAGCTTCGGGGATCGACATGAAAAACCTGCGGGTTTCGGGGCTCGTCACGGTGACCGGCCCGCCCTCGCGTATTTGCCGCTGGAATAACGGGATGACGCTTCCGCTTGACCCGAGTACGTTTCCAAAACGGACCACGTTGAAAAGGGTGCCGGATTTATGCCGCTCAAGCACCACGCGTTCCGCAAGCCTCTTCGAAATTCCCATGATGCCGCGGGGATTTACGGCTTTATCGGTGGATATCATGACGAATTGTTTGACCCCGTGGGCCTCGGCAAGCGAGCCGAGAATGGCGGTCCCTAAAACATTGTTTTTTAAACATGCGAGCGGGTTCCATTCCATTAAATGCACATGTTTGTAAGCGGCCGCATGGTAAATGTAATCGATAGTGTATTGACGGAAAAGAAGGTCCATGAATCCCGTATCGAGCATGCTGCCCACCACGGAATGGATGGCGATGTCTTTGTGCCGGGATTTGAGGGCCTGGTCGATATCGTAGGCGTTTTGTTCGCTTGAATCAAGGAGAATCAGGCGTGAGGGCCGGTAGGCGGCCACCTGGTGGCAAATTTCGGAGCCTATGGAGCCGCCCGCGCCGGTGATAAGGACCGTTTTCGCCGCGAGCTGTTTACGGACATGCGTGTCGTCAAGGGTGATGTTGGGGCGTGAGAGCAGGTCGTCAATCGACACGTCGCGGATCTGGTTGATGCTCAGCTTCCCGCTCATGATATCGAGTATCGACGGCACGATCTTGAATTTGACGTCCCATTCGGGGATTTTTGAGGCTCCCATGATTTCGTCGACAAGTTTGTTCGTTGCTTCAGGAATGGCGATAAAGATCTCATGCACCCTGAATTTTTTAATGATCTGCTTTATTGAGGAAAGGTCTCCGAGGACTTTTAAACCTTGAAGCCGTTTGCCGTGTGTTGACTTGTCTCTGTCAACAAACCCGACCGGAACATACTCTTTGTTCTTCGATGATTTAAGTGTTTTTGCGATATCGTTTCCCACGGTCCCGGCGCCGATGATGAGGACATTCCGCGCGGTGTCGCTCTGCGGGGCGAACGATTCCCGGAAAATGCGGATTGCAAAACGGGTCCCGCCGTTGAACAGGATGAAGAGCAGAAAATTCATGACGTAGATCGACCGTGGATAGCCCGAAAACCTGCCGCTCAGGACGATAATGAACATGAAAACCAGCGACGCAAGCCCCGACGTTTTTACGATGTCCTTGAGGTCGTCGACGCTGACGTAGCGCCAGACCCCTTGATAAAGATTGAACACGCTGGAAAAAATTAAAAATATGCAAACATCAAAAGGTAGGGAAGTCCAAAATCTGATAGGATACGGGTCGGCCCCCAAAGTAAAATCGAACCGGAAAAGGAAAGACAAAAACAACGCGGCTGCAGCAAAACCCGCGTGTAGGATAATGATCAGCGGCAGGCGATATTTCAGGATCGATTGAAAAGATGTTATTTGCATGGTTTTTCAAGAAATGTTACTAAAAATGAACCCGCTTGCAAGGTATTGGTTGCGAACCGGCTCATGGCATTTGGTATACAAGACATTATATAATTCTTTAAAGCGCTTGCCGGCAATGGAAAAATTTCCCCTTTGATCCCGAAAATGAGATTTTTATTGATGATAAACAGATCTTCAACAAGAGCATTCCATTCCCGTTTAGTGTAATATCTCGCCAAAGCGCCGTCGGTATTTAATTGCATAATTTCATGTAATGATTTTTTTTTAAATAAATAACCTTGAAGAATTCCTCGAAAGAAGGCGCCCATGACATAATAATTCCAAAAATTGCGATGGTATATCATTAAAGTTGCTTTGCCGCCGGGCTTTAGAACTCGACGGATTTCCTCCAGCACTTTGCGTGTATTAGATGAATGATGGATGACACCCCAGCTCCATACAAAATCGAATGAATCTTTTTCGAAGTTCATGTTTTCCGCGTCCATTTGCATAATCCGACCATTTAAACCAAAACATTGCAATCGTTTTGTGGTGCTTCGTACTGCATATTGAGTTAAATCAATGCCGGTAAAGTGCGCTGCATACTGAGATAGAAGAGCTGCATGACTTCCGTTACCGACCCCTATTTCCAATACGTTTTGGCGTGAGAGGGTGTCAAAATCTATTACTGCATCAAAGGGCAAATTGCGAGACGGCATGAATTCTTCGGCGGATTGGAAGAACCGTTTATCGATTTCCTCATAAAATTCCTTTGAAAATTCCTCTTTTCCCAACTTATCATTCCAATCGTATCGCATGGGATGATTTTCCCACCATTCCTTATTGTTTTTCTGCCATTCGCTGGACAATGATCCTTCTGGCAAAATAATTGGGCTATCGAAGCCCTTCGGCAATTTATCTTTTAGCTGTTCCATATCACATCCACCTTTCTCAAAATTATCAGTAGCAAAAATATTTGTTTACGAATAGGCAATTATTAAAAAAAGAAAAATGGACAATCTTTCTTATTATATTGTGCAATTAATCAGTGACCACTTTTTTCGACCAGTTCTTCAATGCGGCGCACCAGGGCTGGCGAAACGGCCCTACGCTCAAAATGGACCTTGCTGTAATTACGCGCCTTTTCGTTCCATTCCTTTTTTTGCGCTACAGTTTGTTTTGCGGCATTTTGTATCGCATTCACACAACCGCCGATGTCGTTATGGCAAACGGTAAAACCCACACCGGAGGCCTCAACAATGTCCGTCAGATGGGATGGTGTAGGCCCGATGGCTACGAATGGTAAGCCCAAATCCATAATCGAATAAATTTTACATGGGTGGACAATTCCCACAAAGGGATTACCCATCACAATGATATGGAGATCCGCAGCCGTCAGTGAAAAATGCAATAAGGCGCGTGGTTGATGGGGAAGCTGGATGATATTGTCAAGTGAGTGACGGCCTTTGAATTCCACGACATCACGCGTACGTACCCCATTGCCGATAAAAACAAAAAGGAAACGAGCGTCGTCGCGAAGCGCTTTACATGCACCGAGCAGGGTATCGAGCGGATGGCAAATGCTGTGGTTGCCCGAGTACATGATAACGAAACGGTCAGCAAACCCGTGTTTTTTCCTGAAGGGGTTTTCTGATTGCGGTGATGACTCGGTATTGGCATTAACAGCCCATGGCAGCGTTACAATGATTTTTTGCGCAGGCACCTCCTGGGCGGCAATTCGGGATTCCATAAATCGGTCAAGGACGATAACAAGGGAAGCCACCGTAAGAGGCAATTTACTAAACCACGAAATAAGCGATGCGGTCGGGCTTCCGTTGCGAAGAATGCCGGCGGCGATCGCTTCGTCGGGCTGGAGGTCCATGATCCAATAGACAAAAGGTATACGGTGCAACCAGGCGGCCAAGGAAGCCGCCAAAGCGATCATGGGAGGCACCGTAGAACAGATTATGCATTGATGGCATTTTCGATTCAGGAAAAGAAGATTCAGGAAAAGATTGAAATTAAATACCGTCATATTGACGATTCTGCCGGAGATGTTTTTCTTTGCAAAGGAAGTTGAGGAAATCCTGCGAATTATAATATTTTTGTAAAGCTCCCGACGGGGATATAATTTTTCCGGTTGTTCATAATCATTACGGCCTGCCAGTACTTCTACACAGTGTCCCGCATTGGAGATATCCTCTGCCAAATCGACAAGGTATTGCGAAACAGCAGCCTCGTCGGGATAAAATATTTGATTAACGATCAGTATCCGCATGACTCACGCTTTAATGAGAAACGCCCTCTGATTTTATCGTTTTGAAAAACGTTTGAAATAAAATCTTTATATCGAGGAAAAATGACCGGTGCCGGAGGTAATATTCCTCGAACTCGACTTTGACCGGAATCGGCAGGTCATCCCGTCCATTTACTTGCGCCCATCCGGTGAGGCCTGGTTGCAATAAATGTATCCCTTTTTGCGTACGAAATTCCCGCAAATCGTCCTGATTGAACAAAGCAGGTCGCGGCCCCACGAAACTAAGATCGCCTTTGAGAATATTGTACAACTGGGGAAGCTCGTCGAGGCTGAATTTTCTGAGGATTTTTCCAATAGGAGTGACATATAATTCGGGATTGTTCATGAGATGCGTAGCAACCTGGGGTGCGTTGATGCGCATGGTCCTGAATTTTACCATCATAAAACAGGCGTTGTTTTTTCCGATCCGCTTCGACCAATGAAGGGCAGGCCCGCGCGAAGTGCATTTGACAAGCGCCATGATACAAAGCATGGGAACACCAAGCACGACAAGAGCGAGAACTCCTGCCATTATATCGAAGAGACGTTTGATCAGGAGATACATTCGGCTTTATACCACTGGGCAGTGTCGCGGAGGCCTTCCTTAAAAGTAAATAGAGGTTTCCAAGAATACGTTTGCATGAATTTGTCGCATGAAAAACGGTATTCATCAAATAAACGTGCAATGACGGATTTGCCACCAGGAAAAAGATGGGCGATTGTTTTAAGCAGAATGGGAGGAATGAAAAAGACGCCAGATTTCTTGTTAATCTCCGAATAAAGTATCGAATAAAGGTCGCGGGTTGTATAATCTACCGAATCGGTCAGTGTGTACAATTCAAAACCGTCGGCTGGAGAGCCGCTCTCCAGGATCTTGCAGACCGCATCTCCGATATTTTTTACATAAATCATGCTTCTTTTTCCCGTCGCACCCTTCAGCGGCAGGGGAACTCGCCGCGAGGCGGCCTTGAGCAGCGTGCGCATATTGCCCTTGTTTCCCGGCCCGTAAACCATGGGCAATCGCACAATGACGCAACGGGCGTTATGTTGAGATTTAAACAAGTCGCGCAAACCCTGTTCGGCTTCGTATTTACTGATTCCATAGGGATCGGACGGCCGGGGTTCATCGTCCTCAGTGAGCACCTTTGCAATTCCCGGCGCGTCGCCAAAAACCTTTACCGTGCTGAAAAAAATAAAAGTGCGCACGCCTTCTTTGAGGCATTTTCGGGCCAGGGCAACGGTGTTTGTGGTGTTTTCTTTCCTATATTCTTCAAGCTGTGGTGCCCCTGTTTTTCCCATTTCATGGACTTTGGCCGCGCAGTGAATGACCATTGAACACCCTTTAAAAAAGCCCTTGGTGTCCAAGATATGCTCCATATCACTTTTGATGATTGAGGCGTTCGATAATTTCTCAAGATCTCCTGGCGCAGACCTGACAAGCGCCTTTATGAAAAAACCCTCCGCACTGAGCCGGGCGCATAAGTGCCCGCCTACAAATCCGTTTGCCCCGGTTATCGCTATATAAGTCATTCGATAATTCTTTCCCGCACCGGCCGGGCGGGATTGCCTTGATAAACGGTAAACGCCACGGTGTCTTTCGTGACCACGCTAGCTGCGGTTATTACGCTGTGCGACCGGAGAGTAACGCCGGGACAGATAACGGCTTTTGCCCCAACCCACACGCCGTCCTCGACTGAAACGGGGGCGATGATAAGGTCAAAGGAACTCTTTTTGTAATTGTGGTTCCCGGTCATCAGGTAGGCCCCCTGGGAAATGCAGACATTGTCGCCGATATTGACCTCGGCAAGGTTATCAATCCAGACTTTTTCTCCTACCCATACATCATGACCGAGTTTCAGAAGCCAAGGATATTTGATTGAAATCCGGGGTTTGAGGACGGTCCGCTTGCCAACGGAGGCGCCGAAAAGGCGCAACAGGAATGTTTTCAGGAAAACCGGAAACGGAAACGCGGTCTGAAAAAACGCCAAATTGATAAAATACCACAATGCTCCCCGAAGCGGGGCGCCTGATGCGTAGACCTTACGGTAGGAGTGCAAATTGACGGAGTTCATTTATGGCCCTTCGGTATTTTCATTGAGGTCGGATTCAAGCATGAGCATTGAGAGCAGAAGCTCCGCGGTCAGGCGTTGAAAAGCGTAGAAAAACCCAGCCTTCCCCCGGAAGACATTTCGTTTTATCAAAAGGCAAAACACAAGCATCACCAGCGGCGCCACTATTTTAAGCAAGCGTATCCTGTCGGGCAGCGAGAGCTTTGAGCGGGGAGCGGTCTTAAGTTTATCGAATTCGAGGAGCGCATAATGCACCTGCGACTTGATCCAGCGGTCCGTCGATTTCCTGTCGTTGTGGACAAGGACCCCGTTTAAATTGCCTGAGGCCCCGGAAAGCTTAAGCTTTTGGGTATGGCCGTCCTGAACATACCGGCCATGATCATTGCGGAACAAGGCTATTGACGGAGGATAAGCCGATCCGGGAAGCACCTTGCCGTAAACCGCATATTGAAAGCGCACGCAATAGCCGTTGATATCCTTTGGCGGCGCCAGCGCGGCGATCTCTTTTTGCAGCTCGGCGCTGACCAGGTGGTCGGCGTCGAGCGCCAGGACCCATTCTGTCCGGACGCCGGTTTCCTTGACTGCAAAGTTCCATTGGGAAGAGTGATTGTCGAAAGGCCTGATGAACAAACGGGTGTTTGGAAAGGACTTGACAATAGCGGCAGTATCGTCGGTGCTGCCGCTGTCGACGACCACAATGTCTTTTGCCCACGTCAACCGTTGCAGGGTCCGTCCGATGTTGGGAGCCTCGTTAAACGTGAGTATTACAGGTGTAATGTCCATAAGCACAACCCTACCTTACAAAGCGCCCTTAATAAGTCGCTTTTGGGCGACAGCCAGAAAATTTGCGGGAAATTCCGGGCCCGACCAGGGTGCGTTTGCTGAAAAAGGCCTTTCGGCGTCGAAGAGAACATAGTCATGTGCAAGCAGAATGTTGCGGACCGCGGCCGCGGTGTTTGGCCCCACTTCAATCATAATGACCGGCTGGCCGCGAAGTGCGCATGAAGCGCCCTTTAGGACTTCCACTTCCGCGGTTTCAACATCGCATTTTATGACCGAGGGCATGCCGTATTCTTTGCACAGCGCATCAATTGAAGTGGTTGAAACGGAGATCGTTTTTGAGGAATACATGCCAGGCGGTTGAAACGCGCCTGCTACGAGGCTCGACGTTCTTCCGGTGTTGCGGTCCTGAAAAAAGGAAGCGCTCCCATCCGTGCTGCTGATTGCCTTTTTGACGAGATCGACGTTTTTGCATTGGTTGCGCTCAATATTGTTTTCGAGAACAGCTATGTTATCGGGATCGGGCTCAACGGCCACGACTTTTCCGGCATTGGCCCAAGCGCTGAATAACAGCGTGTAGTAGCCGATATTTGCGCCGATGTCGAAGACTATGGAATCTTTGTTGACAAAAGAACGAATATTGTCGGTGATGACCGGCTCCATGGAAGCATAGCGCGAAAAAAACAGGTTCATGTGCTTTGACGATGGGAAATAAATGCGGCAGGGACTGTCTTTATAGGGGCGGCTTGATATCCGGTTTCCCAAAACATATTGGACCACACGGCGGACCAATGCATTTGACTTGATTGATTTCAAAAAGGAAGCATTCATATTACGATGAAACTCCCGCTATTTTTTCATATAAAGCCGCCATCTGTTTTCCGGTTTCTTGTGCGCTGAAATGCTTCAGGGCCGCAATTTTCCCTTGCCGGCCCATTGCGGAGGCTTGTGCAGGGTTTGCAAGAAGTCTTTTAATTGCTTCAGAGAGGGCCGCCACAGTGCGGGGAATGACAATGCCCGCTTGCCAATCTTCAACTTCGTGCGCGATCCCGACCCCGTCGCTTACGATCACCGGAACGCCGGCCATCATGGCCTCGGCGGCAACCATGCCGAAATTTTCCGATTGCGACATGAGCACGAGGACCGTGCTTGCGGCAAAAATGGAGGTTTTTTTTTCTCCCAATAATTGTCCGGAAAAGGTCACCTCACAATCGCGGACCCTGACTGGGGAGCTGTTCGCGGGTCGTTGTACCCGGTCGCAATACCTGAGACCGCTGGCAAGAACAAGCTTTTTCATTGCATCGGCGTAGGGATTTTTATCCTCGCCCCCGATTATAAGGTGGATGTCCTTCAGTTGCTTTTTGACCTGTGCAAACGCCCCGATAAGAAGGTCGATACCTTTAATCGGGTCTATTCTTCCCAGAAAAAGCACAAGCCTTTTTCCAACGGTTTCGGGAAAATCGGTCCCCAGCGGTGTTATCGGCCCGCCGGTTGGTTCCGATACAGTAATGCCATTATAAATTATTGAATACCTTTTATCAAGTTTCCAGGCCGCGTTCGACAGCTCGGCCTCCCGGCGGGAAGTGTAATGGACGCAAGCGGCATGGCAAAGGTCTTTCTTTGCGATGCAATGGAAATACAGGCGCTTTGCAAGACCGTTGCGGGCCGCGGCCGGAGGGAGCAGCATTCCGTGCGGCGAGATGATGTATCGTTTGCCGTATTTGCGGCAATAGTGGGCGGCAATCGCGCCCGGCGGGTCCCATAATGTATTAATATGCACAATGTCAAATTTCCGAACGTTGTTTTTTAAAAAACGCACCATTGCTTTCGAAACCATCCATTGACGCAGGCCTATTTTTTCCCATAGAACGGAAAAGTTAAAATAATAAACCATAACGCGGTCCACTTCGACGGGCCTGTTATAAACGACCTTTCCCCGCAAATATTTCGTTGTTGCGCACACGGTAACTTTATTGCTTAAAGAAAACAAGACCCTGTTTATCGCATGGACTGAAGTGGCAACGCCGCCAAGCTCGAACGCCGGATAATATCCCGGACTGACGCATAAAATGTTTAGACCCATTTGCATGCACCTGTGAGAAAAAAACGTTAGAATTTGCCGGTTATTCCGCACATAAAAATTATCAATTATCCGGCTGAATGTGAATGGTTTGAAGATATTTTTTCAATGAGAATGGGATAAAGCTCATTAAAAAGAAACCGCTGGCCGGCCTCGTTTATATGGATGATGTCGCGGTACAAATTCATTGAAGGCTTGTTGTCAAGTTCGGAGATAACAAAAATGTGGTTTTCTTGTGCAAACCTCAGTATTTCCTGTCCGCCCGGACCATAGGTTGCCTTCGAAAGCTCGGCAATATTAGGGTGCAGGACCATGAGAAAAAAGATCCCGTGCCTTTGCGTGTACTCGTATAAATTTGAAAATCCGCTGTTTAACTTGATGGACGCGGTTTCTTTTTTGGGGCCTTGGATTGCTGTAGCTTGAGGTGCATGAAAAAGCAAAGTAAGAAACAGGATCGCCTTAGGGATTATATACCGCTTCAAACCTTCTTCAATGCCCAAGAGCGGTTTATGGCTTGGAAAATGCGGATCAACATCCACCACTTTTTTAAAAGTCATGAAATCCGTGGCGTCCGCGCTGTTGACATCGAGCACCATTATTTTTGCGTTGAAATCGCCGAATTTCCGGATGTAAGCCGCCACATTGTCGGGCGCCCAGCCGCCAGCGGAAATATTGAGCGCCCGGATTTTCTTGTGAAATCGCGCGGTAAGCGAATCTTCGAGCATGGTCGAGGCAAGGGCTTTATGGTCGGTCTGTACTCCTCCATGAATGACCGAATCTCCTAAAAGCAAAATACGCAGAGAATCGCCGGAAAAAAGCGGCAGGCTCCGCATGGAATATTCGTTTACCAGAATCAGCTTTCCAAGACGCCTTACCTTTTGGTTTGGTGCATAGATATACTCAAAGTCCCTGCTTTCGATATACACCGGCGGGTCGCCAAGACCAACGCTGCGGCAGGCAATTTCAGCGCCGGCGACAACGATCACGGCTATGGCAAGTCCCATGGACCAGCGTTTAAGGGTTTTCATATACTGGGAATTAACATTTTTGTTTGCTGCTCAAGTCCCTCACCCCTTTTCCCCTCTCCCGTTAACGGGAGAGGGGAAAAGGGGTGAGAAACTATCAAAGTCCTGAGTAGTTCTATGGCTTTTATTTACCGAAAAGTGATTTCAAATTTTCAAGTGAAGCGGTCACATTTACCCTGCTGAGAAGCACCTGGTGAGCTGCATTGACCGACTGTTCTGAAATCTGGTCTGTGTTTTTAATATAAAATCTCATGGCCTCGGCAATCGATTCTGGGGTGACGGAAAGGAGGCGGACCCCGTTGTACCCATTGAGAATCAAATCCGCCGTCGCGCCGGCCCAGACGGGGGCAATGACTGGTAAACCTGAGGAGAGCGCCTCGGCAACCACAAGACCCCAGGGTTCGAAAAGGCTTGGAAGAATAAAAATATCATGTTGGCGATATACATCCGGGGTGTCCTTGCTCTTTATGGGCCCGATAAGCGAAACGACCCTGGAAAGTGAATCAGTATTCACTATTTCGGAGATTGTTCTGGACTCTGAGCCGCCGCCCGCTATCGTCAAGGAAAACCTTGTAAACCCTTCGTCCAGGAGTATGCGGCATGCACGACAGATATTTGCGACATTTTTTTCGGGCGTTAACCTTCCCAGGTATAAAAAGGCCACTGATTTGCCCGATTCAAATCGCCTGGGATTATTTACAAATGTTGAATGTTCATGCGGAAGGGGAAAGTGCACGATGCATTTTGTTTGAAAGTATGAATGTGAAAAAATATGGCGGAAAAAAAGTGCATTATAGGAACCCATGACAAGAAATGTATCAAAATTTTTAAGGATGAAACGATAGATAAGGGCGCGCATGAATGATAACGGGCCTTGATCGACGATGTTTAAATCGGAATAAAATAATTTCATGCAGGCCGAATTGCGCAGTTTCAGCCCCAGCCACATGAGACGGCGCGGATAGAGCCCGCAGAATAGAATGCCGGCCCGCGGATCGCGCGCATGGTCCTGAATGAGTTCCTTGCACTTCTTTTTTGTCGACTGGTCGTAGAGGACCGATCGCGGGCTGAACTGACCAACTTCGTAGGACCGCTGTTGTTGTTGCGATTGCTTGTACGGCAAAAAAACGTATTGCACATTAATACCGTCGATAGTGTCGATGAGTTCATGAAACCTTCGCATATACGAGGCTGGCGTACCGCCTATCCAGAGGAGCCGATTTATTGTCCGGTTCATAAAGGTCTTGATGCCCCAGTCACGAGGGCGGCTTGAGCGATGTTATCGCGCTTTGCTTGCTTTTGCAGAAATATGAGCTTTGCGCAGATCCCGGGCGCGGCCCAGAAGACAAGCTGCGCAAGCGACAGTGCCCCCATAACGGTATAGGCCTTCATGTAATATATTATAAAAAAACCCATAAAATATGTCATCAGAAGATAAACGGCATTCTGGTTCTCTCCGAATTTTGCATGTTTTAAAATCCGTAGCGAAACAATAAAAATAACCCCTAAATATAACATAAACCCGATAATGCCGGTATCAGCCACGGCAACGGCGGCGCCTGTTTCAACTGCCCCGTCCGGTTGGGGTATGGAGGAATTTGGGAAAGCAGCGCTTTCGTTGCCCGAATAACCCAGGAACATTCCCACCGGCGTTTTTATCATCCATTTAACCAACAATTCAATGAAAACGAGATTAACCCTGGTTTTCAAGTCCATATCGGTCATAAGGTCGCTGCGTTGTTTATAATGCATTTTATAGAGAGCTTGTTTTTGGGTATAGTGATCGGTTCCGATAATTGCAACGATTATAAAGAAAAATGCGCTGATTATGTGGAATTTTTTAATGCCCCTTTGAATTATGAAATGGACGAAAATGCCGACAAGTCCCAGATAAAAAGCCGCGCGTTGCGTGGTAACATAGGTCAGAAGCACGCCGGAACAAGCCACAATCCAGAAATATGTCTTATGTTTTACATTGCGCAAATTTACTGCGGTAAGCGATAGAAATACAATTGCCACAACGGTGTTTGCCAGGATTATTTCAGTATTGAATATCCCCGCGCACGTTTGGAATCCGCCTTTGGTTTCTCTTCCTAATTTGACCATTGCGTCGATAGGCAAAAGAAAATGAGGCAAAAAACCGTTGCCGAAAAAATAGACTGTTATTCCCACGGGGACCATAGCAAGCACAATAGTTCCAAGTATCCGGGTTATCATTAAAAAATCTTCAGTTTTTGTTATCGCGGCCGCAGCGATTCCTACCAGAACAATTGGCAGGATTCGAATGCAAACGGCTAAAATCGCCACGCGGATATCATAGAACATTGCCAATATTGCATAGATCCCTTGAAAAGCCGCCAGAAGCACGAGGACCTGAGTCAACCATACGGGAATGGTTGTCCGTTTCTTTATGTGAACAAAAAACCATAATGATAAAAATATGACGGCAATGGAAGATATCGGCTCGATGGAGTTAGGTTGTCCGGGCACGAATTTACGGATCAGGGCCGCGATAACGGGCGCAAGCAAGCACATTAGAAGAAGGAGCCAGGGATATTTTTTAAATAACGCAAACATAAGGGATTAAATGTAAAACTGCATTTTACATAACAATGTAGGGGTTCAAAATTTTGAACCCCTACGCGGTTGTTGAATAAAACTATTTTGATTGATTATTCGCAAAATTACCGGCCTACCGCCGCACGTAATAATTTGTCAAGATTTTCCGCGACCGTGGTTTGACTATAGGTCGCCTGTACCGCTGCCGAGGCATCGGGTAGGTTGGGGAACCGGTCCATGCAAGCGAGCATTCCCCGTGCAAGTGACGGCGCGTCATCCGAGTCGATAATGGTGATCCCTTTCGCAAGTTCTGGTTCGACCTCCTCGATGATCGTAGAGAGTACATGAGCTCCACTCGCGAGATACTCGACGATTTTAAAGGGAAAAATGTTCCCAACACTCTTACTGATGCAACTTGGGTTGACGCAGATTGCCGCCCTGCAGAGCAGTTTGTTGAGATTCTCGCGGTCGACCAACCCGTGAAAGACAATGGAGGGTGTCTCCGCGGCCGCCCGCTTAACATAATCGGCAAGCTGCCCGGTCCCGGTAATATGGAGCTGCCACTGCGACGGTTGCAGTGATTTCCAAGCGGCGATCAAGTTTTCGATATTCTTACAAGAAACGAGCGTACCCGTGAAAAGCACGATTTTTTCCTTTTTATATTTCCCGCTACGTTGTTGCGCAATGAGGTCGTCGTTGAGTATGCCGCGCAGGAGGTATTGGTTGTGCGTGGGAATGCTGTCGAGGAGCCTGTTCGAGGGGGCGAAACAACCGCTGAGGCAGGGAGCGAGTTTATTGATCCAATGGCATCTGAGCCTGTCGGTGATTGTGGCGTGGCCCTCGGTGTGGACCCGTGCGTCGTCCTCGTATTCGAGCAGTACTGGAATTTTTAGGGCCTTGCTTGCGGATAATCCGCACCGGATCTCGGCCATCCCCATGTTGTAAATAATCATACAATCAAATTTATTTCGCCGATGGCGCTGCGCAACAAGTGCCCAAAGTCCGAAATATACCGCCCACGTGTTTGCTATTGGCACGTCAAGGCCGAAAGGATAATAGACCGTGGAGCAGGCGCCAACCGGCTCATGGAATCCGGGGTAAAAACGCAGATTGCGCTCGGCGGGGACCCCATTGGAAAAAACCGTCACCTCATGTCCTTTTGCTTCGAGGATCCGGATGACGTAATTGATTTTCTGCGATCCGGCAAGCGCACGGTTGCGCCGTATTGTCCGATGCCTGATTAATTCCGGCCCCTGAAAGGCTGCACAATAAGCGATGCGCAAGGCTATTTTGTCATTTCCATTGAAATTGAATTTTCAAACCTGTCTTTATTTTCAACTAATTTGAATTCTTGTAACGCGGAATCATTAAAAAAGCATTTTCTAATGTCGCGGAAACCCGTTTGTTCAAGTTCATGGGTAGCCGAGGCGTTGTCCCAAAGCCAAAGATGCGTTGAATTTCCCCAAAATGACGAAAGAATTTCCTTAAGGTTTCGCGGCCGGTTCTTTTTTCCAAGGAATGTATTTTCCAGAAAAAGTATACTTGCTGAAGAGTTTGTTTTCATGGCCATTAGATAATTGCGGGCAAAAGCCTCCAGGTCGGGCATTACTAATCTGAAAATCCCTCCGGTTTTTAAAATGTCGTATGTGTTACGAAGGGCTTTCCTGAAATCGTCGAGAGAGAGATGCTCCAGGACATGCGAACAGTAAATAGCGTCACAACTGTTTTTTTCAACGGGCAGGCCCTTGACAATATCTCCATACCGGATGCTTTTAGGGAAACGGACGTTGAATATCGGCCGCAGGAGAAAGTTTGACACAGGATTGTGCTGCAGGCGTATTGCCGGAGAAGCGTCAAAATTTATCCACTCTTCAGGCGCGTCCAAACCGCATCCGTAGTGGACGAGCCGTTTTTTATTAGGAATTTCAGGCATTTATTTTCTCTACGCTAACGTCACCTCATCACCCCTGCCCATCTTCCCCGCTCCCACTGGGAGAGGGGAAGATGGGCGGCCGAAGGTCGGGGAGTTAGGATGAGGTCAAATAGTAACTGTTATGAAGTCTTATTTCACAAGTTTGTCTTGTGAAATGCTTGGAGTCTTGTAGGTTAAAAAAAGCTCTTTCGAATTTTCTATAGGCCCATTGTCAAGATTTATGGCCTTATAGTTAAAGGATTCGAGAAAGGCGAGACACGTTGTTAATAGTTCCCGGCTATGCAGCGATAACAAAAGATGAGGATGATATTTCCGTAAAATTGATCGCGCGCCTTTTAACACGGACAATTCGGCCCCTTCAACATCTATCTTGACGAAATCGGGTTTTTTGAAATCTCCACGGGCAACGCTTGAGTCGAGCGACAGGATTTTAACGTTAATATCTCCATCTTGACTTATATGCCCTACGAAACTACTGTTGCCTAAAGCAAAGGGTATATTGCCATCATGGTCCCCGACCGCGAATTCAACTATTGAAACATTTTCAATTTTATTGATTGCGAAGTGTTGTTTAAGATAGGAAATGTTTCTCGGGTTAGGTTCAAAAGCATACACCATTCCGCCCTTACCCACGAGCATGGAGGCCTGCAAGGAATAATATCCGGTATGCGCCCCAAGATCATAGAAGACAAAGCCATCCTTGATGTTTTCAAGGAGTATTTTCTGCTTTTCGGCTTCGAACGTCCCGAGCCAGTAGCTGTGCATGCCCGCCCCTACGATCCATTTTTTTCCCCGTAAAAGACCGCGGAGAATCCTTACGGTCGTGGTGCGGGGAATAAGCGCGAGCGGAAGGCGGAGAAGCTTTCCTAACAAAGTATTATAGGCGATCCTTGACTGGATCATATTTTCCAAAGCGTCTTTCCGCGGAAAAGAAAACCATATTTTTGCAACCGGAACAAGTCGCTGCGGGAGCAGTAATTGCAGCCATCCAATTTATCGCGGTTTTCTCGAAGACTTTTTCTGAACTTTTTATATTTTTCCCCGTTCCAAATTTCGCTGAAAGACGATTCGGAAATGTTTCCCATTGTGTAATGATCTTCTCCAAGATAGCAACAAGGTAAAACCGCGCCATTTGCAATTATATAGGTTGAAAACCAGGGGATTAGGCAAGGCAGTTTCATTTTGGGGAAATTTCCGGGAGTATTAGCCGCAATCAGTTTTATGGCATCCATCCAGTTCTTGTAAAAGGCCGATTCCTTCTCATCTTTGCATGAAGTTATCTCTTTTTGAATGGAAGCAATGGCCGAGTTTTTTTCAGACACCGTAGGGATTATTCTGGTATCTTCATCGGAATTGCAGCAGTAATCATATACTGGAATAAGACAGAAACTGTCGAGCAGGCCCAGATCAACGAGCAGTGCAAACATTTTTTTATATTCGCCCAGGTTTTTTGCCTGTAGTGCGCATAATATTCTGACCTTCACTTTTTTAGGGTCCATGTCGGACAGAAATTGGCGCAATGCGGACATGCACTTCTCAAAGTTTGAATTTCTGCTGATCAATTCAAAGACACTTTTAGACGCGCCGTGAATTGAAAAGGTGATGATATTCGGCGGATGTTTTACAATTTTCGTGTTCAGGACTTTGGGCACGGACAAATTGCTCGGCATCGAAGTGGTGATGCTCTTTCGACGGCATGACACCAGAATATCTTCTATTTCCGGGTTTAAGAGCGGTTCTCCAAGCCCGTTTACCGTAACGTAAAACGGTTTCATTGTATCGAGTATTTTATTGAAAGCCTCATTGGAAATATTGTTGTTCAGGGCCCTCTTTGAATCAAGACGGTTGCACATAATACAATCATGATTGCAACGGTCGGTGACCTCTATCTGAAGCCTGACGGGCATCTTTGGCGAAGCGAAGTCTGCGCCTTTCATCATCCCGCTGAATACGCATATGCCTTTATAGAGTCGTTTTAATATGGTTGCGCAGTCTTTCCCAAAGACGTTTTTAAAATCCTGTATTGTGGACATTTTTATTTCCTCATTTTATTGCGAGGTAAATTTTCGCCGTTTCTCTTTTATTATGCCCACCAAACTTCGAAGAATGCGTTTGAGGATGTTTTTATTCACGGGTAACGGAAGACAGGGAATTTTCATCCCGTTATGATGCATTATGTTGACGCACTTGTCAATTACTTCAAAATATCCGTCATATAATGTTTTACCACTTCTGCCAATTCGGTAAAACCCATATAAGAGGAGCATTTTGGACGAAATTATCCTTAATCCATGAAAATGGTAAAATACAGGGGCAAGGACGCCGTTATTTTTTTTTTCGAAATAATAAACATTCCAGGGCGCAAGCATTTTTTCCCTTTGTTTGACAATATATACCTCATTTGGAAATAGTTCCGGCCAGACATCGAGATATTTCTGATCGCCGAATTTACCGTTTTCCTTCGTTGCAAAACACCATTCCAGACATCTTTCCTGCCACCATGTTCTGACCTTCTTCGCCTCGTGTGTATTTCGGAATGTCAAAAACTGAACGCAAAATCTTCCACAAATTTCTGTCATGTCATTATGGGGATCAAAAGCGTGCTCGGTGATCAGAACATGCTTTCCGCTTTGTTCGAATTCCTTGAAAAGAATTTGTGGGTCATCGAAGAAAAAAAGGTCAGCATCTACATAGGTAAGCCGATCTAGTTCAGGCGCCCGAATAAATACGGCATCGAAGGAAAAACAGGTGAGGGTCCAGCAATATTCCAATCTGCTTCGTCCGGGCTTAACTCGCAGAAGCCGCTCGTCTTCCACTTCATGCAGCGGAATAAGCGAAACGTCAGGCAGGGCGAGCTTTTTCAATTGGGACTCAATCAGGTCATCCATGCATACTATCCAGAGATGGAATGGATTTGCGCGCTCCATCATTGACGCATGAAGGGCCATGCCCATGGGAAGAAACTTGCTATCGAACAGGGTGACAAAATGTTCAGTTCGTTTATCGGAAATCATTTAACTTCTCGATTGCAAAGGAGACTTCTGCATCGGTCAATGATGGTTGACAGGGGATGGAAAGACATTGACTTGCATGTTTTTCGGTATTGTTTAGACCCTTTGGGTCCTTCGCATAATGCAGACATGGCTTTTGAAGGTGAGCGGGAACAGAAGTTTCGCTCCTAAGCAAAAAACTATTATTATACCCTTTTTACTTCAGCATTGGTTTTGCAAAACAGGACTACATTATCCAGATATAAGTCCGGATTCTTCGGCAGGATTCTTCCAAGCAGGCTCCCTAAAAGAGAAAAAGGGGCCATGATAAACATTGTGTAAAAGAGAATCGTTAAAATGCCCTTTGCATGCAGGACTTTAAACAGGTATGCATTGATAAGCTGGAAAATAATGGTCGCATCGGCAAGCGTCTTTGTATGATCCAGTATTTTAAAGCCGTGACATGATAAAAGGTGCTTTAGGCCGAACGACGAGTATCTGGCAAAATCGCGCGGCTGTTCATGCTCGTCCCACACGAACGGCACCGACATCAGAACAACGCCGTCATTTTTTAAAATGCGGTGCAATTCACTAAGATATCGGTCAGGGCTAAATATATGTTCGAAAACTTGCGTGGACAACACGGAGTCGAACGCATCAGCCTTAAACGGCAGTGTTTCTCCGTCAAAATATACGTTTACGCAGGAACTCTTTTTATATGGTCCCACTTCAACGCCGATATACATATCATACGGGAAAAGCTGCTTATATGGCGTACTCCCGCACCCAATATCGAGTACGATTCCGCTCAAACGGTCTTTTTTTGCCTTAATAGCATCGAACAACCCTTTTCGCGCCAGATAAAACGGATTCACAAATGGGCCCACAATAGACGGCTCAAACTGCGCCCGATTGACAATTGACCAAATATTTCGAAGAACTTTCAACAATGTTTCCTGCTACTTCCAATAACTCAATGTTTCCTGATTCGGATATACTCCCACGCAATCGTGACACATCGTTTCGTAGGATTCCTTTAAGATTCGATGGGTTTTCAACAGTTTGCGGAAATATCGATATTTTGGACCATTCCAAATTTCCCAAAAATTATCAGTTATAATATTACCAACTTTAAAGGGCTTTTCTCCCGAAGGGAAACAGCAAGAATACCAGTCCCCATTCCAATCTAATGTCAAGCCATAATACAGATCGGCGCAACTCTTTATTTTTCCATAAGGATGATAAGGCTGATAGTTAGGATTTATTGGAACAAAATCGAGCTGTTTTGCCAAGCCCATACCTTGTTTACTCATGTAGGACATTCTGATAAAGCTAACGCTATCGGCTCCTTTGTTCTTCCAGAATTTCTCAAATTCTTTCATTTCGTTTTCATTGTGCTTAAACACAATAAATTGCATATCAATATGCGGATGCGAGCAAAGCATTTTCTTTTTCATCGCTATCAAATGTTCTACACTTGCAATAACCTTTTTCAGGTCACCACCTGCACGGTATCTCCCATAAGTCTCCTGGCTTATTCCATCACAGGAAACCGTTAGCCGTGTAAGCCCGGATTGTATCAAGTTCCTGCCCATTTCTTCGGTATATGCCATAATGTTTGTTGACATATATGTTTTTATATTCCAACGAGCAGCATAGTCAATACACCGAAATACATCTTTGCTCAGTAACGGCTCTCCCCAGTTATACAGAAGAATAGTTTCAAGTTCAGGGAGTAGCTTGTCAAGCGCGATTTTGAACGTTTCAAATCTCATCCAACCACGTTCCACATGAGTATAGTCACTTTTAAACCCGCCCGTGCTGCACAAAGGACATTGAAGATTGCACAGGTTGCTCATCTCAAATATTGCTCCAATAGGTTTGTTAAAAACTCTTTCCGTTTTAAGGAACCTACATGCATGGCCGATCAGTTTGTTGATCCGACGCCGGAACATTTGCGACCTAAGATTCCTGTCAGCTGTTTTATCTTCGTTCAAAAAGAAACCCCTTGAATGTGGCGGGAATATTACAGCTGTCCTCTGCTTCGAATTCAGCAACTAATGAATACTTTACTTTAAAAAAGGCGCAAAAATTATCCCGGTTAAAAAACCAGGCGGGATAACTGGCATTATAGATATTCGGCGGGACTTTTTGCACTGTCAATCTATCATTCCCGTTTTTGAGAAATGGCGTTCTGTCTATTATTACATATTTGATTTTTGCTTCTAAAACTTCCGTAAGAAATGCATACGGATTTTCTAGGTATTGAATCACTGTTGAACATAATATGACATCGGGCCGCGTTTTTTTTACACACTCCTGAAAAGAATGATAAAATTTTAAAATGTTGTCTTCAAAATTTTCCTTGCCGAATTCTACAAAATGGCTCTGTTCAACAATATTCCATTGTAATTCCATTAAATGCATTAAAAACCGTTTCAGTGTGCAATAGGAACTTCCCAGAGACCCTCCAAAATCAAGTACATTCAGGCGATTGTCCTGACGGGATGCAATCAATAGTAATGCAGAGAGTACGGGCCAGCGGTATTGCGGGTTGTCAAATAAAACCGAATCCCTCTCAAACACGGCGCTGGAATCTTTTACAGCAAGACAAGCCTGCTTAACTTTTTCAAACACCCTTAAGTCTTCATAGCCGGAGGCATGCTTTTTTGCTTTCTCCCAAGACTCGAAGTTCCCGTGAAAGCCATATCTGCTTGATGGCCGCAGCATCTGGAAGATCTTAATGAACGCCGGCGGTATCACATCCTTAACAATACTTTTTAATAGTATGCGGTTCATGTTTCACACGGAATTATTCTATTTTTAGCGTACCGATTTTAATGGCTTAATTTACTTTGCGACTTTTGAATTTATTGCCAAAAGCTAGTAGTGCCCTTTTTAATAAGTACCTTTGCTGCGCCCGTAAATTATAGGTGTCGCCGAACTTTAAAGCGTGAAGTGCAATCCTGCGGAACTGTTGATCCGTCATGGTGCCTGTATAATTATTGCTAATGTGCCAATTGTCATTCGTTATTGAATTCTCGGAAATCGCCCCCTTCATTAATAGTTCATGATACAATTCCGTTCCTGGATAAGGACTGCAAATACTTATTAAAACCTGTGATGGCCTTAGTTCCGCTATTAATCGTTCAGTTTGTTTAATCTCATTCTCTGTTTCGGTTGGAAAGCCGACAATAAAAAAGGCAAGCCAGTTTATATCCGCCTTTCTGATTATTTCGACCTTCTCCCTAACCGCATTAACTGTAAAGCCTTTTCTTATATATGTAAGAAGTCTGTCGTTACCTGATTCAATCCCCAGTTGAATCTCTTTGCATCCAGCCTTTTTCATAATGTCGAGAAGTTCACCATCAATATTGTTGACCCTCATGAGGCAGACCCATTGAATGTTCCATTTATTTTCTATGATCCGTTTGCACAAATCCATCACCCTTTGGCGATTGGTTGTAAAAAGATCGTCCCAAAATACAAAGGATTTTTGGCTATATGTATTGATCAGATTTTCCATTTCCCGAATTATATTTTCAACACTTCTCATGCGCGGTTCTTTTGTGCCCCACACGACATGAGCGCAACAGAATTTACACGGATAAGGACAGCCCCTTGAGCCGAGAATGTCTCCAAAGGAAAATATTCCCGTCATTTCCCCTTTTTTATTAAGCATGAACATGGATTCTCTGTCTGGATATGGCAGATCGTCAATATTTTGAAATAATGGTCGAGGTTGATTTTTAACGATTTGCCCATTTTTCTTGTAAATAATTCCGCATATATCAGGCAGTATTTCCGGTTTATTATTCTCTTGTAAAACGTACGTTATTAATTCAAAAATGGTCTGCTCACCTTCGCCATACACGAGAAAATCAACATCCTCACCCGCAAGCAAATCCTTATAATTCGTTGTTGCCGCGGGGCCCCCAATGACCGTTATGGTATTTGGTGATACTTTTTTTACCATCATCGCTATATTCAATGCGGAAGGCATGGTTATAATTGAAGCCGATATACCAACAATTTTTGGCTGCACTTTGTTTAAAACAGTTTGTATTTCTCCCCACACGGGATTGTCTTTATCTTCTACAATCTCATGATATTTGCTCCACTTTTTTGCATAATCATACCAATCATGCCTGAAATTGCTAACAAAATATCTCGCCATTTTATTTAGTATTTGAAATCCTTGATTTTTCGTTTTCGGCAAGTTGCAATCCATATTGAATATCTTCGACCTGATATTCCGTTTTGCCAGGTAGGAAACTATATAACCCAACCCCAAAGGGTTTGCCGGATACGGATTGTTTTCTGTAAATCGAAAATGCGGTGGAAAAACAAAAAGAATATCCACGAAACCGCCATTCATATTTTCTCCAATATTTTATTAAGAACGACCAACTGTATTGTTTAAATTAATTACAAAGTATATCGATTAAATCACTTAATATATTGTTTGATAAAGCAATCAATTGCCTGGGCTCGATGGTAAAAAGTATGATCTCTTGTTATTCTTTTAAGACCTGCTTCACCGATTTTTTCGGTTTCCTTTTTATTTTCCAATAGCCACTTGGTTTTTTCAACACACTCAGCTATACTTTTGTAAACTACAATTTCTTTATCCGGCTCAAATAAATCGGCTATATTTTTTTTCCAATCAGTTAGAAGGCAGCCGCCTACACCGGGCACTTCAAAAATACGCGCGTTTGAAGCATATTCAGGAGAGGAATCCGCATGAATATTCAGAGAAACATACGAATTTCTAACAATTTGATACATTTCCAGGCCATATCTCGGAGGAAAAATGGAAACAGAATTATTTCGGGGCTTTTTATATAAAAATGATATATCATGCCAATTTTCAACACGTTCTAATAATTTAACACAATTGAAAAACTTCCCAATAAATTTGATATATTTCTTTCTATTTACAATAGTATGAATACTTTTTTTTACCAGCATAATTATCAATCTTTCCATTCTTTTTACGAAGAGGTAATCATAATATTGCGGAGAAAATACTGACATCTTCTTCAATTGAGTTAGAGCCTCAATTGTTTTTACCCTTTTAGGGTGGAAGCCCTCCATCAGTATTAAGCTCCCCATGAAAGAGATGTCGTACAGCATTTTTTTCTCATGTAATCGATTGTTGATGTCGGGTTCAAAGGCGTGATTAAGGTGAAATGCGTTAACACCATTTTCCCGCAGTAGAGAGACTGCTTCAGGTGCGCACGAAAAAACAATTTGCATGTTTTTACAGATATCGGTTTTAGCGATTGCACTTCCCGACCATCCGATTATCAACTTTATGCTTGGCACCTCTTTTTTTATTTGAAGAAGAAGTTCTTTATCCCAATGTATATAAAATAGGACATCCGGTTTAAATTTCTTCACCTGCCAGAGTGCAATAGTATTTAAATCTATGCTTTTGTATTCTTTATAGCCATTTTCAAAAGCCCATTGTCGTTGCAATATTGAGGCATTTAAGGTGATTCCAAAGGTTTCGTATCCTAATTTTCGAAAAGCTTTTTGATAGAAATCAGCCCACCCAAATGCATCATAGTCAAATACTTTTTTTTGCTCTGAGAAATTCTTCTTAACAAGGAATTTATTAATAGAATAATATTTCTTTAAGTAATTTGGATAACAAGTAGTTATTTCAAATATTTTCAAAAATAATTTCCTATTTTCCAATAACAGCAAAAAGCAATTTAGAATTGAAAAAAGTTTAAGTTGCTTTAGTTTTTTGAATAAAAATATCAGTTTGCCATATATTTGGATCTGAAGGTCCAGGGCCTTTAAAGCTTATTTTATCAAAATCATTCAAATAAAATGCCGTTTTATTATAATAATATTCCCTATCTGCATTATCGATAATTAAAAGTCCACCCGAGCGAACCTTGGAGCAAGCATGGTGAATGCATGAGGGGCGGGCTCTGCCGTCAATTAAAACAATATCAAAATAGCCATCTGCAAATTCATCAATTTGCTGTACATAATTTTCAAAGGAAAAGTTGCGATATCTGCAATCTTCCGAGGTATATGCTTGTGGATCATTGTAAGAGTGCTCCACAAACTTCAGCTCCTTTTGGGGAGGTATAACGCGGTAATCAATATTTTTAGAATTATGCAAATGCTTTTGCACCTTTAAAGCCCATTGCGGATCATGCTCAACGGAAACACATTTTGCCCCGCGTTTAAGCCAATATAAAGTTGAGGCACCACTTCCGTATTCAAAAACTTTTATTTGCTCGATAATTAAATTATCAAGATATGTAATAGCATCAAACACAAGCCATGGGATTCGTTTTATAAACATATAATTCGGTAACTGGGATATGAGCCAAACTGGTAAATGGCGGCGATATTCATGCCTTTTGCAAAGCATTATGCCGAATTTAAATTTCTGAATTAATCGTCCAAGAAAATTAAGCATCATGTGACGTCCATTTATAGTCTACTAAAAAATCACCTTGATCTCGTCCAGTCAATTTTCCGGTTTTAAAATAATCCCCATCTTCAACAAGCAATGAAAATGCTGACTGAAGCCAATCGACGATTTCACCATTGACGGAACAGAACAGAGCACAGGAATAAGATCCAGACCTCAAATTGAAATGGGGCCAAAGACATTCGAAATAGCCTTCTTTACAAATTTGCATCTGTGTCTGAGCCACGTCCTGATTGTTTAGATTTGTCAGGTAATTGCCAAAGGGGCCTCGAACATTAAACGCTATGTTAACTGTTGCCGAATTAATAATCCTATCGGATTTATAATAAAAACGTAAATTTAGATCCTGTCCGGACAAAACCTGACTTATTTCATTGTCAGCGGAATCCAAAAAAGCTATTCGATAAAACCGTAGCCATTGCGCCCCCTTCCGGTCCTTTCGGCCCGCGAGATCGGCACTTTCATATGTTTTAACATTTTGCGCATAGTAGGACACTGCCGCTTGAGTGTCCCCAATGAACGAAACTTTTCCTTCGTGCAATACGATTCCACGGTTGCATAATTGCTGGATAGCAGCCATATTATGACTCACAAACAGAATCGTTCGACCCGATTGCGTTACTTCTCCCATCTTTCCGAGGCATTTCTTTTGAAATTCACTATCTCCCACAGCAAGAACTTCGTCTACTAGTAATATTTCCGGTTCCAAGTGCGCGGCAACCGCGAAAGCGAGGCGAACATACATTCCGCTTGAATATCTTTTCACGGGAGTATCGATAAATTTCTCCACTTCCGCAAATGCAACAATCTCATCGAATTTAGCTTTAATCTCCGATCGCGTCATGCCGAGAATAGCGCCATTCATGAAAATATTTTCGCGGCCGCTCAGTTCCGGATGAAATCCGGTGCCCACTTCGAGCAGGCTCGCTACACGTCCTAAGATTATAGCTTCTCCGGAGGTCGGCTCGGTTATTTTACTCAAGAGTTTAAGAAGGGTTGATTTTCCAGCGCCATTTCTACCGATGATGCCGACGCGCTCGCCTTGCATGATTTCAAAAGAAATATCCTTAAGCGCCCAAAACAATTCCGAAGTATCTTTTGAAGCAAAAACCCTTTTAGGCAGGGAAAGAATGCTTTCCTGAATGGTTTTATATCTGGCTTTTTCGGCCGAGTGATGAATTTTATATGCTTTTGACAGCTTTTCGGTGTGGATTGCAAAGTCAGACATGAATCGTTATCCCATTATAAACCGAGAATTATACAATATCCGCAAAACTTCGCTCCGTACTTTTAAAATAGGCAAGACCGGTAAAGAAGGTAATAATAGCCATGCTTGACGAAACAGCTATCATGGTCATGGACACGGTTCCTTTGCCAAGAACGGCCCAGCGAAATCCCTCGACAAACCCCACGGCCGGATTGACGCTGTAAATCCATCTGAATTTATGCGGAACAATGCTCGACGCGTAAACCACCGGCGTCGCATAAAGCCAAACCTGGATTATAAATGGCATTGCGTACATGAAATCGCGATATTTCACGTTAAGAGCGGAAAGCCAGAGGCTGATGCCGATTGCGGTCACTACGGCGAGAAGCAGGAAAAAAGGAGCGAAAACAAGGCCCCATGTGGGCGGCGTTTTATAGATGAGCATAAAAGCGATTAAAACGATAATGGTGATGATAAAGTCGAATACAACGGCGCAGATACTTGACAATGGAATTAATATCCTCGGAAAATAAATTTTTGAAATCAGGTTTGCATTGCCCACCAGGCTGTTTCCGGCCCTGGTTATAGACTGTGAAAAGAGGTTCCAGATCATCGTGCCGGTAAAAACAAAAAGAAGATAAACGTTACCGTCGCTTGGAAGCTTTGCGAACATCCCAAAAACTATAGCAAAAATAATCGAAGGAACAAGTGGTTGGAGAATGGTCCAGATTACTCCGAGGCCCGTTTGTTTGTATCGCAATCGAATCTCCCTGTCCGTAAGCATGACAAGAAGGTCTCGATACCGCCAGATTTCCCGTACATCAAAAATGGATATTTTTGATGCGCGGCGAATTATCGTTTGATCTTTTAATGCCATAAAAATATAGTGAAACCCTTCATAATCCATTTGCCTTTTGTGGAACATTTTGTCGGTGGGGCATACGGCGTATTGATTTAGTTAAAAAATCCAACAATGGCCGCTCGAATAAAACATGAAAAATGACTGCGCATATTACACATGCAATAAGTATTGCAATATACGTAAACAGAGCCCCTGTAATGCCCTTTAATCCGAGCAATCTACAAAATTTAACAAGTACGCTTATTAATGGATAATGGATTAAATACAAAACGTAGGATGCTCCTCCAAGCAACTGGATCCAACCCTGATGCAGGATTTTCCTTCCGCAATCTTCAAACCGGACAAAGCCGAAAATCATTACGCTGCTTGCCAATCCGTAAGCTATTAAAGGGTTGATTATCAAGGTTGAAGAATGCGGCGGTAAAATTTCAGCCAGCCCGACAATAAGAAATGTTAAGGCGCCTGAAAAGGCAATGAGTAAGGGATGAGCCAGTTTTATCCGACTCATGCACAAGAAAGCGGTTGCTGCTCCAAAAGCGAAAAGCAAAAGGAGGTTGCTGGAAAAAAAACTTTGGAGGAAAAAGCTTGAGTTGCCGCTGAGAAGAAAATTTACCAGTAATCCGACCGCGATAATTACGCCGGGTATTCGACCCAGAATAATTAACCCGATGAGTGCATAAAAAAATATTTCGTATTGAAGCGACCAAGCCACGGCAATGACCGGAGCACCGGTTCCTCCAACAACGTGCGGATCCTGCGGCAACAGAAGAATGGATTTTAAAATAATGACCGGATCGTGCGTTACGGTGGGCCTCAGGTCCGGTGATGCCAGGGCACAGAGATAAATTGCACCGAAAATAATCCAATAGGATGGATAAATCCTGATAACGCGTTTCCAAAAATAATTTGAAAATTTTGCAGGTTTGAAAAAGTCCTTTCGATGTACGAAAACGATAATGAAACCGCTGAGCACGAAAAAAAATGCGACCCCCGAATTACCGAATGAAAATGGTTTCGCAATGACCGGCAAATTAAAGTATTTACTTGCCGCGAGCGTGCCTCCAAGGTGATACAATACGACAAGCAAGGCCGCAATCGCACGGCATGCTTGGAGGGATTTATACATTAAAAACTTTTATCATTACCAGTTTATTTTCGATCTGTCTGAGATCGCTGCCATATTTGCATCAAACCCAAACGTGATGCTTGCATCTCAATAAATTGAAAATCGAGGCGTTCCTTGGTGAACAATTTAAGTAAATCAGGATCTCGCATGCAGGAAATACTCCCGTACTATGGTTTCGATTTCGGTCTCGGGAAGTTCCGGATGCAATGATTTTACCCCGGCCCTCTTCAATTTCCATGCGGTCGTTCTTAACGACAGGAATTGTTCCCAGCGCTGCCCGGGTGTCATTGCCCGAAAAATCTCATGCTGCCGATGTTCAGCATCAAAAACATGTTCTGGTTTATCAATCATCAATTATTTCTCTTAGTGAACAAAACCTATTCATGCTGTGAATTGATAACAACTATTTATGGGGAAGTCCTAAAATTTCCCATCTACGTATACATTTCCTGATTTCCAGAGGTTTTAAGTTCCCCTAATCCGCTTTTCTCCAATTGCGTACAGCCATGCAATCATTTCCTTATAAAACTCAATGAAGCGCTGTTCGTCGATAGCTGCCAAAAGATTTGGAAAAGCTATTGATTTGTTTTTAACAACATCAAATCCTTCCTCTATCTGAAAGGCGGCAGTTGGCAGGTCGTCAAAAATGGCATCTTTTTTAATAGCATCCTGAAGAACTTCTTCTCTATTGAGGTCAGGATATTTCTTAACGATGAAATAAAAATCAATAAAATCTTTGGTCTCTGTACGACTGACAAGCGTTGTGAGTTTATTGGATGCTATATTAGCTATGGTATCAAGACGTAATGGAACGTTGTTTTCAAGTATGACCCGGGGTCTTTCCATTGCAATAGAAAGCGAATCTTTGACAAAGTCAACTTTTATTTCATCGATAACAAAAGAAAGAAACGTTTCCGACTGGCGAATTTTAGTTGCTTTGTTAAAATTCTGCCTGATCCAAAAATCAATTTCAGGCAAGTCGATTGTTTTTGTAGTAAACAAATCAAGATCGTTGGATAGCCTATGGTATAAATAAAAAGCGGATAAAGCGGTCCCGCCGGTTAGAAAAAAGTTATCCTGAATAAGAAAATTATTTAACAAAGAAATGAGAACTTTTCTCTGCATTTCTGAAGCATAACCTCGTTTGTCTTCTTTAGGATCCATATACATTGATCAATCGATTCCATTTTTTACGGGTATATTCGCTTAATTTTAAAAGCGGTAAAAACTCGCTTAATTCTCTAAGAGAGAACAGAGACAATGTGTCAATGGCGCGTCCATATTCCAAAAATCGGCGGACAACCCATAAACGGAAATTAGCATCATTGTTTGAGAGACTCAAACGAAGAAATCGTTCCTCAAGATATTGCGGGTAGTCCCAAAAAACAGCGTTGAGATTGATCATGATTTTTCTATTTCTTATTTAGCCAATAACCAATTGCCATAGTCCTTCAGATCGCCGTAAGTTTTCGTACCCTTTGCCAGGCCTTCCGGAAGCAACCATGTGCCTGAAATTACGGCTTTCGGCTGAAAGGTTGTATTCCCCTGAATAATTAAAAGTTTAACAGGACTTTAAAAAACTTAAAGTATTCAAGATAAATTGTCTGCCGTAGATATTTATTGTTCCACCATGTTTTGTAATCTTGCCGGCTGAAGCCGTCCAGGCCGAAGGGCGCTGGAAGGTAATAAAAAACACAGGCGCTGTTTTTACGTATCCGCGACACTGCAAGGTTAATGCGACGCATGTGAAAAGGAGAACTGACAAGGCCTACTCTGAGCGGAGTTGCCTTGGAGAAAACTCCGCGGAGTGCAAAAACATTCGGCTGTGATGCGGACTCGTTAAAAGCGTTCCCCAACCAATCGGAAATAAACGCGACCTCGGCCACCGTGGTCTTGCAGGTATCCACAAGAATGATTCTGGATGTATCGAGGCCCTGTTTTGCGAGCGTATGGACCACTTTTTTATTATCATGGCTGATGACCCATTCCGCGAGCGGGTTTTGCAAAAACAACGATTTGGAATAGGTGACCCTTGTTTCGTCGCCGCCGAACGTGAAAATCACGTCCAGGGACTTCGGCATCGGGTCCGAAACGACCAGCCAGAGCGCAAGATTTTTAAAAACAAACCAGGCTGTTGCCGCCAAGACAATAAGAAAACAAGAGATAAAAACGATTGCTTTTTTATTTTTCACTCGGAAACGGATTGGAATACTTCCTTGAGGCTCATGGTAGCGCCCTTTTAATCGATTGCTGCCAAATTCTCATCAGCCCGATTCGGGACGCTTGCATTTCAATAAAATTAATATCCAGACGATCCCGCATGATCGCGACCATATTTTGAATATCTCGAAGGTGCTTGTCGCTGCCGCCCTCTGAAAAGTATTGCATTTTACGGATGATAACATATTCGGGCGGCGCAAGCCAGACGGAATATTCGTTGTCAATCTGCATCCGGCGCTTGTTGGAAAACGCCCATTCGTGAAGAGGATCGTTGCCGAGCAGAAAAAAATCGGCCTTGAAACCGCTGTCATGATGGATAATATTGAACTGGGCCCGGACAGGCCGTTTAATTTCATCGATTATAATTTCTTCCGGAGGGCAATAATACTCTTTTTCCGGGAATATGACCGGGATGCGTTTGGCGTCCTGGATATTCAAATGAATAACGATGTCGATATCATGAGTCAATCGTGGCTCGGCATAGAGGATCGTCGCAATCGAACCGGTGATCACATAGTCAATGTTTGCGCGCTCAAGAGGCGCGGCGAATAATTTTAGTAAATCAGGTTCTTGCATGCAGGAAATACTCCCGAACCATGGTTTCGATTTCGGTCTCGGGAAGTTCCGGATGCAATGATTTTACCCCGGCCCTCTTCAATTTCCATGCGGTCGTTCTTAGCGACAGGAATTGTTCCCAGCGCTGCCCGGGTGTCATTGCCCGAAAAATCTCATGCTGCCGATGTTCAGCATCAAGAACATGCTCTTGATTTTCATAAAGGCCCATTGCAAACTTCCTGGTAGATAAAATGTGCGAGATGACCGCCGGTAAATACGCTGGCCGCGTATATAAATCAGATACAGCGTCTAAAAACTAAACTTCCTCGCATAAACTTCAGCCGGCTGTTTCTTTATATTCTGCGCCGGTTTCACATCCGCGAGAAAGTCAAAATAGTCTTCAAGCCTGCGTTTGCAAAGGGGATTGTTCAGGTATTTTTCAGGTCTCGCAATTTCCTGGGCGCGCGCGTCCCAATGGAGATCCAGGTCAACTATGGTGCTTGGATCCGCTGACAATTTCATCGTAATATTTCTCCTGTCCGAATTTCACAAAGTATTTCTTGACGGTTATACTATTTACTTTTGTGCGAACTATCAGCTCTTTAATGTCCGAAAGTTCCTTGAAAAGCCGGTCGGGATTGTTCTGCGCGGCAAACAATTTCAAGGCAATCAGATGTTCGGCGCTTACTATCGGGACTGTTATATCATTAAAAAGGACCATTTTCATCGTTGATTTAAAAAATTCATCAGCCGTTGGACCGTCCACATACATCAAATCGACACGCGTAGCGCCAATCGGATGCAGGTGGTTTGAAAAGCTATCGGAACGATTTAAAGTTTCAAACCCTAAACTTTCCAAGAAACGGATAATTTTATTTTGATGTTTCAATCGTGTGATGAAATCGATATCTTGAGTGGCCCTGACATATCCGTGGCCATACAGAGCAAAAGCGCCTATTAGGGCATAGTCCAATCGCTCACGAATAAAAAATTCGGAAACGGATTGGAATACTTCTTTGAGGCTCATGATTTTACCTTTTTCAAATCATCGTACAATTTCGTCCCCTTTGCCAGGCTTTCCGGCAGCGGCGCTTCCTCATCGAGGTCCAAACACCTGAGAATTCCCGGTACGGTTTCTTTATATCGATAGCCGCTTTCAGGACAAACCATGACGCCGTTTGCATCGGGATTCTTAAGCTGATGGCCATGCCTGCTCATCCAGCTTTTTTGACGGCCGGGAACTCCCACGATGAGCGCGTAATCGGGGACGTCCTTTGACACGACCGCGCCCGCGGCGATGAACGCGTAGCGTCCGACGGTTAGGCCGCAGACGATGGTCGCATTCGCGCCCACGGTGGCCCCGCGCCTGATGAGTGTTCTCTCGTAGAGCGCGTGCCGGTTGACCTGTGATCGGGGGTTTGTAACGTTTGTCAAGACGCAGGACGGCCCTAAAAACACATCGTCCTCG
>Ga0182011_10000609_pt1 | contig 31321 bp, 14 predicted proteins | sample 711E1DmetaG_FD_120481 | JGI IMG/M metagenome (GOLD analysis project Ga0182011, IMG submission 120481) | Permafrost microbial communities from Stordalen Mire, Sweden - 711E1D metaG | ecosystem: Environmental > Terrestrial > Soil > Wetlands > Permafrost | place: Sweden: Stordalen | collected...
AAGGACGTTGTTGAGATCGTGGGCAATACCGCCGGCGAGTGTGCCGATGCTTTCCATCCGCTGCGCCCGCAGGAATTGCGCCGCAAGCCTCTTCTCCTCGGTCACGTCACGGGAGACCACGATCACCTGGGAAATCCTGCCGTCACTGTCTCTGATCACGCTCCCCTTCGAGTCAATGCTCCGAACGGTCCCGTCCTCAAGCAGGAAGCGGTATTCGAGCCGTTGTCCGATGCCCGTCCTCACGGTCTCCTGAAACACCTGCTTTACCCTCTCCCTGTCCTGCGGATGGATCTCCTGAAATCCGTCTGTCCCTTTCAGTGACTCCGGATCCCCCAGGATGCTCTCGTACGACGGGCTGTTATAGATCCTCTTGCCGTCCAGGTCCAGCACCGCGATCATGTCCGCGACATTCTCCGCAATCAAACGAAATTGTTCTTCACTTTGCTTGATATGTTCCTCGGCCATCCTGCGTTCGGTTATGTCGCGGTCAATGCCGATCGACAATGACTTTCCCCGCCATGTGATCGGCATCCCCACATACTCGATGACGTTCTCCTTTCCATCCGGTCGAATCCAGGAGAAGGAGCCCGCATACGCCGTTCCCTGGTTGAGGGATTCCAGGCGTTTGCTGTTTGCCGAGTCTTCGATCGTTTTCTGAAGTCCCTGGGTGTTTCCGATCCGGAGCAGTTCCTCGCGACTTCGCCCCGCCATGACGGCGTACCGGTCATTACACTCGACGAGTATTCTCCTGGAGGGGTCGGGATCTTCGCTGTAAATGCTGATGCCGTCAAACACATGCTCGAACACCATGCGAAATCTCTCTTCGGAGTCCCGCACCACCTCTTCCGCCCGCTTCCGTTCGGTGATATCGGATATGAGTCCGTCGTATCCTGCGACCTTTCCGTTGTCATCATATTTCAACACATAGGTATTTCTGACCCACACGACCTGTCCGTTCTTGTGAAGTATGCGGTGCTCAAGCGCTGGAATATCTATTCCTTCACAGAGGGGATCCGCGTAGTGCTCGACAATGTGCCGGTCGTTGAGAGGTACCATTTCAAGCCAGAGCCTGGGATTGGAGGAATAGTCGGAAGGTGTGTACCCCGTAACCTTCTCGCACCCGGATCCATGGACCGTGCTGAGGGGACTCCCGTTCTGTATCTCCACGGTGTAGGTATAGGCGGTGACTGATTCCAGGAGGTGTTTGTAGCGCAGTTCACTTTGACGTAATGCTTCTTCACCCCGCTTGCGCCTGGTGATATCGTGCATGGATCCGACAAGCCCCACACAGGTCTTTGAATCGTCAAACACAGGGGCGATACTCACTTCCCCGATCAACCGTCCCGTCGGATACTCTGATCTTTCCTCCCACCGGAGGTTTGAATTCTCTTCAATTGCCTGGCGATATTTTTCCAGCGCCAGCGAAAGTGAGGGTTCGGGGATAACCTCGTTCACCAGTTTGCCGACTACCATGTGAGCGCCCAACCCTGTGAGATTGCAGAAAGCCTGGTTGACCGAACTAAATCGATAGCTCCCGTTGGCTTCGACGGTCAGATGGAAAATTACATCCCCGACGGTATCGTAGATGGAGGAAAGCCGTCGCTTGCTTTCCTGCAAGGCTTCTTCTGCCCGCTTGCGTTCAGTGATGTCCCGGCCGATCACCAGGGACGCTTTGCGTCCGTGGTACGACAGCGTTTGCGAAGTGACCTCCACGTCAATGATGCGACCGTTCCTCAGCGCGTGGCGCGACTCGCCGGGTTGCTCAAGTTCCGATCGTAGCTTCGCTATATTGTCCAGCAAGTGCGTCCCATCTTGCGAAGGATGAATATCCCTCAGTGTCATCTTGAGGAATTCATCCCGCGAGTAACCGTATTTCTCGACGGCGGCGGCGTTCACCTCGAGGAAGGCAAGTGTCTCGAGATCGCACACCCACATGGGAAGGGGGTGATGGAAGAACATGAGGCGGAAGATGTCCTCGCTTGCCTCAGGTTGCGGTTTCGATCTGCGAGGAGCTTTTCGTGGTTTCATGGCTGTGACCTTTAAGCGCAAAAACCTCCCTCATCGCTATGCGAATCAGGAGGTTTTCCGTTTCAATCCCAGCTCACACAGGATCCGGGTCGAGTTTATGTTCTGCAAATGTAGACAATCGTCACGACTGTGGCAAGCCATGCAGAGACGAGAGAACGGGAAAGAAGGAAATAGCTCAAATATCTCCGGAAACAGACAATTCTCCGATCCATGTCAAATTGATTTGAATCACATTAATAGGAGAGCTAGTTTGACTGATATCACATCATTTCGTTGGCCTGTTCCGTAAAATGAGACGGAATTTGAATGGAACCAGGGCGCCTATGATCATACTTTCATACGTACTCGCCTCCCTGCTGCTCGTCGCGGCAGCCGTGTGCCTCATTCTCCTTGCCGACCGAACCCGCGGGAAGGCGTTTGAAAAGGAGAGGGCGGAACAGCTCATGGAAGCGAACCGACCCGTCAGCGTGTGGATATGCCGCTATTGCGGGTTCATGACACTGATGAAGAATCAGAATTGCACCTCGTGCGACGTCCCACGGCCGGAGGAATACGTCTACCGGACGATCCCCGGAAAAGAATTCGCGGCTCAGTTCCGGAAGACCGTGCCGAAGCCGATCAGCGAACCGTCCGAGAAATCAGTCTGATCGACCGCGGCGGCGGGGCCCCCGTCCTGTTCACTTGTACGAGATTTCGATCCTGGCCACCTGACAGTCTGCTGCAAGGACGATTTTCACGAACTCTCCTTCAGGGGGAGCCGGCCGGGCTGAGTACCTGACGCACGTGTACGCGCCGTATTCGTTCTTCAGCGGTTCAAACACCTGCCGCGTGACAGGGAAAGGGGAGAGACTCCCTGCGGTGCTCCCGGTGAGGAACGCCATTGCTGTATCCGCGTTTTTTTTCGCTGCAAAGAGGTCGACACGGAGAGATGTGACTCCTCCCGGCAGCCTGTAGAGTATGAAATCTCCCGTCTTCCCCTGGACCCGGCTCCTGTCTTCCTTCGCCTTTGCCGCGTCCCTCGGTGAAAGGAACACCAGGTCTCCGGACTTCGAGTACCATTGCGAGTCATTCTCCATCTCGTCTATCAGCGTCCTGTCGCCGGCAGTGACCGGCCCGGCGGGATCCGATAGTTCCGAGTAGCCTGCGTCATTCCTCGCCCTGATCTGGTATGTGTAGCGTTTGCCGGGCCGCGCCGTACTGTCGCTGTAGAGCGGGCGATACCCGACATCGGCGTCGCTCGCTTTTGAGGCTATGACCTGCCAGAGCGGATCGTCATCGGACTTTCTCTCGATCAGGTAGGAGGACGCTCCCGCCGAACCCTGCCATGAGATTTTGTACGGTGACTCGATCGGGAGGAGTTTCGGTGTCGCCGGGGGAAGAACAATCTCCGGCGTCTTTCCGTTGATCTGGTATGCTTTCTCGCGAAAGAGTCGCGTGACCGCCTTCTCATCCCATGCCTTCCCGGATTCGAACCCGGGCCACCTGTACGCGTTCTCGTGGTAATAGAATCCGCCGTCCCTGTTATGCGAACGAAGGCTCCAGACCATGATCCCTGAGATCCCTTTCGCGATCACCGTATCGATGATCCGCCTCATGTCCGCCGCCGGTATGAATCCGAACTCGCCGACGAAGTAGGGCTTCCTGTTTCTTGCTTTCTCCCTTGCCGCCGTGATTCTCAGTATGGATTCCGTTGCGGGCGCATACGTGTGTGTGGAGAGGACATCGATGTTCGTGTCGTTGAGCGCCTCGTCGCTGATCTCCCCCCTGTTCGTCCCTTCGATGACGATGTGGTTGGTGTCGAGGCTCTTGATATATGCGGCGATTTCTCTCGTCCAAGAGTAGGGACAAACAAGCTCGTTGCCGGTCTCCCAGCCGAAAATCGCCCTGTCCTGTTTGAACGGCACGCCGGTATACGTGTTCACTCTGTTGACGATGAACGCCACCGTCTTCTTGAAATCGGCGATGAGGAGCGAGTCCGTCCAGAATTCCTCCTTGCTCTTCCCGCGGAAGCCAGCATACTCTTTCGGCCCTCCCCACCACCACCAGTTATCCACGAGGGGTATGATGACGCGGACACCCGTCTGATTTGCGACCTGCAGTATCCTGTCGTACGCCCTGAACGCTTCCTCGTTGAACTCGCCGGGGCCGGGCACGTGCCGTATGATGCTCGAATCATCCGTGGCTTTCCGGACGGACGGGACGTACATGCGTGTGACGTTTCCCCCCATCTGCCTGATTGTCGTCAGAGCGTCGCGGATTTCGAATTCGTCGGCGATCCGCCACGGGCTCACCTCGCTGAACTGGTGGTTGTCTTCGATATAGTGAAGATTGGGGATGTTGTATGAGACAAACCGGACCTCCTCGTTTCCGTCCATCAGTTTGTCCCCGCGGGCCTTCAGGAAATTCTGAAACTGGGATGAGGCGGTACCTGAGAGGAGCAGAAGCAGGGCTCCCAGGGAAATGTGCACGGTGAAGTGACACGCGTGCGTATTCGTTCGTCCTTTGGGTCTTCTGGTGTGCATATCGGCGCGCCGTCTTATCATTATGATAAAAGTTATCAAAAGTATACGAAGATTCTGCCAAGAAATGCATTCTGGATTGACTTTTCGGCGGTTTCTCCTAGCACGAAACTTGGGTAGTAATCATGGATGCACATGCTCACGGTAAGTCTCAAACATACTCACAAACGTACCAATTGATTCTTATAGAAGAAAGAGCAAAAGCCATGCCCTCGGAGATACTCGAAGAATTGAAACAGGCCCTCTGTGACGGGATACTCAGAAGATGGTATCCACTCGTCGTCGACCGTGAATGCGGGGGGTACTTCACCAATGTGACCTGTGATTGGACTCTCCCTCCTGAGCAGGAGAAGATGATCGTCTCTCAGGCGCGGCATATCTGGACGGCGTCGAAGGTGGCGGCCTTTACCGGTGAGATAGACGTGTATCTCCCGATCGCACGGCACGGCTACGAGTTCCTCCGCGACGTGATGTGGGACAGCAAGTATGGCGGGTTCTATCAGATACGCGACAGGCGTGGCGGGATGTCGGAGTTCAGGGGATGGCGGGACGAGAAGAGGGCGTACGGAAACGCTTTTGCCCTCTACGGCCTGGCCGCCCTGTACAGCCTGACGAGGGACCCCGAGGTGCTCGAGACGGCCCGACGGGCATTCCAGTGGATAGAGGAGCATGCATATGACCCCCGTTTTGGAGGATATTTTGAGTTCCTCACACGGGAGGGGGAGCCGTTTGACAGGGGGAGCGTATACAAGACGATTGCCTCCGATGCCAACGAGCTTGGGTTCAAGGATCAGAATTCGTCAATACATCTCCTGGAGGCGTACACCGAGCTCTACAGGGTCTGGCCGGATCCGTTCCTGCGCGAACGTCTGACAGACCTGCTGGAGCTGATCAGGGATACCATGGTGCACGAACGCGGATACCTGCAGCTCTTCTTCGAACCCGACTGGACTCCCGTTTCCTTCAGGGACTCCACCGAAGAGGTTCGGCGGCAGAACTTCGGGCTCGACCATGTGTCGTTCGGTCACGACTACGAGACGGCGTTCCTGATGCTCGAGGCGTCACATGCGCTCGGGCTGGAGAATGACACGAAGACGCTCCTCGTTGCCAGGAAGATGCTGGATCATGCGCTGGCGAACGGGTGGGAGCGGGGGGTCGGAGGGTTCTTTGACGGAGCATACTACTTCAACGGCAACGGCCGCTCGACGATCATACACGAGACGAAGAACTGGTGGGCACAGGCGGAGGCGCTCAACGCCCTCCTGCTGTTTTCCCGGATCTACCCCGAGTCGGAATACCGGTCGTATTTCCTTAAGCAGTGGGAATACGTGAAGAAGTTTGTTATTGATCACGAGAGGGGTGACTGGTTCGAAGGGGGAATCGACAGGGAGCCGGACTTCAGGACCGGCCCGAAGAGCCACATCTGGAAATGCACCTACCACACGACACGGGCGCTCATGAACTGCATCGCGCTCCTGAGCTATGCCCATTCGCCGGTGTGGGGTGAAGGGTTCGACAGTGCAAGGAAGGAACTCACCGAGTTCGTCGGACACTGGCACAACACCGCCATGCAGGCAGCGATCACCGCATGAATACCATCTTCCGTACGGCGATGAAATTCGTGCCTGTCTCGAGGCGGTAGAAGTACATTCCGCTGCCGGCGGACATTCCGTGGGAATCTCGACCATCCCACCGTACGCTGTGGGATCCGGCGGGAACGACGCCGTTCACGAGCGTGCGGACGAGCCGCCCGAGCAGGTCGTACACGGCGAGCGTGACGGTCCCGGAAGCTTGTGTCGAAAAATCAATAGCGGTGGAGGGATTGAACGGGTTCGGGTAATTCTGCATCAGTGCGAATGCCTTCGGCGGATCGGAGGGCCGGGCCGCGCTCGTGCGGACATCCGCGGGAAGTGTTATTTTCCAGAGTTGCGGCTGGTTGTTTGGCTGTTCCAGTCCGGTTTCAAGTACGTACAGTATGTTCCCTGCAATTTCGATTCCCAGGGGGGAATTAAAGCCCCGCACAAGCCGTGTAACGCGGGCCGTATACCCGCTGTCTGTTTTGGCAAGATCGATGTGCAGGAGGTCCTGGCTCGTGTCGCCGAGTGCCTGGAAGACGGCGCCGGTCGCCACACTGATGACAAAACCGCCCCCCTTGAGGTCGCCGGCAAGGACGGAATCCCTGTCAAAGACGATCCCGTCCGGCGACCGGTGCGCCGTGAACGTCGAGATCCTCCGGCCGGAGGTGCTTGCATCCAGGACGGTTCCCGTGAGTGTATCCCGGAACCTGTCGGCATCAGGTCCGGTACTCGGGATGGGTTCGGTAAACGTCACGTTGGCCGGTGGAGGTGGATAGGTCGGGTCATCGCTGTATGTCGTGTACAGAGCGCCGCCCCCCCACGCGTCGGGATTAAGGAGGGGATCATGACGGGGGTCGTACGGAGTGAATTGCTGCGGAGTGTTGTTCCCTCCGATCCGCCACGGGAAACCGTAATGACGTCCTTCCCGGATCCAGTTCAGCTCTTCAGGGTCGTCCCGGTCGTCTGAATTTTCAACGCCGAAAAGATCCCCGTTCCCGGCATACGCAAAATCGAATGTGTTGCGGGTGCCCTCCGAGAAGAGATATCCGTTCGAGCGAAGCCATTCCCTGTCATTCTGCAGCGTGATGTTCTGGCCATTGACGGGGAGTTTCAATATGATGGACGTTAGGCCGACTTCGCGATTTCCTTCACGAAGCTCGCCATGGTCCGTGGCGGCGCCGCTGTTGACGTAAAGGTAATCGCCGGACGGGGAGACAATGATGCCGCTCATCCTGTGATTGTACACATGACCGTACGGGTACGGAACGGTTCTCGCTACTATGGTCCATGCCCTGTGTTCGCTCCCGGGGACGTCGCGGACCCCTTTCGCGACGGTCGCCGTGCCGAGCACACCGGTCGAATCGTTCCCGACGAGGAACATCGTCCCGTCCTTTGCAAACGCCATGCCCAGGGGGGCGTTCACCCCGTCGTCCGAAGGCCGGTAGACGACCGTGTCGGTTGCCAGTCCCCCGGCGCCGAATACGACACGGAGAATGTTTCCGTCATTCTGCAGGATATAGAGGTTACCTGTGGAGGGATCCCGCCGTATGCGCACCGAAGCGTGGCCGACGGTCGCGAGTGCCGTGATGGTGATACCGGCGCGGGTCGGTTTCGGCTGTGCGGTGAGACAGCTCGCGGACACGCATGCGATGCAGAAGCATAAGGTGAATATTCTCTCCATTGGTCTCCCGGGGACTGAGTGTGGTGACAGGACAGCTACTCTTATAATGAAAGAATCACGCAGGAGGTTCCAATGCACGGCAGAATCAACACAGGATTCGCATTCACCCGGAAGACCCTGATCCTCATCCTGCTCCTCGGGCCGGTCTCTCTCCCCGCCCAGGGGAAGCAGGGGGAGACTCGCCCGGTCTGGTCGCACCTGAAATACGCTCTGTATTTCACATACGGGGAGATTGAGAAGCTCCTTCTCGATACCGCCTCCATGCGCGAGACGATGGAATACCTCGGCCCCGTCAGGGCCGGAAGGGTGTATCTGGAGTGCACGAGCGCAGGGGACGTCAATGTGGCTCAGATGAAGGATCTGGCCGCGAGATTCCGCGCCCTCGGGCTCAGGGTCTCGGGGGCCATGGTCCCGACCATCCCCGGGGGCCCGATGTGCTACAATAATCCCGATCACCTGGCACAGCTTGAACGGCGTTCGCGGGCGGTGGCACAGGTGTTCGACGACTTCATTCTTGACGATTGGCTTTTCACGACGTGCACGTGCGAGAAGTGCGTTGCGGGGCGGGGCAAATCCACCTGGGCCGACTACAGGACGAAACTTCTCCTCGAGAAGTCGAAGAAATACATCATCGACCCCGCGCGCGAAGTACACCCCGGCATCAAAGTGACAATCAAGTATCCGAACTGGTACGAGGGGCACCGGGATAACGGGTACGACGTCCTGAACGAGACGCACCAGTTCGATGCGATGGCCGTCGGGATCGAGACCCGGACGCGCGCGACGCACGATCAGCATATCCCGATCTACAGCGGGTATGTATTCCAGAAGTGGTGGTCCTCTGTCGATCCCGCGAAGTGGGTCGGCTCCTGGCTCGATAACTACACGATGAAGGGGGAGGACAACGACTACGTGGCACAGGTCTGGCAGGCGGTGATGGCGCAGGCGCCGGAAATAATACTCTGGTCCGGCGGCCACCTCCACCACACGGGACCCTTCAGTGACGTCTATGCCCATTTCCGCGAGATGCTCCCCGAGTTTGACCGGGTCGCAGGGATGCTGAACGGCCCTCCCCGCGGGGTGCCGATATACCTCCCCTACGGGTCCGAGGGGGAATACAACATTTTCGGCTATCTCGGTATGGCCGGAATTCCGCTTGCCCCCGTGGGCCGGTTCCCGGCGGAGAGCCAGAACGCGATATTCACGAGGCATTCGCTGAGGGATCCCGACCTTGCCGAAAAAATGCTCGCCCGCCTCCGCGCCGGACACGACGTCTTCATGACGTGGGAACTCCTCTGCAAGCTGCAGGACACCGAGTTCCGCAATACGCTGAACGTGATCGAGCCCGGCGGCAGCGTCTCATCCTCAGTGTTCAGGACACGTGCCGGATGGAATGATCAGATCACGAAGGCAGACAGGGCGTTCGTATTTCCCCGGATTGGAACGACGACCTGGCCCTACGCAAGGGAAGTGGCGGTCGTGAGGGAAGACGGCGACTTCGGTGTGCTTCTGAGCGTGAAGTACCTCAATGGAACCCTGTATGTCCTTAATATGCCTGAAAACAGTTATGATCTCCTCCGGCTTCCTCCGCAGGTGCTCAATATGATCCGCCGCGCGTTCAACGGTGAGCTGGGTGTGCAGCTCACCGGTCCGGGGGGTGTGGGCATGTACCTGTTCGGGAGCGGCCAGTACGTCCTCTACAATATGAGCGATGAGACTGCCAATGTATCGCTGAGGTTCGGCAAAAAGGTCGGGGAATCCGGCTGGCGGGAACTTGTCCACGGCAGAGGGCTTGCCGTCACCGAGGAGAAACCGCAGCACCGGTTCGACGGGGGGGGGACGTACGACGATGTTTCCCTGACTCTCCGGTCGTTCGAGATTGTGGTCGTTCAATCTCCTGACACGGGGGGTGTGCGATGATCTTCTTCCGCGGTCGCAGATTCAGAACCGGCTCACGCCATTTCGTAGGGCTCGCGAGCTGCGCCATCCTCGTCGTGCTCATGCAAGCATGCTCCGCGTTGTTCCCCGGCGGGGAACGGGATGATTTCATCAGGGTGCGCGGGACGCATTTCACCCACAACGGAAAACCGTATTACTTTGCCGGAACGAACCTCTGGTGGGGTTGTTATCTCGGTTCGCCCGGGGAAACGGGGGACCGGGCCAGGCTCCAGCGCGAGCTGGATTCCCTGCGTGCCGACGGGATTGAGAACCTTAGGATACTTGCCGCCTCTGAGGAGTCGTACCTGAAACGCTCGCTGCGCCCCGCCATCGAACGGGCCCCCGGAAACCTGAATGACTCACTCCTCCAGGGACTTGACTACCTGTTGGCCGAGATGGGGAAGAGGAAGATGCATGCCGTTCTCTTCCTGAACAACTACTGGCAATGGTCGGGGGGGATGTCGCAGTACAACGTGTGGGCCGACGGGGGGAAAGGCCCCGATCCGGACGACCCCGCCGAGGGATATCCCGCGTTCATGGAATTCTCCGCGAAGTTTTATTCCAATGAAAGAGCCGACGCGCTGTTCCGGGACTACGTCAGGACAATCGTCACGAGAAAAAATACGAGCAACGGCCGGCTCTATGCCGCCGACCCGACGATCATGTCATGGCAGCTTGCGAACGAGCCCCGGCCGGGAACATTCGGTCCGGAGGGAGAGAAGAACCTCGAAGTGTTTTACCGCTGGATAAGCCGGACGTCGGAGTACATTCACATGCTCGATACGAATCATCTTGTCTCGACCGGGAGCGAAGGGGCGGTCGGTTTCCGATGGTCGAACGAGTATGCCTTGAGGACGCATGAATCGAAATACGTCGACTACCTGACGTTCCATCTCTGGCCGCTGAACTGGGGATGGTTCAATCCCATGAAGATCGACAGCACGCTTTCCTCGTCCGAGGAAAAAGCCGTCGAGTACGTCGGCTCTTGCCTTGCGACGGCACGGCAGCTCAACAAACCTGCGGTTCTTGAAGAATTTGGCTTCCCGAGAGACAGCGCCAGATGTACGCCGGAGAGCCCGACAACGGCCCGGGACAGGTACTACACGAGGATACTGGGCGTCCTGGCGGATTCTGCGATCAGCGGTGCGCCGATTGCAGGATTCAATTACTGGGGCTGGGGCGGGTCGGCGAGAGGAAAGAACGCAGACAACGTCTGGCGGAAAGGAGACCCCTTCGTCGGCGATCCGCCGCAGGAGCCTCAGGGGTACAATTCGGTTTTCCTAGCGGATACGTCGACGCGGCGGGTTCTGCGCGGGCACGCGTTCAGGATGATGAGCATCGGCCTGGACGATTCCCTTTCTGCTGTCGGAAGACGGTGATCCCCCCGGCCTCTCAACCCCGGCGGCGTGCGCCGGACTCAAAACCTGACGTTCATTCTTTTCCCCCTGTATTCGACCGTTGTATCCGGGGCGGCGGTGAAGTTCGCGCCTGCCCCGTGGTCTTTCCTCACAAGGACAATCGTGAATGGTCGCGACACAGAAGCTCCCCGGTAGCTCCCCCGCCGTTGGCCGAGGACTAACGTCCTCCGGGACTCGTCCCAGTGTATGGGAATGAGTGCGTAGAGTCCCTTCTCGTAGTCATACGTGTCCCCTTCATCGTCGTAGAGCTCGAAGTCGGCGTCCTTGCCCGTGTAGACCCGCAGTTCCGTGGGTGCGCTGCTCTGTTCCGTCGCGTACTGAATGTCCGGCCCCAGCGGGACGATCGACCCGCCGGGCACGTACAGGGGGATGCGGCTGATGGGAGCATCCGCACGGACCCCTTTCCCGCCTGCCGTGGATTTCCCGGTCCAGAAATCAAACCATGTGGTGCCGCGCGGAAGATAGACGCCGGTCGTCCCGGCCTCCCCCGTCGAATCGTCGGGCTGCGCCCAGTTGAGTTTCAGTAGGGCGTTGTTCGTTTTGAACTGTCTGTGTTCGAGCCGGAACGGGTACTTGACGCCGGCCGAGAGATCGACGGGCGCGGAGAACGTTGTGCGGACCCTGTTTTCGGGTTCGTCGATGACAGGCTTGTTGTCAAGCCAGAGGCGCACGCCGCCGTCGGTGATCACGTACAGCGTGTGGCGGCCGGCCCGTGCTCCTGTCATGATCGCACCCTTCATCCTCACGGAATAGGAAGTGTCAAGCCCGTCAGGGAGACAGCCTGACCAGCTGATCTGGCTCGCGTCTGTCTTTCGCGTGAGTATCAGGTGCTCGAAGGATGTACCGCGGAAGACCTGGAACTCGCAGCCATGCTCACTGCCGTCGGCGGAATAGAAATGGGCCGGTGTGATGTCCACCCCGTTGTAGACCGGGAAATTGATCATGGGATGGGTTACCGGGCAGACCATGATTGCGGACCCGAACATGTATTGATCGGCGATGGAATAGACGGCCCTGTCGCCGGGAAAATCCATCGGGAGTCCGCGGATGAAGGAGTAGTCGTCGTGTGTGACCTTCCAGGCCGTGGAATAGATGTACGGCATGAGCCTGTAACGGAGCCGGTCGCCCGCCGCCAGCGCGTCATACGCCCAGTCGCCTTGCTCGCCGAATTGCCATATTTCGCGGGGGATATTCGTCCCGTGCGCCCGAAAAATCGGGGAGAAAGCGCCGAACTGGAACCACCGTACGTACAGTTCCTTGTAGGCAGGGTCGCCCAGACCCCCCGGGAAATGAATGTCGGTGATGAACCCTCCGATATCATGTGTCCAGTACGGGATCCCTGACATCGAGAAGTTGATGCCCGCGGCGATCTGCACGCGCAGGTCGTCCCATGTAGCGAACGTATCACCCGACCATGTGGCGGCGCCGTAGCGCTGCTGTCCCGCAAATGAGGAACGGGTCAGGATAAATACGCGCTTCCGGTCGGTGGCGAGCCGGTGGTTGTCGTACACGGCCCGGGTCGTCATGAGCGAATAGGGATTGAGATATCTGGCGAAATCCCCGAGGAAGTTTTTCCCCGCCTTTTTCATCGAGAGTTCCGTGATGTACCTGTCGTCGCTGCAGCGGAATTCCGGTTCTGTCGCATCCATCCAGTACGCGTCCACGCCGTTATCGAAGAGGCCTCTCCTGACGTATTTCCAGTAGATATCCCTCGCTTCGGGATTGTAGGCATCGTACACCCTCCCGCCGTTCCAATGGGGGACCGCGTACAGGAGATTCCGGGCATTCATCTCCCTGTAAATTTCCGTTGCCGGGCCGAACGCGGGCCAGATCGACACCATGAGATGCGCGTTGTAGTGATGGAGCGTGTCCGTCATGCGGCGGGGCTCCGGGTAGTTGACGGAATCCCACATCATGCTGCTGAACTGGTCCATCCCCCCCCAGTAGCTCCAGTCCTGCACGACGTTGTCCAGGGGGAGCCCTCTTCTCCGGTATTCCCTGACGATGCCGATGAGCTCCTGGCCGGTTTTGTACCGTTCCTTGGATTGCCAGTAGCCAAACGCCCATTTTCCCGCGAGGGGTGCCTTGCCTGTCAGAAGTCGGTACCCCGCGACCACCCTGTCCAGACCCGGACCGTGTACAACATAGTAGTCGATCCCGTCCGCAACCTCCGATTGGAACAGGGTCGTTTCCCTGCTGTCGGAAAAACGGGATCGGGAATAGTTGTCCCACAGTATGCCGTATCCCTTCGTCGAGACGAGGAAGGGGTTCACGGCCGTACGGTTCGCCTGCTCGATGAGGATGTCCTGACCCCGGTAGTTGACGATGGGGTCCTCGAACTGCCCGAGCCCGTATATCCCCTCTTCGTCGCTGAGTGAGAAGTGCTGTGTGACACGGTATGCCCCTCCCTGCGCTGCCGGCTCAAACGTCTCCGCGCCTGGTCCCTGTGAAACCAGAAACAGCTTTCCCCCGTTGTCGGAGAACCTGAGCTCCCCGTTCCGCCTGTTGACACGGACGGCCATCTCCCGGGTCGAGATCATGAGCGTGTCACCCCTCCCTGTCGCTTTGGAGGCCACATGCACAGGGACCGCAATCACGCTCAGGCTCGCGCCGGGGAAGAGAGTGGTGTCGGGTGAGACCCTCACCCGGATGATACCGGGAGCGTACCACTGCAGTGCGATCCGGCGGTGCTGGACATCAATCCGGTACGACGTCTCCTGCGCACAAACCCGGGTCGCAAGAAGAAGGCACAGAAGAGGGAGGTGTATCCGGACGCCGGGTCTTGAGGGCATGGTATCGAATGCTCCCGATGTGGAAGGGGAAAAAACAGCGAACGCCGGCGCCACTGGCAACGCCGACGTTCACTGCGGAGGTGCGTCGTATTGACGCGATTATTTTTTCTTGAGCAGTTTCAGGTTCCTGTCGATCAGGGCGATCCTCTGCTGTACGCTTGCCGCGCTCCGCAAGCCGTCTTCAGGCGTGTGCAGGACATAGTCGAGGAGCTTCTCCGTCGTTGAAGTCGCGACGTGCATCCTCGTGTCGGACGAAGCGTAGTAGATCAACACGTCACCGTTCGGTCTCATCACCCAGCCGCTGCTGAAGACAACATTGGAGACATCGCCGACACGTTCCTCCCCCTCGGGTGCGATGAAATAGCCTGCAGGGCGGGCAATGACCTTGTACGGGACCTTCAGATCGCACAGGAACATGTAGAGCACGTAACGTAATCCCGCGGCGGTGTTGCGTACGCCGTGGGCCAGATGGAGCCACCCTTCAGCGGTCTTGAGAGGTGCCGGACCGAGCCCGTTTTTCACCTCCTTGATCGTGTGGTAGGCGCGGTCATCGACGATGATCTCGCTGTTGATCTGCGCGTGGTCGATGGAGTCGGACAACCCCCAACCTATCCCCCCTCCGGAACCCGCTTCGATGAAACCGTCCTGGGGGCGTGTATAGAAAGCGTACTTCCCCTGGACGAATTCCGGGTGAAGGACGACATTGCGTTGTTGTGCGGACCCGGTTTTGAGATCCGGCAGCCGTTCCCATGTGACAAGGTCTTTTGTCCGCGCCATGCCGCATTGTGCGATGGCGGAGGAGAGGTCGGTCCTGGGGGCACAGGGGTCCTTCCGTTCGGTGCAGAACAGCCCGTACAGCCACCCGTCTTCATGCCTGACGAGCCGCATGTCGTACACATTGGTGTCCGGGTCGTCGGTCTCGGGCAGGACGACGGGATAGTCCCAGAACCGGAACCTGTCGATCCCGTTCGTGGATTCCGCGACCGCGAAAAATGATTTCCTGTCCGACCCTTCGACGCGGAGCATGAGAAGGATCTTCCCCTTGTGTTCGATCGCGCCCGCGTTGAACGCGGCATTCACGCCGATCCTTTCCAGGAGATGCGGGTTGGAGGCATGGTGAAGGTCGTACCGCCAGAAAAGAGGGGTATGCGCCGCCGTGACGACAGGATGGACATACCTGTTGAAGATCCCGTTCCCGCCGGCAGCTTTCTTGTTTGGCTTCGCAATCAGCCTTTTGTGTTCAATCGTCAGTGCGGCGAGCTTCCTTGAAAACTGTGCGCGTGTCATTGTTTTGCTCCCGCGGGGGCCAGAGGGATTGCCGGGATCGCCCGGACATCTCCCCTGGCGGCTATTTCGTCGTCGACGTCGGAAATCTCATCGAGTTTGTTCCACCAGTTGAATTTGAGTATCACGGAGGTGGCCACCAGGACGCCCAGCGTCACAAGCATGGAGGTCGTTTCGTGAATGACGATAAAAATCGGGAGCGCAACAAGCGTCGTCTGCCATGTCGTGCCGACGACGACATTGAACATGTCGCGCTTGAAGTTCTTGTTCGGCTGGAAATCCGGATGCCGCAGGCGGACTTTTGCGAGGACCGGACCCCAGAACCCCCAGGGCTTTACCCGCGTGTAGAAATCGATGAGGACGTCGTCCGGCTCGGGGTCTGTCAGGTAGCTGCCTGCCACGCATCCGATGATGGAGACACCCAGCACGTACGGGAACGCGGAGAGTGCGGCGACCGAGGGGACGAATGCCGCGAGAACGAATGCCGACCCGATCCCGGCGACCATGCCCCAGAAATATCCGTACCCGTTGAGCCGCCACCAGTACCACTTCAGGACGTTGGCGGCGGTGTATCCGGGGAAGAGGGCATTGACGATCCACAACATGACTTCGTTGATGGAGCCGACGATGAGTCCGACGCCGAACCCGAGAAGGACGAACACGATCGAGACGATGTAGCTCATCCGTACGTACTTTTTTGGATGTGCGTTGGGGTTGATGAACCGCTTGTAGATGTCGTTGACGACATACGCGGGGGCTGCGTTGATCGTCGCCGCGTAATTCGACATGAATGCGGCAATCAACCCCGCGAGGATGAGTCCCACCCATCCCACCGGGATGAGGTTCTTCAGCGCGTAGGGGAGGACCATCTCAAAGTCAATATTGGGTCCCATGGCTTTCAACTGGGGACTGAAAAACGCGAGGGCCAGCACGGTCAGACCGGCGATCATCATATAGCGCGGGAAGAAGAGGGCGACGTTGACGAAGAAACTCATCTTCGATGCGTCTTTCGGCGATCGCGTCGCGAGCACACGCTGCATGTCGTAGTTGGGGGCGGGACCGGCGGCGCTCACAAGGATTCCTTTAAAGACCATCAGCATGAAGAAGATCGAGAAGAGGCTGTACCCGTCACTCTGGATCTTCGTGTTCACAGCGTCGATGAGTCCCGTCCAGTTCAGGTTAAGGTTCCATCCGAAGAAGATGTCTTTCCATCCGGCGGGGATCACCGCATTGAGCATCTCGGGGCTGACGGCATTCATCGCGATGATGCCCACGGCAAGAGAAGCAATCGTCAGGACGATGAACTGGAGAAACTCTGTGATGACGACGCTCATCATCCCTCCCTTCACGGCGTACACCGCCGTGAAGCTCATCAGGATGACGGCATACGTGGCGGGCGACCAATCCCACGGGAGGAATATCTTTGCGAATTTCCCGATTCCCTGAAAGCCGTACGCGAGGAATCCGATGACGCTGACAAGCGCGAATATCACGACGATGATATGCGCAAGCTGAGCCCCGGTGCTGGTCCCGAACCGGGTCTTGATCCATTCCGCTCCTGTCATCACTTTCGACCGACGCAGCCAGATGGACAGGTAGACCATCAGGAATATCTGGTTGAATACCGGCCACACCCAGGGGAGCCACACGCTCTTCAGCCCGTAGACAAACAGGACGTACACGAGCCACATTGTTCCGGTGATGTCGAACATCCCGGAGGCGTTGGAAACGCCGAGCATCCACCAGGGGAGCGAGTTCGAGCTGAGGAAGTAGGAGTCGATGTCCTTGATCGCCCTCCGGGACACAAGGAAGCCGAGGACGATCACAGCGGCAAAATACGCCAGGATAATGGCGATGTCGATAACGTCAATTTTCATTGGATGGGGGTCTTTCGGCAATCAGGGACGGATCGTCTCGCCGCCGTCACCTTCACAAATGGTGCCATATCGTCGGCACCAGTTGAGTCGTTTTTTCTGGAAATATGCGGAAGAGAGGGATTGCGGCGTTATCAAAACGATAAAGGCTTATGGAATTGATAAGCGGCGGCCGGCCCCGTCGGATGTCGGAGCAGACATTCATGATCCTGCGATGGAGGGAGTCTGTCAGTGCAGTGGGATGATAGTTTCCTTGCCGGAGTATCGCACGACTGCGTCGGCCTGTTCGGTCGATTCAATCCCCGCACCGTGATCCGTTCTGACGAGCACGATACGGAATGTCCGTTGCTGGAGCATTCCCGGGAATTGTCCCCGCCGGGTCCCGATGGTGAGTAGGCGTTGTGTGTCGTCCCAGTGGATCGGAATTGTCGCGTAAACCCCCTTTTCGTAGTCGTAGTTGTCATTCTCGTCTTCGTAGAGGGTGAAGTCTCCGTTTGTCCCCCGGTACACCCGCAATTCGATTGGGTCCGCGGGTTTTTCTGCCGCCCATTCGACGTCCGGTCCCACCGGGACTATCGAGCCTTGCCGGACAAACAGCGGGAGACGATTCAACGGGGCCGATGCGTCGATGCTCCGCCCCCCGATCACGGGGTCGCCGCTCCAAAAGTCGAACCACGTTCCCCGTGGGAGATAGAGGCGGCGCATGGTTGCCGAAGGCTCGGTGACGGGATTCACGAGGAAGGCCTCCCCGAACATGAATTGGTCGCCGATATCCGCCGCGCGCGCGTCACTGCGGAAATCCATGACCAGTCCTCTCATGGGTGTGTAACCCTCACTCGTGATCTTCCATGCCATGGTGTAGATATAGGGGAGCAGGCGGTAGCGGAGCCGGTCGAAATCCGTGAGGATCTTCTGCGCTGCGGTACCGTACGACCAGAGCTCGTTCTGATTGTTGGTGCGGGTGCCGTGCACCCGGAGGATCGGGCTGAATGTGCTGAACTGGAACCATCGGATGAACAGTTCACGGTACATCGGGTCGTCGGGATCGCCGGAAATGAACCCGCCCGTATCCGTTGTCCAGTACGGGATTCCCGAGAGCGAACAATTGAGTCCGGCGGGAATCTGTTTCCTGAAGAAGACCCAGTCGGAATTGATATCGCCCGACCATACCGCCGTCGCATTCCTCTGGCTGCCGGCGAACGCCGAACGCGAAAGGATGAACACCCGCTTCCTGTCACTCTCATGCCGCTGCCCCTCGTACACCGCCGATGTAGTGAAAAGCGGGAACAGGTTGGCGTAACGGGCCCCGTTCGCGCCGGCGACCCTGTTTGTCACGAGGATATTCGTCTCACGCCCCTCTGTTTCGGGCTCCGTCGTGTCAAGCCACCAGGCGTCGGTGCCGATCGCAAACAGGGCCGTGTCCATCAGGTGCCAGTAGTATTTCCGCGCCTCCACGTTGAACGCGTCGTAGAGGGCCTGGCCGGTGGGATGGAATGCGGCGGTGATGGTCTTGTCGATGAAGAAACCCCTCCGGTCCATTTCCGCATATGTCCCGCTCCCGGGGCGGAAATAGGGCCAGACGGATATCATGAAATGGAAGTGGTTCCCGTGAATCTCGTCGACCATCCCCTTCGGGTCCGGGTACCTGGAGGCATCGAACACCGGCTCCCCCATCGTATTCCACCAGAACCAGTCCTGAACGATATTGTCTGCAGGGATACGGAGCTCGCGGTACTTTCGTGTGATCCCCACGATTTCATCCTGCGTGCGATAGCGGTTCTTGCACTGCCAGAAACCGTACGCCCACCTTCCGAACATCGGGACCCCGCCCGTCAGCATGCGGTAGCCGGCGACGATGGAATCGAACTCCGGCCCGGCGATGAAATAGTAGTCTATGGCATCCGCGACCTCCGAACTGAGGTACAGCGCGTTGAGAAAGCGGTTGTTGAACCGGCTGCGCGACGCATTGTTCCAGAATATCCCGTAGCCGTTCGACGAGAGGAAGAAGGGGATGGCGATGTTCGAGTTGTCCTGTGAAATATCGACCGCCTCCCCCCGGTAGTTCCACACGCCGGCCTGGTGCTGCCCCAGGCCGTAAAAGGCCTCGCCGGAACCCCAGAGGCTTGAAAACATCTCGGCATGGTAGGTCTTCTCGCCGTTGACCTCCACCGGAGTCAGGCTCCTCGTCTGGTCTTCGAAGAGTTTTCCCCCGGAGCTGTCTGTAAATATGATCGTCCCCTGGCTCCGCGAAACAACGACGCGGAGCGCCGGTGTACGAACGACGACGCTGTCCCCGGCCGTCTGTGCCGTCCAGTTCACGGGGGGCCACGTCGTCTTGAGGACGACATCGTCCCGCCTGACGGGAAATGAGGATCCGGGTGAATACAGGACCCGGATTATCGTCGGCGTGCACACCTGCAATTTCATGGTGCCGGACTTCATCGTGAAGACCACGCCGTCGTCCTGTCGCGTGATGGCTGTAACAGGGTTCAGGGGGATCCACTGGGCCGGGGCTACGGCGGTCAGCGCCTGCCCGACGAACAGAAAGAGGATTCCCCGCCCTGCGGGGCGGAAAGTGCGCCTTAGGACACGCGCCACGTTCATCGGAGCACCATGAGTTTCATCGTCTGCTGGAACGGCCTCCCAGGCGTCTCCGACGGGACTGCTTCCATCCGGCAGAAATAGACACCCGAGGCGGCTCCGGCATTCCATCTGACGGCATGGTACCCTCTTTCCAGTTCGCCGTTGATGATTTCCGCCACGCGCTGACCCAGGACATTGTAGATGCTGATTGTCACCTGGCTCCGCAAGGGGAGTGCGAAGCTGATTGTCGTGGAGGGATTGAACGGATTCGGATAGTTCTGGAAGAGCGCAAAGTGGTCGGGGATTCCGGGTCCCGGTCCGCTCACGGAGAGGGGCTGCGAGACCCCGTACACCTCGAACTCGCGGATTGTGAATCCGGTCGATGTGGACGCTCTCGTGTCAAGCATCAGCCTCACATACGATCCGTTGTGATTCAGGCTGTCGATCACCGTCGTCCCTCCCTGTCCTCCCGTCGTCGCGCGCACGTCAAACCAGGTGTTGTCATCGGAAGAGAGTTGGAGCCGCCACGCTGTCGCGTAGTTGTCCCCCCATCGGACAATGACTTTTTTGACGAGGAAATTCTGTCCCAGGTTGCAGTCGAGCCACTGACCGTCGCTGGCGCCGCTTCCCCACTCCGTTGCGGTATCGCCGTCGACAAGACTCTGCGGGTTCGCGAGCGCGGGGGTCCTGCTGTTCGATGAGACAGAAACAGATTTCCGAAGCGCACGGTTGATCTGATCCAGCGGCACCGCCGTGATGAGAATGGCGGACGTGTCGCGGACGGTTCCGGCGCCGATGAGCCGGTATGTCGTCGTCTTCAGGGGATGCACGATGACGGAATCCGTGCGCCTGACCGACGAATCGTTGAGCGTCACAGCCGACCCGTGCGCGGCGTTCCAGCGGAGCACCACCTGGTCGCCGGCGCCGATGAACGTCTGTGAAGCGCTGAACGAAATAATCTTTCCTGTCTGATAAATGGCGAGCGTCACTGTTGTCGTATCCACGATGCTCCCCCGTGCGATGAGCGTGTACGGGGTTGTCACCGTGGGCGCGACCGCCATCGTCCCGTGTATCGCCACCGGACCGCCGTTGAGCGTTGCCGATGTGCCGAGCGCGGTCTTCCAGTCAAGTATGCTCACCTGCCCGCTGTCCATCAGCGAAGGCGTGGCGGTGAACGAGTAGACCTTTCCGGAGACCGGATCGGGGTCGATCTGATCCGGGAACCGTGAGAAGAGCTCCTGTGTCAGCACGAGCGTGTTGGCCTGCAGCGTGGCCTGCGAATGACCGCTTGCACCGCTGTACCACCCCCACGACAGCGCGCCGGCGTACCCGTTTGCGTAGAGTGTGTCATAGAGAGCGGTGTAGGGGAGGGCGAGCGTCTGTTCGGGAAAGAACTCCGCGATCACGAGCGGCTTCGTCAGCCCCCATGAAGAGGCGGGATGGACGAAGGGGGAGATCGGCGTGCTCTGCCAGTCATAATAATGGTCCGTGTAGAAATCCAGCGTCCCCATGGGATCCCCGCCGGCCTGGATGAGGCGGTCGTCTCTATAATAGTTGTAGTTCGGTCCGGCGGCGAACTTCCTGATGAGGTTCTCGGCTGTCATTCTGAACCGGTACCGCGCATAGAACTCCTCCTCGATCCGAAGTTTCTCGGCGGCCGACAGCGAGCTGAGACGTGTCTGAAGCTCGGCGCTCTTCGCGAGGTTGTTCACATCGGTCTGGGCCGTCAATGCCCACGCGCCCGTCGTCACCTTGGCCGAGGGATCTGCCCTGTGGATTGCACCCGTGCAGAGGTTGACGAACGCCTGGATATCCGCCATCGGCACGTGATACGTGAAGTCCCAGCCGTACTCGTTGCTCATCCCTTCCGCCTCATTGAAGATTTCCCATCCGATGATCGCGGGATGTCCCCGGACGGCGTTGACCATCGGTATGAGCGCGTTGTCGATGTAGTACCTCGTGTAGCTCGTGTCCGTCAGCATGAGCTGCGACCTGTTCGTCACGACCGTCGCCCTGGATGTTTCCATCATATTGAACGACCAGAGTGTCAGGAGAAGTCCGATTCTTCTCTGCCACGCCATATCGAGTATCAGTTTCAAGTCCGCCAGTGCGTGGATTCCGGGTCCTGTGACTTTCCCCCCGGTGCTGAATTCAGGCGTGTTCTCCCCTGTCGTGTGAAGCCAGAAGCGGAGGGCATTTCCTCCGTGAGCATGAATCGAATCGAAGACAGCCCTGAATGAGGTGGTGTCGAGAGGATTCGGGCCGAGATCCTCCGCAAAATTGACCCACGCGATATTGGACCCGTTCAGAAACACTTGCTGGTTGTTGAAATTAATCCGTGACTGGGAGAGACCAGGAGAAACGGCCGCATTCACGCAAACCAGGATAATGGCCGGGATCACGAGAAGAGCACGACGATTGGATTTCATGGGATTCCTCCTGAGTTGATGCTTCTTACAGGGCCTTATGCGGGCAGCATAACCTGTGCCAGCTAGTATATCAACAATTGGGATCGAAATCCACGCCCCGGATCTGCTGCATTATCAAAAACATAAAAACGCGGCACCCGTTCCCTCGTCGTTTGAATTTGTCAGGAGAGTTTGTTACTCTTGCCTCAAAGGATGCAGCCTCACAACATATCCGGAGGAGGTAATCATGAAGAGAGCGTTAACGATTTTCGCAGCCCTTGTCGTGGCGGGTTCGATCGCCTCCGCGCAGGTCGTCGCAGACTTCGAGAAAAATACCGGCGGGTTCCACGTCCTGACACAGTATTTCGGGACCGCCCTGACGCGGGCTTCGCAAAAGGCGGATCCGACACTGAAGAGTGCGGGTGTCATGGTTCTCAACTTTAATTTCCCTCCCGGGAATGCCGGTGACAAAGGAGCTGTCGGCGCGAACAACGCGATCGTAACGAACGGCGCTCATTTCATCACCTACTGGGTCTATCTCCCCGCAAGCACTCCAGACAGCCTCAACATCAGCGTGTTTGCGCAGGACAACGTGGCGTATGCGTTCCACCAGAACACGGTCCAGGGGAAGACAATCCCCAAGAACAAATGGTATCCGCTCTCCCTCGACCTGACGCAGGCCGGGATCGGCGATCCCACGTTTAATCTCGTCACAGGAAACATCTTTCTGACCGGTATCCAGGTTGACAACTTTGCCGGGAACTTCACGTGGCAGGACAGCATGCTCGTCGACAACGTCGCTCTTGTCGGGTCGCAGCCCGTGTCGGTCGCCGCCTTTGAGTCGGGCCTCGGTGGTTTCGCGAACGTTAACTTCGGGCCGGCGCTGAAAAAGGTCGAACAGGTCGCGGATCCGACTGCGAAGAGCTCAGGCGTCATGCAGCTCAACTGGATCTTCCCCGCCGACACGAATTCGAAGGGTGCGGTCGGCCTTCAACAGTCGGGCGGGCTTCCGGTCAATGGCGCACGGTTCATCACCTACTGGATCTATCTGGCTGATTCGACGATGCCCGATAGCTTTAAGGTCAGCGTCTTCGCCCAGGATAACAAGAACTATGCATACCACGATGCCTCCACGCTGGTGAGGAACATCCCGAAGAAGGTGTGGTATCCCCTCTCGCTTGACCTGGCGCAGACGGCGGTGATTGATCCGCAATTCGACCTGGTCGCGGGGAACATATCCAACACCGGGATACAGATTGACAGTTACAGTTACACCGGCGCGATTCCCGGCTGGAGGGACAGTCTTTATGTCGACAATGTCGCGCTGCTGACATATACGATTCCTCCCCCGCTGAAGAAGCTTGTCGTTGACAATTTTGAGACTCAGGGAGACGTCGGTCTTTTCTCGACGCAGTCGTTCGGCCCCGCGTTCACTGCTCTTGCCAACGGCATCGATACGACAAACGCCGCCAACCGGGTCCTCGTCGTGACGGCGGCATTCGACACCGGGACTGTCAAAAGCAAAGGGGCGATGGCGAGAAGCGACTTCGCATTCTTCAAGCAGGGGGACACGAGCGCGACGGACATCACGCTCGACGTCTTCGTCCCCGCATCGATGCCGGACAGCGCGCTGTTTGACCTGGTTCTTTCGGGCCCGGCAACGGGGAGCGCCTGGGTTCAGGACGAATTCATGCTCGGTTCGCCCGCCTTCCAGAAAGGCGCCTGGAACACGCTCGATTTCAGCGTCAGCAAGCATATTGCGGACCATACGATAACCAGTCCCCGTCTCACGGCAACGTTCTACGTTCAGGTCTATTATAAAGCACCGTGGAAGAAGTGGAGCGGGAAGATATTCTTCGACAACCTGACGTTGCTGGGGATCGATGCGTTGACGGGCGTCGCACAGAACCCGGCGACGCCGTACGAGTACAGGCTGTACAACAATTATCCGAACCCCTTCAACCCGTCGACGATGATCCGCTACGACCTGAAGCAGGAAGGACCTGTCTCGCTGAAAATCTACGACGTACTGGGGAGGGAGGTGGCGACGCTCGTCAGCGGGCGCCAGCCGGCCGGTCCGCACTCCGTCGTCTTCGATGCGGGCAGGTTTGCCACGGGTGCGTATTTCTACACGCTCCGCGCCGGCTCATTTGTCAAAACCGAAAAAATGATGCTTGTGAAATAAGGACTCCTCTCCGGGACGGGCGGGGAGTCGTCCCGGCGGGCCTCACATCATCTTCGACCGGACGGGTTGTTATGGGTCGGTTCACCGTGTTCGTCCTCTCTCTCCTGGCGCTAATCCTCTGGATCGCTGTTCCGGAAGCTGCCCTTGCGTCGGAGACGCCTCAGCAGAAATCTGAGCGCATCCGCTGGTGGCGGGAAGCGCGGTTCGGCATGTTCATCCACTGGGGGCCTGTGAGCCTCAAGGGGACGGAGATCAGCTGGTCGCGTGGAGGTGAGCGGCGCGGGATCGGAGGGAAAGGCGAGATTCCTGTCGAGGTATACGACAATCTGTACCGGCAGTTCGACCCGGAGAAATTCAACGCGGCGGAATGGGTGTCCATCGCCGGATCTGCCGGGATGAAATACATGGTGCTGACGGCCAAACACTGTGACGGGTTCTGCCTGTGGCGCTCGGCTGTCGACGATTATTGCATGAGCGCCACGCCGTTCAGGCGGGACGTGTGCGGTGAGCTCGCATCCGCCGCTCACGCCGCCGGGATGCGGATAGGATGGTATTACTCTCCTATGGACTGGCGGGACCCGGACTGCCGCACAGTACGGAACGAAGTGTATCTGCAGAAGATGAGGGGACACCTGCGCGAGCTCCTGGGCAACTATGGGCGAATCGACTTGCTCTGGTTCGACGCCGATGGAGGATCGATCCCCTGGGACCAGTCAAACACCTACGCGCTTGTCCGCTCGCTGCAGCCCGGCATGATTGTCAACGACCGGCTGGGCCTTGGACCGTATAACGAGGTTGACTGGACCCGTCTCGACACGAATGCGGACTACCGCACACCGGAGCAGAGGGTCGGCGCGTTTGACGTCAGGATCCCCTGGGAAACCTGCATGACGCTCGGGACACAGTGGTCGTGGAAGCCGAACGACAGGATCAAGACCGCCGGCGAGTGCGTGCGCATACTCGTCCAGTGCGCGACCGGGGACGGCAACCTCCTCCTGGACGTCGGCCCGATGCCCGACGGCAGGATTGAGCCCCGCCAGGTGGATGTGTTGAAGCAGATCGGTGCCTGGCTTGCGAAATATGGAGAGAGCATTTACGGGACGCGCGGGGGTCCCTATACCAGCGGGACATGGGGAGGAGCAACCCGGAGGGGGAACGCACTCTACCTCCATATCGCGAAATGGGAGGGGGACGTGCTGGAGCTTCCTCCGCTGGAGCAGAAGATCGTGCGGACGACGGTCCTGACAGGGGGGACGGCGAAGGTCGCACAGACGGATCACGGGATCGAGGTGAGTCTCTCTGCAGAGCACCGGGACAGGTATGACACTATCGTCAGGCTTGAACTTGACCGGTCCGTGGATAGGGCCGGCGTGATAGAGGTCGGGCGGGGTCCGGCGCGGGGGATGGAGGGTGCTTCGGTGCGCCTCGCACAGAGGCCCGATCCACGGTATCCCCCCGGGGATCCCAGGCTCCTCGTTGACGGGAAACGGGGGTCCACCGACCGGACGGACGGGAAGTGGCTCGCGTTTGAAGGAAGCGATTTTGAGGCGGTGATTGACCTGCCTGCCCCGAAGAGAGTTGGTCGTGTCCTGATCGGCTCCCTTCAGGAGCAAGTGTCCAGGATTTTCTTCCCGCGGAAACTCGAGGTCTCCGTCGCCGGCGATGACACCGCCTTTGCGGTCGTGGGGAGCGTTGACCTGGGCGCGCCGGTGGAGGACGCCGAGATCAGGCGGGAAGATTTCAGCATCTCGTTCGCGCCGGTCAACGCGCGCCGCTTCAGGTTGCGCGCGCAGGGGGCCGGCCCATCTCCTTCCTGGCATCCCGAAGCAGGAATGAAGACGTGGATGTTCGTCGATGAAGTGGTATTCGGGGAGTAGCTCCCCTCCTGCGTGAGGAATCCTCGGGGGGGGAGGTGGCGGGGCCACGTTTCATAGTCAATTCAAACATATCAGGCCTGTATGTATCGCACAATCGTTATTGTGCTCTGTATCTTCCTGAATCAAAGCGCTCTGTCCGGCGGATCATCATTCCGGATGGCGTCGCTTTTCACGGATAGCATGGTCGTCCAGCAGAGAAGCACCGTCCCGGTCTGGGGAAAAGGAACGCCGGGCGCGCGCGTCGTGATCCATGCGTCCTGGAAGGCCGACGCCTCCGCGACCGTGACGCCGGACGGAAATTGGAACACGGCGATCGCCACCCCACGTGCCGGAGGACCGTACGAGATACGCGTGCAGACGGATGATTCGACGCTGACACTGAAGAACGTGCTTGCCGGGGAAGTATGGCTCTGCTCGGGGCAGTCCAATATGGAGATGCCGCTCCAGGGGTGGCCGCCTGACACCATTCTCTCCTCGCAGGATGAAATAGACCAGTCGACCTATCCCTCCATCAGGCTCTTCACTGTCAAGCGCGCGTTTTCAATCGTCCCGGAGGAAGCGTGCGCCGGCCAGTGGACCGGGTGCTCTCCCGCCACGACCCCCCTGTTCAGCGCGGCAGCATATTTCTTCGGCCGGAATCTTACTCGGGCACTCAACGTCCCGATCGGACTGATTCACGCGAGCTGGGGAGGGACGAAGGTGGAGGCGTGGATGGGGAGCGGGACACTCGCGCGCGTGGCGGAGTACGATTCCGTCCTGCAGAAAATCCGGGACACAGAAGAGAGCATGAAGGTTCGTATGGCGTGGCTCGAGAGGTTTCCTGTGATCGAAATGAACAGGCGCGAGCCGCGCACGCGATGGCAGCATCTCGGGGTGGAAGACGCTGAATGTTCCTTCCCGGCCTTCAACGACAGCAGCTGGCGGACGATGGATCTCCCGACATACTGGGAAAGGACCGGGGTGGGAGAATTTGACGGCGTCGTCTGGTTCCGCAAGCGCATCGCGATACCTCCTGCCTGGATGCACAGGAACCTCGTGGTGGAGCTCGGACCCGTCGACGACATTGATATCACGTTCGTGAACGGCAGAGAAGTGGGGAGCCACGAGTCGGAGGGGGGATGGAACGCTGCAAGGGTATACCCTGTGCCTAAAGAGATTGTCGATACGACCTCGATCAGCATTGCGGTCCGCGTGATCGATTACGGAGGAGGTGGAGGGATCTACGGTCCGGCAAAGCTTATGCGCATTCATCCGGAAGGGGAGGATGGAAGCATCGTGCTGGCGGGGGACTGGAAGTACCTCCCGGTGGCGGAGTATCGGGGCGACAGGCTCTATGTATTCGGGTGGCGCGGCGAGCGGTTTTATGAACGGCCGCCCCTTCCCTTCGATTTCTCGGGCTACTCGCCCACCGCCCTCTTCAACGGGATGATCGCACCGCTCGTTCCTTTCTCGCTCGCGGGCGTGATCTGGTATCAGGGCGAATCGAACGCGAGTGCTCCCCTTCTGTACCGGACGCTCTTCCCTCTCATGATCGGGAACTGGAGAAGCGCCTTCCATACTGAAGGGCTTCCCTTCTACTTTGTGCAGATTGCGCCCTACGAATACGGTCCCGCCACCCAATCGGCGTACCTGCGTGAGGCGCAGTTTCTCTCTCTCCGCGCAAAGAACACGGGGATGGCGGTGACGCTCGACATCGGCAGCGCAAGGACCATTCATCCTCCGAACAAACAGGAAGTGGGACGGCGACTCGCCCTCCTGGCTCTTGCAAAAGCGTACGGGAAGAAGATTGTCAGCTCCGGCCCCCTCTATCGCTCCATGAAAACCGTCGGCGACAGGATTGAACTCTTGTTCGGGAATGTCGCCGGGGGTCTCGTCCTTACACAGTCCGAACGGGGCAACGGGTTCCAGGTGGCGGGTGAAGACCGTATATTCAGGAACGCGGATGTGGCGGTGCGCGGATCCAGGCTGATCGTTTCCAGTCCTCTGGTGAAGCGCCCGGTTGCGGTGCGATACGCATTCGGCAACGTATGGCAGGCCACATTGTACAACATCGAGGGACTCCCCTCTTCCTCATTCCGGACTGACGACTGGAACCCTTAGATCCTTTATCATTTTGACACATATTTATCAGTTTAATAACTCCGCCTTTGTCTTTGTCAAGTCTGCTTGTTGTTTTTCTGTCTATTTCATGAGATTTCGCGGTGTGAACACGGGGACAGTTTGGCACTCTCTGTGTCTCTCTATATTCACCTTCTCTCGCCATTCGTGATTTTCCGGGGCTGTCCACTGGCCATACATTCGAATTGCTGTTTTTGGGATTTGATACGCAGCCGCTCTGCCGGCAGAGTTGTTTCCTCGCGTATGGAGTGTTGATTTTGATGATTTGTTGTCGGACATTTGAACCAGCGATATGTTCTGGCCCCCGGGGTGGTTCAGGAGCAAACTCTTGGAAGAACCCTGCGGAACAACCTCGGTTTGGTTACCACACATCTTGTTCTTGTTCCTCAAGCCGGCGGCTTGATCTCATCTGTTCTTCTCCTCGCCACCAGAGGCACGTCTTGGTTTTTCTTGTGCCAAGAGTCGTCAGCACAAACAGACAATGAAGATCTCGAAAGGAGAAATGTGCTTATGAGTACTTTCTATCATATACGCCGGGTTGCCTGCGCATCTGTCTTTGTTTCTTTCCTGATGATGCAGTGTGCATATGCGGCGACCTCGGGTTCCATTGTGGGACGTGTCCTTGACAGGGAGACCGGTGATCCGCTTCCCGGCGCCAACGTGATAATCCAGGGGACGAGCATCGGGGGGTCGACGGATCTCGACGGAAAGTACACCCTGAGGAATGTCCCGACAGGTAGGCAATCGATGCGGGTTACCTATGTCGGTTATGTTACGCTGACGCAGGAAGTGACGGTTGGCGAGAATGCGACCCTGACGCAGGATTTCCGTCTCGTCGTGCAGGCGATCAAAGGAGAGACTGTCGTGGTGACGGGACAGGCGAAGGGTCAGATGTCGGCCATCAACGAGCAGCTTTCCTCGAATAACATCATCAACGTGGTCTCCGCGGAGAAAATGAAAGAGCTGCCGGACGCGAACCTTGCCGAATCGATCGGCAGGCTTCCGGGAGTGTCCATTCAGCGCGAGGCAGGTGAAGCGTCGAAGATCGTCGTGCGCGGACTGTCGCCGAAGTTCAACAGGGTGACCGTTGAAGGCGTACCGATGGTCTCCACGAGCAACGAAGACCGGAGCATCGACCTGAGCCTTATCGGTGACGATCTGGTCAAGGGGGTGGAGCTTTCAAAATCGCTGCGGGCGGATCTGGATGCTGATGCCATCGGGGGTTCGGTCAACCTCACGCTGCGGCAGGCCCCGGAAGGGCTCCATTATGATGTGTCGGCCAACGGCGGCTACAATCAACTGCACAAGGACTGGAAGAACGGCAAGGCTGTGGCAAGTGTGAGTGACAGGTTCTTCGACAATTCCCTGGGTGCACGTGTCCAGGTCAGCGTGGAACAGAAGGAAATCCCGTCGCAGGTATTCGGTGGAACCTACAGCGCCCCGACCTTGTACTCCGGCACCAACCAGTTCTACATCCAAACGCAGAGTGCCGTGCTGACGGACACGTACCAGAAGAGGAGACGCAACGCCGGGAGCGCGATATTCGACTACGCGTCTGATTTTGTCGATCTCTCGTTCTTCAATCTGTTCAGCGAGAAGGACGACGACGTGTCGAGCAGCGCCAATACCATCAATTTTCTCAATTCGGGGGTGGACGGTGGGTTTTCACGACTCTATAGCCTTACGGCGTACAAGACTGCGGAGAGAACCCATGCCTTGCAATCCCTGTTCAAGCTCGGAGACACGAAGCTGAATCTTTCGGCGGCCTACACAAACGCGAAGACCAGCCAGCCGTCGTCGCAATTCCCCCTGAACGAGATGGCCGCAGGGCTTACAATTCCCCCGAGCGCTCTCATCAATGGGCAGCCATCGGCACTCATTACCGCAATGGGACCCTCAAATCCTGACCACACATGGATCAACAACTTCAGCATTTACAATTATACGCTGCTGGATGAGAACTATGATGGAAAGTTGGACTACAAGATCCCGTTCAACTTCCCCGCCCTTTTTTCCGGCGAAATGTCCATAGGCGGGAAGTACCACGGTGTGCGGCGTGAAAGCAACGGAGAGGGGCTTTTCGCCTATTTGATGTGGGGCAAGGGGGCGGCCACTCGTGCAAATGTCGTGAAGTATTTTCCATGGGTTGTTTGGGATCCCAGCGGGCAGCAGGGATTACCAGTGAAGAGTTTCGTTGATCCGAACTATAGTCCCGACACGTTCCTGGACGGACGCTATGCACTGGACTGGAGTGCCAGCCTTCCGTTGTTGAACTCGGTCAACGGCGCGTTTTACAACACACCGGGAATAGCGAATACATATAATCATTATGGTCAGAACGACTACGACCACAACTACAATTCGCTTGAAGATACATATGCCGCGTACTGGATGACGGAGTTTGATCTTCTCAACAACAGTCTGTCCGTGCTCCCCGGCATTCGCTTTGAGCGGGAATGGACTCAGTATCAGGCCTACGCGATCACGCTCAACGGCAGCAACGACAACGGACTCCAGGGAATACCGACGTCCGTGACAAACAACCGGAGGATTGATCTCTGGTTCCCCTCAGTCAACATTAAGTACAAAGTCACCGATGCCATCCAGGTCATGGGGGCCGCCTACAAGAGCCAGGCAAAACCGAACTTCCTGGAGCTGTCGCCCCTCGTCCTCTATAACGGCGTCACGGGATCCAATTCGTTCCAGGCACAAAATCCATTCCTGAGGCCGGCCACTGCGATCAACTACGATCTGAGCGTGTCGGTTTTCAACAACGAGATTGGCCTGTTCACGATAGGGGGGTTCTACAAGGAGATCACGGGACTCCTTGTCTCCCTGCCGAACTACCAGCCGTTCCAGACCTCCACATGGAGGTACTTCCCGGCGGATCTCCCGGGGAGGCTCCCCGCGTTGACGTACTACGACACGACATGGTTCCGCCAGAATCCGGTTGCAGCCGCGACGATCCCGATAAACAATCCTGAGAAGGCGTACATCCGCGGGATCGAATTCTCTTGGCAGACACATTTCTGGTACCTG
>Ga0182011_10000613_pt1 | contig 31148 bp, 19 predicted proteins | sample 711E1DmetaG_FD_120481 | JGI IMG/M metagenome (GOLD analysis project Ga0182011, IMG submission 120481) | Permafrost microbial communities from Stordalen Mire, Sweden - 711E1D metaG | ecosystem: Environmental > Terrestrial > Soil > Wetlands > Permafrost | place: Sweden: Stordalen | collected...
CTCTCTTGTGGTTCTCCCCAAACGGTCCACGCTAAAAACTATTAAAGTGTCACCTGGTCTGATTTGTTCAAGGAGTTTTAAAAGTTCCGGACGGTTTGGAGATCTCCCGGATACTTTCTCCTGGAAAATCCTTTCACAACCGGCATTTTTAAGGGCATCGGCCTGTAAATTTAAATTTTGTTCTTTTGTAGAAACCCTTGCATATCCAAAAATCATAATAGTTCTAATATTTGTACAAACAAAGATAAATAGAACTTAGATTAATAAAAAGCGATTAATCGAACTTTTTATGTTTTAAAAAGGAACCTTTAGATAGTTTGATTAAACGGTCGTTAAATAAAACTTTTTGTTTTGTCTAGGATGGATTATAATAAATCAAAGGAGTTCAATCTATTACCGCATAACGGGCCGGTCATTAGTTATTATATTGCTCATGGAGGCGTATTTTAATCCATCCTTTGCTATAAAATTGCTTCCCTGTTTGGTCTCGAATGGCACCTTTTAGTTTTAATGTATTTTGATAACCAATTTGAATAAGTTCTTTTTGGAGACCTTCTATTTCAATCCAAACATGTGCGCTTTTCCCCTCTTCTAAAGAATGAGGAAATCTTACATTACTATTTGGGTTTGGTATAATTATTTTCTTCCCATCATATATTCTAAGTTCTGGAGAGTTTATTGTAACAGTCTTGAAACCGGGATTCACGAATTCCAAAATTATCATAAAATTGCTTAATCCTTGATCTGAAGTAATATATCCAGTGGTCAAATTAATTTTTATATTTCGTCTAAGTTTTTGTTGTTCCTTTAAAAAAATTATAGTTGATAATATTGCACCATAAATCGCAATCGTAGCAGTGGCAAATTCTGTCCAGGTAAGTGTCTCTTTCATTTTTTAAGTTTGTTTTGATTTATTCCAATAAGCAAATCTTTAAGTATTAAATATTCTCCTTGATACACTGGCACAAAAACATAGGTTGTTTTTAATAATTTGCTCTTAAGGTCAATTAAAACCTTCTCAAGATCTTTAATTAAGGCATCAATTTTGTTAAAATTTGGAATAAGTTCAACTTCAGGATTTGGGTTGTTAATATCTGTATGTGCATAATATTTATCTCTTAATCTTTTTATTGAAAGAATTCTGTCAGATGTTATTGTAGAATTGATTTTACTTTCAACTTCTCTTAATTCTTTAATTGTAAGAATTTTATCTAAATTTAAGGTATGCCAATCACTCCATATATCTCGAATTAGTTTAGAGATGTTATGTTTCTGAGAAGGTGAATCATCTGCAAGTTTACATAACTCAAGTACCGTAATTACCCAGAATGCATGAATAGCATCTTTTATTATTGGAAGATTCTTAATTAATGATTTCTCCTCAGTGCTTAGAGAGCTATTAAAAAATGATTTACACCGGGCAAAAAAGTCTCTTGCTTTTTGAAGGATGTTTATCGATTCATTAAGTCTAAGTTCAAGGTCTTGCATTGTTTTCATCCCACTTGATTGGTCTTTTACCTTTGTTGTAATCATAATGTATTTTTTACTAAATGCCATGCTATTTATGCTCTATTCCAAAATTGAATCAGAAGTTACCAATTGCTATTTTTTTAAGCTCCACATTTCGATTGCCCAAGACTTCACTTTATTAAATTCAGCGAAATCAATATTATAACCCCTTGTATCTCTGACCTTTTTCCCGCCGGAGGAAATATAACTCGACGTAGCAATTAATCCTCTATTTGCATTTTCATATAAGACGTCTGTATAAAAGGACTTAACAGTTTCTATTGAGACTTTATTCTCCCTTTTAAATCTTTTACATTGGATTAGGATCAAAGGTTTTTTAAGGTCCTCTGAATCAAACACTCGGATATCAATTCCTCCGTCATTTGTTCCGGGACCTAAAACTACTTTACGTCCTTTTTTATTAAAATATTCAGCGCAAAACTTTTCGAAATTTCGCCAATGTATTTTCTCAATTTCATTTCCATTTATGGCTAAATAATCAATAAATTTTTGGTCTAGAAAGTCATTCTCATTCTCTGAATTTATTTCACATTCGAACAAATCAGAAAGTTTAGTAACTCCATTCCAACTTTTTGATTTTGGTAAAGAAACACAACTTTGGTCTTCTCTTTCAAGCGCAATGTTAGCAAGTGACAGAGAAATTTCATTTGGATAATTTTTCTCCTCTTCCAATAATTTTGCCAATTCTATGTTAGTGATATTTGGATTCTTATAAATATATTTTAAACAAATCCCAGAAGACCTTCCAATTCTTTCAATATCTCGAGTTCTCTTTACATATTTATTTAGTTTCTCGTAATCTTTCTGCGTAGGCGAATCTAAGCGTAAATTCCCTATTTTCTGCCGAATTCTAAGTAGCATTTCATCGAATTCATCAGGATAAAGTCTGAAATATCTATTTAAATCATCATTAACCAAAAAATTATTATTATAATGTTCAAGTAAAATTTCCCTTATCTGAAATCTATTTAGTAAAAGCCCAGATTTAACTCCAATGTACTCTGTTGTAGAATCATAAAAAGCCCTAGTTGAAAGATTTATTGCCATTTTTAGAAAAATTACTAATAATGTATACAGCATGTTATATGCTGGGTGTTTCAAAATTCTACCAATTTACAGCTGATTATATTCTTGCTATAATTGAGTCAACCGCATCTAAACACTCTTGAATTCTTTCTCTGTTTAATTGAACTCTTTGACCGTAAACTTGGTAATAATTAGCTCTCATTAAGCTTAATCTACTACCTAAATGAGAAGTTACAACACCAGCTGTATTAAAGTCTCTTAATAAACCAGAATATTGGTCTTTAAAATCTTGGATATTCCTAATTAGTATGGGAGAAGGGGTAAAGTAATTTGGGTTATTTTGATAAATATTATATAATGTTTGAGCCGATGCGTCTGATAAAGCATTGAATGCAGTAGCTGCTCCTTCAAATTGTGTTAATCGATTACCAATAAGCAAATGAATTAATGGTACGTTTGTTCCAAATTTAGTTGACCTTGTGGCAAATGTCCATGCACCATAGATTGGATGCGGTGGAATTGTACCATGTAATAAAATTGCCATAGCATTCGAAGCTGTACGTGATGAATCGTCCGCATTTATGGGACATAATAATCTATCGCTTGCTGTAATTGCCAATTCAGTATAAATCCCAAAAGCAGGATTAGTATCTATGAAAATCATTAAATCTTTGTCATTATGAATCTTAGCAAAATTATCTGCATAATTTCTAAAAATATTATGAATCCAAACCCAAGGTTGGCTTGCTGGTGTTAGAGCAGGCGCATTTGCAGCATTGATTATCGCAGGAGAAATTGGTTCCAAGTTCCCGTCTCCACTTATTAAGTACAGGTTATCTGTCAAATTATGATTGAGAGTACTTACTTGAATAGTAAATTGGTCAGGGTTCGGCAAGGCTGCTCCGGAACCACCTGAAATAACAGTACTTAAATAACCTACAACAGTTTGAGGGACATGAGCGGTACACAAATTAACCACATTAGCTTCTCCATCGGTTCCCCCACCTAATAACATCATACTTGAATTAGCTTGCGGGCAAAGGTCTATTACGACTACATTTGTGCCTGGATTTAATTCAGCATATCGCGTCGCTAAATGAAAAGTAATTGTACTTTTACCAACACCACCTTTATTATTCCAAATTCCATAACGATTAATTATTGCCATAATTTTAAAGTTTTAAAATGAATATCAAATTTAGAAAGTTTACTTTGATGTTTATTATAAATAAATAACTTTTAGTTAATTAACAAATAATAATATAAAGATCCCAAGCGACACTTTTAAATCCTTCCTGCCCGTCAGGATTGTTTTGCAGACACATTTACTTTCACTTTCACATCAAACAAGTGTCGCCTTTTTTAAGTTCTTAGACGGTCAGGGCATTTGACCTTTAGGCGGTACATTCATTATTATTCCATTTAGCACAAGAAGAATCCTTTTTCCACACGGAGAAATGCAGCGAGACAAAATGTACCGCCTTCTTTATTTTATCTTTTCTTTTTTCTGATAACCTTGGTCAAGAATGTATTGAGAAGGTATCAATCCAATAAATTGAGATTTAGGAAAGGTAGTATTCCAATTTCCTTTTTTATCCATTGGGGAAGCCAACCACTTATTCGAAATGATATGACATTGTTTTCTTGTTCTTGTTAAAGCAACAATAAATTTACAGCATTCAATATCTTTAATAGTATGGTTGGATTCAATTTTTGGAATTGAGCCATCATTTGCACCAACTATAAAAATATGACCACCTGAAAGCCCTTTACTCCCTTCAAAAGTTCGGAGAAGAATAGTCGGAATCTCAGGGTCTTGCTCAACTGGCTCTACTTTAATGATTGGGGCAAAATAGTTTAATAAGATATCTGTATGTTCATTCAACGAGGCCCTTATTATAGCTTTTTCAGCAGCAGAAAATTCCCGTACCTCCTTTTTTACAATTTTAATTATTTCAATAATGGACACTATATTTTCTACAAAATCTGTTGTAAGAACTTCCCGGAAAGGAGAAGTAGTTTGTGCTTTGAGAACCGCAGCTTTAAGCGTAAGAGCACTTTGTAATTCTTCAGTAATAATTCTCCATCCAAGGTTAGAATTATGGTCTTTAAGTAGAATTTTAAAGGCTTCCAGAACCTTACTCGCATCTTCTTCAGATCTTGATTCAAATGCAATGTTAGGGTATTTCTTAATTAATTTTTTATGAAGTTCAGCCAAATAGTGTTTTTGTCCAATAATAAGGACAGTTGGATACTTATTATATGCAGTATTGGATTCAATAATCTCAGTTATTGGGATTTTTAATATTTCTACCTCAATATATTTGGCTATTGTGGAGATTACAGATACTGTTATAGTTTTTATTTTTGGGTAGAGCTCATTGATCTGATCATTCCCTTGAGTAAATGGAAGATAGTGCTTATCTAGCCTTCCTTCTAGTCCCCCTAACTCTAAGACTTTCAAAATAAATGCACCGACTGCATCAACAATAACTTTAGGACAACGACTGCAATATGGCAACTCAAATATTTCAAAATCTCCAGAATTATATCTTTGCCTTAGAAATGCTGGTGAAGAAGATCTTCCTTCATAAATAGCCTGGTCATCATCACCCACTATTAAAACTGATCCCTTCTTTTCGAGTTCTTTAATAAATTCAACTTCAAGTTTATTAAAATCTTGATACTCATCAACAATAATGTGGTCATAATTGTCTAATATTGAATTATCCTCTTTCAGGAGTTGATAAAGTCTATAAACAGAGTCATCAAATGAGAGATACTTATAATAATCTCCACGTGCAAGAAAAAATTTAATTTCGGGTGATTCTTCTTTCAGATTTCTGAATTTTGTTTCAAAATCCGAGAATGTAAAACCGACCAGTTCCGCATCTTTCTGAATAATCTGAGGTAATTTAGGGTAAATATCAACGATACCCTGGACCTCATGGAGAATACCCTTACAAAAAGCATGAAATGTTTTTACTTCAGCTACGTCTCCAATTTCAGAAGCCAGCTCATCTACTAATTTTCTGATGAATGATAGAATGAGGTAATTACCAGGACCAAGTTTTCTCAAAATTTCTTTAAACGCATAAGTCTTACCTGTCCCTGGCCCCGCAACAATTAGTTTCTTGGTTGCGGTCGAATCAAGTACAAGATTAAGATAACGAGTTCTTTCTTCAGCTTGTGTTGGCATTGTTTATTTGACTTTTGTAAGACGTTGCCCATTATAATTAAAAGTATAAACAAACGGATTGTTTTCCTCATTTATGGTATAAAGTACTTTTGGCCACAATCTTAGCGTCATAAGAGTTAGTTGGAAAAAGTTTATTGCATCTGTTGAGTTTAATTTAAATGCAAAGACTTTGAATCCAGCCTCAAAGTGTTTATCGGTGATAATATCCAAACCTTTTTTACTTTTATCGAATAAAAAAATAACTGAATTTTTGACATCTACATTTTCAATATCCTGAGTCCTAATAATTTCAAAATCTTGCGGTTGCTGCAATTCGTGTAGTAGCCTGAGAGCTTCAGCTAAATTTTTCGGATAATTATTATCTAAGTATACTACCATATTTAACCCTCCTATTGGTAATATTCTAAAGCAGCCAGAACTTCTTCTTTAGTAAGATCAAATTGATCTTGAATAATATCAATAGAATTTTGTCCTGAATAAGCGGATGAAATAGTATCTACCCAAACTCCTTTTCCATTAATTGCAGCTTTTCCTCCACTTTGCCTTGGATCAATCACTATTAATTTGGATTCAGGGAGAGGAAATAATTTCAAAGCAATACCCTCAACATCAAATTCAATTTGTTTAAAGAATTGAACAATAAAGCTTAGGTTATATTGTCCTGTCCCATCGAGGGTAACATAACCTGTGGGGAAATTAAATATTATTGTTTTATCAGTAATCTTTAAATCATCCCTAACATTGTTTGTAGCAAAGGGATAAATTTTATTAGTTTTAGACTTTAAGTCACTTCTGGCTTTCAGAATTTTCTTTAAGGAGAAGCTATTCTCTCGAAGAGTTCCTATGACTACCAATTCAATCAATCCATGAAAGCTTATCCGCATACTTTCAATATCTAATTTCTGCACAGATGATAAACCTTCGTAGTTTTCTTTTGATAATTCATTAAACCATCTTCTGACTTTATCTGCTTTAAGATGAGTAATTTGAACCACATCCCGGACAGAATATATGCCTTCATTTAATGAAAATTCTTTCATTGCGGGTATATTAGTTTTGGTTTCTATAAGATCTGATTTAATTTCCTTTGAAATACTAATTTGAGTTTCACCTTGTTCTTTATTCAACTTCTCCCATGCCTCCAACACGAACCTCTTGGTTCTATACTCTCCGTATAATTTGATTTCTTTTTCTTTTAATACACGGAAAGTTTCTCCTGGAAAATCGGAGCCATATACGTCCTGTGGGTCTAATATGTAGTGAAGCTCTTCGGTGGTAAGTCCATAGATTTTGGAGTAGATTGCATCGAGCTCGGCTTTTAAAATAGCCCTTCGCTTTTCATCCCATTTAAAGGGTGAGTTTGGGTAGCCTTCTTCGTCAATCTCGCACCATTCAGGTGGGTTCCACTTATGGCCTCCAGTATCGGTTTTATTATCTTCCCATTGTTTTTTAATGGCTTTTTTTAAATCTTCATCTGCTTCTTTCCATACATCATCTGCAAAAGGTTTGATATCCCAGGAAGAATAAGTTAATTCAAACACTTTAGGTAAAATTAATTGAATATAAATTTGAAGCTTTATTGGTGAAGGGAGTGGTAGTTGTCTTACTTTAAAAAAGTTTAGATTTGCGCCAGAAGATTTTTGCCTTGTAACATAATCAAAAGGCAACGAATTAAAGACAGAAAGAAGCAAACCCACATCAATACTATTTCCCCCAACAGGATTTGTTAAGATAGAACTGTTTCCAACTCCGCAGTAAGGTATTATAGTTGCTGTAAATGTTCTTTCTAATTGGGCACTTGAAATACTCCGAAATGCTAAAAACCAATTGTACTTCCAATTATCTTTAACGCGTTCATCAACTTCAAACTTTGGTACATAAAAAGAAGAAGTTACCCTAAATTCTGGATTTACATAATTAAGTAATTCAGTTTTTGGAAGCATATGAAGCCTTTCATCATTTTCAGAATTGTATGTTCCATAACGGTGATCATACTGATAAAACATTTTAGCTTCATAAAGAGGAATGTTCCCTGGTGAATTTTGATTATGAAAAATATTACTATCATTCGTCATATGAAATAAACTGAACAAACTTGGATTCCAAACAATAGGAAAAACTCCTTCCTTAGCCAAAATGTGATTCTCATTATGTATCTTTAAAACAATAGATGAATCATACTTACTAGTAAGGACTGGGAGTGTTTTGGATTCTGGATTAATCGCCTCAATTTCTTTAAAAGAGAGAGAAAAATGCCGTATATCTTGATGTAAATGTTCAATTAATTGATTATTGAATGAGAAATCACAGAATTTATTCTTCCTACTACTTCCATAAATGGAGAAGAGAGAAAAATGAAAGTTATGTAGTACAGCAGGGAATAGCATTTTCTCATTTACAAAATCATAAAGTGATTTAATATTTCCAGCTTCCATTAAAGTTGAGAAAAACATGGATGTTGTACTATCTGTTGCAATACCCGTTGGGAGTATCATAGATGCCATACCTATTGAGTGAATATTTTTATAAAACAATTCAGCGAAAATGGCATACGTATTTATATCTCCTCTTGCAGTTAATTCAAATCTGCCACTATCTCTAATGAATTTACTTGAGGCATCAGCATCGTGACACGCATTAATAAATTCTTGATATAAAATAGGGTTACTTTCAGGAAGTCTTTTAATCAAATTCTTTCTTTCTGATGCTGTTCTTGCATTTGCAATATTAGGATCCCTAATTGCAAAAAACTCTTGTTCCTGAAGTTTAATTCTCTCCCACGGTGGATTACCTAACATAACATCAAAACCGCCTAGCTCGAAAACATCTGGAAATTCCAACGGCCAATGGAAAAACTTTTGTTCTAATGCTAACTCAGTGACTTTGCCAATCATGGGACCATAGGCTGCTGCAGGATTGCTTAAAAAGCTAGCAAGGCGCTCACTGGAAGGAGCAGCTTGCTTGTTCTCAAGAATATAGTGAAAAAAGAAGGCAGCTGTCCATAGATTGCAAGCGTTCCAATCGTTAAGCCAGGCTCGGTTACTATGAAGTTTTTGAAATTTTGATTTTACAAGTATTACTGCTTCCACATCATTTTGTTTAATCTCTTCCAGTTGATGGTAATCGGTAGAGAAGAAATGGCTTTCATCTTTAGTTGTTTGATCGAAATCAATGGTACGCTGTTTTGTTTTGTTGTATTGAGTATTTGCCTTTTTAAGTTCCTTACAAATGTCTTTTTCATCACCTATAACAGCATTAAAAGCATCATCCGGTATTCCTTTCTTCAACACTTTTAAGTCTGTCACTCCAACCAGACTGTTCCCGTTCCGTATTTTGTGGTCTAGAAAACTCAAAGGTTTACCGCTGTTGTGTCCTTCGAGCCACAGAGCCAACTTACAGAGTTCAACTGCATCGGGATTGAAATCAACTGCATAAATACAATGTTGTATTACTTCCCGTAAACAGACACGGTAAACTGAAGGAGCGGGATTCTCTTCACCGCTTTGCACCCTCGCCAGATACCAAGCGATGGTTCGGGCTGCGGCCAAGAGCATATGGCCGCTTCCAGCAGCAGGATCACATACTTTGAGTTTTATTAACGCTTTTTCTTGTGCTTCTTTATTGCCGGAATATTCTTTTAATCGCTCTTCAATAACCGGAATTAATGCCGATTTTATAAGTTCGTTAACCAGTTCGGGTCGAGTATAATAAGATCCCGTGGTTTTACGATCGGTTCCTTCATGAAAAGTAAAATTGATATTTCCTGTATTGGTAGCATCTATGTTTTCTATTACCGGATGAAGTTCTAATAGTCCTTCATAAACCGACCCAAGCTCTTCAACATCCAAAGACCGGTAGTTGATAGGAACAAGGTTTTTGTTTTCATCGGTAAACTCATTTAGATTTCGAACACATTCAAGTAAGAGTTTGTTATTGATAAGACTGTTTTGCAAATCGGCAATGGCATCGTAGCTGAACAAATCACCGTCTAATGGTTGTATTCCTAATTGCTGCCCATTACCACTTGCTTCAAATAATATAAAAGTATTGACCAGTCCTTGCCACAAGTCGGTAAACTGTGCTTCATATACATAACGGTTTTCGGAGAGTTTGCGAAGCCGATGTATACTGTAGAATTGAAAGTACAACTTTTTAAAGCGCTGAATCTTTTCACTTTTATCATTGGGATCGTAAATCAAATCGCGTTCTTCTGTAACCATCAAAAACAAGAAGCGGTAAATAATGCGTAATAATTGACGATAATAGTTTTTAGATGATAAACTACCGGAATGTATTTTCTCGCGTAAAGAGGAGTTGTTTTCATGTTGAAGAAATCCTTTACCTAAAGCCACTAAAGATTCTTTTACTGCAAGGCTTAAACCATCACGAATTCGGTTTCCGGTTTCAATACTGTCATTGTAATATTTTTCAATCAGGCATTGATCAGATTCTTCCTTTTTCCCTGGGAAACGACTGGCATGTAAAATCCGATAAAGTATTGTAAACTCGCTGTATTTATCTTCATCAAGCATTCGCTTTATATCGAACTCTAAATAAGTGAGTTTAATTAGACGGCCTGTATCTCGTATTAAACGCAAGTATAAACCGTTGGTAGCAATGCCGTATAAATGTTCAGTAACATTCAGATATTCCTGCATAGTCCCATGAGGTGAAAATCTGGAAGTTCCTCCACTGGTTTTAATATCCAAAGTATTCTTATCAGGGTGATTTGGTTCAAAAAAACCTACTATATGAATTGGTAATTGGTCTAGGTTTTCAGCTGTGTGACTTATAGTATAAGTTTGATTGTTACCTCCCTTTAATGAGGATTTCTGCCGATCTAAATGAAAGCCAATTGAAGTTAAAAACTGCTCCATCCATTTTCGGCTAACTGTTGTGCCATATTGATCGGTTAAGGGAAGATTTTGACTGCGTTCGCTAAAATGTTTCCAGTCTAATTTAATACGACTCCAGGCATATTCAATTTCGCTTCGGAGATTAGTTCCGGGTTCAAACCAAAAATCGCCAGCCATTTGACCTTGTGCTTCGGCTTTTTCAATTTTTTGAAGAATCTCTTCCGAAATCAGGTTGCCTTGAATATTGATGCAGGTATACTTCATTCCTTCTCTACTTTATTTCAGGTAATAGAATATAAATTCCCAATACATCCATTGGCAACACTGGCTCCACTACTTTGTATTTATTTCCACTTACTAATTTTTTAAACCGAGTATGGCTTTCAACCAAATGAAGAGCTCTTTGCAATGCCACCTCATCAGTTTGTTTTCTGAAGGATGCATCATCCGTCACCCATTGCATTTCATCATCCAGCCAATAGACTTGTTCCGACTGCTCCATGTTTTGAGTAGCTTTTACATCCATCAATAATTTTATTGCAGCCTCTTTACCCAGAAATTGCTTCTGGTCTAGCTCGCCTTCATAACCCCAAAGCCACATTTCTTCTGCTACAATCTCTTTATTGTTTGGTTGCTCGGCAATAACATTACGAACTCTAAATTGAAATAAAACAGTTTTATGATTTACGTCAGAAGTGCGTAAAACAGAAGCTCTTGACGCATTATTTTTTGCACCTTGTAATGCGCTGTTAATTATGTTATGTGTAAGATGTTCCGTAAATGGATGATTCCGTCCAATATATTTATAGCCCGCTGGCGTTGGTGATTTGAAAGAAACCTGGATATCGTTTTTATCTGTTAGTAAATCTCTGAGTCGTAGAGGAATATTAGTAGCATAGATCTTGTAACCTTCCTTTTTCATTTCCACTTGTACACCCATGAAGCGAAGAGATTCTACAACAAACTGTTCAACGGTTTTTACATCGCCTATGGCATCATCTACTTCTTTCAAATCTGCTTCTATTTCGTTTGCTTTAATTGCATTTTGAGCAAATATGCTTCGGGAAACTTTTTCTCGCTCTTCAGATTCTGCTAAAGATTTAGCAATTTTATTCTTTTCTGCTTTTATTCTCTCATCTTCAAATAATTCTAATTGTTTCTCCATTGGTTTTACAACCACCGATGATTTTAATAAAATGGATTTTGTAATAGCTTCCATAACTGATGCACTGTTCTCGGGAAAAGGAACCGCTATTCCGATTGACCTCCTGATTTCTCTGGCTTTTCGAAGCAGAACTTCTAAAACTACTCCGTCAATGGGATTGTTGCTTCCATATAATAAAGCCACTTCTACTGTTTCAGCCTGTTGACCGAAGCGATCAATCCGGCCCTCACGCTGCTCCAGTCGGTTTGGATTCCAAGGTAAATCATAATGTAACAAAGCATTAAATCCCTGCTGCAAATTTATACCTTCACTCAAACAATCCGTGGCAATTAATAATCGTCTTTCAGACTTATTCATTATTTCAATCTTTTCCCTTCTTAACTCATCGTCTAATTCACTTGTAATAACTTCAATATGAAGAGTTTTAAAATTCCTTCCTTTTAATGAATTTTTGAAAATTTCACCCAGATAGTTTGCTGTTTGAATGTAACGACAAAAAACAATTGGATTGTAACCCCTTTCAATGATTGTCTTTATCTGAATCAAAGCTTCTTTTGCCTTTTGGTCATGCTCAATGCCATATAATTCTTCCATTCTTTTTGCATAACCATAAAGACGTTTTGATTCAGTGTCATTCACCGACGCGGATTTTGCCAATACCGATAAAGGCAAATTGTCGTCAGCAGAAAAATCATTATCCATAACACTTTCGCTTTCCGCTTCATTCTCTGGCAGTTCATCTTCTTCGACTGTAATCTTCTTCTTTTGAGCTTTCTTTGCTAACATGGAAACACCTGCAGCAGGACTACTCATTACTCCACGAAGCAAAGCCAAGGCATCCCAATAATTATATCGTTGTTTTCTACCGTCCCCGGTATTGCGAGCCACTATTTCTCTGGCATAAGCAAGAATATCATTAAATACTTCGGAATAAGCTTTCCCGATCTCATAATCCTTGTCAATAGAATTACGTTTCGGGAATTTGGTTTCTTCATCCAGCCATTTTAATATATCTACCCTTCGTCTTTGAATAAAGTGCTTTGCAATTTCTTTTCTTTCCTGCTCACTGGATGTAATAATGTCAATTTTTTCAAATTCAGGTTTTATGAGGCCTAACAAAGATTGAAACTCAACCTGCTTGCCACTATGCGGTGTTGCAGTAAGCAATAACAGATGTTGCTTTTCTTTCTTAGCAATGTCATGCAGCAGATGATGACGAAGCTGCTGAGAATTATTTGCACCGGTAGGTTTTGCACAAGTATGTGCTTCATCAACGATAATCATTTCCGGACAATGGTCAATAAAGACTTGCCGTTTATTGCCTGACTTTATATAGTCAATGGAAATAATCTGAAATGGGAAGGCTCTGAAAATATTTTCATGTGTCCTGATCTGTCTTTCTAAAGAAGTCGCAGTACCCGAACGAATTATTACGGCTTCAATGCCAAATTTACTTTTTAACTCATCCTGCCATTGATCACATAAGTGCGGTAAACATACGATGGCAAACCTTTTAATTTCCCTTCTTTCATAGAGTTCTTTGGCAACAAGAAGGGCTTCGATCGTTTTTCCCACACCAACATCATCAGCAATCAACAACCTTGTTGTTTCTTGTTTCAATGCCATAATAAGAGGCACCATCTGATATGAACGTGGGCGGAAAGATAGTTTACCCAAACAGCGAAAAGGACCAGCTGCATTGCGGAACGAAAGACGGGAAGCATTGTATAGTAGTTTGGCAGAAGTAAAATCCCCTAAATCCTTTTCAGATGGTTTAATGAAATTATAAGTTTGCGGTTTATCTGCTTCATTTGCCAAAGGCTTGAAAATACCTGTAATTTCATCATCTGTGCCACCTAAGGGCTTAATCAACAGAAGTTCTGTGTCTTCTGAAGGAAGCACCATCCATGGTCTATTTCGAAGGGTAACTAAACTGCCGGGCTTAAAATCAAAATTTGTCATTTGATTACTTAACTTTTTTAAATACATCAGGTCTTTTGGCGACAAATTCATCCAAAGAGTCTTTGTAATACCAGACTAAAACCTGGTACCCTGCGTTTTTTAATGCTTCTCTTTTCGCGGAGTCATCTTCTTTTACTTGAGTTTCGTCATGTGGGGTTCCATCACAAAAAATACAAACATTAGGTTTATAAAAGAAGTCTGGCCGAACGTACATGTTTGTTATTTTTGGTTGAGCATCATCCGGAAGCTTCAGTTTATGCTGATATAAAAATTTCAGAATTTTATCTTCTGTACTACTATTAGGGTCTCTGGATGCTTGCATAAATTGATAATGTTCATCATAGCTACTAAAAGCTTTGTTACTCAATATTTCAACAGTTGATTCTTTAAGGTTTTTAAGTGCCTCCCTTATCAGATTACGGTCAATTTGCTGATGATAAAACTGATTGTAATAACTCAATAAATCATCATAAGTTGCTGGAAGTACTTCGCCTTCTTCTTCTTTTCCATTTTTGAAGAAACAAACCTTGTATGCTTCTTCCATTATTATCTTGTAAAGCGAAGGATTGTCAACTATTTGAGACAGCACACCTAAACTTCCTTCGGCTGCTTCATAAATCAGAATGTTAGGAGCTTCTTCTTCACCCATAATTGTCGCACCAATTTCATTGGATTCAACCTGGAAATAATTTTCAATGGCTCGTTTTATGGCATACATTAAAGTGATTACACCATTTCCTCCACCCTTTAAGCCAAGTGATTTTATTGGTTGAATATATAAAGCATTGGCAGTATCTGAAGTAAACAGTTTTACATCCTTGATTTCATCTTTTTCTCCGTTTTCCTCTTTCTGTTTCTTGCTTTGCCAATAACCAGTATTCAGATTTATTGTGAACCCATATTCTTTCGAAGCTCTCCATTTCAGGTTTAACTTGAAAATCCTGCAAGAAGGTAAATAATGAATATGGAGAAGCTTATCATCCGACACACTAACAATCCCTTCAACTGTATTTTCAAAACCGCCATCTACAGCAAAATAGGTTTGAATATCATACCCCTTTTTAGTTCTTTCTTCTTCCTGGCAAGTGATTCTTTCTACCTCATATGCTCTTGTCTCCGACATTTCAATAAGAGTTGTATGTACATGTTTTCTGGGGTCCAACTGAAGTGTTTCATTTATAATAGGGTCAACTTCATATCCGTATTGTTTATCGTAAAGGAAATAGCCAGTTTTCGGACAGATTTTCCCCTTTTCCAGTTTTAATTCAGCCTCCGTCAAAATGAGCCTATCAATCCGATACTGTGAACCATCATGGTAGACAACATTTCTGGGACCGAACTCATTCAATGCAATAAATCTCGGCCTTGAAATAAATTCTCCGCCGGCATCTTCACTTTCCAAAAAGGAACGAACAGGAAGCCGGGTAAAATTGTAACCGGGAAGGAACCCTTCAGAAGCAAGATAACGATAAGGATAGAACTCTGATTGGTCCTTGTTTTTACCAGATGATTTGCCTGGCTCATTGGTTTCATTCAATAATAAATCTCTCTGTCTTTCGGCTTGTCTTAAACTCTTGTATGCTTCTTTCTTTTTTTCATGGTTATCGGCATAAATTCTATTTTCAATAATTGATGTAGCAGCTTTAATTTGAGTTTGCGCTGCTTTATAGAGTTTTCTCCACCGTTCTAAGGAATGATCGAATGAGTTCTCAAACTCATTAATATTTTGCTTAATCCAGCTATCTGTAAACCAGGAAGGTTTTCTTTTATTAAGTTCTTTAATAAAGTAATTGTCATCGATAACCTTTTTAAATTTTGCCAGAATAATCAACTTTTCTTCTTCGCTGATCTTTATTGAGTCGAGAATTTCTTGCTTTAACGAAAGTGTCTCAAGGTTTGATTTATCAACTAAATCGCCCAACGAATTATTGAGAGTACTAAGAGAACGTCTTGTAAAAATTGAAGCATGAAGATGGCTCAATAAAAGTTCTTGATTAATGAGGTCAATTCTCGGTGCTGTTACAGTACCAGCTACCATTTGCGTTGAGTGTTTAAAATAATGTCTATCGTGTGCACTAAAGTTTGAGCAGTAAACAATTACCAATGCAGCCTGACCACTTCTTCCAGCTCGTCCACTACGCTGAACATAGTTTGAGGGCGAAGGAGGAACGTTTCTCATGTGAACAATAGACAGGTCTGAAATATCAATACCCAACTCCATTGTTGGAGAACAAAATAAGGCACCAATCTTACCAGATCTGAATTCTTCCTCTCTTATCTTCCGTTTCTCACTACTTATTTGCCCCGTATGCTCCCTGCCTTCAATTGGCTTTATTGTGTGAAAATTGGTTTGATAAAAACTCTGGAAATATTTGTTGGGTTCCTGCTTTAATGGTTTGTAGGACCTGTTTTTAATTAAGTCAGGGATGAGAGTTTTGCCATCCCCTTTATGCCAAAGAATATTATCGACCTTTAACTGGAAAATACTAATTTGTTCGTTGTTTGAAGATTTTGCAGGTTTTTTTGAGAGCCATCCGGCACCAGTAAGAAACTCAAGAAGACTGTAAGTAAAATCATTATAAATTTGTTTGCCTCTAATATCAATTCCATGTTGAGCGGATATTTTTCTAATGTACCGACCAAATACACTCTGCAACCCGCCGCTTTCTGTATAAAGATTCAATGCAGTATTAGATAGTTTTTCTAACCTGATATGCGAGGGAAATTCCAGTTTTTCTGTTTCATCTAATGTCCAAGGATGACGAAGTTTTTCTCTTATTCGTTTTGCGTTTTGAGCTATTGCAGATGGCTCTAACATGGAGAAACTTAAGGCAAAAGACTTTCTGAAAAAATCAAAAATCTGATGTAGAAATTCTTGTCTTTCTTCCGGACTCATAGCATAGAGTAAGTCGTTAGGTTTCCATAAGGAATTGTCAACAACTGATTCTGTCAAATATTTATATTCAATTTGAAGCAATCCGCATTGTTCAAGATTTGGTAAGACTACCCGCCAACTTCTACGAAGGTCATGTAGTAAACGATACATGATAAAATCTTTGAAAGAATCTTCGTTTTCTTTTTTAGGACCAGGGAAAGTTGCAGGTTGTTTGGCAAATTGCTCTTGTGTAATATTTAAGCTCTCGAATACTTTATCGGAAATATTTGTAAAATCAAGACTGTTATGAGTTTCAATTGCTTTCCAAATTGCAGCCCTCAATTGTCCAACCTTTACAAAATCATTGAAATGCCCAGCTTGCAAGGAAGCATCTTGTCTGTTATCTGTAAAACTTAACAATTTTTGTTTTTCTGATGCTTCTCCAAATTGTTGTAATTGGGTGATTGTTTCAAAAGACAGGACTGTTGTGGCTGTACTTCGTCCTTCTCCACCAAGTTTCATCACTTTTGTCCATTCTGCAGTTTGAGCTTCGTAAATGGAGCCTGATGTTGGGTCGAACATAAGAGGAGAAGGCATAAACCAACCTTCAAATTCATTTGATACGTCAAAAGAGAAATTGCCTTGTTTATCAAAATTTATTTTTCGAGGAAGACGAACTTCTCTCTCTGATTTTAATTTTCTTGTTCCATCCTTTCTAGGAGGACTAAACCAAGTTTCCGGTAAATCAGGAATATCTCTTTCTGCATCCCAAATTGTTTCTTCATCTTCATTATGTTGGATAAAAATGTAGCCTTCAACACTAATAATTTCGTCATCATCTTCATCAACAATATCATAAAACTCTCTAGGAATGATTTTCGATTCATTACTATTTAACTTTACACAAGCAAATTCATGACCAGAAGAACGACTAAATACAAGTGGATATAGTCTGGTTTCTTTATTTTCTGCATATAACCCCGCATCCAGATATAAATCTCTACTAGTTTGATTACCAAGTGTCGCATATACAGAACCTGTCTGTGCAATAAATTGATGAATACGATAAGGAAGGTAATTTTTCTTCTTTTGGGTATTTGAATTAAGGATATTTGCCCATTCCAGAAGTTGTTGAAGATGTTCAAGAGCTTTTGTTTTTTCTACTCCTGCAGCAGCGGATAACAGGTCAGCAATATTATTTAATGTTGCTGGTTTTCTGCGAATTAATATTCCTTCCTTAATTGCTAATGCAATTTGTTCTTCAATCCAGTTAGCAGTAGCATGATGTTCAAATTCATCAAAGCCATTTTCGATTGATATCCCGTTTTCGATTGCACTTTTCAAATCAACCTTATCAGGTGACTTACTACCGCCAATACTCCTAACCAAATATTCATTGACAACCTGAGCTGATTTAATTTCAGATCCAAAAATTGTAGATGCAATTTCTGCGACCTTTTCCTTCTGTTCCAAAAGAGTGGAGTCTTCGCTCGACACCATGGTTGCAGATGTGCCAATTGACAGTATGTGATTACTGGCAGCTGATTTTATTCTTCTTATTAATATCGAAACATCTGAGCCTTGTCGGCCTCTGTATGTATGCAATTCATCAAAGACCAAATACTTTATATTGTCTAAAATGTTTTTTCTTAAGTCTACATCCTTTCCACCCCTGGTCATGATTAACTCCAGCATCATGTAATTAGTTAGAATAATATGGGGTGTATTTAATCTTAGTCTATCTCTCTTCTCTTCATCTTCCTGGCCAGTATATTGGTCAAATGTTACAGGAAACGTTTTTTGATATTTTTCTTCATAGTTTACCTTAAACTTATCAATTTCCTTGAACTGAGAATTTATTAGAGCATTCATTGGATATACAACTACCGCCTGAACTTTATTGGTTGTTAAGGCTCCCTGATTGAGGATGTGGTTAAAGATTGTTGCCATGTAGGTAAGCGATTTCCCGGAACCAGTTCCTGAGGTAACAATAAATTCACTTCCTTTTGCACCTAATAGAATTGCTTCTTCCTGATGCCTATACAAACTGAATCCGCTAAATATTTTATCTATTTCACTATGAAGATGCCCTTCGTTTACCAAAGCTGATAATGGTCTTCCTTTTTCAAATGTCGGGTTGAATTGAACTAAAGGCTCCGGCCATAATTTCTTGTTGCTAATTTCTTTATCAACGAATTCAAGAATTTCCGGATCTTTAATATTCAAAAAACTTTGAATATAGGTTTTGTAATTATCTATTAGCTTTTTATGAAAGTTAAGTATATCCATATTCGAGTGACTTGATAATCTTATAATTTTTCAGTTAGTTTTATCGCTTCATTTAAAGAGCGTTTTACTAAAGGATTCTTGTTTGTCAACCAAAAACTTGTTTGTTTTATTCAAATGTACTATTAATTTTAAAAGCTACCTTAAGGGAGCAGTCTATTAAATTTTTAGAATTTAACTCTGAAGTGAAGAAACCACCATTATGTAAGAAATGTCCGGTCGGGACACTCAGTTGGAAAATCCAGTGATCTTGACCATCTTTTGTCGGGGTAAATTGACCATTACACAACAATCTTTATTTTGTCATCAATCAAACTAACGAGGTCTCCAAATATTTCCTGAAATTTTTCCGGTGTTTCAGTATGAACAGGAATTATTTTAACAGGGTTTAAATCTCTCACAAAATCTTTTATTGTCTGAATATCTGCATGGCCGCTAGTGTGTAAGCTTATGGTTTCTAATTTTGGGGCATCGAAAAATTCTAAAAAATATTTTGTTTTTGGATCCTTTTTATATCCTTCCCATTTTGAATATATCAAACCTGCATCACTATAGTCAATACGGTGTTCGATATCAGACAGCATGTTTTCTCTTACCAGGATACATAAATCACGCCTACTCTTAAGTTCCTTTTTAGATATTTTCCGCCTGGAGAAACGATTCATTTTTTTTGTTCCCTCCGGAGTATCGTGCATTTTTCGGGTAAGCCATAAAGGATAGAATATTTTTAATTCTGAATACTGTCCATTCGGAAGATTTGATAGGATATGAGCTGTGAAAATATCTATTATCAGATACCTGTTGACTTTTTTACAGGCTCTGTAAATCTGTTCTATCCTGTCGATATTGGCTGATGATTGCAAAACAAAAATATTTCCTTGAATTTTGCGCATAAAAGCTTCAGCTTTCATACCTATGATGTCCTCTTTATCTGCTACAAATTCGTCTTTAAAGATATTAGTCCCTTCTATTAAAAGTACATCTGGATTTTGAGTGCGAGGATGTTTTGCGAATTTCTCTGTTAATACTCCTTTTGCTCCGTGTCGACGAAAATCTCCTGTATAAATAACCTTCTTCCCATCACTTTCAATCAAGAATGCGTAAGAATCAAAAGCGGAATGATCAATTAAGAATGGAGTTACTATGAAATCATTTATTTTAATCGGGATTTCATTTTCGAGAACTCTTTCCGGTACAATTTTCTTGTCTTTTGAAATAAAATCAAAAATTGTGTTCTGAATTTCAAGTGATGTTTTTCCAATATAGATCGGAATTTCTTCTTTTACTGTTTCAAAAAGCCCAATGTGGTCGCCATGATTATGGGAAATAAATATCCCATTAATCTTCCTGTCCGTTATTTTGGAATACACAAACAAATCATCAACTAATAATTTCAATTTTGCTTTTTCCGGATTGTTTGTTTTCGGCAATTCTTCACCTATATCGAAAATAAGCCGGGTCTGATCAGAACAGATTTCAATGCAAGAGCCTCCAATTTGCTTTGCTCCTCTGTGTATTATTATCTCCATGAAAGTGATTTAATAACTGGATCGTAGTTATAGTATAGTTTTTGGACTGAAATATTTCCGAGGTTTTTTAGTCCGTCGTTTATCAATTTAATTGCATTATCTCCAATAAACGGGTGAAGTTTGTCTATCAAGAAATACCCGTTTAGTTTTTTGAACTTTTTATCGTAAAGTTTATCAAAATCTCGGACTTTAGCTTCTTTTGCTTTTCCGGGATATTGAATTCCTCCATTAATAAAAACAGCATCCATCAGGTACAAGTAAAAAAGCAGTTCGCTTATGATGCCAACTCTTATATTCTTGTATTTGAGTTCGAAAATCGAGAATTCATCAGCATTTAATCCCCATAAATCGATTGCACTTTTCTGACCTGTGAAAAGACGTGTTTCGGCACTCTTTTTCTCTGTGAAAACACCAGCAGGTAATTGTTGATTTAATGTTTCAAGATTGAATCTTGTCTTTAACAGTTTTTGTGGATCTGTTACAAATATGCTTTCTATTTTATCTTCAATTTTATTCTCGGAAATTGAACTTTGCTTTAATGAACCGGGATAGTTCATTACCAGGTCAGGTCTTTGAATAATGTGTGAAAAACTTTGCACTTCACTAATGTTCTTTTTTGAAACAGAAAACCAATTATACATCTTTTGGAATTTGAGTACCCTGAACAGAAACCGATTATAGTGTTCAATTTTTTTGTTATCCATAGATGGGGTCCATTCCAATTCAACTTTATCTATTTCGCCAGGAAGCCAACTTTTAAAACAAATAATCCAGCCTTCAAAGGCTGATTTATTTTCCTGCATGTTTCCTGTTGCATCCGATAATATGACTGATAAACACTTCATTTCAAGTGAAAAGTTTATCGACGAAGGTAGGCGCACAGACTTAAGTTCTTTAATCTTAGATAGAAGCTTAAGAATTTCGTTATTTTTCATCTATTTGTTCGTTAAACAAAACTTATTTTACGGTCAAAGTGATTGAGGATAACTATCAAAGTATCTATCCTATAGTCTAAGGTTCCTTTCTCGATCTGGCTGATCCGTGCCGGAGAAACACCTACCTTAAAAGCCAGTGCCTTCTGACTTATCCATGAATTATTACGCAATTCTTTAACCATCTCCCCGATCCTCTCCCTCTCCTGCTTGGTTAAGTTTGTATTAAAATTCCTTTTTGGCATATTGCTATTTTTTAACATAAGAAGTGTAGAAAGCTGCCATCTTTTTCATAAGCTTCTCTATTTGAGATATATCTTCCGGGGGCTGATCGATCCATTCCATCTTATCATATGTCCCATCGACAAACAGGGCACGGAATTTTGGAGATTTTAAATGATGAACGATATCTTTAAAATCGCTGACCTTTTCAATTTTAAAGATTGGATCTTTCTTAGAGTATTCTTTTACAAGGTCATCGGTTGGCTTCTGAAGGTAGTAATCTTCTGTAGTATAACTAAATAGTTTTCCGTCAGGCAGGAAGATCTGAAAGACTTCATCAGTCTGCCGAATGCGGTAAACAGTGGAGCTGCTCCGGTTCTCCAAGATCTCAAGAGTGCAAACCTCCATCATTTTTAATCGCTTGACAATATCAATACCAGGTTGGATTACAACATCAACAAAATGCTCATTAAAAAGACTATCGATCTGTATATGGCTAAGCAAGTGCCAGTCATTCCTAAAAATTACACCTTTCATATATGTTTCCATTGTTTACACAAATTTAGGGTTTTTATTGTCCCATGCTCAAAAACAATAATAGCCAGCCGTTTCTCGATGTTAACGGCTGGCTATCCGCCCATGTCTCAGCGCATTTGCTTTTAAATTTTGCTTTAATAAAGTTCATAGGATTAAACAGTTTTTTCGGTGTGTCACTTTTTAAAATTTAGAATAGAAAAGTAAGCGGGGATGGGGTTCCCAACCCCGCTTTTTTTAACTGACCATTTCAACTTCTTCCACTTCTTCGACCTCGTCATGGTTTTCTGATTTGATATTGAAATAAGGTACTGTTTCCGGAAATCTTTCAGCTATATAACTGATAGCCTTGTAAGCTTCACCGCAAACTTTGAAAGCCAGGTTTTCATCTTCTTCCAGGCTCTCTTTCCAGCCCTGCAGATAAACAGCTGAGTTAATTTTTTGCTGTTCAGGAGCAAAATTATTGCTGGCCATAATGAAAGCGGAGCTTATTTCTGCTACCAGTTCTTCAATTGCATAGGCCTGTTTATGGTCTTTATAGCTCTCATTAAACTTTTTTATTCTCCCGGTTCTGATTTCGTGGCCGGTGCTGTGTGTTACTTCGTGTAACATCGTAGCATAAAAAAACTCATTGTTTTTAAATTGGGGTCTGTCAGTAAGTTGAATAAAATCTTCAATAGGACTATAAAAACACCGATCTGAACCGGGGACCAGGTTAATTTTGCATTCCCATGAAGAAAGAACTTTTTCGCAACCTTCCAGAATTTTTTCCGGATTTGAGTTAATATTTCCATTGCCTTCTGTTTCATTTAACAAGGTGTTATTGATTACTGTTTGCAAGCTTTCCCCAGTCTGGACATTTGAAAACTGAGCAACATTAAAAACATGGTGAATTTTAATAAATGGTAGCTTTGTTATTTTAGCCTCATTTAATTGTGCTGTTGTCCAGGTGTTATATGGGTTTTCAGGTAAATTTTTCCTTTGTCCGTTTACCATTTTGTAAAAAGAAAAGCTGTAAAAATATACCGGCAAACCTTCACTTCCTTTGTTAACCAGATAACCAAGGCTTAAGCCCTGTTTAAAAGTCATAAATTGAAGAGTGCTGAAACCTTTAAACATTGAAGCAAAAAGAAGAAAAATAAAATTCCCGTTTTTGTACTGGTGGCCGGTCTTGTAATTAGTTACGGCTGAATTTTTGTTTACAGGAACAAACCAAGGTTTTTCCCAAGATTCATTTAATTTGCGGTTTAACATCTCGTTAAACATCTCCTGAAGTTGTTCTTTTTTCAATTTGTTAATCAGTTTTTACGGTGTGCCTCACCTTCTAAAATTAAATTATCACATATGGTTCCATGTGGATTAAAAACACTGTTTATCAATTAAATAACATAATTAAAGATACAACCATATATGATATTATCCAAATATTTTAACAACTATTTTCAAACATTTCTTTACTTTTTGCACTCATAATCATTACGTTAAGGAGATCAGCAGCTCCGATATTAATAATTATTTGCTGTCTAAATTGGTTGATATCTATTCAGGATCTTGTTGGAATCAGATAGGGACCCGGCAAAAAACACCTTCATTCTTCCTTTTTCATTTTTGCCCGGGAGCAAAAATGTATAAACAATCATTTCGGTTTGGGCTTTTGTGGGCGAAATGGTAGTGACTAACACCACTGTTGTATTGGAAAAATTCTTAATCTATGTTTTTCCCCTTAAAAACTTCTTTATTTCTTCAAAAAACGATCGAAAGGCAAATACAGCCGCCTACCATAATCAACATATTTAACATGTTGGCGATGAATTATTTAAAATTCTGAGAATTATTAATTCAGATTTTGATTTAGTTGGTGAGAAAAAAAGTAATGGAAGACTAGTTGGCAATGTTCTTACAAAAATTACTATCTAATTGGTTTTTACTCTTCTTAAAAATAGTTTCTCTCTTATCGCAAATATCTTGTCAATTGTAACCATATCGATATTACTGTCAATAGTTCTTAGAATTTTTACATCGTTCATTCTGCAAATTTCTTTTATGGAGATCTTATTTCGAAAAGAGTTAGTAAAACCCTTGAATTCATTTTCACCCAAATTTACATAGGGAATAGGGACAATTTTAAATTCGTTTGGTGTTAATTCTAATACACCTCCACCGTAGTATCTACCGTAAAGCTCAGAGTATGCTAGTGTTAGAGAATTGTAAAAGGAAAAAATCATGTTTTCTATCTCGAAATTGTCTCGCATACTAACAATATAAGCACTATCAGTTGACAATACCCCTGCTTCATTTTTAATAAATTTCGGATACTCATTGCATCGCTTGAAGAAAAAAGCTTCCGGTGCTGGACCTATATTTGGGATTTCAAACCAGTTTTTACGAAGGGACGTTTTATAACGTTTGTCAATCTTACGTTCTTTCCCTATTTCAAGGTAGTCCCAAATTTTGGCATTCCTTCGAATTGCTGAGTTCTTATCAAGTGCCAATAGGAATGCTGGCTTAGATTTATTAATTAATTCTTGATACTCATCCGATGTAAATACTACACTCCCATTTACGAAAATACCTTTTTGAATAATCGGTTTAATAAATGTTTGTAATGAATATTCCTCGACTGTTTTTGCATCTACAATAAAGAAGTCATTTGCAGCGGTAACTATCCCAGCTTTTGAGGAACAATAGTAGTTTATTGTATTAAGTCTTTGCTTCAATCTTTCAAGTAATTCAATTTCTTCTGTTTCCAAATGGTGGTGGGTCCACTTGGAATCTTTAACATTAATGTTCTGGGCTAAAGTATATTTGCCAACAGAAAGGTCAGTAAGCTTATTAATATTACAATAGTAAATACCTTTATTTTCTGATTTTCTTTCACCAATTAAGATCAATGTATCTTGACCCTTACAGTCTTTAAAGAGTAATTCATTAAAAGTAAATATCTCAACTCGTTCAAACTCTTTAAGAATGAGAGATCGTAGCTCTCCTGCAAATTTAACCTGAAGCAATTCTGAAGGAAGTACTAAAGCTAGGATTCCTCTATAATTTGTAAATTTAATACATCGAACTAGGAAAGCAGTCCAAATATTTATAGGCCTGATGTCAGCTAAGTTAGCTTGGTCGTGAATTGATTTACAAAGCTCAACTTGAGATTCCATTAAGAGTCTTTTCCTAATGTAAGGAGGATTCCCAATTACGAGTGAAAATTTGCTAACATTGTTTTTTTGGTATTCTAAAAAATCAGAATGTATTGCGGAAAATACCTTCTTCTTAATATCAATGGTAATTTTTTCTAGTTCTTGTAAATTCTTCTCGACCGCAACGAATTTTTTTACTTTAGGAGATAATGAATTGTGATAAAAAATTGTTTTCACAAAAACACCATCACCCGCACTCGGCTCAAGTATAGAAATTGAAGATCTTTCTTTCAGCTTATTTGAAAGATAATCTACCAGAAAGTCTGCGATAATCTTTGGAGTGTAGAAGGAACCATTTCTTTTCCTATCTCTCATTTTTTCCTAATATCTTTAAGTTCATATGGTCTTATCTTCTTTCTCAGTTCGCCTAGCTCTTGAATTCTAGTTTGTATGGAAATAAGTGATTTATATGCTTCATTTGCTTCTTTTAAATCATCCCTACCAACTCTATCAATTAAATCGGCTAATTCTTTCATAAGCACTGTAACGGTTCTAACCTTTATTTCCTCTCGTCTTTCAAAGATTAATTGTGCTCTATTGAGATAGAGTCGTACTTCTAGGTACCTCGAAGCTGTATATTTGCCAAATATTTGAAAATCATCATTTAATTCAAACAAATCAGAATAATCTATATTTGAAGGATCTGCATAACTTAATGTATCCAAATTTGGTTCATTGGGCCAATCATCGCTTTTAAATCTGTTGCAGATTGGACAAGAATAAAAGAGATTGCAAATATCATTTTCAAGGTTTTTAAAAAGTGATTTTGGTCTGAAATGGTCGATATGAAAATTATTAATCCCGCCAAATTGAGATTCGTGTATTGAACAGTACACACATTGATAATAACATTCTTTTGCAATCTGCTCTTTCCAGTCAGAATAGATACCGCCCTTAGGTTGAGTAGCTGGGTCCTTATTAACTAGCTTCCAGTTCATTATTTATTCAACTTTTTTTCAAGTTTAAATTTGAGCTCTTCTAATGCAGTTATCTGTTTTTCATACTCAATAAGCCATTCTTCTCTATCTTTTAAATCAAAACTAAAAGGAATACTGAGTTTTATTTGAAGTGCCTTAAGCCTTTCAATATCATTAGCTTCCCCCTTTCCAGATGCAATTTTTCTTGTAAGATCATCTACTTGCGAAAGTTCCTTTTGATTTTCTTCCAAGTATCTTTGACAAGCCCTATTTATAATTTCGACCTGCTTTATTGTAAACTCTTTTTTCGAGAAAATGTAATCGTACTCATTGATCTTATCTTGAAGGATTTGATCTTCCGGAAAGTTTGTTAATGTGAAAATTGGAATGTATTTATATCGTTCCCTAATATATCCAACTAGATCACTACCATTATACTCGACAGGAGCTTTATCTAATTGACTGTCATTATATAGCTTTTCATCGATTACCAGTGCAATAATATTTTCAGAATCAATATAACCATAATAATCACTATATTTTTCAAAAGGAAATATATCGCTTACCTCAATTTCAGAATGAAGTTCTTTTAGAAACAACCTAAGCCGAATAGTATTAGTTTCACGTTGCTCTTTATTATCATCGACAATTGCAATTTTTGCCATACTATTTTTCCTTAGGTAACCAAATTTTAAAACGAGCACCTTTTAATTCTGGGTCTTGGTCAACTTTTATATTGCCACTTAAGTCATCAACAATTGATTTTACAATAGTTAATCCTAACCCTGTACCAACACTTTTGCTTGTACCTGTTGAAACAGTTTTTGTGGAAAATAATGGTTCGAAGATTCTTTTTTGAAACTCCTTTGCAATACCTGGCCCAGTATCTGAAACACTAAAGAAGTATCCTTGTGCCAGTCTAGTATCTTCTCTATTAATTGTAATTACAACTCTTCTGACTCCGGGTTTCAAATTGCATGCAGTATAAGCATTTGTTAAAAGGTTTATCAAAATGGATTCAATATCCATCTGGTACGTTCTTGAAACCAAAAATTCACCTTCTGTTTCAATTTTTATCGATGATGCTTCAAAAGCAGGCTTCAATTCTTTAACTACGGCATCGATTGTTTTTTTAATATTAATATTCTTCTTGCTTCGTTTTTCTCGCTGAACTCTTGTTAACGCATAGGCCCCCCAAGCTGCCACTTTCCTCGAGTGTTTTAATGCTTTGTCTATTTCAGATATAGCAAGTTCAAGATCAGGGGGATCACTCCTTATTAATAATCTTGCATTGTCCGTCGCATTTGTAAAAAGTGAAATTGAACCTTCAGTTTCATGCCCGAATACTGCAGATGAGATTCCAATTGTTGCGAGTCCACTTAGTACTCTATTCCAATTCAGAAGTTCAGAAATGGTTTTGTCAACTTTTTTTGTTATTACATCAACTTTTTCAATGCTTATTTCAATAGGTCGTGTAACATCTGAGGTGGTTGATTTTGTATTAGTGCTTTCTATTTCTGACTTGATTGATTCTAAGTCTTCCTTAACTGAAAAGAGCTGCATTTGAATTTGTTCTGCTTCTTTTGAACTTGAGGTTTTTTTCGATTCCCTGCTTTTCTCAATTAAAGGATAAATATTGGCTCTATGTGTTTCGAGCATATTTATAGAACCTAAAACAAAATTTCTTAAATCATAGAATGACTCTGATTCGACTAATCCTTCCCTTGCAGCACTATCGGATAAATCAATATTATTATCACGCGAAATAAAGATTGCCCCAATAAGTTGATTAGGTGTTACACTATAACTCTCAGCGCCACGACCTATCCCGGCAGGATCCTTAGCTTTTCTTTCAGCAAGTTCTAGCCAGTCATAACCAAATTGAGAATTCGGGAAACCGTAAGGTTTTACTGCGATATTATCTCTGTAGATCTTTATTCCGGCATTATTATCTAGAAATTCTCTTAATTCAGAAAGTTTGAAAGTGGTGCCCTGAACTGAAGCAGCTTCCCTGAGAAAAAACAATAGTTTTAATGATATTGGTCCGCACTTCAAATCTTCTGAAACTTCTTGATCTTCTGTTTTATTAATTTTAGAAAGAAGTTGTTGCCATTTAATTTCTTGAATTTCTACTTTGTTAGTGTACTTGTCTTTAATAGTGTAAAGAATATCCGATCCTTTACCCCCATACAATGCATCTAATTCGATCTCGGCGGCTTTAAAGAACTCGGAATTAACTCTCTTAGAGAATGAGGGAGCAATATCATTTCTTAGTTCAATCTGAAAATCCTTAACATCATTAAAGGGTGGGGTTAGAGCTGATAATTCATAATATAGATTTTCAATATTTGAAACAGACCACTTCTGACGAAGATTTGTTATTTTGATTTCAGTTCCGGTTTCACTTGGCTTTCCGTCTTTGTTGGGAACATTTATTGAAGTGGGATAAAACAGTTCAACATCAATATCAGAAATATCTTTTCCCTCAACATCAAATGCGTCCCAATTAACGATCAGCCCAATTAAAGTGTCTTGCTCTGTTTTTGTAATCAATTCAAGACTTCCGCCAAGTCTATCAGCTGAAATTCTTCCAATTCCTTTTTCTCCAGTTTTTCTTCTACCAGTTTTACTATGTTTTGATGTTCTCTTACTCGAAAAGCCTATGTGCAACCAACCATTTATTAAATCATCTTTCGTCATGCCAAATCCATTATCGGCTACACGAATAAAATTGCCTCCTTTTCTGCAATATACATCAACATCGACGTTCTTTGAATCAGCATCGTAGCTATTTTTAACTAATTCAATTAATGCGGTAGTATGGTCTTTTATACTGTCCCGACCCAAGTGGATTAAGGTTTTTGCATCTACAAAAAAATGCTGGTACTTTTTGTCAAGCTTAGATAAATCTCTTGTTAGCTTGAAAATGGCTCGGTAGTCAGGATTACTTTCTTTCAGTAATACCTGAAGTTTTTCTTTCAAATCATTTTCAGTATGCACCATTATTGTTAAAAATCTTGATATAAAGTTAATGTTTTATTTAAAACTCCCTTCAGGCATAACTACAAGTTATCATTCACATAATCAAGCTCTTTTTTACTATAAGTCAGATTTCATTATTAGCGAGTAGCTACAAAGACATTATCAAAGTGTATATTTTAAAAATTAATTTAAATGGCTGTGTTGACGAAGGTCAGTCAATGAAACAACAGTCAGAATAAACGCAGCCAATACCATAATCCAATCATTTGGCCTGAATTATTTTAAACTCTGAAAATTATTAATTCAGAATTTGATTTTGCTGGTGAGAAAAAAAACAATAGAAGACTAATTTTGAGAAATAAGCTCTTTTGGTATATGGTTTAAACTTAGAACATTCCAGGTATTGTCCATGACCTGGCTCTTGAACGCATCAGTAATCTTCAAGTATTTTTTCAAATCTTTCTCTTTTTTTGGTGCTCCCATATCCTGTAAAGCTTTTATATTAACCCCTAGCATTATGCTATTGGTAATAAAAGTCTTTCTGGCAGTATGGAAGGTAATTGACTCATGGAGAGGAAGCGATTCTTCTGTTGTTTCACTGCCTATCACACTTTTTTTTATCACCAGCCGGTTAAATCCTGTTTTTGGGAGCTGTTTCGAAGCAATAATTCCACAGCCTTCCTTCAAATATTCGTTAATATTCTGAATGGACATTTTTGGAAGGGGATCTTCATCCTTTTCATACTTTTTAAGTATTTTAAGAGCGAAATCATTAAGTGGGAGAGTTTTAACATACCCAGTTTTTACTTGTGTTTTAGTCAAGAGCTTCTCATTTATATGCTCTCGCTTCAGAGAAATTACATCACTATATCGGAGTCCTGTAAAGGATGCAAAACAATACAAATCTTTCACTTTATTTAATCGACGGCTTTCAAAATTATAATCCATAAATACCAGAAGTTCATCCATACTTAAGAAAACAACCTCTCTCTCAGGTTCTTCAACTTTAAGTTTATCGTAGATCTTACCCTGATAATAGTTACGTTCTCCTGCCCAATGCAGGAATGTTGAAAGTACTCTGGTAATCTTGGCATAGTACCCAGTTTGCTTCCTTTCGGTTATGAATGTATACTTCTTAAGTTTATCAATAAACTTAACATCAATATTGTCCCAGGTTAAAATATACTTTGTAGATTCTTGAAATCGGGTTAGGTAGTTTTTTACGGTAGTATATCCCTTTATAGTGCGTTCTGCCTTATCCGATTTATTCGATTCTATAAAATCGCTGAAAACATCCATAAAAGAAGTTGATTTGAGCAAATCTGCTTCTTCAGGAATATTGAGAAGATTTGTCAGCTCAAATTCCGAAGGTTTCCTTCTTTCCTTTGTAGCCTTATTGAATAATAATTTGGCCTGGGTTTCAACCTCATCGATAAATGAGTTCATTTTTGAGTTATCATCATAGTCTTTTTCTGATAGAGAAGTAAGCCTTAACCGCTGGTTTCTTTTATTCCAATCACGAATTCGTGCTTTTCCCAACTTCATTCTATAGGACTTATATTCGCTTGTGATTTGAGCCAGGAGAGAAACCTTTCCTTGTTTATCAAGCTTTTCTGATTTAAGATAAAATACGATTTGTGCCATAATTGAGTGTTTTATACCTCTTTAAGTAAACAAAAAAGTAGGTGCAGATTAGGTGCAAATAATTAATCAAATGTAATAAAATGAAGTCTAATAAACAAAACATATTTATTTAACATGCTGTATATCAGATATAATAATATAATGAAGTCAAATGCAATAAAATAGATTGAAGTCCCGCTCCGGGTACTTAAAAAAGAGTGAGAGTGAGAGTGAGAGCGAGTTAGCCCGAACGAACACTCTCGTCTCTTTTTCCTCAAAACTCACTCACACACTCACACTTTATTTGCCCTGC
>Ga0182011_10000614_pt1 | contig 31108 bp, 15 predicted proteins | sample 711E1DmetaG_FD_120481 | JGI IMG/M metagenome (GOLD analysis project Ga0182011, IMG submission 120481) | Permafrost microbial communities from Stordalen Mire, Sweden - 711E1D metaG | ecosystem: Environmental > Terrestrial > Soil > Wetlands > Permafrost | place: Sweden: Stordalen | collected...
CGCGGCGGAAGAACCAGAGGTTTCCCCTTTTCACCAGGGCCACCTCGCCGCGGAAAGTCACGTCGCCCGCCTCCAGGTGCCCGGTGGCGGTAAACTCGTAGCAGTACCACGGCTCACCATCGGTCGTCTTCGTGGTGCGTTTGGAGATCGCATACAGGAAAGGTGGCGCGGTCACAGTCGCTCCGTTCTGCTCGACCACCAGCCGGGCGGCCTGGCCGGGGACAAAGAAATTGTTGCTGCCGGGAAAGGCATAGTCCTTCGCGTACGTCTTCTTGAGGAACCACGTCATGGCTCGCTGGATATTCTCGATGGTCGGCCCGGGCTGCAGCCGGCCGCATGCCAGAACCGCGCCGGCAGCCAGAATTAATTGCGCCAGCCCGAGGGGCAGGTAGATACCAAGGGGGACGGCCGGCTCATCAGAACGCAGGATTGGGGCGAAGGAGTGGAATGGCGAATTGGATCCTATGATGCGCACAAGCCGCCTATTGTAGCAGGAAAACCCGACCTGGCGTCCGTCACGGGAATACGACCAACACCGTTTTTCAGATGCCCCTCAAAGGGGGCGAACCCAACAAACGTCAAGCATGCCCGAGTTGTGCAGAGTTGTTTGCAGGGGGCCGACATTACCGCGTTTATCCACCCGCGGAAAGCCTCCATGCGGACACTCATCGGGCGCCGGAAAACTCACTGGGCGGCGCTAGCTGCCTTTGAAAACCTAGAACGGGTTACCGATCGAGATCTGCCATGTCCCCTGCGGATCGCCGGGCCGCGGATTCAGGTTATGGCCATATTCCACGCGGATCGGGCCGATCAACGTCTGATAGCGCACGCCCAAGCCGACGGTGTAGAGCCGTTCCGTGAGCGGATAGCCGCTCAACTGCGCCGCCGTGCCGAGCGCATCCACGAATGGCACCACCGACCAGTTCGGCGTCAACGCCTGCTCGAGCTCGAGGTTGACCAGCAGGTAACTTTTCGCACCGACAAACAGCCCGTCGGACCCGCGCGGCGCCGCCCCACCCTCCTGGTAGCCGCGGATGCTGTTGTCGCCGCCGGGATAAAATCGTTTGTTCACCGGCAGGGTCGCATCGGTTGTGCCCAGCGTCGTGATGACGCCGTGCGATGCGCCAATGTGGATCCAGCGGCCGTCGCCCCACGGCGTGTGATAAGCCAGGCCGAGTTCGAGCCGCTGATACTGCGCCTCCCCGCCGAGGATGCGGGCGGCCACCTCGACCTGCGCCACCCAGCGCCAGCCGCGGCGCGGACGCAGCGGATTGTCGCGGTGATCGCCGGTGAGCGCGAGGTTCACACTGGCGACGTTCAGCTGCTCCTGGTCGGTCGCCTGCGTCGCCAGCTCATTGTCCTTGTTGCGCAGCACCTGCAACGTGTAGCCTGCCATTCCCTCCGCGTGCAGCCAGGGGACAGCCCGCTTCAGCGTGAAGCCCACGCCTGCCTCCTGCCGCAGGAACGCAATCTCCCGCCGCTGGAGCGCGAAGATTCTCCCCGCTCCGTCGATCGATTCGCCGAAGAGCTCCGGCACCGAGTACGTGTAGTCCCCGCTGGTGCTCTTCATCGACTGCACGAATTTGAGCAGACTCTGATGCGCCAGTCCGAAGAGGTTCACCTGGCGAAGCTCGATCCCGCCGCGCAACTGTTCGTAGCTTCCGTAGCCAAACAAGAGGCTGGCCTCGTAACGCTGGCTCTCCTTCAGCGTGAACACCGGATCGCGCACGGTCCCGTCCGCCGGCTCGTATCTAAGCTCCACCGAGTCGAACACCCCAAGCCGCGACAGCCGATAGCGCGCGCTCGCGAGCGCCAGAGGGTCGAGCGGCTCGTCCGGCCGCGCCTGCACGGTGCGTCGCAGCACGGCCTCATGGGTGACGGCGTTGTTTTCGAAACGCACCTGCCCGATTTTCACCGGCGCTCCCGGATGGATTTGCGCGACGATTGTCACCGGCTTCCGTCCTTCCTGCAGCGCCCCCGGCTCGACCAGGATGCGCACGACGACATCGGGAAAGCCCTTTTGGTAGTAAGCCAGCCGGATCGCCTCCTTCATCTTCTCCTGCAACGCCGCCGACCACGGGCGGCCAACCCACTCCGTCGCCGCCGGCAATTTCACCGACCCGGCTTTCCCGCCCTCAAAGCGCACCGCCGCCACCTGCCAGCACACGCCCTCGGTCACCGCAACGCGCAAGGCCACCGCTCCGCTCGCCTCGTCGACCATTTCCCTGTCTGCGTGGACGATGGCGTCGGCATAACCGCGCTGGCGTAGCTCGCCGAGCAGCGCACCGGCGGAGCTCTCGACGCGCGAGGGCGAATAGGCATTCGTCTTGGCCAGGACAAACAGCACCGATTCCGTACGAAAGAACGCGCGCGCGGTTTTCACCGGCAGCACCGTGAGGCCGGTGATCTCCACGGAAGCGATGTGCCAGCGCGCGCCCGGCTTCACCCGAAATTCCACCCGGCGCGCCTCGAGCGGTCGGGGCAGCGGAGTCTCCAGCCTCGTATCGAAAACCAGCCGCTTCACCGCTCCGTCGGCGAGCGTCGTCTCGATCTCCACCAGTGGTTTCTGGTAACCTTCCTCCTCGAGGGCGGAGACGAGCATCACCGCGGCGTCCTCGATGGCGTTGGCATCAAATGTCTCTCCGCGCTGCGCGCCGAGCAGCAGGAGGAGCGAGCGACGAAGGTCGCGGTCGCGCAGCGGCCCGGCACCGGAAATCTTGAGCACCGCCGATCCCGCCGCAGGCGGCGGCGATGGCTTGTCGTCCGCGCTGCGCACCGCAACAGCCGTCGCGAGCGCCACCAGCCAAGGGAAAACGGTCCGTCGCATCCTGCGCCTATTTGGCTGCATCGCGCGGCGCCTCCGGTTTGGGTGGGCCCGGGTAGAGCCGCCACTTCAACCCCATGTTGTAGTCGTCGAATTCGTCGTATTCCCCCACCCACTTCCAGCGCGCGGCCAGTTTGTATTCAACGTCGTAGGTCTCGCGCCCCTGCTCTGAAACTTTTTCACCCGAGGCGATGCTGAGGCGATCGGCGCTGATCGCGTCGCCACCGAAGCTGCCGAGCAGACTCTGGCCGAGGTAGGTGCCGAGGCGCGCAAACCGCTGCGTGCTAGAATAGGTGATGTCGTTGCTCGGCACGGCGCCGGTCATCACCATCCGCAGGAGCTGCTCCGAATCGAGCGCCGGACTCGAGGTGAACACGATGCTCGGCGCCTCCACCGTGCCCGTGATCTCCATGGCAAGCTCATAACCATTGCGGCGCCCAGTCCCACGCAGGAACAGCGCCAGCTCGTGAGGATTTTCCTCCGCGATCCGCACTGTGCCCTGCTTGATGAGGAAACTCGCGAACGGCATCAACACCTGCCCCTCGTCGATTGTCACGTCGCCGATCAAGCGCGGCTCACCCAGCGTGCCGCCAAGATGGAATCGCGCCGAGGCCATGCCGTTGAACACCGGCGTGCGCAGCCGCAGAAACCTTCCGCCGCTTACGTCGACGCCGAGGGTCCACGTATCGAACGGCGTCGTCGCCACCGCGAAATAAGGCGGCTGCCGTTCGCCACTCTTCGTGCCGCCCGGCAGAAAAGCGCGCACGTCGGAGAGAAACAGGCTGTCGCGCAGCCGTACCGTGCCGCTGAGCGCCGTCGGCCCGGTGGGAGGCGTGTGCAGTTTCAAATCCAAGTCGCCGCGCACGAGCAGCCCCGGCTGACGGACGAACGGCAGGTTTTCCCCGTGCAACGCCACATCGTAGCGCGGCGCCGCGTCGGCCGGAAATTGAATCGTGCCGCTCAGGGTGACCGGCTGGCCGCCCGCCTTCGCTGCCACGCTGCGCAGCTCGACTGTCCGCCCCAATAACTGCACGTCGGCGGTGATCTCCTGCAGAACGCCGAGCGGACCCAACGGTCGCGAGGCGGCGTCGCGCAGATGCAGAAATCCCTCCATTGCGCCGCCGCGCGTGTAATTCAGATCCGCCTGCAACCGTCCCTTCGGCTCGAGATAGGGCGGCAGGAAACGGGCGAATGCCGCCAGGTCCGCATCCGGCACTTCGAGATGCAGGTCCGCCCAGCGCCACGCGAACGCGAGCGGCTCCCTGCTCCACTCGCTCCAGCCGCCGTGCGCCATTGGCAGCTGGCCGTGGGCCCGCACGGCCTGGCCCTCGACGCTGACCGAAAACGCGGTGAGTTTCAGGCCACTGCGATCGCCCGTCAGCACGACGTCGAGCGACTCGATCGCCGGCAGCGGCCGCTGGAACCGCTGCTGGTCCAGCGCGAGCCGCGCCGCCGTCACGCGAATTTCGCCCTGGGGCCGCGCCCACGTGCCGGTCACATGCGCCGTCACCTGCGGCTCCTTGAGGTCGATTCCGGTCAGCTCCGCGAGCTTTCCCCAAAACGCGGCCTTCGGGTCCGTGGCGGCCTCGATGGTGAGCGCGCCATCCGGCTCGATCTGCAGAAACGGAATCGCACCCGGAGATAGCACGATGGGGGCGCGTCCGGTCGCCATGAAGATCGTTGTGGTTCCCTCTGTCGCGCGCAATGTTTCCGCCCGCAACCCGTCCTGGTTGCCCTTCAGGGCCATTGCCACCGCCGCCATGCGGCCGCTGCCAAGATTGATCGCCCCGTTGCCGGTCACGGAAAACGTCATCGGCCCGCGGTCCCACCCACCCGTGATTGCGAGCGAATCCACCTGCCACCCCGGGCCCGGCAGCGGTGCGAGTTCCTCAAACCACGTCGACAAGATCTTGTGCATCGCAATCTCGATGCGACCGGTCGCGCCCCACATGACTGCAGCGCCCAGGTCGCCGCCGCCCGCAAGCTGCAGCCCGTCAATCTGCAATGCAGGATTCCATCTGATGGTCGCCGGCGCCGTCAGCTTCAGGTGCGTCGCGTCTCCCCTCGCAAACGTCAGCCTGCTCAGGCTCATTTCCATGCGAGTCGCCGCGCCAGCCGCGGAGATCTTGGTCGTGCCCGCCGTGACCTCGGCCGTAAAACTCTCGATGGTATCACCGCGCCCGCGCCACGTGAGCGCGAGCGCGAGCGGATTCAACCCGCGCAACTTCACGCCGTCGGCCCGCGCGCTGCCCGCGTGCGTCAAACTGGCGAGGGGCCCACTGACCTGGGCTTTGAACGAAATCGCGCCATAATCCGGCTGCGCCGGCAGCCAGCGCACAAGCGTCGCGCGGCGAATCTGCCCGGCCCCCGACGCATCAAGGATTTCCTTCGCGCGAAAATCCCAGCCACCGCGCCAGGCGATCTTTTCGCCACCGGCCATGGTGATCGAGCCGGCCGTTATCTCCACGCGCGGCCAGTCGAAGCGCCCCTGCGCGCTCGCGGCGCTTAGCGCTACATTCCCTACCGCCACGTCCCGCGCCTCGAAGTTGAAATCGACCACCGGCGACTGAGCGACCCCCGCGACCAGCCGGGCCTCGCCGCTCACTATTCCCGTGGCGGCAAACCACGGCTGTTTCGCGAGGTCCGCTTGCAGGGTGAAGCGCGCAGCGCTTTGTAGGAATTTCGCCTGGCGATCGACGGTGACTGGCTCGCTTAACTGTGCGGTGATTCCCGGCAGGGTAACGTGCAACGCCTCGAGCGTAAACCTCTGCCCGTCGCCATGCCCGCGCAACGTCGCTTCCAGCGGCGGCGCCGATTTTCCGTCCGCTGGCTCGCCGCTCGCTGCCACATCGACGTCGAAATGCCCGTCGTGCCACTCGACTTTCCCGCGGCCTCGCACGGCCGCGTAAAGGTCGTCGAGCCTCAGCCGTGCGCCGGGCACCGTCCACCCGTCCGTCTGCAATGTCGCTTCCGTCGGCAGCCAGCCGTCCTCCCCAAAATGGGCATCGAGCACTGCGCGCTGTTCCCACCACGTGACATCACCGGCGACGGTTGCACCGCGACTTTCCAGATTGGCCGTGCCGTTTGTCTCGATCATGCGCGCGGTGAGCCGCAGCACCTTCGTGCCGACGGGAAACGCAAGCGTCACCGCCGTCTTCAACGGTCCGAACGCCAGATTCTCCACGGCCAGCGTGCGCCCCGTCCACGTCGCCGACGCCAGCGAGAGGCCGCCGCCCGGCCAGCGCACCATGCCGGCACCAACCTTCGCCCGAGGCAGCCAGCGATCGAGCCCTGTGGCGATGCCCATCAACCTTGCGCGCAGCGGAATCCAGCCGCCCTCCATCGGCGTCGCTGGTGCGACCGTGCTCCGGTTTTCGCGCTCCACAGTCACAGTCCAGCGGTCCGCGCGAGTTTCGCCCGGCCGCCTGGTCCAGCGGCGCCAAAGCCAGACAAGCGGCGTGTCCGCCTCGACGCGCGCCACCATCACCCGCACGCCCGGCTGGCGCACCTCGACATCGCGCAACGCAAAGCGCGTGTAGCCGATCCGTTCATAAGCGCCGAAGTGCGCTCCCCACGGGCGTCCCACCTGCACAAGCACCGGTTTCAGCCACCACGGCAGCGCCGCGATCGCCGCGATGAAAGCAGCTACGAGACTGGCGGCAAGGAGAGGAACGCGACGGCGCATCGGGAGGGAAGACCGCCCGTGGTGCTTTTCTTTTTCGCAGCACGAGCGTCGTCGAAGCGAAAATGTAGGCGAAAGGCGGTGCGGGTCCTATGGGGTTTTACCCTATATGCCATCCCGGAGGCCTCCTACTGCGGCTGGTGCGACAATCAAAGGTGGCCGGCGGTTTCTGACCGGCAACTTCGCCAGTTGCAGACTGGAACTACGTGACGGTAAGGCTCTGCCGATGAAGAGAAGACTCCAAATCGTCGCATGCCGTCCTCATGGACGAGGCGCGGAGAACCGTCTCGGCGGGTATCAGGTGGCCGCCACCCACTGGTGGCAAGGGACCGGGTTACACACCATGTCCCCCGGAGGGGATTTGGTGTAGATTTATGATATTGTGCCTGAAACTCCTGTTTCCAGCCCCGCGAAAACCGACGCCACGGTCTGCAGTCCCGGCAAAACGGCCACTCGTGACTCCGGCGAGGTTAAGACGGAGGCTCCGGCCCCCACTCCGGCAAAATCGTCCCTCTTGACGATCGGTCTTGGGGCGTTGGCCGGCATCCTTTTCATTTTTGTTGTGGTCCTCTGGATCAAGGTGGGCGCGCGGAACATCACCATCGTGGAAAGCCAGAATCGGATCGAACAGGATGGATCCGCTACGGCAGCGATGCAGGCGCAGGTGGATGGGGCCAAGGCAGACTCGGCCAAGCTGCAGGCCCAAGCCGATGAAGCGAAGGCCAAGGCAAATCAGCTCAATAGCCTGGTGGACAAGACCAAGGCCGGCGCAGCCGAGCTCCAGACCCAGTTGGATGCGAGCCGGGGCAACTCCGCGGCATTGCAGGCGAAACTAGAAAAAGCCGAGAAAGAAATCGCCCAGCTGAAAACCACGCGCCCGCAGAAATAGCCCAGGAATGGGTTCTGGGCGCCAAGACACTCGTCTGTGTCAAGGGGGTGATCCGGAGCCAGCCGCCCCGCTAGCGTAGCAGCTGGCCCAGGCGCCTTGGGTTGGAAGCGCCAATTGACTTGGCCCGGCTCGCAGGCGCATGAAGCAGAATTGCCCGCGGGAACAGAAGGCGCAAAGACCGCAGCGAAGGTTTTGATGTCCTTCAACGCGGGATTTAACACCATCTTCAACGACACGACCGGTAAGTTCGTGATGTGGATGCATGTGGATTTCGACGACTATGCCGACGCCGGGACGGGACGGAATGTGGTGGTGAGTCTCCGTGGCGATCTCGCGATTCCTTTCGGCAAGATTGTCCTGAAGTCTCCCCTGGCCGAGAAGATCGAATCGGTCTCGGGGGACGGACGCTGGCTTCCGGAGAAACCGACCGAAATCCGCATCGAGAAGCTGCCGGCCACTGTCATGATCCGCTATTCGGGCGGGGTTGGGCGATGATCGTCATCGCGCGGTGCCCCGCGCGGGCATGGGCGGCTCCCCCGCCGCTCACTTCTCGCGGCGGAAGAACCAGAGGTTTCCCCTTTTCACCAGGGCCACCTCGCCGCGGAAAGTCACGTCGCCCGCCTCCAGGTGCCCGGTGGCGGTAAACTCGTAGCAGTACCACTGCTCACCATCGGTCGTCTTCGTGGTGCGTTTGGAGATCGCATATAGGAAAGGTGGCGCGGTCATAGTCGCTCCGTTCTGCTCGACCACTCGCCGGGCGTCCTGGCCGGGGACGAAGAAATTGTTGCCCCCGGGAAAGGCATAGTCTTTCGCGTACGTCTTCTTGAGGAACCACGTCATGGCTCGCTGGATATCCTCGATGGTCGGCCCGGGCTGCAGCCGGCCGCATGCCAGAACCGCGCCGGCGGTTAGGAGTAATAGTGCCAGCCCGAGGCGCGGATGGAAACCGGGAAAAGACGGGCGGCTCATCGGAATGGGAGATCGGGGTGAATGGATGAAATGGCCAGGCGAACCCCATTATGAGCATAAATGCCGATTGAGGCAGAAAAATTTGCGCCGCGCAGACCGCCAGGGATTCTCGCATACCGCAGATTCCCCTTGGCGGGCGAGGTTCCTCGCGGACCGAAACCCGGATCGCGGAGGGGCCGCGGGCCTTAGTTTCGTCACTGAAGACGGATTCGTGGGCGCCAATTGTTTGTTTCGGGAGACTGGCGGGAGCGCTGGCCGGACTGTCTGATTCCGCCGAGATTGACGTTTCCATTCCCCGACCGCGTCCTCCCCTCTCGTGTTGCCGCACAAACGTTTGTCGGGTAATGTTCTTGAATCGTTTGTCACCGTGCGCTCATCGGGCCCTCCCCTCACTCCATGAAAATCAAAATCCTCTGCGCCATCGCGCTGATCGCAGGCGGTGCGAGCCTGTCTCCGCTTTCGCTCTTCGCCCAGATCGGCACGCGTTTCCCCTCGGAAAAGAAGATCGTCCCGGATCCGGTGACGGGAGTCCCGCTCTCATTTCTGACCAGCATGCCAGCGGGCGATTCCAAGATTTACCAGACCCACCCGCAGTGGACGGCGGACGGCAAGTGGCTGGTCTTCCGTTCCAACCGCGTGCCCGGCCAGGCGATGGCCGTGAACGAAGCAAGCGGTGTGATCGTGCAGGTGACCGACAAGGGTTACATGGGCATGCTCTGCAACGCGCGCCTCTCGATGAAACTCTACATCATGCGCGACGTGAATGCCGCGGGCCGCGGCCAAGGCGGCAGCAGCGCGCCCGCGGGCACCGTGTCGCCCAGTGCCGCGCCGGCGGCGGCGCCGTCATCCCAGGCGGTCGCGGCGCCCGGCACCACGCCAGCCGGGGCGCCCGGGGCTGCGGCCGCCCCTGACGCGCGTGGCGAGCGCCGCGGTGGTTTCAACCGACCGCGCGGCCCGTTTCAAATCGTTGAGATCGATCTCGCCAAAGTCTTCGCCGACAGTGAAGCGGGCACGATCAAGCCGGCCTCGAATTACGAACGCGTCTGCGGCACGACGCCGGAGGGCATGTTTGCGGATGGCAACATGGGCCTGGATGCGAACGAGAATTTCATTTATTTCCGCGTAAGTGGCGACGAGGTTTCGAAACATCTGCCGGAAGGCCAGAAACCTGCCGCGCCTTTCGGTCCGCGTGGAATGGGCGCTGGCCCGACCGGTCTGGCCAGCATGAATCTCCAGACGGGCGAGGTGAATTTGATCGTCACCGTCCCGTTTCAGATCGGTCATGTGCAGACGAATCCTTGGGTGCCGGGCGAGATCGTGTTCTGCTGGGAGACCGGCGGCAAGGCGCCGCAGCGCACGTGGACGGTCATGGCCGACGGCACCGGCTTGCGTCCGCTTTATCCGGAGGCGGACTACGAGTGGATCACGCACGAAGCCGTGATCACCAAGGACGAAGTGGCGATCGCGATCATCGCGCTCCGCAGACCGAAGATCGCAGGCCAGTTGGTCGAGCCGAACTCCCCGGTCCCGGTGAACGCCTGGGGTCCGGCGGGCGGCGGCGACAAGCCGACCGGCGTGGGGATCGTCAATCTCCGCACGCGAGAGATTCGCTTGGTCGGCCAGGTGCCGTTTGGAGATCCCGGCCGCTCCATTTGGCATGTCAACGGATCGCCCGACGGCCGCTGGGCGGTCGCCGACGATTTCCAATATCGCACCTGGCTGATCGACCGACACAGCGGCGAGATGATCCTGCTTTCCGACAACGGCCACAAGACGACCGCCGCGGATCACCAGCACCCGACCTTCAGCGCCGACAGCACGCGGATCGAGATCCAGTCCGCGATGCTGTCCGAGAATGGTCGCGCTCTGAACATTTGCGTCATCCCCGTGCCAAAGACCTGGCTTGCCCGCCACTACTCCGACAAAGCGCCGGAGTAAGCGCCGGCGGTCGTTTCTCGGCCGCCGTTTCAGGGGTGGTCGGCATTCGCCGCAGCGGGAACGGCCGGCTCTGGCGATTCGACCGGGGCCAGGCCCGCAATGATCTTCATCGCCCGCGCTTCAACTTTCACCGTGGCTGGAGCGAGACCCCCGCGGGTCGCGGTCAGCGTGATCGTGCCCGGAGTGAGCGTTGAGCGAATGGCGACCCGGTTGATGCCGCATTCGGTGTCGAGGTAGAGATTGTTGGTCGAATTGAGTTTCGCGCTGTTCAGACCGCCGCGCCAGACGGCCGGCCCGGTCACCGCGAAATCCACCCGGCCTTCGTCAGTCGGGCAGCGGTTGCCCTGGGCATCTACCACCTCGAAATCAAAGAACGCCACGTCGCTGCCGCTGGCCTGCAGGCCGCCCGGGCCGGTATGCGGCGTGAGCTTGATCGCCGCGGCTTCACCCGCGGTCTTGATTTCTTCCTGGGCGACCACCTGGCCGTCTTTCATGGCGACCGCCTTGAGCACGCCGGGCGTGAATGCGATGTCGGGGAAAGCATAGATGTACCCGGTGTCGCCGCCAGTCTCACCCACGTTCTTCCGGCCAACGCCAGTGTAGTCATCAACGAACACGAACGGCTGTTTCACCACGCCCTTCGACTCGCCGTTGACGGAAAGCTCGACCGCGTCGCAATGGTTGGCGGCGACATAAACGGCCTTCTTCGTGCCAGCGGGATAGGTCCAGTGGCCGATGATGTGCAGGTCCGGCTGCTCGTTCTGCATGACCCGCGTCACGTAATAGATCTCCTTGGGCAGCCGCACGGCGTCCACCTTGCCGCTGACACGAAGAACCTCGCTCGCCTCCTGGCGTCCGTCCGCGTTGGAGTCGGAGAAATAGATCGAGGCGTAGCCGGACCACTTCGAGTGCGCCGGATCGTGATTGTCGATCCGGTTGAGCATGTAGGCGTGATAGCGCGTGGTCGCGGCGAGCGCGAACGTCTCGGAATTCCAGTGCCAGGTGTCGCCGTCACGCCCGGGCTGGCCCTTGGGCCTGAAGCCGAAGTGCGGCGGCGAAGAGTCGTCCCAGATGCCCCGCGGAGCCTCGTCGCGAAAATCCTCCGTCTCGATCAGCGGCGCACGGTCGCGACGCGGGGCGCTGTAGCCGCGGAAGATGACGTCGCCGGTCAGCCGGTCGGTTTGCGGCGCCTGCCCGATCATCACCAGGTAGTATTCGGCGATGGAGGTGATCGCCGCCGCCGCCGCGTTGTCGTCGCCATGGCGCACGCCCATCAGCCGTCCGCTCGACGGATCCCACTCCTTCCGCAACGCGACCATCTGCTGCATGTGCGGCGGCGTGATCACCTGATTGCCGGCCTCCCAGGCGAAAATGCTCGGGCTGTTGCGATAGGAGATCAGCGTGGCGCGCATGACTTCGGCGCGCTGCTCCCACTGGCGCGCCGCAACTTCGGGTGTTAGTCGCTTGTCGTTGACCGGATCGCCCTCCTTGTCGCCCGCCGGGCAGATCTCGACGATGCCGGCTTTGTCGCAGGCCCGCACGTCGGCCGCGCCGGGCGCAATATGCATCCAGCGAAGGTAATTCGAATGGAAGGCGCGCACGAGCTGCGCGTTCCAGTCATGCATCCAATCCGGGTAAGCCTGCCCGAGCCCGGCCCAGTCGTTGACCGAACGCTGCGCGAAACCGGTGAGCCAGAGAAAACGGTCGTTGAGCCACACGCCGCCCGTGCCCGCCCCGCCCTTGAACTCGATCTTGCGGAAGCCGGTGCGGATCTTGCTCACGTCCACCACCCGGTCACCCACCGAGAGGATCGAATACACGTCGTAGAGATAAGGGTCGTTCACGTCCCAGAAATGCGCGGCGGCGAGCGGGCCGGAAGTCGTGAAGGTTTCCGACTGGCCGTTGACGAGGTCGGATTTCTCGCTCTCGAAACGCGCCCGCTCGATCCCGTCGGCATCCACGATCACGGTCGAAAGCGCGATCGCCGCAAAATCGCCGGATTCGTTGCGCACCTGCGCCTCGACATGCACGTCGGCCGTGCGGTCTTTGATGTCGAAGTGATTGGCGTAAACATCGGCGCCGGTGGTCTGGAGATTGTTGAAGAGCGGCAGTGTCTGGTAGATTCTCCCGGTGAGGTGCAGCCACACATTGTGGTTGATGCCGCCGAAGTTCGGGTTGAAGGCGCGGCCCATCCACTGAAAGCCCACCCCAGTGGCCTCCTCGACGTAGCGGTCGGAGTTGTCCACCTTGACGGCGAGGACGTTGTCCTCGTCGCCGAATTTGACCAGGTCGGTAAGATCGAGGCCGCAGGCGGTGATGCCGTTCTCGATTCTCCCGACTGGCTGTCCGTTGACGAAGAAGCGGCCCGCCTGCTTCAGGCCCTCGAATTCGAGGAAGACCTTCCCGTCTTTCGCGCTGGCGGGGAGTTTGAAGTGCTTCCGATACCAACCGACGCCGGCATAAAACTCCGGGGTGCGCTCGCCTCCGCTGTGGCCGATGAAGGCGCGGTAGGTGTCGACATCGTTCCAGGTGTGCGGCGTGCTAACTGGGCTCCACGCGGAATCGTCGAAATCCGGTTGCTCAGCTCCGGGCGCATCCTGGCGGAGGAACTTCCAGCCCGGATTGAAGTTCCAGGTGGAGCGCGGCGAGGCGGGCGGCTGGAATTTCCCCGGCTCGGCCGCGCAGGCGGTGAGCGCGATGAGCAGGAACGGGAACCGGCGCAGCTGCCGGCCGAGGGATGAGAACGAGAGACGACGCATGATGTTCCTGGGGTGCCTGGAGTCGAACCCGGCCAGGCGCGCCAAGAAAGTTGGCGCTGGCTGCACCCGGCGTCCAGCTGTTAGCGGTCAGAACAAAGCCGCCTGGGCTGCTGGCAGGCCATCTTAGGCAATTCGATCTGTCAGAACTCGAAGCACGTGCAGTTTGGGCAGGCTATGATATCTTGGCCGACAGAACCCCATGAGAATTCGGCTGTGTTTACTCCTCGCCCTCTCCTCACTCACGGTCGCCGCCACCGCGGCTTCGCCGGCGCAGACTCCGGCGATTCTGATGGCTCCGCCCGCCGCCGGGCTGCCCGCGTTGCCCGCCGTAGTCCGCGATGAGTCGCCGGAACGAACGGAGGCGCGCCTGCGCTGGTTTCGCGAGGCGCGGTTCGGCCTCTTCATCCACTGGGGCGTTTATGCCGTTCCCGCGGGTTTCTGGCAGGGCAAACCGACCGGCGCGGAATGGATCATGTTCCAGGGGAAGATTCCGGCGGCCGCCTACCGGGCCTTCGCGCGGGATTTCACCGCGGCGAAGTACGACCCGGAGGCTTGGGCGCAACTCGCCGTGGATGCCGGCGTGAAATATGTCGTCATCACCGCCAAGCACCACGACGGCTTCGCGCTTTTTGATTCCGCCGTTTCCGACTGGAATGCGGTCAAGGCGTCCGGCGCGAAACGCGATCTGCTCCAGCCCCTTGCCGCGGCCGTGCGCTCGCGGGGCCTCTGGTTCGGCGTCTATTACTCGCAGTCCCAGGACTGGAACAACCCCGGGGGCGGCAAGGGCCGCGGGACCGCCTGGGATGACGCGCAGACGGGCGATTTCGACGCATACCTCGCCAAAATCTCGCTACCCCAGGCCCGCGAACTCGTGGAGAAGTTCCACCCCGATATTCTCTGGTGGGACACCGAGTACCAGATGACGCCCGAGCGCGCGCGGCCGTTCTTCGCCCTGGTCACGTCGCACCCGAATCTGATTCACAACAGCCGGCTCGGCGGCGGCGTGCTGGGCGATTTTCGGACTTCGGAACAACGCATTCCCGCCAGTGCCATGCTGGGCCGGGCCCTGGAGGTCAACATGACCATCAACCGCTCCTGGGGTTACCGCTCGGACGACACCGACTGGAAATCAGCGCAGCTGCTCATCCGTAATCTGTCGGACATCGCGAGCAAGGACGGCAACTACCTCCTCAACGTCGGACCGACCGCTGAGGGAGTGATACCGCAACCGGAAGTCGAGCGCCTGCTCGCGATCGGTCGCTGGCTGAAAGTGAACGGCGAGGCGATCTACGCAACCCGAGGCGGCCTTTATCCCGATCCGCTTCCGTGGGGGCGCGTCACGCAACGTGTGCAGCCCGGCGGCGGCACGACGCTTTTTCTCCACGTCTGGGAATGGCCGGCAAATGGCCATGTCCTGCTGCCGGGCATCCAGCAAACGGCGCGTGCCGGCCGGATGCTGGCGGATGGCGCGGCAGTAGTCACCCAGGTGACGGCAGAAGGTCTGTTAGTGACGCTGCCTGGTTCTGCGCCCGATCCCAATGTATCCGTCGCCGCCCTCGAGTTCGCCGGGTCGGTTGAGATCCACAACGCGGCCCCGTTGCCTGCCGACACGGGCGCCTCCGGCACGCTCGCCGATCCAAACAAATCGCCGCGTTGAAATGGCAATAATCCACCAAGATTCCACCGATGACCACCCATAGAAGCCATGGAACCAGTTCGCACCTGCCCCTCGTCGCCGGTCTCTGGCTCTTGATCGCCGCCCCGTCATCTGCCCAGCGTCCGGAAGACCGGCCGCTGCCGCCACCGCCGCCGGTGCACGCTGAGTTCAAATTCGACTTCGGTCCCGGCGCTCCGCGCGCCGGTTACGTGCACGTTTCTCCGGAGACCGTCTATTCATCTGAGCTCGGCTACGGTTTCGACTTCGGCTCGAAACCCCTCGACTCCGCTCGGGGCGGTACCGATCCGCTCGCCGGCGGATTTGTCACCACCGCCGAGCCGCCGTTTTTCTTCTCGGTGAAGGCGCCCGAGGGGAATTACCGGATCACCGTCACGCTCGGCGACGCCCAGAGCGAATCGCGCACGACCATTCGCACCGAAGCCGGTCATCTGATGGCGGCAGACATTGTTACCGCGGCAGGGAAATTCACCACACGGACCTTCTATGCCAACGTGCGCCGGCCCCAGCTTCCGCCGCCGCCCAAGAACGCCCCAGGCGGCTCGGAGGTCCATATGTTCCTGGCCGGCGAAGCCGAGGCGCGGTGTTGGGACGAGAAGCTCACCATCGAGTTAAACGGCTCCCGACCCTGTCTCGGCGCGATGGAGATCGTGAAGGATGACGCGGTGCCGACGATCTTCGTTGCCGGCGACTCCACGGTGGGCGATCCGCGCCGCGGGCCCGGGGGAAACTGGCCGACGCAAATCTGCCAGTTCTTCAAACCGGAGGTCGCGGTCTGCAACAGCGCCGAAGGCGGCGAGACGAGCAAGAGTTTCCTCACCGGCTATCGCCTCGACAAGGTGCTCAGCCAAATGAAGGCGGGCGATTTCTTCCTCGTGCAATTCGGGCACAACGACTCGAAAGTCCAGTGGCCGCAGAGCTACACCGAGCCGGGCACGACATTTGACGCGTATCTGCGGGTTTTCATCGCGGAAACGCGGCGGCGCGGCGCCACGCCGGTGTTCGTCACGCCGATGGAGCGCCGCGCCAACGGTGACTCCGTGGGCCCGTGGGCGCGCGCGATGCGGGACGTCGCCGCGCGCGAAAACGTCCTGCTCATCGACCAGTGGACGCTGAGCAAGCAGCTGTGGACCGCCCTGGGCGCGGACGTCAATCAGGCCTTCAGCGACCAGACTCACCTCAGTGGCTACGGCGGATATCTGCTCGCCAAGCTCATCGTCGGAGAGATCAAGCGGAGCGTCCCCGCGCTCGCCCGGTTGGTGGTCGATGACTTCAAGGCGATGGACCCGGCGCACCCGGAGCTTCCGCCGGAATACCTGCGGCAGGCGCCGGGCCCGGCACCATCCGCTGCGCCCACCCCGCGCGCGGGTCTGCGCCTCCCGGATTTTCACGTCCACGATCCGTGGATCCTCGCCGACAAATCGCGGCAGACGTATTTTCTCTATTCGTCCGCGTCGCCCGGGATGACCGGCCAGAACCGTTCCGGCACGCTCTTTTACAAGAGCAAGGATCTGGCCCGCTGGGAGGGGCCGTTCATCGCCTTCGTGTGTCCGGACGACAGCTGGGCAGACCCGCGGCAAGGCGCCTGGGCGCCCGAGGTGCACGCTTATCAGGGGAAATACTACCTCTTCACCACGCTACACAACCCCAGGAAGCCGCTGCCCACGGCGAACCCTGCCCGCCCCAACCTCATGCGCAGCACCATGATCGCCCTGAGCGATTCACCCGAGGGCCCCTTCACGCTGATAAGAAAAGACGCCCCGGTCGCGCCGCCGGATTTCATGATACTCGACGGCACGTTCTATGTGGACCCCGCCGGCCAGCCGTGGATGGTGTACGCGCACGAGTGGATGCAGAAAGTGGACGGCACCATCGAGGCGCTGCCGTTGAAAGCCGACCTTTCCGCCGCGGCCGGCGATCCGATCTTTCTGTTCAAGGGTTCCGATGCGCCCTGGCTCGACGAACAGGCTGCGCCCAATGCCCGCGGGAGTCTCTACGTGACCGACGGCCCGGAACTATTCCGCACGAAGGACGGCCATCTGCTCATGCTGTGGTCGAGCTATGAGAAAAACAGCTTCGGGCTCGACGGGTACGTGGAGACGCTCGCCCGGTCGAAATCCGGCGGCTTGATAGGGCCATGGGAACAGCTGCCGCCCCTGGTGCGCAACGACAGCGGTCACGGGATGCTGTTTCACTCCTTCGACGGCCAATTGATGTTGGTGCTGCACCAGCCCTTCCTTGAGGCGCGCGGGAAAATTTATGAAGTCGAGGATCTGGGCGACAACCTGCGGGTCGGGAAATACCGCGACGACCTGAGCGGCCCGGCTTTGGGCCCGCAACGCGGACAGACGCCACAATAAAAACGCGGGACCTGCGCGCGCATCCAGGCGAAGGAGCCGATCACGTCGAGGTGAGTGCCGATCGAAATCGCGAAATCGCCGCTGCGCGGAAGAAACTGGAGGCGCGCCGATGAAGCCGGCCTGGCCGAAAGTCCGCCTCGGCGGGGAACACCGAAGGAGTCGGCCGCACATTTCATGGCTCTTCATCGGAGGGTCCGCCTTCGCCCGCCAGGCTCCGGCGAGACACCTCGCCGTAGCTTTTGCACTGCAAAGCGTAGGCGGGTGGTGCCCAGGGGGGGACTCGAACTCCTACGGAATATGGCAGGGACAGCGTTGAGTATAAGGGTGTTTGCGAAAGCGCTGATTTAGCATCAGCTCCAATACTGGCCCCAGATTTGGGGAATGCATGGGCCGAGCTGGCCGAAATCGTCGCAGCCGGGCCAAATCTCGGAAATGACGTTTGCCAGGCTCTCCTGACGTTGCTACGCGCCGCACGCGGAGGTGCCTTGTGACTCCGCAAAAGGGGGCGCCATTGATCAATGTCCGACCCCGCCGCGCAATCATGGTTTCTTGAGCAACGGGGTTGATGGATGCCTGGAGCCAAGTATCGTAATTGACATCAATCATGGCGCGATTTGTCGTGCCACGGTCGATTCCTTTCGCCCCCGAACGCGTAAGTTCGTCCTTTGAGCCCGTCCGAACAATTGTCCGTCGCCGAGCAGACTCGTTGGCTAGCCGAAGAGGTCCAGCCGTGCGAGCGGCCGCTGCGGGCATATTTGAGCCGCTCGCTTCCGTCGCAAACTGATGTGGATGACTTTGTCCAGGAAACCTACTTTCGTTTGCTAAAAACGAAGGAGAAGGGCCCGATCCGGAATACGAAAGGCCTGCTCTTTGCCATCGCGCGCAATGCGGTGCGCGATTTTTTGCGCCAGAAGAACAATGCGGAGATCGTGCCCATGACGGAAAATGCCCCCCTCTCCGTCTTGTTAGATAATGAGAGCTTGCCCGAACAGATCTGCCGCCGTGAGGAACTGACGCTTCTGAACGATGCCATCAATTCCCTCCCGCAACGCTGCCGCGAAGTGATTTTGCTCCGAAAGATCAAAGGCCTCTCCCAGAGGGAGATCGCCGAACTGCTCGGCATTGCAGAGCATACGGTTGAGTCGCTCGCCGCCAAAGGGGTGCGCCGCTGCGCTGACTACCTGCGCACCCACGATGATCGCCAAACCGCCAGACATGACGCGAAACCCTGAGATGGGCGAATCCGGAAGACCCTGGTCAACGGACCCGGTCGCAGACGCTGCGGCGGAGTGGGTCGCGCGACGAGATCGTGGCCTGACCCCGGAGCAGGTAGCCGTTCTGACAGAATGGCTTCAGGCGGATCCACGCCATGCCGCGGAATACGAGCGGATCAGCGGCAGCTGGCAAAAACTCGATGAGATCGGTCGGGTGCCGGAGCTAGCCGCCGTGGCTGAGGCGGTTAGCGTGCGGGCCAAGGCCCGGCAGGCGCGCCGGCGAATTTGGTATGCGGCGGCGGGCCTCGCGGCGGCCGCGGTGATCGTTATCGCTCTCACGCTAGGGCAAATTCCGCGGGCCGTGCGGTCTCCCGGCCCAATCGTCTCGGCACCGGAGGTTTACCGCGTGCTGCCCAGCACGGCGCGTCGCGCGCCCCTCCCGGATGGTTCCGTGGCGGAGCTAAACGGCGACAGCCGCATCGAGACAGACTTCACCCCCTCCGAGCGCCGAATCAAACTCGTGAAAGGCGAGGCCCACTTCACGGTGGCCAAGGATCCGGCCCGCCCGTTCATCGTTTCGGTCGGGACGATCACGGTTCGCGCCACCGGCACTGCCTTCAACATTCGCCTGGCGGCAGATTTCGTCGAGGTTCTCGTGACCGAGGGCAAGGTGCGGCTGGGGGAATCAGCGCCGACCTCGGTGCCCCAACCCCAACCGGAAGAGTCCCCCGATTTGGCTCCGTCCGGGCGGGATTTGAACGCAGGCGAACGCGCTTTCGTCAAGATGGCGGCGGATGCCACGATTCCCATTACGATCGACACGCCGTCCCGGAGTCAGATCGATGAGACTCTAGCCTGGCAGGGCACGCAGCTCGTTTTCGACCGCACCCCGCTGGACCAGGTCGTGGCCGCGTTCAACCATCGCAACTCCTGCCGCCTGGTGCTGGCCGATCCCGCGCTGCGCAACCGCACCTTGTCCGGCGTTTTTCGCGCCGACAATATCGATGGGTTTCTTCGGCTTTTGCCCGCCACCGTGAATCTGATCGCCGAACGTCAAGACGACAACCGGATCCTGCTGCGCGCGGCGCCCTAGCGCGCGGTTCAGCCGGCGCGGCAGGCGCGGGTGGTCTCGGCTTGCGGTTCGCGCCGAATCAGTTGACAAGAATTCCACACCAGATCGTAACGGAAATTTGAAAAACTGAGTCTTGTGAGGTGTAGGGCGTGTTCTGTGCACCGCCTAACACCCACGAATGCCCGAGAATGTTACCCCGATTTCGCGGCTCCCCGCTGTCATGGCCACGCCGTATGCTTGGCGTTGTCATCGTCCTGGCAGGAACCGCTCGGGGAACTCCGACACCGACGGTCGCCGGGGGCGCCACGCGCGCTTTCGACATCCCCGCCGCAACTGCCGAATCGACCCTTCGGATCTTCGCCGAGCAGGCCGACACGCAGTTCGTCTATTCTGCGGACAAGGTGGAGGGGGTGCGCACGAATGCGCTCAAAGGCAACTATGCGCCGCGAGAGGCGCTCGCTCACCTGGTCTCTGGCACGGAATTGTTCGTCGTGCAGGACGAAAGGACGGGCGCGCTCGCGGTGGATCGGATTCGCCCACCGGCGATTCCGTCGCCTCCCCCCGCAAACCAAGATGACAAAAAAATGAAACCGCACAAGACCCTGCTCGGCCTCGTCGCCTCGCTATTCGTGGCCATCGCCCCGGCCCCCCTGAATGCGCAGACGGCACCGCCTGATTCCTCTTCGAAGTCCCCGGCCACCACCGAGGAAACCATCGCCCTGCCGCAGTTCACCGTTTCTTCGGAAAGAGACGCAAGTTATACCGGCAAACAGGCCCTCAGCACCTCGCGGGTGGCCATCGACCTGCCGGACATCGCGCAATCCATCACGGTGTTGAATAAGTCCTTCATCGATAATGCCAGCCCGACCATCCTCTCCAAATCCCTCTTATATGTCGGCGGCGCGCAGACCGGTACGATCACCTGGTCAGTCGACCGCTATATGATTCGCGGATTCGTGGGCGAGGGCGATTTCGTGGACGGCTTCCTCACCTCGACCGACAAGAACACCGACCTCAATCTCGTTGATCACGTGGAAATCATTAAAGGCCCGGCGGCCATATTTGTGGCCAACCAAGCCTCCACCGTCGGCGGTGTGATCAATAAGATCTCCAAGACTCCCACCGACTACGATGTGGGCTCCGTCTCGGTCCAGATCGGCATGTGGGATGCCAACCGCGCCGACCTCGATATCGGCGGCCCGGTGGCCCCGGGAAGTAAACTCAGCTACCGTTTGCTCATCGCGCGCCAGGACTCCAAGGGTTACTTCGATTACCAATACGAGAACCGGAGCTCGATCCTGCCCATGCTGGCCTATCGGTTCAGCAAAGACACCGAAGCGTGGGTCAAATTCGAAACGTTCGACAGCCACTATTCCTCCTACAACGGCCTGCCGCTTGACGGTCGGACCGGCAAGATGATGGATGTGCCCAGAACCTGGAACATCAGCGGCGACACGCCCCAAGTCTGGCGGACCGACAGCTTCTATCGCCTGTGGGGCCAGTTCACCACCCGGCCGGCCGACTGGTTAAACATCCGCCTCGCCGCGTTCGACTCCAAGGACGACCAGCGGAAGGTCGAAGCCATCTTCAACGCGACGAATAACACCACCCAGACGGTCGTTAATCCCGCGACCGGCGCGACCGTCACGGTAACCGGCATTCCCGGCTACGTCATTCCGGCTTCCTACACCCCGGGCACGCTGCTCACCCGCAACCTCACCGCTGTCGATGGCATTCACTATGGACGGCGCGAGGTGCAGAACGACTACGCCTTCAACTTCGATACCGGCCCGATCTCGCACAAGCTTCTCGTCGGCGCCGACGCCCTCGATTACCCGCAGCGAACCCGCTTTTACGACAAGTCCGGCAACAATGCCATTATCAACAAGCTCGATCCGTTCAACTACGCGTCCCTGACTTCTTCGGCTAATCTGGTCGGCGTGAATTTCAATCAGACCCCGTCGCAGGTCCTCGACGTCGCGCAGACCTTCGCCAAGATCTATGCCCTCGACACCGCCAGCTTCCTCAATAACCGGGTGATCGCCAATTTCGGCGTATCGCGCAGCCGGTTCGCCTCGTCGCAGACGGCGGTCAATTTTAACCAGACGACCGGTGCGACGAGCACGAGCTTCGCCCCAGACCAGGAACTCTACAAGAACCTGGTGCAGTTTGGCCTCGTGGTGAAACCGGTGAAGGACATTTCGCTCTTTTACGGCGAGAACAGCAACTTTGCCGCCACCGGATTCAATGGCGCCAATGTCCTGAACCCGGCCAGCCAAGGCAAGCAGAAGGAGGCGGGAATCAAGTCGGTGTGGTTCGATGATCGCCTCAGCGTCAACGTTAGCTACTTCAACGTCGTCCAGTTCAACAACACCGTGCCGAGCTTCCCGCAGGATGGGACGTTTGTGCTCGTCGGCGGTGAAACCTCGCGCGGCATTGACGGCGACTATTCCTACAAATTCAACAAGAACTTCGCCGTTTTCGGTTCGTTCGCGAACTTCAAAGCGCACATCGCCCTGGCGGCGCCATGGAATTTGATCGTCCAACCCTACGACGGCCGGGCGCACAAGGATCTCCCGGTCAATAACGTCGCCCAGCACACTTTCTCCATGTGGGGTCGTTACCTGTTCACGGACGAGAAACTCAAGGGTTTCTCCCTCGGCCTCGGCGTGAATTATATGAGCAAGCGGGCGATCGACGACAATAGCGGCAGCGACGTCTGCTTCGGTTTCCTGCCGGCCCGCACGCTGTTGGATGCGTCCCTGACCTACGAAACCAAACGCTTCACCTACCAGGTCAACGTCGACAATCTGCTGAACACAAAATACATTTTTGCCGCACGCAGTTCCTCTGTCCTGGTGCCCGGCACGCCGCTGAACGCGCGCTTTTCGATCACCTATCGATTCCGCTGACGGGAGTTCATTCGCTGCCGGCCGAGGCGGCTCGGTAAGAGCAAGGCCCACCCATTGCGGTGGGCCTTTTCATTATTATCACTCCCCTGCGTGTAGGTGCAAGCCGCCCGCCAACTGATCGCCGAACCCGGTTCGTTCGCCGCCAAGAATCTCAAAGGACGGCTGCCGGCTTGAGGTTCCCCGCCGAAACCTGGCTGATGAGCCTGGCGCGAATCGGGACGAAGCCTCACCACCGCGGTTGGACTACGCCAATATGCAGACGTATGAAAAAGGAAACCTTCCCGCAGTCATTCCGTTTGGGCTCTGTCACTGTCAAATCTATCGCGTGAAGAAACGCGCTGCAGCTGCTGGCGTCGTGTACGCCATGGCATGGGTTGATCCTGCCCGCGGCCGACTTAATGCTTACCACTTACGGCTTCCTGTTCAGCTCCTAGAGCTTACAGCTTGACGCCGCGCGCGCCCGGATTCAGGGACGGGGCGAGCGCCGCGGCGGCCACGGATCTTCTGCGGAAAGCTTGCAGGTGATCGGCGGAATCGGTTCTTTGGATGCGGGTCAGGGATCACTGCGGCGGCGTCAGCGTCGGGCTGTGAGCAACGCCCCAACCCGCAAAATGACCGCGTGGCCTTCGGTTTCTCCCATGAATATTCCCGTCGCGCCTGATTGCTTCCGCTCCCTCGCCGGTCGATTTCTTCCCAGCCGGATGGGCTGCTGCACGGTGTTCGTGCTGGTTTCAGCGCTGGCCGTGCGTCTGCCCGCGGCGGCCGGCGAAATCGCCGCGCACACCACCGATGTCGTGGGCACCGAGTATCAGGTCAATCCTGTCGGCCTTGACGTCGCCCAGCCCCGGTTGACCTGGCGGCTTCGTTCGGAGCAGCGTGGAACGGTTCAGACGGCCTATCAGGTCCAGGTCGCCGCAACGCCCGACGCCCTGCTGGCCGGTCGCGATTTGATTTGGGACTCGGGCCGCGTCGACTCGGATCGATCGGTGCAGGTTGCCTACGCCGGCCCAACGTTGCGATCCGGACAACGCTGTCACTGGCGCGTGCGCACCTGGAACGGAGTTGGTCGCGTCTCAGCCTGGAGCCAGCCAGCTTATTGGGAAATGGGTCTGTTGCAGCCATCCGACTGGTCGGCGGCCTCGTGGATCACCCCGGCGTGGGATGAGGATCCGACGAAATCGAACCCTCCGCCGATGTTGCGAAGGACTTTTGGCGTCGACGGGGCGGTGCGGACCGCCCGGCTCTACGTGACCAGCCTCGGGCTTTACCAAGCGGAGCTCAACGGCCGGCGGGTCGGCGACGAGCTTTTCACACCCGGGTGGACCAGTTACGACCAGCGGCTCCAGTATCAGACCTACGACGTCACGGCGCTATTGCAGGACGGGGGCAACGCCCTGGGCATCACCCTCGGCAACGGCTGGTATCGCGGCCCGCTGACCTGGGACCTGAAGCGCAATCAGTACGGCGACCGACTCGCCGTGCTCGCGCAGTTGCGGATCGTCTATGCCGACGGTCGCATGCAGACCGTCAGCTCCGATGCCTCCTGGAAAGCATCGACCGGACCGATTTTGCTTTCGGAAATTTACCTGGGCGAACGGTATGACGCCCGTCTCGAGAAAGCCGGCTGGAGCCTTGCGGACTATGACGACCGCGCCTGGGCAGGGGTGCGGGTGCTGGAGCACAGCCAGCAGATCCTCGTCGCGCCGCCCGGTCCGCCCGTGCGCAAGCTCGAGGAGATCAAGCCGGTCGCCATCCTGCGCACGCCGGCCGGCGAGACGGTTGTCGACTTCGGGCAGAATATGGTCGGCTGGGTGCGCCTGAAAGTGCGCGGCGAGGCCGGCGCGACAGTGACGCTGCGCCACGCCGAGGTGCTCGACAAGGCCGGCAATTTCTACACGGCCAATCTCCGCGGCGCCCTCCAGAAGGTTGAGTACACGCTCAAGGGCGGCGCCGAGGAAACCTACGAGCCTCATTTCACGTTCCAGGGCTTCCGTTACGTCGCGGTGCAGGGTTATCCTGGCGAACTGACGCTCGATCGGTTGACGGGCGTCGTTGTTCACTCCGACCTCAGACCCACCGGTCATTGGGAAAGCTCGAACCCGTTGCTCAACCAACTGCAACACAATATCGTGTGGGGCCAGAAGGGGAACTTTCTCGACGTGCCGACCGACTGCCCGCAACGGGACGAGCGCCTGGGCTGGACGGGCGACGCGCAGGCGTTTGCGCGCACCGCCGCCTTTAACATGGACGTCGCGGGCTTTTTCACGAAGTGGTTGCGCGATCTGGCGGCCGATCAGAAAGACAATGGCGCGGTGCCGGTCGTCATTCCCGATGTCGTCGCGCGGGGCCAGTCGACCGACAGTTCCTCCGGGTGGGGCGATGTCGCCACGATCGCGCCGTGGACGATCCATCTCGTCTACGGCGATACGCGCATTCTCGAGACGCAGTATGCCAGCATGAAGGCGTGGGTGGAATTCATCCGCGCGCGCGCCCCGGACGACCTGTGGAACACAGGTCACCATTTCGGCGACTGGTTGAGCTACGCCACGACGGACCCGGGCTTCCCCGGTGCGACGACGGGCAAGGACCTGATTGCCACCGCATTCTACGCCCACTCGACCGACCTCCTCGCCCGGACCTCGGCAGTGCTCGGCCGGGACGACGATGCTCGCGCCTATGCGGCGTTGTTTGAAAGAATCAAAACCGCCTTCAGCCGCGAGTTTGTCACGCCCGCCGGCCGCGTTGGCGAGGCCACGCAAACGGCCTATGTGCTGGCCCTGCAGTTCAACCTGCTGGCCGCGGGCCAACGGGCGGAGGCGGCCCGCCGGCTCGCGGCGGACGTCAAGGCTTTCCAGAATCATCTGACGACAGGATTTCTCGGCACCCCTTATCTCTGCCGCGTCCTCAGCGATTACGGTCAACTTGACACCGCTTACGCGCTGCTGAATCAGGACACCTATCCCTCCTGGCTCTATCCGGTGAAGCAGGGCGCGACGACGATCTGGGAACGCTGGGACGGCATCAAGCCGGACGGCACGTTTCAGGATCCCGGCATGAACTCCTACAATCACTACGCTTACGGCGCGGTCGGCGATTGGCTCTACAGCGTCGTCGCCGGCATCGACCTCGATCCGGCGCAACCCGGTTACAAGCACGTTCTGATCCGCCCGCAACCCGGCGGAAGACTCACGTCGGTGAGCGCGAGCCTTGACACGCAATACGGCGAGGTGGCCTCGGCGTGGACCGTCGCCGGCGACCAGTTTGCACTGGCCGTGCGCGTGCCGCCGAATACGCACGCGACGGTGCGGCTGCCGCATGCGACCACCGTGGCGGCTGTCACCGAGAGCGGCCGGCCGCTGGCTGGCGCCGAGGGGATCACCCACGCGGCGCCGGACGACGATGCGGTAATCGTGGAAACCGGCTCGGGCGAATACCATTTCGCCTATGCGCTCGGAGCCCGGGCTGGCCGGTAGGCATCGGCTCGCGTGCGACGATCCCACGTCCGGATCTTCCCCGGTTATTTTCCGCTGGAGGAGTTCGCGAACGCAGTGAGTGTGGCCGCCGGCAGCTTTGGGGCCGAAACAGTCAGATGGATCTCGCCGGCCGGCGCGGTTGATTGAACTGTGGCGAGGAGCCGTCCCTGGTAGGCATCGCGGGTGTCCACCTTGAACCGGCCGCCGTAGTTGAGATCGCCGGTGTCGAGGCCGATGAGGCGCCCGGCGCCCGCGACGTCCACCTTCACGGCGGGGTTCGCGTCTGTCACGGTCAGGCCGGCCGCATCAACCACGGTGATTTCATAGACCGAGAGGTCGCTGGCGACGGGAATCGCCAGCGGGGTGATCTGGAGGCGCGCCGGGACACCCGCCGTGAGGATCTCACTGGTGGCGACTTTCTGGCCGGCGCGATAAGCGACGGCCGAGAGCACGCCCGGGGTATAGGGCACCGTCCAGTTACTCGCATAGACATCGTGGGAGACGGCATGACGCCCCAGCGACCGATCATTGAGAAACAGCTCGACCTCGTCGCCATTGGTCACGGCGCGGACGGTGAGCTCGGCGCCGACCGGCCAGTTCCACTTGACGAAGGCCGGCGCGGGTCGCCACGCGAACTCGGGTTTCTCCCCGGTGGTCACGGAGAGCTGCAGCACCGGGTCGTTGCGCCAGTAGGCGGAGCGACGGTAGAACTCGGGCTTCCTGCCGCCGGCGAGGTCGAGGAAACCGGAATCCGAGCCGCGGCGGGGAAACTGATGCGCCTCCCCAAGGTAATCGATCCCCGTCCAGATGAACTCGCCGATGACGTAGTCGTGGTTGCGCACGCCAAGCCAGTTATGGACCTGGTTGCTGGTCTCGGTGCCGAGGCAGAGGCGGTGCGGGAAGCGTTCGCGCTCGGGCGCATAGGTGCGCTCGGCGTACAGACGGTCGATGTAATTGTAGCCGGCGAGGTCAAGCGTGTCCATGAAGCCGTTGCGCGATGAGACATGCGACTGATCGCAAGCAGAGGTAACGGGGCGCGTCGGGTCCTCGTCGTGGCAGATCGCCACGAGCTCTTTCGCAATCTTCCAGCCATCGGCGTCGAGCTGGTTGGGGACTTCGTTGCCGATGCTGTAGAGGACCACGCTCGGATGGTTGCGATCGCGGCGCAGCATGGCGCGAAGATCGGTCGCGTGCCACTGATCGAAGTAAAGGTGATAGCCGTATTTCGATTTGCCGCGCGGGTTTTCGGTGTAGTTGTACGGCCAGTCGCGCGTCCACTCGTCGAATGCCTCGTCGAAGACATAGAAGCCGAGTTGATCGCATAGGTCGTAGAACTCGGGCGCGAACGGGTGATGGCTGGGGCGGATGGCGTTGCAGCCCATCTCCTTCAGGCGGGCGAGGCGCCAGGCCCAGACGGCGATCGGGACGGCGTTGCCGAACGAGCCCGCATCCTGGTGCAGGCAGACGCCCTTGAGCTTGGTCGGCTGTCCGTTGACGAACAGCCCGCGGTCGGGATCGAACTCGAGCCGGCGGATGCCGAAGGTCGTGGTTGACTCGTCGAGGGTGCGACCGTCGAGTTCCAGCGTGTGGCGCAACCGGTAGAGTTCCGGTGTGCGGTCGGACCAGAGCCGGGGCTGCGGCACGATGACCCGCTGCGTGGCGCGCTGGCCGGGACGCATGCTCTCGAGAGAGAGCTTGGCCTCGGCACTCGCGACTACTGTCCCATCAGGGGCCAGCACCGTGCTGCGCATGACGACGTCGCGGGTCACGGGCTTCACGTGCCAGCTGTCCTTGAGCCAGGCCTGCCGCTCCTCCTCCGAAAAGAAATGCGCGTCGATGATGGCGTCGGTCTCGACGATGGCCTGCTCCGGCGCAATCTCCGGCGTGGTGATGCGGATGCCTCCATCAAGCCGGAAGTGCGTGTAACTGGTGGCGATCAAGCGAACGTGCCGGTAGATTCCTGAACCGGCATACCAGCGAAGGGACGGCTCGAGCGAATCGTCCACCCGCACAGCCAGAACGTTGGGGGTGCCGTCGGTTTTCAGAAACTCGGTGAGATCGTAGCGGAACCCGATGAACCCATAGGGCCGACGGCCGAGGAACTGGCCGTTAATCCAGACCTCGCTGTTCATGTATACCCCGTCAAACTCGATGACGACCTTCCTGCCAGAGGTAGAAGCGGGAAGTGCGAAATTCTTCCGGTACCACCCGATCCCGTGCGAGAAAAAGCCACCATCTTTCTCTCCGTCCGGAGGCGGGTTGAGGGCGCCTTCAATGCTCCAGTCGTGGGGCACGTCGAGCAACCGCCAGGAAGTGTCGTCGAAGGCGGGCTGCGCAGCCCGGGGCTCGTCTCCGAGGTGGAAACGCCAGCTGGCGTCGAAAGGAATGATCTCCCGCGGGCCGGACACCTGCGCGGCGACAGCCGGGGTAGTGAACGGGAAGCCAAGCAGCAGACTAAGCCTGAGGGCGTGCAGCAACGATGCGGACGGGGCGCGGTTGTTCATGACAAGGGAGGATTCCCGGGCTGAACCAAATCAACGGAAGAGCCACCCCGGGGTGCGTGACTCGAGGAGTTGGAGAAAGGTCGAACCGGAAGATCGAATGGCCGCCACCGACGTTTCGCAATCTTCAATCGGTCGGGGATTGCCGCCAATGTATGCCTCGTGTCAGCAACCGCGCATCACGCCAACGCACATGCGGTTTGATGACACCCGCCCGCCGCCCACGGAAATTTCTGTTGCGGCAGGCCGGACGCGCCGGGATGCTCCAAGCGCGGCATGCGAACCCCGCTCAGAGCTTCCTGGAGGATGCGACGCCCTGGTCAGCCGGGCGACCCAAGGCAAACGCGCGGAGCCGGAATGTCTCCGCCGGCATGACACCTCAACACACCGAGACGTCATCTTGCGCTTGCTTCTCGCAACAGCCGGGAAAATCCACGTTCACCGCCACTTCGCCGGAATTGCCGGCAAGTGTCCCCTAGTCCCAACCAACTCGGTCGCGTTGCGACCTTCCCCACCATGAAACATCGGTATTCCCTTATTTTTGCTGTCGGCCTCGCGATTACGGTGGCGGGGGTGGCGGCGCAGACCAAGCCGGTGGTGTCTCCGCCTGTCCTCCAGCAACAGGGCACCGCCAGGCAGTTGATCGTGGACGGCAAACCCTTCCTCGTCCTGGGCGGGGAGCTGAACAATTCCAGCGCGTCCAGCCTCGACTACCTGAAGCCGCTTTGGCCGCGCCTCGGGGCGACGCACCTCAACACCGTGCTCGCCACGGTGAGCTGGGAATTGATCGAGCCGGAGGAGGGCAAATTCGATTTCAAAATCGTGGACGGCGTGATCGAGGGAGCGCACGCGAACAACCTGCACCTGGTGGTCCTGTGGTTCGGAAGCTGGAAGAACGGCAAATCGACCTATCAGCCGCTCTGGGTCAAAACCCACCAGACGCGATTCCCGCTCGTCCAGAATGAGCAGGGCAAGAGCCTGAACACCCTGACCCCTTTGAGCGGCGCCAACCGCGACGCCGATGCCCGCGCCTTCGCCGCGTTCATGCGGCATTTGCGCGAGGTGGACGGCACCAAGCATACCGTCCTCATGATCCAGGTGGAAAACGAAGTCGGCCTCCTCGAGGATTCCCGCGACTACAGTCCGACGGCGAACCAGGCGTTTGCGGGACCCGTGCCGAAGGAGTTGATGGACCATCTGCAGCAACACAAGGACGCGCTCGTGTCGGAATTTCGCGACGTGTGGGCGGCCAACGGTTTCAAGACGGCCGGTACCTGGACGGAGGTATTCGGACCCGGCAAACCCGCGCGCAAAGAAATTCCCGTGCGCACGTTGACCCCGCCGATGACCCAGGAGGAGCACGAAACCGCCTGGCGGAATCTGTACTGGCCGGCGGACGAGATTTTCATGGCGTGGCATTACGCCCGCTACGTCGGCAAAGTGGCCGAGGCGGGGAAGGCGGAATACAACATCCCGATGTATGTGAACGCGTGGCTGCAGCAGCGCGACCACGCCTGGCCGGGCACCTATCCGTGCGGCGGCCCGGTGCCGCAAGTGATCAATGTCTGGCAGGCCGGCGCGCCCGCGGTGGACATCCTGGCCCCCGATCTCTACGTGCCGGAGTTCGAGGAGCTGTGTGCGCGATTCACGCGCGCCGGCAATCCGCTCTTCATCCCTGAGTGCCACGCAGAGGCGCGCGGCGTGGCCAACGCGATCTACGCCTTCGGCAAGCACGACGCCATCGGCTATTCGCCATTCGGGATCGACCGTTCCGCTGGCGGGGAGACGGAATTCGCCCGCGGTTACGAATTCCTCGCGCAGCTTGCGCCGCTGATTCTGGAGCACCAGGGCAAAGGCACGATGACCGCCGTTCTGCTGGAACGCGACGGCAAGCCGCAGATGGTCCGACTCGGGAACTACCAGATTGAGGCGCGGTACTCGGGCCGCTCGTTCGGTCCGGCCACTGCCAGCCCGGCCCCCGATTGCGTCGCCGGTCTGTTCATCGCGGCCGGGCCGGATGACTTCGTGATCGCGGGCCGGAGCATGAACGTCTTTTTCACTGCCGCCGACGATCCCTCCACCAGCGTGGGCCTGGGTACGGTCGATGAAGGCGCCTATGAAGGCGGGCGATGGGTTCCCGGCCGCCGGCTGAACGGCGACGAAACGCCCGAATGGAAGGCACTACGCTTCCGGGCCGACAATTACGGCGTCCAACGCGTGAAACTCTACCGCTACAAATAAAGTCCAGACCATGAAAGGATGTTTCCAATGAAAGAACGCCTGCGGACCAAACTGGTCGCACACTCGGTGGTGAGCCTCGGATTCCTGGGCCTGGCGATGCTGGCGCTCGGGCGCGTTTCCGCGTTCGCGGCCGGTTCGGCCGACGCCCCGGTCGCGGCCGGCAAAAACAGCTACCAGAACTTCGACTTCGCGCTCTTCGTGGAGTTGGCGGATATGCGCCGCATGGCCTCCAACCCCCAGTGGATGGAGGAGAGCTGGAACGTCATCAGCCATTCCCTCAAGGTGAACAAAGTATGGCTTGAAACCTACCGGGACGGCCAGCAAACGGCGGAAGCGGATGTGCGGAAGGTCAAGGAGTTCTTCACGAGCAAGGGCATCAAGACTTCCGGGGGACTGATGTGCACGAAACCGGGTCGGCCCGGCGACCGCCTCACTGGCTTCTGCTACACGAACCCGGACGATCGCGAGCAGTTCCGCAAGATCGTGGCCTACACGGCCGGCCTCTTCGATGAAATTATTTTCGACGATCTGTGGATCTTCAATTGCCGCTGCGAGCTGTGCCAGAAGGCCAAGGGCGACATGAGCTGGACCGATTACCG